>JGI26057J44791_1000313_pt1 | contig 9115 bp, 6 predicted proteins | sample HigsolmetaGSP19D_FD_44791 | JGI IMG/M metagenome (IMG submission 44791) | reverse complement strand
CGCGATCTACGACGGGTGGATGCACGAGCTCGAGGCCATCGAACGCGCGCACCCCGAGCTGCAGGGCCAGGATTCGCCGACGCAGACGGTCGGAGCCGCGGAGTCCTCCATGTTCGCGCCCGTCGAGCATGCCGAGCGGATGCTGAGTCTCGACAACGTCTTCTCCGCCGAGGAGCTTCGGGAGTGGTGCACGAAGGCCGAAGCGTCGGCGGGCCGGCCAGTGCGCTGGCTGACGGAGCTGAAAATCGACGGCCTCGCCATCTCTCTCCGGTACGAGGACGGCGTCCTCACCTCGGCCGCGACACGCGGGGACGGCCGCATCGGCGAGGACGTGACCGTCAACGCCGTGCGCGTGGCCGGCATCCCCGAGCGGCTGTCGGGGGAGGGGCATCCCGCTCTCGTCGAGGTCCGGGGCGAGGTCTTCATCCCCGTGGCGGCGTTCGAAGAGCTCAACGCGCTGCAGGCGCGCCTGCGGGAACGCGTCATCGCCGACGCGGCGACGCGGCCCCGGTACGACGAGGAGAAGGCTCAGAAGAGCGCCGCGCGTCGCTTCCCCGCGTTCGCCAATCCGCGTAACGCGGCCAGCGGCGGACTGCGCCAGCAGCTCGACAAGAAGTCCGGTCTCGAGCTCGAGGCCGGGGAGGCCCGTCTCGCCTCGCTCCGGATGTACGTCCACGGGATCGGTGCGTGGCAGGATCCGCCCGTTGCGGCGCAGAGCGAGGTCTACGAGCTGCTCGCGGGCTGGGGCCTTCCCGTGAGCCCCTACCCGCAGACCTTCGATGATGTCGAGGGCGTCCTCGGATTCGTCGCGAAGTACGGCGAGAAGCGTCACTCCGTCGCGCACGAGCTCGACGGCATCGTCGTCAAGGTCGACGAGCTCTCACTGCACGACGAACTGGGGGCGACGAGTCGTGCGCCCCGCTGGGCAATCGCCTACAAGTACCCGCCGGAAGAGGTGCAGACCCGGCTCGTCGACATCATCGTGTCGGTCGGGCGCACCGGGCGGGCCACGCCGTACGCGCAGATGGAGCCGGCGCTCGTCGCCGGGAGCGTCGTTCGGCAGGCCACTCTCCACAACCAGGGCGTCGTCAAGGCCAAGGGCGTGCTGATCGGCGACATGGTCGTGCTGCGGAAGGCGGGTGACGTCATCCCGGAGGTGCTCGGTCCGGTCGCTGAACTGCGCGACGGCACCGAGCGGGCCTTCGTCATGCCGACCGAGTGCCCCGAGTGCGGCTCGACCCTCGCCCCCGCGAAGGAAGGCGACATCGACCTGCGCTGCCCGAACACCCGCGGCTGCCCCGCGCAGGTGCGCGGACGCGTCGAACACATCGGCTCCCGCGGCGCGCTGGACATCGAGGCGCTCGGCGAGGTCACCGCGGCAGCCCTGACGCAGCCGCTCCCGCCCCAGAACCCAGCCCTCGACACCGAGGCGGGACTTTTCGACCTGACGGTCGAGCGACTCGTTCCGATCGAGGTCATCGTCCGGGACTCCGAGACGGGCGAGGCGCGCGTTGACGAGAAGACCGGCGACGTGATCCGGCGCGCTCCCTTCCGCCGCAATCCCACTCCGGCAGAGAAGCGGGAAGGGCTGAGCGGCCCGCAGCCGTCCGCGCAGGCGCTCACCCTCATCGAGGAGCTCGAGAAGGCGAAGACGAAGGACCTCTGGCGGTTCCTCGTCGCGCTCAACATCCGGCACGTCGGTCCGGTCGCAGCCCGTGCGCTGGCACAGTATTTCGGCTCGCTCGACGCCATCCGCGCCGCCTCGCGCGACGAGCTCGCCGCCGTCGACGGCGTTGGCGGGATCATCGCCGACGCACTGCAGGACTGGTTCGCCGTCGACTGGCATGTAGAGATCGTCGACCGCTGGGTCGCAGCCGGGGCGCGCCTGTCGATCCCGGGTCACCCCGGGCCCGGTGCCGCTGCCGCCGCGGGCGGCGTCCTCGAGGGCATCACGGTCGTCGCGACCGGCTCGCTCGAGGGCTACACCCGCGAGGGGGCGCAGGAGGCGATCATGCAGGCGGGCGGGAAGGCGGCATCCAGCGTCTCGAAGAAGACCGACTTCGTCGCTGCCGGCCCCGGCGCGGGATCGAAGCTCGCGAAGGCCGAAGCGCTCGGGCTCCGGATCATCGACGCGGCTCAGTTCCACCTGCTCGTGACCGAGGGGCCGGGCGCCCTAGAAGAGGCTCCCGCCGCGGAGTGAGGCTCAGTCCTTCGGTGCGAGCAGCGCGTCGCGTACCTGGCGGCGCAGCACTTTTCCGATGAGCGAACGCGGCAGATCATCGACCGGTTCTATGCGTCGCGGCACCTTGTACGGGGTCAGTCGCGTCCGAGCGAAGGCGCGGATGTCGTCCACGTCGAGGTCGGTCACACCCGGGGCGGGGATCACGACAGCCACGACCTGTTCCCCGCTGTGCGGATCGGGGAGGCCGACCACGGCGGCATCAGCGACCTGCGGGTGCTGACGGAGCGTCGCCTCGACCTCGGACGGCGAGACGTTGAAGCCGCCGGTCACGATCAGCTCCTTGAGCCGGTCGACGACGCGGAAGAACCCGTCCTCGTCGCGCTCGACGATGTCGCCAGTGCGGAACCAGCCGCCCTCGAGCACCTTCTCGGTTTCCTCCGGCTTGCCGTAGTACCCCGAGAAGACCTGCGGTCCGCGCACCACGAGCTCGCCGGGCTCGCCGACGCCGAAGACGCGCGACGGGTCTTCCGGATCGACGACCCGTGCATCGGTCCCCGGGACCGGGATGCCGATCGTCCCCGCCTTGCGGCTGTCGGCCGGCGGATTCACCATCAGCACGGGCGAGCATTCGCTCAGGCCGTAGCCCTCGATGAGGTAGCCGCCGGTGGCCTCCTCGAACGGCTCGACGAGATCGGGGGAGAGCGCCATCGCCCCGGACACGCCGATCTCGATGCCCCGGATCGAGGCGCCGGTCTCACGGGCCCGCGCGAGGAGACGCTCGGCGATCGGCGGGACGAGAGGCAGGACCGTCGGCGGGTGCTTCCTGATGGCGTCGATCACCATGTCGGCGTCGAACTTCGGGAAGAGCACGAGGCGCGCGCCCATCGACATCGCGAACGTCAGGCACAGCGTCAGCCCGTACGCGTGGAACATCGGCAGGACGGCGTAGAACACGCATCCGTTCCCGCGGACCACCGCCGGGATGAAGGCCTGACTCTGGCGGGCGTTGGCGAGGAGGTTCCGATGGGTCAGCATCGCCCCCTTCGGCGTGCCCGTCGTCCCGGAGGTGTACTGCAACACCGCGAGGTCGTCGGTGGCCGGACGAGGGTGGGATGCCGGGAGCGGCTCGGTCCGGACGAGATCGGCCCACGTGTGCGTCCCGCGCACCGGTGCGGTGAGCGCATCGCGGGATTCGCGGGCCTTGGCGATCGGCAGCCGCAGCGCGAGCCGCGTGTGCAGCGGCAGCGCCGTCGTGATGTCGACCGANACCAGCGCATCGACGTGGAGGTCCGCGGGGAACTCCTGGACGGTCGCGACGACCTTGTTCCACACGATCGCGTGGCGGGCGCCGTGGTCCTGGAACTGGGTCCGCAGCTCCCGCGGCGTGTAGAGCGGGTTGTGCTCGACGACGACGGCCCCGAGACGGAGCACCGCGTAGAACGCGACGATGTGCTGCGGGCAGTTCGGCAGCACGATGGCAACACGGTCGCCCCTCTTCACGCCCAGCTCGCGCAGGCCCGCCGCTGCCCGGTCCACGGCCTCCGCCAACGCGGCGTACGTGGTCTCCCTGCCGAAGAACTGCAGTGCGGGCGCCTGCGGGTAGTCACGCGCGGAGTCGTCCAGGAGATCCATGAGCGACCCGGTGACGGGTGGGAGATCGAGGGGGACGCCGGTGTCGTAGGACGAGAGCCAGGGGCGATCGGCGGAGATCGAATCGGTCACGACCTCAGCCTAGGGTCAGCGCTCAGACGACGAGTGGCCCGAACTAGACTGGGGGAGTGTCTGAAATCACCCCCGATCTCGTGCGCCATCTCGGCGTGCTCGCCCGGATCCAACTGAGTGACGAGGAGGTGGAACGCCTCACCGGTCAGCTCGACGCGATCGTGGACAACATCGCCAAGGTGTCGGAGGTCGCCACCCCCGAGGTCGCCGCCACGAGCCACCCGATCCCGCTGAGCAATGTGTTCCGCCCCGACGTGCCCGGCGACATGCTGAGCCTCGACGAGGTCCTGCAGAACGCTCCGGATGCCGCCGACGGGCGCTTCCGCGTCACCGCGATCCTGGGGGAGGAGCAGTGAGCGACATCCTGAAGCTGACCGCCGCCGACCTCTCGGAGAAGCTCCGTTCCGGCGAGCTGTCGAGCGTCGAGGCCACCCAGGCCCACCTCGACCGGATCGCCGCCGTGGATGGCGACGTCCACGCGTTCCTCCACGTCTCCGACCACGCGGTGGAGGTGGCGGCCGACATCGACCGTCGCCGCGCCGCGGGCGAGGAGCTCGGAGAGCTCGCCGGCGTGCCGCTCGCCATCAAGGATGTCCTCGTCACGACCGACATGCCGTCGACGAGCGGATCCAAGATCCTCGAGGGCTACATGTCGCCCTACGACGCGACCGTCGTGGCGCGCTCCCGCGCCGCCGGCCTCGTTCCGCTCGGCAAGACCAACATGGACGAGTTCGCGATGGGCTCCTCGACGGAGCACTCCGCGTACGGTCCCACGCACAACCCGTGGGACCTCGACCGGATCCCCGGCGGCTCCGGGGGAGGCTCCGCTGCGGCCGTCGCCGCCTTCGAGGCGCCTCTGGCCCTCGGCTCCGACACCGGCGGATCCATCCGGCAGCCCGCCCACGTCACCGGCACCGTCGGCATGAAGCCGACCTACGGCGGCGTGAGCCGCTACGGTGCCATCGCGCTCGCGTCGAGCCTCGACCAGGTCGGCCCCGTCTCGCGCACGGTCCTCGACTCAGCGCTCCTCCACGACGTCATCGGCGGGCACGACCCGCACGACGCGACGTCCCTGACCGACGAGTGGCCGTCCTTCGCCGCCGCTGCCCGCGAGGGCGCCACCGGTGACGTCCTGAAGGGTCTGAAAGTCGGCGTCATCCGCGAGCTCGACGACTCCGGCTTCCAGGCCGGCGTCTCGGAGTCGTTCCGCGCCTCCCTCGCTGCGATGGAGGCCGCCGGCGCCGAGATCGTCGAGGTCAGTGCACCCCACTTCGAGTACGGCGTCGCCGCCTATTACCTGATCCTGCCCGCCGAGGCATCCAGCAACCTCGCCAAGTTCGACTCCGTGCGCTTCGGCATGCGCGTCAACGTGCCCGGTGGCACCGTCGAGGACGTCATGGCAGCGACCCGCGACGCAGGCTTCGGCGACGAGGTCAAGCGGCGCGTCATCCTCGGAACCTACGCGTTGTCCGCGGGCTACTACGACGCCTACTACGGCAGCGCTCAGAAGGTCCGCACGCTCATCCAGCGCGACTTCGACGAGGCGTTCGCGCAGGTCGACGTCATCGCGACCCCGTCGGCGCCGACGACCGCTTTCCGCCTCGGCGAGAAGCTCGACGACCCGATCCAGATGTACCTCAACGACGTGACGACGATTCCGGTCAACCTCGCCGGCGTCCCCGGCATCTCGATCCCCTCGGGCCTCGCGGCGGAGGACGGGCTGCCCGTCGGCATCCAGTTCGTCGCCCCCGCGCGCGAGGACGCACGCCTGTACCGCGTCGGCGCGGCCCTCGAGGCCCTGCTCGTCGACAGCTGGGGCGGTCCTCTCCTGGACCGCGCCCCGATCCTCGGAGGAGCCCGCTGATGGCCAAGGATGCGCTGATGGACTTCGACGCGGCGCTCGAGATGTTCGAGCCCGTCCTCGGCTTCGAGGTGCACGTCGAGCTCAACACCGAGACCAAGATGTTCTCGGCCGCCGGCAACCCGGCGCACGAAGCGAACCATGACGCCGCGCCCAACACCCTGGTCGCGCCCGTCGACATGGGCCTTCCCGGCTCACTCCCGGTGGTCAATGAGACCGCCGTCCGGTACTCGATCAGCCTGGGTCTCGCCCTCGGCTGCTCGATCGCGCCGTCGAGCCGGTTCTCGCGCAAGAACTACTTCTACCCGGACCTCGGCAAGAACTATCAGATCTCGCAGTACGACGAGCCCATCGCGTTCGAAGGCAGCGTCGAGATCGAGCTCGAGGGCGGCGATGTCGTCGTCGTGCCGATCGAGCGCGCGCACATGGAAGAGGATGCCGGCAAGCTCACCCATATGGGTGGCTCGACCGGGCGCATCCAGGGCGCCGAGTACTCGCTCGTCGACTACAACCGTGCCGGCGTTCCCCTCGTCGAAATCGTCACCAAGCCGATCTTCGGCACGGAGCACCGCGCCCCCGAGGTCGCCAAGGCCTATGTCGCGGCGATCCGCGACATCGTGCGCTCGCTCGGCATCTCCGAGGCGCGCATGGAGCGCGGCAACCTCCGATGCGACGCGAACGTCTCGCTCCGCCCCCGCGGTCAGGAGAAGCTCGGTACGCGCACCGAGACGAAGAACGTCAACTCGATGCGCTCGGTCGAGCGGGCCGTCCGCTACGAGATCCAGCGTCAGGCGGCGATCCTCGCCGGCGGCGGCACGATCACGCAGGAGACGCGTCACTGGCACGAGGACACCGGACGAACGTCGCCCGGCCGCCCGAAATCGGATGCCGACGACTACCGCTACTTCCCCGAGCCCGACCTCCTCCCCGTTGAGCCGTCCCCGGAGCTGATCGAGGAGCTGCGCGCCGCGCTCCCCGAAGCTCCCTCGGTGTACCGCCGCCGGTTGAAGACCGAGTGGGGCTTCACCGACCTCGAGTTCCAGGACGTCGCCAACGGCGGTCTCCTCGCCGAGGTCGAGGCGACGATCGCCGCAGGTGCGTCCCCGGCATCCGCCCGCAAGTGGTGGACGGGCGAGGTCACCCGCGTCGCCAACGCGCAGGGCGCCGAACCCGCCGCGCTGGTCTCGCCCGAGTCGGTCGCCGAACTGCAGAAGCTGGTGGATGCCGGCACGCTGACCGACAAGCTCGCGCGTCAGGTGCTCGAGGGCGTCATCGCGGGGGAGGGGACCCCGCAGGAGGTCGTCGACGCCCGTGGTCTCGCCGTGGTCTCGGATGACGGTGCCCTCATCGCCGCCATCGACGAGGCCCTCGCCGCGCAGCCCGACGTCCTGGCGAAGATCCAGGACGGCAAGGTNCAGGCTGCCGGTGCCGTCATCGGCGCCGTCATGAAGGCCATGAAGGGCCAGGCCGACGCCGCACGCGTCCGCGAGCTCATCCTGGAGCGCGCCGGACAAGCCTGACGCTGATCGATGATGCCGCCGCGCCGCTGCCCGATCCGGGCTCGGTGTCGGCGGCATCGTCGACAATGGAGGTATGGGACGCGGTGACGGGACGGGACGGATCGTCTCACCCGACGGCGCCGACGACACCGGCACCCGCATCCTCCACGTCGACATGGACGCGTTCTACGCATCGGTCGAGGTCCTGTACGACCCGTCGCTGGCGGGGAAACCGCTCATCGTGGGCGGGATGGAGGGGCGCGGCGTCGTCTCGAGTGCGTCGTACGAGGCCCGACGGTTCGGGGTGAGGTCGGCGATGTCGGTCGGCCGGGCCCTCCAGCTGTGCCCGCAGGCGATCGTCGTGGTTCCGCGGTTCGAGCGGTACTCGGAGCTGTCCAAGAAGGTCATGGCGATCTTCCGCGACGTCACCCCGCTCGTCGAGCCGTTGTCCATCGACGAGGCGTTCCTCGACGTCAGCGGTGCGCGNCGTCTGTGGGGCAGTCCCGGCGAGATCGCCAGGATGGTCCGCCGCCGGGTGCTCGAGGAGACCGGACTGACCTGCAGCATCGGCGTCGCCGCGACCAAACACGTCGCCAAGATCGCATCCACGGTCTCCAAGCCGGACGGGTTGCTCATCGTCAGCGAGCCGGATACGCAGGCGTTCCTCGCCGCCCGTCCTGTCGGGGCGCTGTGGGGCGTCGGCCCGAAAGCCGCGGAGGCACTCGAAGCCCGGGGCATCCGGATGGTGGCCGACATCCTGGGCACGCCACGGAGCGTCCTCGATCGAGCGCTCGGTCCCGCCATGGGCGCGCGCGTCTTCCAGTTGGCCCGGGGCATCGATCCGCGATCGGTGCAGACGGAGCACACGGAGAAGAGCGTCGGACATGAGGAGACCTTCCTCGAGGACGTCACCGACGTCGCGATGCTCCGGAGCGAGTTCCGTCGCCTCGCCGACCGCGTCGCCTCGAGGCTTCGAGCGGGAGGGTGGGAGGCGCGGACCATCGCCGTCAAGGTGCGCTTCGCGGATTTCACGACGCTGTCGCGCTCGGTCAGCGTCCCCGAGCCCACCAACGTCGGCCAGCGGATCGGCGACGTCGCACTCGAGCTCTTCGGCAAAATCGATCTCGTCCAGCCGGTACGGCTCATCGGCGTCCGCGGCGAGAAACTGACCGGAGACGGGATGGGCGGGCTCGCACTGTGGGACGACGACGCCGAGTGGCGCCGAGTGGATGCCGCCCTCGACGATGCACGTTCCCGTTTCGGCCGCGGGGCCGTGACGCGGGCGAGCACGCTGGGTCCTCGTCGCGACGTCAACGCCCTCCCCACGAATCCGCGCCCCTCGCGAGACTGAGCGCGAGAGGCGCAACCCCCTGTTTTCCCCGTCACCTCCGGCTACCGTGAAGACATGGCAAACCTCCCTCTCGAACTCGGCAAGCAGTTCGCCTCGCTGGGCGTGACCACCGTCTACGGCGAGCAGCAGGACGTCGACGGCATCCGCATCATCCCCGTCGCTCTGACGTGGTCCGGCTTCGGCGCCGGCGAGGACTCCTCCAACGGCGCCGGGGGTGGGGGAGGCGGCGGCGCGTCCGTGCCGGTCGGCGCGTACATCCGGAAGGGCGACGATCTGCGTTTCGAGCCCAACCTGGTCTCNCTCGTGGCGGTCGGCATCCCGTTCGTGTGGATCGCGGGACGTGCGCTCAGCCGCGTCATCCGTGCGCTCAAGCGCTGAGTCGCTCGGGGACGCCCTCGCCGCTGCTACGGACGAGGTCGTGCGGGCCGTCGCCGAGGTGCGCCGAGTTCCGGCCATCGTCGTCATCGACGGTCGTTCGGGCGCCGGGAAGTCCACGTTCG
>JGI26057J44791_1000308_pt1 | contig 9145 bp, 9 predicted proteins | sample HigsolmetaGSP19D_FD_44791 | JGI IMG/M metagenome (IMG submission 44791) | reverse complement strand
CGGCGCCACTCTGAGACGTCGTGATAAATATCGGGCTCGCGCGCCAGCAGCTCATCACGCAGCTGCTGATAGTCTGCAGGTGTGAATTCGCGCAGCGCCGGATGAAATGCCTGCAGCGCCGCGTGCGTTTCCTGCGCGGTTTTCCGGATCACCGGACGGTTGTCATACAGCGTATCATCCAGATCGAAGGTCAGCGCCTTAACCGGATGCAGGGAGCGGTAAAACTTCATTCTGATTTTCCTCGTTTGGCACGCGGGTGCGCGGCATCATAGACCGAGGCCAGATGCTGGAAATCGAGATGGGTATAAATTTGTGTGGTCGAGAGGTTGGCATGCCCCAGCAGCTCCTGTACCGCGCGCAGATCGCCGCTTGACTCCAGCAGGTGCGTGGCAAACGAGTGGCGCAGCTTATGCGGATGAATATGGCTCGCCACACCCTGTTTAATGCCCCATTCGGCAAACCGCTTCTGCACGTTGCGCGCAGAAATCCGGCTGCCGCGTGAAGAGACAAACAGCGCATCATCCTGCGGAGCAAAGCTGTCGCGCAGCGCCAGCCAGTGCTGCAGCCAGGTCACCGCCGTTGCGCCAACCGGCACGCGCCGCTCTTTACTGCCTTTACCCAGCACCTGAACTTCACCGGACTCCGCATCGAGATCGCGGCAGTTGATCCCTACCAGCTCGCTGAGTCGCAGGCCGCCGCCGTACATGGTTTCAAGCATCGCGCGATCGCGCACCGCCAGCGGGTCATTAAGGTCAATCTCCAGCAGCTGCGTGACTTCATCCACGTCCATATTTTTTGGCAGATGGCGGGCGTTACGCGGCGTGGCGATACCTTTCGCCGGATTTGCACTCAGCATGCCCTGACTGACCTGCCAGTCAAGAAAACTGCGCAGAGCGGACATACGCAGCGCCAGACTGCTCGCCTGCAGACCATCGCGCCGGCTGCGCGCAGCCAGGCTGCGTACCTGCGCCGGCTCCAGCGTCGACCACTCTGTCAGCTGCATCCCCTCTGCCAGGGAGACGATTGCCAGCAGCTGGCGACGATAGTTTTTCTGCGTCAGCGGACTGAGCTGACGTTCTACCTGCAGATAGCGCAGAAAGGCATCGACAGCGGGCAGTAGCGTGCTCATACGCGTTCGATCCAGCGCGCCAGCAGCGCCGGCAGCATCTGGGCCAGATGCTGCAGTAAGAGTGTCCCCATACCGGCCTGATAGTGCTGATTATCGCGGCTGCTGAAGATCACAATGCCCGCTTCACCCCGCTCGCCCAGCAGCGACATTGCAACCGAGCCGACCGCTTTCGCCTGCGGCAGCAGCAGCAGCAGCTCCGGTCCGTTCAGGCTGCCAAGATAGTGCTGCTGCTGACCGAAGCGCTGAATACGCAGCGGCTCAAACGCCTGTCGTGCCAGACCCAGCTGGATAAAATCGGAGGGTGCGCCGAGACGCCATTGATCGCTGAACAGCCGCACATTGGCGCCTGCCAGACCCAGCTCGCGCGCCCAGCGCTGCAGGCGGTTCAGCATCTCCTGCAGGCTGTCAGCGGCNGCAAGATGCCCCTGCAGCGCCAGCANGCGATCAAACAGCTGATGGTTGGCGTTGGCCTGCTCCATCAGCAGCGTGATCTCCTCTTCCAGCTGACGGATGTGGTTGCGCTGGCGCGCCATGTGCCACTCTACCAGCGAGACGCTGCCGCGCACCGCGTGCGGCACCGCCATCTGTTCAACCTGACGGGCGTTACGGATAAAAAAGTCGGGGTTCTGCTGCAGATAAGCGCTGACCGCGCGATCGTCGGGCTGTACCGCGCTGTCAGTCTGCTCTTCCGGGTATTTCATAAATGAATAAATCCGTCATAAACGTGGGTGGCGGGTCCGGTCATATACAGCGGCTGTCCGGCCCCCTTCCAGGCGATATGCAGCGTCCCGCCCGGCAGATCGACGCGTACTTTTTCTGCCAGCAGCCCCTGCTGAATACCACAGGCCACTGCTGCACAGGCGCCGCTGCCGCACGCCTGCGTTTCGCCAGCGCCGCGCTCATACACGCGCAGGCGCACATGCTCGCGGCTGACCACTTCCATAAAGCCGACGTTAACGCGTTCCGGGAAACGCTCGTGGCTTTCCAGCGCCGGTCCCAGCGTCTCAACGGCTGCAGTTATCACGCTCTCCACCTGGATCACGCAGTGCGGATTGCCCATTGAGACCGCACCAAACATCACGGTCTGCTCAGCGACGCGCTGCAGATAGAGATTTTCCGCTTTATTCGCGCGCAGCGGCACACGCTGCGGATCAAAGTCAGGCTCGCCCATATTGACGCGTACCAGTTCATCACTGGTCACGCTCAATACCATACGTCCGGTTTGCGTGCTGACGCGAATGTCACTTTTATTGGTCAGCCCTTTCAGGCGCACAAAGCGGGCAAAACAGCGCGCGCCGTTGCCACACTGTGCCACTTCACTGCCGTCAGCGTTAAATATGCGATAGTGAAAGTCGAGATCCGGATCGTAGGGTGGCTCTACGATCAGCAGCTGATCAAAGCCGATCCCCAGATGCCGATCCGCCAGGCGGCGAATCAATTCCGGCGAAAAAAAGACGTTTTGTGTCACGGCATCCACGACCATAAAGTCATTGCCGAGACCGTGCATTTTCGAGAACTGCATTTTCTGCTCCGCCGGATTACTCATTGAATTTAGTTTGACTGTACGCCTGATGAGCTGCCGGTGACCAGGCCCCCGGTATCCGCCTGCTGAGCGGCCTGCTGCTGCTGTTCTGTCGGCTTGTCGTTCTGCTGCGGCTTGTCCGCGGGCGGGAAGTATAACGGGCCTTTCAGGCCGCAGCCTGCCAGGCTGACCAGCATCAGCGCCATGCCCAACTGGCTTATGACTCGTCTCATTTTCTCTGCTCGTATTGTCCAATTCTCAGCTGCTTATCATCGCAGCTGATGGTGTAAAAGCAACAGGAAATATCGGACAGAGTGGCCGCGCAGGCCGTCAGAAAAGAGACGCTCAGTGCACCTGATAACGCGGCATAAAATCGCCGTTATCGTTGTCCGGCGGGGTCGCACAGAGCTGCGTCAGCGTCTGGCTGCGGAACGGGATCACCTGAAAACGGTCGCCGGTGTTCACGATTTGATAAAACTGCGGCAGATTGAAATTGATAAAGCTTGAGCCGTAGGTAAAGCGATCGTGTGATGAAGAGTAGAAGCGGCTGACGTCGCGCACCAGCTCCTCTTTACTGCCCTCACAGTGGTGGTAAATCTCCACGCGATTGCTCTCGTCGAGAATATAGATGTTGAATCCGCGATCGTCGCTGGTGTCTTCAAAGAAAAACTGAATGATGCCTTCGCTGGCGTAGCCGTTTACCACCGGCGGCAGCGGGGTCTGATTCGATTCCACTTTGATTGATAATCCATGCAGCTTGTTATTGGAAATCGCACCGTAAAACTCTACCGCGTTCTCCAGCTTCTGTACCGAGACGCTCATGCGCTCAAAGAAGAGCCCCCAGGTTTGTCCCGCGACGCGAATCGCTTTGAAGCGACCCGGCTCCTGCCGCGTACTCGACAGGCGCAGCTCGATGCACTCTGACACCAGCTGCTGTACCCGCGTGCGGATCAGGCCACGCAGATGCTGACTGTAGCAAAATACCTCAACCGTATCGGGCGGGGCGGCATCCTGATGCATCTTACCCAGAATGGTTTTCAGCGCGTCAATCATCGCCTGTTCACCGCTGAAATGCAGGGTGCGTACTTCATTCCACGAGTTACGGTAGAGCAGATCGACACTGCCAATCAGGCACTGCTGCTGCTGACCAAAGCTGAAGACGTCCAGCTTGCGGAAATCAAAGTGCACGACCTGATTGCGGAATGCGGCAGTGGGATCGTGCTCAAGATTGACAATGATCGCCAGATGACGAATTTCACACGGGCTGTAAAGTGCTTTTGGCGTTGGTGCCGGCAGGCGCAGCGGAAAGTGGCCAGAGACATCGCTGACCAGCTCCTGCAGACGTGCCAGATCGCACAGCTCATTCCCTTTAATATGCAGCCGCGTTTTCTGCGTCAGTAAGCCGTTGAACCATGCCCACGCCACCAGCTTGTTCAGATAACGGTTATATTCCAGCGGCTGATGGCTGATAATTGAACTCATATCCGGCGACTGGTTATAGAGATACCAGCCTGACCGGTTAGCACGCCCGGCGGGCACGTGGATAAAGGTCAGATTTTCTTCTGACAAATCAGGGGATATTTGCGGGTTGACCAGCGTGACCTTACCCGGCAGCGCTTCAAAAGCGGCATACAGTTTACGCGTCAGCACGCCGATATCCTGCGGGCTGGCACTGACGCTTAAATTGTTCCGGCGCGCAAAGCGGATCAGGTTACGATAGCTCTGCATCATCGCATCCAGCAGCTCATTATGCGCTTCGCGCACGCGCTCGATCTTCCACCCGGCACGGTTGTCCAGTACGGCGAGTTTCTCTTCGTCCCAGCCCCAGGATTTTACCAGCTGCAGCAGGATTTCGCGCCGCCAGCCGTTGCGGGCGTGCTGATCGTCTCCGGAAAGCTTCTCGCACACTTTCAGATAGAAGCAGCGCCGCACCAGGTCCAGGCGGGCGTGATCTTCCACGCTGGTCAGATAGCGCGTAACCCGCTCCAGCATCATGCAGTAGGGATCCAGCCCGAAACTGACGATTTCGCCTTCATGCAGGCGCTGTCTGATATCCATCGCCAGCAGCTGCGTATTCGGATACTCCCAGCTGTACGCCTCCAGTAGCAGCGTTTTCAGGACAGCTTTATAGGGCGAGTCGATACTTTTATAGAGCTGCCACAGGCTGGCACCAAAATACTCTTCTGCCGACAGCGTACCGAGGCCGCCTAAATCGAGCCATTCGTTAGGAGTCAGTACGCCCTGAATAGAGTGACATGACATAGTCGTCATAATGATGCTCTTCCTCATTCGGCACCATATTCCACAGAATGCGCTTGCCTGCCATGCGCACCGCCGTGCGATAGAACTCATCAAGCAACAGAATATGCTGGGTCGATCCGCAATCTTCGCCCCCGAGGCTGCCGCTCTCATTATGTCGAAAGCGGTTTTCATCAATGAGGAAAAAGCTGACTTCCACACCCATTGACACACACCATTTCTGTAACAGCGTACACTTACGCTGCAGGGCCAGACGCTCTTCATTATCAAGCCAGGAGTGGTGGCATACCCAGATATCCAGATCGGACACGCTGTTCTGTCCGACTGATGAGGTGCTGCCCATAGAGTAGATAGCGGTAATTGGCCGTTCACCCTCGGCCGCAGGCGTCAGCTCTGCCGCAGGCTTACCGGTGACGGTATGCAACAGCTGCTGTTGCTGTTCATCAGGCGTGAAAAAGCAGACGCCGTGTGGAACGTTACCTTCAACGTAACCCGGCATCAGAGGATGATGATAGTGCAGTAATGTTGGCAGCAGACTGTAGACNTGCTGGAAGGCAGGCCCCATAGCAGCCAGCGCGCGGTCAACGCGCAGCTGGTTAATTGCATCCAGTCTCTGTTTAAGTGTCTCAATGTAGAGGTACAAGACGTTTCGCCTGATTGTCCCAGTGTTAAGCACCCTGCTTCCAGCGTTTGCCATTTTAATAATAAGGTGTGCAGGCAAATCATTGCTGGAAACGTGATCAATCTAACACCAGAAGGATTGACCGTAAAGAAAGTTGCGCTACCTGACAGTTTAGCATCTGCCACGGGGCAACCCGCTTTTTTTGCGCCGCGCCTGATGAGGAGTGGCGAGCCACAGATGAATAGTGCGGCCTTTTCAATCCGTTGAAACTGACAGCATTCCCCTATCGATGATAGGATAATCGATGAACGATCAAAATGGTTAACGGTATGTTAAACAAAATTTTCAGAATTGCTACCCGTCAAAGTCCTCTCGCACTCTGGCAGGCACAATATGTTCAGCAACGCCTGATGGCAGCTCATCCCGGCCTGCAGGTAGAGCTGGTGCCGATGGTGACCAAAGGCGATGTTATTCTCGATACCCCGCTGGCAAAAGTGGGCGGCAAGGGTTTGTTCGTTAAAGAGCTGGAACAGGCCATGCTGGAGAATCGCGCCGATCTGGCGGTGCATTCCATGAAAGATGTGCCGGTTAACTTTCCGGAAGGTCTGGGGCTGGTGACCATCTGCGAGCGTGAAGATCCACGCGACGCCTTTGTCTCTAATCGGTATAACGCGATCGATGAACTGCCGCAGGGCGCGGTGGTAGGCACCTCCAGCCTGCGTCGCCAGTGTCAGCTGAGCGCTCGCCGGCCCGACCTGGTTATCCGTTCGCTGCGGGGCAATGTCGGCACCCGCCTCGGCAAACTGGATGCGGGTGAATATGATGCCATCATTCTGGCCGCTGCCGGCCTGAAACGCCTTGGACTGGAAGATCGCATTCGTCAGGCGCTGCCTGCAGAGCTGTCGCTGCCCGCCGTGGGACAGGGCGCAGTAGGCATTGAGTGCCGGCTTGATGACAGCGCGTTAATTACGCTGCTGGAAGCGCTGAATCACAGTGAGACCGCAGTATGCGTGCGTGCTGAACGCGCCATGAACACCCGGCTTGAGGGCGGATGTCAGGTGCCGATCGGCAGTTTTGCCGTACTGGAAGATGACCAGCTCTGGCTGCGTGGTCTGGTGGGCGCGCCCGACGGCAGCCAGATGGTTACCGGTGAGCGCCGCGGTCCGCGTGAGCAGGCGGAGCAGATGGGCATTTCACTGGCTGAAGAGCTGCTGAATAAGGGTGCCCGTGAAATTCTGCATGAGGTCTATCAGGGACAGCCGCCGGTATGACTATTCTCGTGACCCGTCCGGAACCGGCTGCCAGCGAACTGGTTGCGCGCCTGCGCAGCCTGGGCAAGCTGGCGTGGGCGTTCCCGCTGATTGAATTTACGCCGGGTCGCGATTTAGCACAGTTATCGCAACAGCTGACGGCGCTGCGGCCGGGCGATTTGGTTTTTCTGCTATCACAGCAGGTGGTGCATTTTGCACAACCGGCGCTGCAGCACAGCCAGACAGTCTGGCCCGCGGTCGCTGATTACTATGCGATTGGCCGCTCAACTGCGCTGGCGCTGCACACCGTCACAAATCTCAAAGTAGACTATCCTCATGCGCGGGAGACCAGCGAAGAGCTGGTTCGCCTGCAGCGTCTGCAGCAGGTCAGCGGCAAGCGCGCGCTGATCCTGCGCGGCAGTCCCGGTCGGGAATTATTAGCTGAAACTCTCATCGCACGTGGCGCAGAAGTGCAATACTGTGAGTGCTATCAGCGCAATGAGAAGCACTATGACGGCGCTATCGAGGGCCGGCGCTGGCGCGACCGCGGGATTACCACGCTGGTAGTGACCAGCGGTGAAATGTTAAAACAACTCCATGCACTGTTTCCGCCAATCGACCGGCGGGAGTGGTTACTGCACTGTCGACTGGTGGTCGTCAGTGAACGTTTGGCTACCCAGGCCGCTGAAGCGGGCTGGCAGGAGATAGACGTAGCCGATGGTGCCGATAACGACGCGCTGCTGCGTGCGTTACGCTGAACTTAACAATGGGATGAGCCACAATGACGGAACAAAAAGCTTCCTCCGCCATGGTTGAAGAAACTACCCCAGCGGACACTTCCCCGACGCCAGAAAACCAGCCGCCACGCGAAAAACAGCGCGATGGCCGGGTATTAAGCGCGGTGGCAATTGTAATTGCGCTGGCGATTGGCGCAGGCCTTTACCTGAACGGGAAACACCAGGCCGATGTACAGGCTCAGACTAACCAGCAGCTCAGTGAGCAGCTCAGCGCGCTGCAGCAGCAGCTTGGCAGCGACAAGCGCCAGCTGACGCAGCAGCTGACTGACGCCGGCACCGCCCTGCAGGAAGCGCGCACCAAGCAGGATAACAGCGCAAAAGAGCTGGAGACGCTGCGTGAAAAAGTCGCCACTATCTCAGGTAACGACACCCGCACCTGGCTGCTGGCGCAAGCCGACTATCTCGTGAAACTGGCGGGTCGCAAGCTCTGGAGCGATCAGGATGTCACCACGGCCGCTGCTCTGCTGAAAAGCGCTGATACCAGCCTGGCCGAGATGAACGATCCCAGTATGACCACTGTCCGCCGGGCGCTGACGCAGGATATCAGCTCGCTTTCAACCGTCAGCCAGGTCGACTACGACGGCATTATTCTGAAACTGAATCAGCTCTCTAACGGTGTAGACAATCTGCGCCTGGCGGACGATGACAACGACGATGCGCCCATGGACAGCGATGGCGGTGAACTCTCCGGCTCGTTGCGTGAATGGCGGCAGAACCTGGTGAAGAGCTGGCATAACTTTATGGATGATTTCATTACTATCCGCCGCCGCGATAATACTGCTCAGCCGCTTCTGGCTCCTAACCAGGACGTCTATCTGCGTGAGAATATTCGCTCGCGTCTGCTGATCGCCGCGCAGGCAGTACCGCGTCACCAGGAAGAGATCTATAAACAGTCGCTGGATGCGGTATCAAGCTGGGTACGCGCCTGGTATGACACCAACGATGCAGCGACCCGGGCGTTTCTTGCACAGCTGGATGAGCTGAGCCAGCAGACCATCTCTATGGACGTGCCGGATTCGCTGGAGAGTCAGCCGCTGCTGGAAAAACTGATGCAAACGCGCGTGCGCAATCTGCTGGCGCAGCCATCGGTTGCGGCTGAACAACAGGGAGGCTGACCATGCTAAAAGTACTGGTACTTTTCCTGCTGTTGCTGGCCGGCGTCGTGCTGGGCCCGATGGTAGCCGGGCATCAGGGTTATGTGCTGATCCAGACTGATAACTGGAATATTGAGACCAGCGTGACGGGGCTGGGGATTATCCTGATCCTGAGCCTGCTGGTGATTCTGCTGGCAGAGTGGATCCTGCGCCGTCTGTTCCGCACCGGCGTCCGCACGCGCGGCTGGTTCACCGGCCGTAAACGTCGCAGCGCACAGCGTCATACGCAGCATGCGCTGATGAAGCTGGCTGAAGGTGACTATCAGCAGGCAGAGAAGCTGCTGGCGAAAAATGCCGATCACGCCGATCAGCCGGTAGCAAACTATCTGCTTGCGGCCGAAGCGGCACAGCAGCGCGGCGATGAAAGCCGTGCTAATCAGCATCTGGAGCGCGCCTCCGAACTGGCAGATAA
>JGI26057J44791_1000304_pt1 | contig 9217 bp, 13 predicted proteins | sample HigsolmetaGSP19D_FD_44791 | JGI IMG/M metagenome (IMG submission 44791) | reverse complement strand
GTGGAACGACAGTCAAGATGGCAATTTTGGATTTGCAAGGTATCATCGTCGAAAAATGGGAGATTGAAACAGTCATTTTGAATGACGGTGTACAGATTCCAGGAGATATCGCAAAATCATTCTTTGAAAAGTGTCAAGAAAGCAATAAACGTCCAGAAGACTTCGTTGGAGCGGGCATTGGTGCACCAGGCTTCATTGATTTCAATACAGGTGTCGTCGAAAAAGCAGTCAACATCGGTTGGAACAATTTTGAGCTTGTCGGTGAATTCGAGCGCCTGACAGGTTTGCCGGCAGTACTTGAGAATGATGCGAACGCAGCAGCAATCGGAGAGATGTGGAAAGGTGCCGGTAGTGGCGCAACAGAATTGCTGGCTGTCACACTTGGTACGGGCGTCGGTGGTGGTCTAATCACGAACGGACAAATCGTTCACGGTACGGTTGGTATGGCAGGAGAAATCGGTCATATCACGATGTTGCCGGAAGGTGGTGTCATGTGTGGATGTGGACGTAAAGGATGTCTTGAGACGATTGCATCCGCAACGGGGATTGCTCGTCTTGGTCTTGAAAAACGCAAAGGGCAAGAGACGTTACTCAACGAGATCAATGCAGTGACAGCGAAAGATGTGTTCGAAGCGTATGAGAAAGGGGACCGGATTGCAACGGAAGTCGTAGAAGAGGTAACGTTCCACCTCGGACTTGCGATCTCCAACCTAGCAAATAGTATCAATCCGGAAATCATTGTCATTGGCGGCGGTGTCTCGAAAGCTGGAGAGACATTACTTGCTCCACTGCGTCAACAATTCGAACGTTTTGCTTTACCACGGGTCTTCGGGTCGACAACGTTTAAGATTGCCGAACTTGGAAACGATGCGGGAGTCATCGGATGCGCATGGCTTGCGAAACAAATGTTCCTCACAAGATGATAATATTCAATTTCAGTAAAAGGTTCGCTTCGGCGAATCTTTTTTTTGTTTACAAACGTATAGTAATTATGTGATTGTTAAGTATCTTCCGGATTCCGGTTGCATTTTTGTAAAACTAAGCGTAAAATTTTCACGTGATATGGGTATATGTAAATTATGATGTAAGTTGTGTGAACTGAAAGCAGAAAGCACATGTAAATTAGGAGGCAGGTTTTTATGCAGCAAGACGCAAACATCTGGTCGCGAATGCGCCTAAAGATGGGTCAAGGCGTTCGCAGCACNTATAAAGAGCATAANCTCTTTTGGATTGCGACCTTATTGATTTGGTTAAAAACGTATTTAGCGTATACACTTTTCTTCAANGTTCCCGTAACGAACTCTGCGCAAGCATTCATTCTACTAATTAATCCAATTAGTTCAGCGCTCTTCATGTTCGGGTTCAGCTTCTTCTTCCGGGGAAATGTTCAAAAATGGTTCATCTACGGCACATTGTTCGTCGCGACACTCATTTTATATGCGGACATCATCTTCTTCCGCTTCTTTAATGACTACCTGACGTTGCCGGTATTGTTCCAAACGTCGAATGCAGAAACCGTTTCTGCATCACTCGGATCACTTTTGAACTGGTCCGATTTACTGATCGTTGGTGACTTGATCATCTTACCGTTCTTCTTACGGAAAATGGACATGTCAAAAAATGTGGCGTCACGTGGACGCGCGATTCTCGCATTCGTTGCAGCAGTTGTTGTTTTCCTTGGAAACTTAACACTTGCTGAAACAGAACGCCCAGAATTGCTCACACGTGCCTTTGACCGAGAGTTGCTTGTCAAAAACATCGGAACATTTAACTTCCATATGTATGACGCACTTATTCAGTCGAAGACATCCGCTCAAAAAGCACTCGCAGACAGTTCAGAACTGTCAGAGGTTCAAAGCTTCATTGATTCAAAACATGCTGAACCGAATCCAGCTATGTTCGGAAAATACAAAGGAAAGAATGTTATCGTCGTTTCCTTTGAGTCAGCACAATCCTTTGCAGTTGGATTAAAAGCGCCAAACGGACAAGAGATTACACCAAACCTGAATAAGTTGATCAAGGAATCTCATTCATGGGATAACTTCTATCACAATACAGGACAAGGTAAAACGGCAGATGCTGAGTTCATTCTTGAAAACTCGATCTATCCACTTGGACGCGGTGCAGCATTCTTTACGAATGGAGAAAATGAATTCCGTGCAACTCCTGAAATGTTGAAAGAAGATGGCTATTACTCAGCTGTTTTCCATGCGAATAACAAATCGTTCTGGAACCGAGACATCGTCTACAATAGCTTTGGTGTCGATCGTTTCTTCTCAGAGACGGATTATGACTTAGGTGATCCAGCAGATTTGACAGAGTGGGGCTTGCTCGATGATAAATTCTTTGAACAGTCATTACCGATGTTAAAGGATTTACCACGTCCGTTCTATTCGAAATTCATCACGTTAACGAACCACTATCCATTTGAGATGCCAAAACCAGAAGACGAACTCGTACCACCGCTTGAGACGAGTTCTACGACATTGAACCATTACGTTCAGGCGTTGGCATATCAAGATATGGCACTCGGTAAATTTATCGAGGGTCTGAAAAAAGATGGAACATGGGATGATACGATCTTCATGGTCTATGGTGACCACTATGGTATCTCGACAAACCATAATGCTGCGATGGCAGAACTCATGAACAAAGATGAGTTGACGCCGTATGATGTCGCACAACTTCAACGTGTGCCATTCGTGATCCATTTACCGGGTCAAACGAAAGGCGTCAAACATGAAGATGTCGCGAGTCAAATCGATATTAAACCGACATTGCTTCATCTGTTAGGAAAAGACTTCAAGAACGAAGTATTGTTCGGTACCGATCTCTTCTCGAAACAGCATAAGGATTATGCGCTGTTCCGCGATGGTTCTGTCGTAACGGATAAGACGGTTTATACTCAGGAAACATGTTATGATCGTAAGACAGGTGAAGAAGTGAAAGACGGTGAGCTAGCGGAGATGTGTAAACAATCTACGAAGCAATCTGAGAAAGAATTAGGGCTTTCAGATAAAGTCATCTATGGTGATTTGCTCCGTTTCCTTCAAACTTCAAAATAAGACGATGAAAACGAATCTACTTTCGAGTGGATTCGTTTTTTTTGTAGAAAGACAAACAAAAAGAGAGATGCACGAGGCATCTCTCTTTTTAGCGTATGCTGATTACGATGGAATACCGCCGTAAATCAATGTCGCAATCCCGAACCAGCCGAATAAGACGACAGTTAGGCCTGCGAATACGAGTGGAAACATTTGGCGTTTCTTAAGTGAACGAACGACGGCCCAAACGCCGACGAGTGCGACGAAGAAGAAAAGCCAACCGATTGGTTGATCCAAATGCATGACGTACTCCCCCTTAAACAATCACGTTATGAATTTCACGAAGATTTCACTTAAATCTCACTTTTTAGTTTATCCGACTCGCGGGATAAAGTCGAGAGGGCGTTGCAGGAACTTTCGACAATTTCGTGTATAGTAGGGGAAGAGTCTATTGTAAAGGGGTTTTATAGAATGGAAATTGTGATGATCACTTCCGGTATGGCATCTGAGAATGGTTATTTATTATTTAAGGACAAAGAATGTCTTGTCATTGATCCAGGAACAGAGGACATGCGTTTTTTCGATGAAATTGAAAGTCGAGGAGCAACCTTAAAAGGGATCTTGTTGACGCATGCTCATTTTGACCATATCGGAGGTGTCGATATGTTACGGCGCTTCACGGAAGCACCGGTCTATGTCCATACAGAAGAAGCAGGCTGGCTCGGTAATCCAGAATGGAATGGTTCAGCCAAATTCGGCATGCCACCGATGCGCATGAAGCCAGCGGATCATTTGTTGCAACCAGGACGGTTGACGATTGGTAGCTTTTCAATGCATGTATTAGAGACACCAGGGCACTCACCAGGAAGTGTGACGTTCTACTTCAAAGGAGAGCGGATCGCATTCGGGGGAGATCTCTTGTTCCAGCAAGGGGTAGGACGGACGGATCTCTATGGTGGAGACCAGGATGTGTTGATGCGTTCGCTTGATCGAGTTATCGCTGAACTACCGGCAGATACGACGGTTTATCCAGGACACGGTCCGAGTACGACGATTCGACAAGAGATGAAATCCAATCCATTTCTATAACAAAAAAACTCGCCATCCGAAAGGATGACGAGTTTTTTTGATTACATCTGGAAATTCGACCAGTACGTAAAGACGATGAAAAATACAGTTAAGTAAGCTCCAAAGATGTAGACATACGTTTTTTCAGTTAAGCGCAAGTAACCAAGCGCTGCAAAAAAGACAGTTTGTGCCAAGAAGACGAAGCCCATGACTAAAAATGAATCCGTATGCTCACTTGAGCTTGCATCGCCACCCAATGCGCCGATAAATGCCATGACTGCGATGATACCAGTCCAGAAACCGAGTACGCGGTACATTCTCCCCATTCCTATAACCCCCTAAATCCGACAGATAGTCAATATACGTACTTATTTTACCAAGCAAACAATCATCCGTCTATCCTGTTCTAGTGATTGTTAAGGAATAACTGTGAACAAAAGATGAAGTTTCAAAAAAAGTTGTACAATAGTTGTACAAAAGGTGTACAAAGTCAAAATGGCATGCTATAGTAACTGTAATGAAACCCCACACTTTGAGAGGAGGAGCAAAAATGGCGAATGAACTAGTCTTTTTCACATATCCAAGTTGTACATCATGTCGTAAAACGAAATCATGGTTAAAAGAGGAACATGTTGATGTAGAGGAACGTCATCTGTTCAGAAATGCTCCAACAGTTGATGAACTCATGGAGCTGTTGAAATTATCGACAGATGGGATTGAAAGTTTGCTCGCAACACGCAGCCAAGCTTTTAAAGACCTCGGTATTGATATTGAAGACATGAAACTTAGTGAGTTATTACGCCTCATGAGTGACAATCCGAAATTGTTACGCCGCCCAATCATCACTGATGGAAAACAACTCGTTATCGGATACGATAAACCAGGTCTTGAGACATTGGCGAAGCGTAAACATCGGACAATTGCACACGTATCGTAAAGAAGCCGGTTTGGTCGGCTTCTTTTTTTTGTGTATTGTGTGCTGTAAGGAGGTGAATCGAAGTGAAGGAATGGACGACAGATCTCATGGAACGATTCGAAATGCTTGGTGCAACAGATGTTCATTTCGTACCGAACGAAGCGTGCGTTCGGATTGTTTGTCGAACGAACGACGGACTATGTGAACAAGAAGATGTCGAACTCATGCTTTACCGAACGCTCGTCAGTCATGTTCGGTATGAAGCGAACTTAAAAGAACAAAATGAACGGATTCCGCAAAGTGGTTTGTATCCGCATGGGAAAAAGGGAATGCGTGTCTCTTTGTTGCCGAGTCGACAAGGAGATGCGATGTCATGGCGTTTTTATCGATCGACGGTTTCGCGAGAGTTGGCATTACGGACGCTACATGACCAGCTCGACTTCGACTGGTTAGCAGACCAGCGACATGGCTGTATTATCATCTCGGGATCAACAGGAGCGGGAAAAACGACGATGTTATACTCCTTGATGCATGCAATGGATGAAAAGCGAATCATCTCGATTGAAGATCCGGTGGAATGTACGGTACCGAACGTCTTACAACTGGAACTAAATGAAAAGGCTGGATTTACTGCTACGCGATGTTTTGAAGAGATATTACGGGCGGACCCGGACTGGATTGCTTTTGGTGAAGTGCGGACGAGGGAGGCAGCGCGTTTGACGATCAATGCCGCACTCAGTGGGCACGTCGTGTTGTTTACGTTACACGCCGGAAGTATTGACGAGGCACGATTGCGATTACGTAGTTTAGGTGTCGAAGAGTCAGAACTGCTGTCTGTCAACGGATCATTCATCTCGAGCGAAAAGGAGAGGATGTACGCTGTACCGTCAGAAACTTACAAGCCGCGATCAAAGTCGGTTCTTAAAACGTTATCATCGACTGTTATCAAAAGGCATCTCAGCGAAGGAAACGCTGCTCATTCTGAAACGATTTGAGCGTCACCCGTTCTCTGAGGTGGTCGGGGAAATGGAGCGTCGCCTTGAAAATGGCGAATCCTTTGCAGCATCGCTTGAACCACTTGCTTTAACGAATGCATTAAAACGACTCCTGTTTGTCGGAGAGAAGACGGAACGACCGCTGCTCGTTCTGCGTCAAATCGTGAAACTACTTGATCTTGAAACAGAAATGCGGTCGAAATTTTGGAAGATGATCCGCTATCCACTTGTTTTAGCGACCAGTCTATTCCTTTTGTTCTTCTTTTACGCCCTCTATGTATTCCCGTCTCTCCTCGAGATGTCGGATCCCAAAACCCTCCCATCATTCCTTCATCTCCTTCTTCATCCCGCAGCAAAGTATATACTCGCAAGTATCCCGGTTCTTTTGTTAACCTCTGGCTATCTCTTTTTCCGACTCTTCCCATTAACCCGCATTTTACGCCTCAAACCACTACAGCGCTTGATTCGTCTGTATTACAGCTATTTATTTACGATCGAAGTGGGCTCATTCATTGATGCTGGTTTCTCACTCGAAGAAACATTTCGTCATCTCGAGCAAGGACAAGCGAATAAAAAAGGTCATCTGTATGCGCGTTTGCATGCTAAACAGCAAGCAGGAGAGCCACTTGCTGAAGCGCTTGGTGAGGATGAGATCATCGAAGCCGAGACGATTGGAATCGTTCATTTGGCGCGAGAAAGTGGTGATCTTGGTCCCTTGTTACTTGAACAAGCGACACTCTTACACGAATCAATGGAAGAGGAACTGGAAAAGAAATTGCTGTGGATTGAGCCGATTTTATACGGNGGATTGACGATCATGACTGGAACNTTGTTTCTCATCTTGTATTATCCGATTCAGCTAGCGATTCAGCAGCTTCCATTCTAAACAGAGGAGACGATATGATGAAACAATTCTTAAAACGACAAGATGGATTCACCTTACTTGAAATGGCAGCCGTCTTATTGATCATCTCATTGTTACTGCTCGTCTTGATTCCGACGATGACGAGCGGGAAAGATCAAGCGAAAGGTGTCAGTTGCGAAGCGAACATTCGGGTCATTCGGTCAGAGGTAAACCTTTACTATGCCAAAGAGAAGAAGTATCCGGAATCGCTCCAGACGATCAATCGCGGAACCGCTGATAAACCGAATGCCCTTGTCTGTGATCAGGAGACGTACACCTATGATCCGAAAACCGGCGAACTTACGAAGTGAGCAAGGGTTTACGCTACTTGAGATGACGGCGGTGTTGACAATCATTGCTTGCTTACTTGTTTTGTTGTTGCCGGCACTGTTTGAGAAGCGTCCGGACTGGATCCCACTCGAACAAGAGATGCGTTTAATGGAACAAGATATCCAAACGCTCCGGCTCATGCAGTACTCGAAAGAGGATCAATCATTAATGCAGTTTCGATTTCGAGGTGATGGCACGGGTTACCTTGTCCTAGCGGATGATCGACTGTTATGGCAACGGACGTTTCAAAATGGCCATACGTGTACAGTCCCACCGTCGAATCGGATCATCTATTTTAAAAGTTATCACTCGATCTATGCAGCAACTTGGTCTTGTCGTTCGGCGACAGCTGAATACGAGATTAAGTTTTTACTTGGGAACTATCAAATGGCAATTCGGAAAGTGAGGTAATGGTCGTGAACTTTACGCAAGAAGATGGATTTTCTTTGCTTGAGACGATTCTTTCCATCGTTGCAATCGGTACCTTCTTGATGGTAGCGATTGACCCTTATCTCGATTTACGAGCAAAACAGATGAAATGGGAACGCGAGACGGAGCAACTGGAGCAGATGGCAACGGATCAAGTCGAAAATCGATCCGTGTCTTATGTTCTGAAGCAAGGAGCGTGGTGTAATGAAACGATGTGTCTTGCGAGCNGAATCCGGAATGACCCTNCTCGAACTGTCATTCGTCCTCTGGCTCAGTCCACTTCTTCTGTTAGCGATTTTGACGTTGACGCCACTCGTCCGTCCGCCGGAAGTCAATCGGATGAATGAAGAATTGTTCTTTCATACAGTAGAACGACTGATGTGGCGAAGTACGATGTGTGAGCGCGTTGGAGAGGAAATCCGCGGGATGGACGTCAATCCAGGAGAGGCAGCTGAAAAATGGCGCCTCGTTCGTGTACAAGATCAATTACGCCTCAAGAAAGAACAGGGAGGTGAACTGACATACGCCCGCGACGTCAAACACTACATGGTGACAGGAAATGCCGAGATCATCTCGATTCAGTTGAACGACAACAGACGTTCTTTCCGGTGCGTCAAGAAGGATTCATCTTAATTCAAACCTTATTGTTGCTTTTAGGAATGGGTATCGTGATCTTGATTTCTTGTCAGCAGATCGATGAAGAGATACGTCACCATCAGTTAGAACAAGAAGCACTCCAACTCGAGTCACTTGTTCGTGCAGCGAAAGTAGATTGTACGAAGGAGGAGACTCTTCGCTATCCAATCGGGCAAGTCAGCTGTACAGTGACCGATAAAGGCTTTAAAATGGAAGCGAGATTAGAGAATGGTCAAAGAATCGAGGCGGTCGTTACACATGAGTAAGGTTTATTTGATTGGCTTTATGGGAACTGGTAAATCAGCCGTCGGACATCGATTACGTAAGCAATACGAGGTCGACGAACTAGATGAACGATTTGAGCGGGAACAAGAAAAAACGATTGCTGCTTATTTCGTCGAGCACGGTGAAGCAGGATTCCGTACACGTGAAGGCGAATTGTTGAAGAATAGCAAAGCGGAACTCGTTGTCACAGGAGGCGGGATTGTCGAACGTCCGGAGAACCGATCGTTCATGAAAGAGGCTGGAACAGTCATTTGGATTGATACGCCATTTGATTTGATTTGGGAACGGATTGCCTCTGATCCGAATCGTCCGCTCGTGACAGAACGGCAACAGGTGAAACAATTGTTCGAACGTCGCTATTCTTTATATGCTGAGGTAGCCACTGTTCGGCTCGAAGGAACGGCATCAATCGATGAACTTGCTCGTGCGATTGAAACTGTATTGGAGGAGAAGTCATGATTTGGATTACGTTAGGTATTATTTTATTGTCCATCGTAGGACTTGTGCTATTTGGATTTAGTCTTTACAAAAAGAAGTTGTCTCAGGACATTCGACAGTTAAAACAACTGATGGAACGCTTTACGATTCGTCAGCAAACACTACAAACGAA
>JGI26057J44791_1000303_pt1 | contig 9247 bp, 11 predicted proteins | sample HigsolmetaGSP19D_FD_44791 | JGI IMG/M metagenome (IMG submission 44791) | reverse complement strand
TTGGTCCTAGATCGAGGACTCGTCGCGGCGACGAAGAAGGAGGCCGCAGAAGCGCATACCGACACGTTACACCCCGCTCGCAGCGCACGACGTTCTGAGACGGATGCCGCGGGCCCGACACTCTCCGGGCATGATGCACCGTCGCTCCCTCGCCGCACTCGCCGCCGGCGCCGCCCTCCTGCTCACCTCCTGCGCCGCTGCGGCCGATGCGGGTGGGACCGCCGCGCCTCCGGGAGCCGCCTTGGCCGCGCTCACGCCGGACGCTCCGACCGGCGAGGTCATCGCCCAGGGGACGGTCCTCGACGACGGGTCCTCCGTCGAGTTGTGCCTGGGGGCGGTCGCGGAATCCGCGCCGCCGCAGTGCAGCGGCATCCCACTCTCCGGTTGGTCGTGGGCGGGCCTCGACGACGCCGCCTCGGTCGGCGACGCCACCTGGGGCACCTATGCCGTCTACGGCACCTACGACGGCGACACGTTCACCGTGACGCGCGCCCCGGTGCCCCTCGCCCTGTTCGACCCGGTCGCCGCACCCGATCCCACCGGGGGCAAGACCGGCACGGCCGCAGCATCGGACGTCACCTCCATCCACAAGGCGGTCCCCGCGGCGATCGGCGACGCCTACCTCTCGTCCTCGGAACAGGACGGCTGGGTGCTCGTCGACGTGGTCTGGGACGACGGCACGTGGCAGAAGGCAGCCGATCAGGACTTCGGAGCCGGGAAGGTGATCGTGCGCTCCGCCATCCGGGAGGTCAGCTGATCCCCCGTCAGGGCAACAGGGCGAGCTTGCCGCCGGGGTGCCCCTCCCGGAGGAAGCGCGCCGCTTCGATCGCCTCTGCGAACGGATACGTCCGTGCGACGGGCACCTCGAGCAGGCCGCGCCGGGCCAGGTCGACGAGATCGCCTCGGACCGCGTCGCGGAAGGCCGCACTGGCCGGCAGCATGCCGCCGATGGCGACGATGCCCTCGGATTCCAGGTCGCGCCGGACGATGGTGATGATGCGCTTCCGATCCTCGACGAGCGCGAGTGATGCCTCGATCGCCTCGTCGGTGCCCACCCCGTCGAGCGATGCGACGAAGGGAGCGTCGCCCGCGGCATCCTTCGCCCGGTCGACGAGGCCGGCCCCGTAGGCGATCGGGATGCCGCCGTATCGACGGACGACGTCGGCGTTCCGCTCGCTCGCCGTCCCGACGACGCGGACCCCTCGCACCGCCGCCTGCTGCAGGAAGCTGACTCCGACCGCGCCGGACGCCGCGTGGAACAGCACGGTGTCGCCGCGTCCCGCACCGCTCAACTCGAGCATTTCGGCGGCCGTTGCCCCGGCCAGGAACAGGTTGGCGGCCTCGGGGTGCGTCAGGGTCGCGGGCTTGGCGAACGCCTTCTCGGCAGGGATCGTGACCTCGGTGGCGTATCCGCCGCGCAGCCGGAAGGCGAGCACCTCGTCGCCGATCGCGGCGGGGCCCGAGCCGATCCCGGTGCCTGGACCGAGGGCGGTGATCTCGCCGGACACCTCGTAGCCGAGGGGGAACGGGAACGACGCGTCCGGGCGGGTCGGGTACTTGTAGTCGGCCGGGTTCATCCCGATGGCGTGCACCCGAATCGTCACCTCACCGGGCCCCGGCGCCGGGACATCGACGTCCTTCAACTCCCAGTCGGCGAGTCCGTCGGGACCGTTCGCGAACCATGCCTGCGCCATGAGATCGTCCTTCCGTGAGATGCCGGCGTCGCCGGTCAGAATCCGAGTCGCCCGAGCTGCTTCGGGTCGCGCTGCCATTCCTTCGCGACGCGAACGCGCAAGGAGAGGAACACGCGGCCGCCGACGAGCGGCTCGATACCCGCCCGAGAGCGGGCGCCGACGTCTTTCAGGCGGGATCCGCCGCGACCGATGATGATCGCCTTCTGACTGTCGCGCTCGACGACGATGTTCGCGTAGACGTCGGTGAGGTCGCTGTCCTCACGGGCGGAGATGTCCTCGACCGTCACCGCGATCGAGTGCGGCAGTTCGTCACGCACACCGTCGAGCGCCGCCTCGCGGATGATCTCGGCGATCCGGTCCTCGAGGCTCTCATCGGTGACGACACCCTCTGGGTACAGCGCGGGTCCGGTCGGCATCAGCTTCAGCAGCTCGTCCGCCAGCACGTCGAGCTGGTCGTCGGTCACGGCCGAGAGCGGGATGACCGCGTCCCAGTCCTCGCGGAGTGCGTCGACCTCCATGAGTCGCTCGGTGATCTCCTCGCGCGACGCGATGTCCACCTTCGTGACGATGGCGACCTTCTTCGCCCGGCCATAGCCGTCGAGGGATGCCGCAATCCGCCGGTCGCCCGGGCCGACCTTCTCGGTCGCCGGCACGAGGAACCCGATCGCGTCGACGTCGCCCAGCACCTGCTCGACGAGGTCGTTCAGCCGCTGGCCGAGAAGAGTCCGCGGTTTGTGGATGCCGGGGGTGTCGACGATCACGAGCTGACCGCCCGGACGGTTGAGGATGCCGCGGATCGCCTTTCGGGTGGTCTGCGGCTTGTCGCTGGTAATCGCGACCTTCTCGCCGACGAGGGCGTTGGTCAGGGTCGACTTGCCGACGTTGGGACGTCCGACGAACGTCACGAAACCGGAACGGCTGCTCACGGTCACTCCGATCCCCGCGCGACGCGGATCTCTGCGGTGGAAAGGGCTACGGGTTCGGCCACCGGCGCCTCGGCGCGCTCGACGAACACCGTCGCGAGTCCGCGGCCCCGGCCGAGGGACGTGCCGCCCGTGAGGACGAGGCCGCTGTGCTCGACGCGTACGCCGGGGACCGGAACGCTGCCGAGCGCCTTGCCGAAGAGGCCGCCGATCGAGTCGACGTCGTCGTCTTCGAGTTCGATCCCGAAGAGGTCGCCGACCTCGTCGAGCCCGAGTCGGGTGCTCACGCGGAAGCGGCCGCCGCCGAGGTCGGACACCTCGCTCGTGCGCAGGTCGTATTCGTCCGCGATCTCGCCGACGAGCTCCTCGATGAGGTCCTCGAGGGTCACGAGACCCGACACCCCGCCGTATTCGTCGACGACGAGGCAGACGTGGACGGCTTCGCGTTTCATCTGCTGCAGGAGCGTCTCGGCGCGCATCGATTCGGGGACGAAGACGGCGGGCCGGGCGATCTGGGCGACCGGCACGCCGCGCCAGGCGGTCTCGTCGCGGTAGGCGAACTGAACGAGGTCCTTGAGGTAGACGACACCCGTGATGTCGTCGGCTTCACCGTCGGCGATCGGGATGCGGGAGACGCCCTTGTCGAGGAAGAGCGTCATCGCCTCCTGGGTCGTGGCCGCGGCATCCATCGTCACCATGTCGGTGCGCGGCACCATGACGGCGCGCACGAAACGGTCCGTGAAGTCGAACACGGAGTGGATGAGGTCCCGGTCGTCGGCCTCGATGAGGTCCTGCGACGCGGCTTCATCGACCATGCTGAGGAGCTGCTCCTCGGACGCGAAGGATGCGCCGCGGTGGATGCCGGGGGTCAGACGGTCGCCGAGGAGGACGAGCAGGTGCGCGAGGGGACCGAGCACGATGCGTGCGCCGCGGATGAGCCCGGCGCACGCCTTCAGGAAGCCCTTCGCATGCTGCCGCCCCACGGCGCGCGGGGACGCCCCCACGAGGACGAAGGAGGCGACGGTCATGACGACCACCGCCGCCAGCATCGCCCACCAGATGTTCTCGAAGACGAGGGTGAGGGCGACCGTGACGAGACGGCGGCGGCGGTCTCGATGAGGATGCGGATGAAAACGACGGCCGTACGGTGCGCGTCCGGGTCGGCCGCGATCCTTCGCAGGGCGGCACCGGAACGCGCCTCATCGGCGAGATCGGCGAGGTCCGCGCGGGAGGTCACATCGAGCGCAGCCTCGAGCGAGGCCATCAGGCCGCCTAGCGCGACCAGAAGACCCGCCGCGATGAACAGGAGGATCTCGGTCATGCGCGCCGGTGGCGCTCGCTCGCGTGGAACGCGCCGATGAGCTCCTTCTGCAGCCCGAACATCTCGCGCTCCTCCTCGGGCTCGGCGTGATCGAATCCCAGCAGGTGCAGCAGGCCGTGGGTCGTGAGGAGGATGAGCTCGTCCATCGTGGAATGCTTNGCCGCCTGCGCCTGGGTCTCGGCCACCTGCGGGCACAGCACGATGTCACCGAGCAGTCCGGGAGGCGTCGGAGCCTCATCCGTGCCGGGGCGCAGCTCGTCCATCGGGAAGCTCAGTACGTCGGTGGGGCCGGGCTCGTCCATCCACTGGACGTGCAGCGCCTCCATCGCCCCCTCGTCGACGAGGAGGATGGCCACGTCGGCGTCGGGGCTCACGTGGAGCTCCGCGAAGTTGTTCTCGGTGAGACGCAGCAGGACGGTCTCATCGACCTCGACGCCGGACTCGTTGGTGATCTCGATGGTCATGAACGTCCTCGCTTGGGCTGTCGGTCACGGGGGCCGGCGGGGCGCAGGCCCGTCCGGCGCTCGGCGCGGTTCGCGAACTCGCTCGCCTCGTCGCGCTCACGACGCGCGGCCAGCTTCTCCTCGTCGTAGGCGCTGTAGGCGTCCACGATGCGGCCGACGAGCGTGTGGCGCACGACGTCGTCGCTGGTCAGACGCGAGAAGTGGATGTCATCGATGTCCTTCAGGACCCGGGTGACGAGACGCAGACCCGAGGCGCCCTGCGGCAGGTCGACCTGCGTGATGTCACCGGTGACGACCATGCGGGTGCCGAAGCCGAGACGCGTCAGGAACATCTTCATCTGCTCGGGGGTGGTGTTCTGCGCCTCGTCGAGGACGACGAAGGAGTCGTTGAGCGTGCGACCGCGCATGTACGCGAGAGGTGCGACCTCGATGGTGCCCGATGCCATGAGCTTGGGGACGAGCTCGGGGTCCATCATCTCGTTCAGCGCGTCGTACAGCGGACGGAGGTAGGGGTCGATCTTGTCCGTCAGGGTTCCCGGGAGGAATCCGAGCCGCTCCCCCGCTTCGACCGCAGGACGGGTCAGGATGATGCGACTGACCTCCTTGCGCTGCAGCGCCTGGACGGCCTTCGCCATCGCGAGGTACGTCTTGCCGGTGCCGGCGGGACCGATGCCGAACACGATCGTGTTCTCCTCGATCGCGTCGACGTACTCCTTCTGCCCGAGGGTCTTCGGTCGGATGACCTTGCCGCGCGACGACAGGATCGCCTCGCCGAGCACTTCGGAGGGACGCATCCCGCTGTTCTCGCGCAGGATGCGGTTGGACTGCGTGACATCGCTCGGATCGAGACCCTGGCCCGCCCGCGCCATGCCGATGAGCTCGTCGACGAGCTCGTGTGCGCGAGCGACGGCTCCCTCGTCACCGGTGAGGGTGATCTCGTTCCCCCGAACGTGCACCTGCACATCGGGGTGCTCCCGTTCCACAGTGCGCAGCAGACGGTCCTGCGGACCGAGCAGCTGCACCATGGCGACACCGTCGGCGTAGATGTGCGCGACGGTGGGTTCGGNGCTGTCAGCCACCGAGGCTCCCTTCGGTGAGCCCGCCGCCCAGCACGTGTGCATGGACGTGGAACACGGTCTGTCCGGCGTCGGGGCCGGTGTTGAACACGAGTCTGAAGTCGCCGCCGGCATGTTCGGCGGCGACGCTGTTGGCGAGGCCGACCAGCTCGGCGAGGAGGGCGGGGTCGCCCGCCGCGAGCTCCACGACGTCGCGGTAGTCCTCGGTCTTGGGGATCACGAGGAGGTGAACGGGTGCCTGCGGTGCGATGTCGCGGATCGCGAACGCGTTGTCGGTCTCGGCGACGATCTCGGAGGGGATCTCACCCCGGAGGATGCGGGTGAACACCGATGGCTCGCTCATCCTCCCAGTCTACTCAGCGCCTTCCCGCGCCGGTCGGGTCCGCCTCACCAGCGGCCGAGGGCCGCATTGACGACCGCGAGGGCGGCCGGCCCCGCCGTCGAGGTGCGCAGCACGGTGTCGCCGAGCCGCACGAGCGTCGCACCCGCTTCCTGCAGCAGATCGAGCTCGTCGGGAGAGATGCCCCCCTCGGGCCCCACGACGAGGATCACGTCGCTCGCGTCGGCCGCGTCGATGTCGATCCGCGAGAGAGCGACGGATGCCGTGGGTTCGAGGACCAGCATCCGGGCCCCGCGGGCGCGTGCAGCCAGGTCCCGAGTCGTCACCGGCTGGTCGACCTCGGCCAGCCAGGGCCGGTGCGCCTGCTTCGCCGCCTCGCGGGCGATGGTCTCCCAGCGCGCGACGCCCTTGGCCAGCTTCGGGCCCTCCCATCGCGAGACCGAGCGCGCCGCCTGCCACGGCGTGATCGCGTCGACGCCGAGCTCCGTGGCGGCCTGGACGGCGAGCTCGTCGCGATCGCCCTTCGCGAGAGCCTGCACGAGGACCGTGCGCGGCGATGCCGCAGGGACCACCGTCCGGGCGAAGACCTCGACCGAGACTTCCTTGGGTGCTGCGGCCGAGACCGTGCCGGTCAGCCACACGCCGCGGCCGTCGCCGACCGTGACGTCCTCTCCCACGCGGATACGGCGGACGGCCGCAGCGTGGTGCGCTTCGGCCCCCGTCAGCCGGACCGTGTCTCCCGGACCGGCGGCACCGGCATCCTCGATCAGGAAATGGAGGGCCACGATCAGCGCTTGAACTTGCCGCGGAGCTTGGAGAACAGACCCGGGTGGAACTCGGCCAGGTGAGGCGGGGCCGGACGCATCCGCTTCGCGAGCTCCTGCACGAGAGCCCGCGCCTTCGGGTCGAGGTGCGACGGGGTCACGACCTGCACGCCGACGCGGAGGTCGCCGCGCTGGTCGCCGCGGAGCGGCGTGATCCCCCGCCCGCGGATCGTCAACTCGTCACCGGACTGGACGCCCGAGCGGATGTCGAGATCGACGGAGCCGTCGAGCGAGTCGATCGTGACGCTCGTCCCGAGGATGGCATCGATCATCGAGACCTCGAGGGTTGCGAGGAGGTCGTCGCCGTCTCGGCTGAACACGTCGTGCGGAGCGACGGTCACCTCGAGGTAGAGATCCCCGTTGGGACCGCCGGCCGGGCCGACCTCGCCCGAACCGGGAAGCTGCAGACGCAGACCCGTCTCGACGCCGGCCGGGATGTCGATCGACACGGTCCGGCGGGCTCGCACGCGCCCCTGCCCCTGGCAGGTCGAGCACGGGTAAGGGATCGTCGTGCCGTAGCCCTGGCACGTGGTGCAGGGCTGCGAGGTGACGACGTTGCCGAGCAGACTCCGGACCGTCCGCTGGATCTGGCCGGATCCGTGGCAGATGTCGCACGTGACGGGCTGTGTGCCCGGCTGGCAGCACGAGCCCTGGCAGGTCTCGCACAGCACCGCCGTGTCGACCTCGATGTCGCGGTGGACACCGAAGACGACGTCGCCCAGGTCGAGGTCGACACGCACCAGCGCGTCCTGCCCGCGCTCCCGGCGGGACCGCGGCCGGCCGGCGCGCGTACCGCCGCCACCGCCGCCGAAGAAGCTCTCGAAGATGTCGCTGAACCCGCCGAAGCCGGCGCCAGCACCGCCGAACGCACTCGCGTCGCCGCCCATGTCGTAGCGCTGGCGCTGGTCGGGGTCGCTCAGCACGTCGTAGGCGTGCGTCACGAGCTTGAACTGCTCGGAGGCGTCCTCACCGGGGTTCACGTCCGGATGCAGCTGGCGCGCCAGCCGTCGGTATGCCTTCTTGATCTCCTCCGGGCTCGCGTCACGCGCGACACCCAGGACCTCGTAGTGGTCAGCCACAATCACCTCTCCGGCCCGCGGGCCGATTCGTTCAGCGCGACGTCTCGTCTTCTTCGAGCAGACGCGTCAGATAATGCGCGACGGCGCGGACCGCCGCGAGATTCGTGGGGTAGTCCATCCGTGTCGGACCGAGGACGCCGATGCGTGCGTGCGAACCGCCCGCGTCGTAATCGCCCGCGACGACGGATGCCTCGGACAGCCCGAACGGCTCGTTCTCGCGGCCGATGCTGGTCGCCAGCCCGCGGTCGTCGGCGACCATCTCGCCCATGAGCCGCAGCAGCGTCACCTGCTCCTCGATCGCCTCCAGCAGAGGGTAGATGCTGCCGCGGAAATCCGACTCGCGTCGCGCGAGGGTCGCCGACCCTGCCATGACCATGCGGTCCTGACGGAACTCGTCGAGCTCCTCGCCGATCGCGCGCAGCACGATGCGGCGGTTCTCCTCCCGCGGGACAGCGGTGTTCTCCTCGAGGATGCGGGCGATCGCTGCAGCGCCGTCCTTGACGCTCTTCCCGGTGAGGAGGGTCGCCATCGCGAGCTTGAGCTGCGACGCCTCGTCCGCCGACGGCTCGGTCGCGAGGAAGACGACGCGCTGCGAGACCCGGCCGGTATCGGTCACGACGATGAGGACGAGGCGCGTGCCGCCGAGGTGCACGACCTCGACGTGGGAGATGTTCGCCCGCGAGAAGGACGGGTACTGCACGATTGCAACCTGGCCCGTCAGCCGGGTGAGGGTGCGGACCGTCCGGACGAGCAGATCGTCGAGGTCGCCGGTGTCCTCGAGGAAGGAGCCGATCGCCGAGCGCTGCGCCGACGTGAGCGGACGGACGTCGGCGAGGTGGTCGACGAAGACCCGGTAGCCCTTGTCGGTGGGTACGCGCCCCGACGAGGTGTGGGGCGCCGTGATGAGCTCCTCGTCCTCGAGGAGCGCCATGTCGTTGCGGATCGTGGCGGCGGAAACGCCGAACTGATGCCGGTCGACGATCGCCTTGCTGCCGACGGGCTCACGCGTGTCGACGTAGTCCTGGACGATCGCGCGCAACACCTGGAGTCCGCGTTCCGAGACCATCACCCCTCCTCCGCTGGCACTCTCGATCTGGGAGTGCCAATTCTACCGCGCGAGCGGCGATGTGCTCGGATCACGCGGTCAGCGCACGCACGACGGCGTCGGCGAGAAGGCGCCCGCGGCGAGTGAGGACGATGCGGCCCCGCACGGCGGACGCGCCGTCGACGAGTCCGTCCGCGATGAGGGATGCCACGTTCCGCCGCCCCGCGACCGTCGCCTCGTCGACCGCGACGCCGTCGACGATGCGCGAGCGCAGCAGGATGACCTCGAGGCGGCGGGCTTCGGCATCCGGTCGCTCCCGTCCCGCCGCCGGGGACTCCCCGAGGGACAGGCGCTGCGCGTACGCGGCGGGGTGTTTGACGTTCCACCAGCGCAGACCGCCGACGTGACTGTGGGCACCGGGGCCGTAGCCCCACCAGTCCTGACCCCGCCAGTACGACAGGTTGTGGCGGGAACGCTGGTC
>JGI26057J44791_1000302_pt1 | contig 9279 bp, 7 predicted proteins | sample HigsolmetaGSP19D_FD_44791 | JGI IMG/M metagenome (IMG submission 44791) | reverse complement strand
CGCTCGAGCGCCGTGTCGGCGAGGTCGTCGACGGATGCCGCGCGCCCCCGATCGAGCAGGTCGATGCCGACGACACGGAGTCGCGGATCGGCCGCCGCCGCAATGGCGCCGACGGAAGCGGCATCCAGTCCCAATCCCGGCAGGAAGAAGACGGTGCACTCGTGAGGGTGGTTCGCAGCGCTCGGCACGGGACAACCCTAGGAACGCGGATCATCTCGACCGACGTCTTGCGCACCGGTCGAGGAGGTGCGATGATCCCGCGCCCTGCCTCGCCGGTGCGCTCCTCGCAAGGGGGTGAATGGATGCCGCGCCCCGACCTACCGTGGCGGGCATGACCGACCAGTACACGTTCGACAACCCCGTCACCCGCTACGCCCGCGTCGAGCCGCCCGTGCAGCACCAGCCCGAACCCGGCGTGCAGGCGCGGATGACGCCCGTGCCCGATCTGGGGGAGCACACGTACCGAGGGTCGGACCGGCTGCGAGGGCGCAAGGCGCTCGTCACGGGCGGCGACTCGGGCATCGGGGCCGCGGCCGCCATCGCCTTCGCCCGCGAAGGGGCGGACGTCGTGATCGTGCACCTGCCCGACGAGGCGGAGGACGCCGATCACGTCCTGCAGGTCATCGCCGACGCCGGCGTGCGCGGCCACGCCATCGCCGCCGACATCACCGACCCGGCTCGCTGCCGCGACCTCGTCGCCGAGGCGGCGGAGTTCCTGGGCGGCATCGACATCCTCGTCAGCAATGCGGGAAAGCAGGTCGCGGTCGAGCGCGTCGAGGACCTCTCCGACGACCAGTTCCGCACCACGTTCGAGACCAACGTCTTCGCCTTCTTCTGGATCGTGAAGGCCGCGCTCGCCCACATGCCGGCCGGGGCATCCATCATCAGCACCGCGTCGCTCGAGGCCTACAAGCCCGCTCCCGACCGCCTCGACTACGCCGCGACCAAGGCCGCGATCAACAACCTGTCGAAGGGTCTCGCGCAGCAGCTGGCACCCCGCGGCATCCGGGTCAACGTCGTCGCGCCCGGGCCGGTGTGGTCGGCGCTGCAGGTCAGCGACGGCGTCTCGGACGAGCAGATGGCGGCGTTCGACGAGGAGAACGAGTACAAGCGCGCGGGCCAGCCGGCCGAGATCGCGCCGGCATTCGTCTTCCTCGCCTCGGCGGAGTCGAGCTACGTCTCGGGCGAAACCCTCAACGTCAACGGCGGGATGGTCACGCCGTAGCGGTCAGCGCGTCGCCGAGAGCGACAGGGCGGGGGATGCCGGTGCCTTCGAGGCGGTGAAGATCGCCCCCACGTCGACGCGGGACCCCTGGGTCAGGTTCGCGAGTCCCCAGTCGACACCCGAGCAGCTGATACGAGCGCTCGCCGTGCCCGGGCTCGCGACGCGGCACGACATGCCCCAGGCGCTGTCGACGGCGGTCGCGCCGGGCGACGGCCACGAGGCCGTCCACGACCGCACCTTCACGCCCGACGATGCGGTGAGGGCCAGCGCGACCTGGTACTTCGACGGCCACGAGCTCGTCACCGTCAGCGTCGCCGAGACGCCGTTCGAGGACGCGCTCGTGGACTTCCCGACGGCCGGATCGGGCTTCGTGCCGGGCGACGAGGGCTGCGGCGACGGCTGCGGTGCGGGCGTCGGAGCCGGCGCGGCCGGGTAGCGCACGCTCTTCGGCGTCAGGATCGGCTTCAACGCGGCGAGCTTGGTCTTCTCNCGCGTGAACCAGTCGTCCTTCAGCANGCCGCCGGTGTCACCGCTGTTCGGGTTGAACGACCAGTAGCCCCAGCTGATGCGGCGGTCCTTCAGGTAGCCGACGAACTTCGAGAGCCACTTCTTGTCGGACGACGTCTGCAGCTTCGTGCCGAACTCGCCGACGAACACCGGTGCGATGTTCTTCGTGACGATGTAGCCCCACTGCTTGTCCCAGACGGCGCGGAGATTCTCGGGGTACCGCTTGTCGTGGAACCAGGGCTGGTCGAACACCGACGAGGGGTATTCGTGGGGCGAGTAGACGACGCGGTTCTTGACCTTGAGGGTCACCGGCTTCGTCTTCACGCCGGTCAGGTTGCCGCCCCACCAGGTGCCCTTGCCGTCGGCGCCGTACTGCACGCCCTCGACGATGATGAGCAGCTTCGAGTTGACGGTGTGGATGGCGTTGCCCGCCCGGGTCGCCGCCGCGCGCCAGTCGCGCGCCGTCACGCCGCAGCCCCAGCACGCCGAACCCTGCGGCTCGTTGTGGAGGTCGAAGCCGATGACCGTCGGCTGGTTCTTGTAGCGCTTCGCGAGCATCTTCCAGTCCGAGATCCAGCGGGACTCGGAGTACTTCTTCGTGTACCAGAGCTCGGACTGGGCATCGGAACCCGGCCGGTGACGGTCGAGGATCACACGCAGGTTGTACTTGCGCGCACTCGCCACGACGGCATCCATCACCGTCAGCGTCGACGCCTTCGCGAGCTTCGGGTTCAGCGCGGTGTTCACGGAGCCGACCGACTTCTTCGTCAGGCACTCNTTCGAGAACGGCAGGCGCACGGTGTTGAACCCCATGCCCGAGATCTGAGCCATGCCCTGATCGAGCGTGATCGACCACAGNCCGTGCGGNGCGCACGTGTCGGTCTCCATCCCGAACCACGAGGTCGCCTTCACGGTGACGGTCTTGCCCGTCGAGGCATCCTGGATCTTCGAGCCGTGCGTCTTCAACCAGGGGATCGTGGCGGCTTCTGCGGTTGCGGGGGCGGAGGCCACACCGAGGGATGCCGTCAGCACGACAGCGGCAAGAACCGCCAGAACGCGTCGCAGCATCGAAAAACCCCCGTCGAGAGCGGCAGAACGGCCGCGATGGAACACCCGCTGCTAAGAGTACGGGACACGCCCCCTCTCGCGCGCGTGCGTTCCGCGCGCGGGAGGCGCCTCGGGCGCGGGCTAGAGTTGCGGCAATGTCCACCGATGAGACGCTGACGACCATCGACTCGCTGTACCGCGAGATCCCCCGCGCCGAGTGGGCGCGCATGGCCGCCGGTATGGAGCAGCCCCTCACCGAGAACGAGGTCGTGCAGCTGCGCGGCATCGGCGACCGGCTCGACATCACCGAGGTGCGCGAGGTCTACCTGCCGCTCAGCCGTCTGCTGTCGCTGTACGCGTCGGCCACCAAACGCCTCGGCGCAGACACCGCCGGGTTCGTCGGCGAGCAGGACGCCACGACGCCCTTCATCGTCGCCGTCGCCGGGTCCGTCGCCGTCGGCAAGTCCACCGCCGCGCGACTGCTGCGAGAGCTCATGAGCCGCTGGCCGGGCACCCCGCGCGTCGAGCTCATCACGACCGACGGATTCCTCTACCCCAACGCCGAGCTGGAGCGCCGCGGGATCATGGACCGCAAGGGCTTCCCCGAGTCGTACGACCGCCGCGCGCTGGTCGACTTCCTCGTCGCCGTGAAGTCCGGCGAGCCCGAAGTGCGGGCGCCGTACTACTCGCACATGCGATACGACATCATCCCCGACGCCCAGGTCACCGTCCGGCGCCCGGACGTCATCATCGTCGAGGGCCTGAACGTCCTGGCGTCGGCGCCCAACCCGCACGACATCGCGGTGAGCGAGCTCTTCGACTTCTCCATCTACGTCGACGCCGACGTCGACCACATCGCGCAGTGGTACGTCGACCGATTCCTCGCGCTCCGCGAAGCGGCCTTCTCGAACCCGAACTCCTTCTTCCGCGTCTTCGCCGACATCTCCGACGACGAGGCGGTCGCGCGGGCACTCGGCTACTGGAACGACATCAACCTGCCGAACCTCCGCGAGAACGTCGAGCCCACCCGACACCGCGCGAAGCTCGTGCTGCGCAAAGCGGCAGATCACACCGTCGAGACGGTGCGTCTGCGCAAGCTCTGAACGTCTCTCAGCGCGCCGGGTACGAGCCGAACACCTGCGTGTAGAACGGCAGACCCTGCTTGGAGCACGCGACGCCGATGCCGATGCGGTTGTACGAACCGAGGATGTTGGCGCGGTGACCCGCGGACTTCATCCACGCCGGTGTGACCTTCGCGGGGGTGTAGCCGAAGGCGACGTTCTCGGCGGCGCGCGTCCAGCCCGAGGGGATCTGCGAGAAGTACTTCGGGTTGTGGCTCATCCGGTTGGCGGCGGCCTGCTTCGTCGACCAGGCCACGGCGACCTTCGACATCGACGCGTTGAGGGTGAGGGGCTTCTTGCCCTTCGCCTTGCGCGCCGCGTTCACGTCGGCGAGGACGCGCTTCTGGACGGCGGCCTGCGTCGTGCCGGTGCACGACGTCGACGTCGCTGCGGAAGCGGCAGCGGCGGGCGCCACCGACAGGGAGAGGGCGAGGACAGCGGTGAGCGCGAGGGCGGATCGCCGTCGGGTACGAGGGGATGCGGACATGGGGGACTCCGTCGTGTGGGGGCACGACCGTGCGGGGGACACGGTCCCACATGGGTATCAAACGGATGCCGGTTCCCGCCAGCCCCGGCGTGCGCGACGCGCCTGCGCATGACCGGGGGCGTAGTCCCAGCCCTCCCCACTTAGAATCGGACGCATGTGTGGAATCGTCGGATACGTGGGGCCTCGTGACAGCCAGGCCATTCTCCTCTCGGGCTTGGCTCGGCTCGAGTACCGGGGGTACGACTCCGCCGGCATCGCCGTCATCGACGGCGAAGGCGACCTCGAGATGCGCAAGCGCGCCGGCAAGCTGCAGGTGCTGCGCGACGACCTCACCGCGCACCCCATGGCCGACGGGACGACCGGCATCGGCCACACCCGCTGGGCGACGCACGGTGGACCCACCGACGCGAACGCGCACCCGCACCTCGCCGACGACGACAAGCTCGCCGTCATCCACAACGGCATCATCGAGAACTTCGCCGANCTGAAGGACGAGCTCCTCGCCGACGGCTTCACCTTCCGNAGCGAAACCGACACCGAGGTCGCGGCCGTCCTGCTCGGGCGCGAGTACGAGCTCCTCGCCGACGGCTTCACCTTCCGGAGCGAAACCGACACCGAGGTCGCCGCCGTCCTGCTCGGGCGCGAGTACGCGGCATCCGGTGACCTCGTCGCCGCCTTCCGNACGGTCGCCGCCCGTCTCGAGGGTGCTTTCACGCTCCTCGCGATGCACCAGGACCAGCCGGGCCTCGTCGTCGGCGCTCGCCGCAACTCGCCCCTCGTGATCGGTCTCGGCGAGGGAGAGAACTTCCTCGGCTCCGACGTGGCCGCCTTCGTCGAGCACACCCGCAACGCCCTCGCCATCGGCCAGGACCAGATCGTCGCCATCACACCGCAGGGCGTCGAGGTCACCGACTTCGACGGCCACACCGTCGAGGTCGAGCCGTTCGAGGTCGTCTGGGACGCATCCGCCGCAGAGAAGGGCGGCTGGTCGTCGTTCATGGCGAAGGAGGTCTCGGAAGAGCCCGAGGCCGTCGCCAACACCATCCGCGGCCGCTTCTCGGACGGCGCCGTCACGATCCCCGAGCTCGACGGTCTCGACGAGCTGTTCATCGGCATCAACCGCGTCATCGTCATCGCGTGCGGCACCGCCGCCTACGCGGGGATGGTCGGCAAGTACGCCCTCGAGCAGTGGACGCGCGTTCCCGTCGACGTCGAGCTCGCGCACGAGTTCCGCTACCGCGACCCGGTGATCGGCGCCGACACGCTCGTCGTCTCGATCTCGCAGTCCGGCGAGACCATGGACACGCTCATGGCCGTCAAGTACGCCCGCGAGCAGGGCGCCAAGACGCTGTCGATCTGCAACACGCAGGGCGCCACGATCCCGCGCGAGTCCGACGCCATCGTCTACACGCACGCCGGACCCGAGGTCGCCGTCGCATCGACGAAGGCCTTCGTCGCGCAGATCACCGCCCTCTACCTGCTCGCCCTCCACGTCGGCCGCGTCCGCGGAGTCCTCTCGCCGGAGGATTCGGCTCAGGCGGTTCGCGAGCTCGAGGCCATCCCCGCCAAGATCGCCCGCGTCATCGAGACCGAGCAGGAGCACATCGAGCAGTTCGCCGGCTGGATGGCCGACACGAACTCGGTGCTGTTCCTCGGTCGCCACGTCGGCTACCCGATCGCCCTCGAGGGTGCGCTCAAGCTCAAGGAGATCTCGTACATCCACGCCGAGGGCTTCGCCGCCGGTGAGCTCAAGCACGGACCCATCGCGCTCATCGAGCCCGGTCAGGCGGTCTTCGTGATCGTCCCGTCGCCCCGCGGCGCGGCCGAGCTGCAGAAGAAGGTCGTCTCCAACATCCAGGAGATCCGCGCCCGCGGCGCCCGCGTCATCGCGGTCGCCGAAGAGGGCGACGTCTCGGTGCTCCCCTTCGCCGACGAAGTCCTGCGCATCCCGCTGGCCGCTCCGCTGTTCGAGCCGCTCCTCGCGGTCGTGCCGCTGCACATCTTCGCGATGGGCCTGGCCACGGCCAAGGGCCTCGACGTCGACCAGCCGCGCAACCTCGCGAAGTCCGTCACGGTCGAGTGAGTCAGGCCGGGCCGGTGCCCGGTCCGAAGCTCGCTCCCCTCGACACCTCCCAGACATGCACTCGAGAAGAGGTCGACACGCGACTCTGATAGAAACGACCGGGGTTCGATGACTCGGCCCCGTCAACGAGGGGGACTGTCACGATGCGACTTTCTGTCATTGGATGCGGCTACCTGGGCGCCGTCCACGCCGCCGCGATGGCGTCGATCGGCCACGAGGTGGTCGGCATCGACGTCGATGCGCAGAAGATCGCCCTGCTCTCGGCCGGTGAAGCGCCGTTCTTCGAGCCGGGGCTCACCGACATCCTCACGGAGGGCATCGCCTCGGGACGCCTGTCGTTCACGACCGACTTCGCCGCCGCCGCCGGCGCGGCCGTCCACTTCGTGGGCGTGGGGACTCCGCAGGTGAAGGGCGGCTACGCCGCCGACCTCACCTACGTGAACGCAGCCGTCGACGCCCTCCTCCCGCACCTGTCCGCGGGTGACATCGTCGCCGGCAAGTCCACCGTGCCGGTCGGAACCGCGGCATCCCTCGCCCCTCGCGTCAGCGAGACGGGCGCGACCCTCGTCTGGAACCCGGAGTTCCTGCGCGAAGGGTTCGCCGTGCAGGACACGGTGGATCCTGACCGCCTCGTCGCCGGCGTNCCCGCCGGTGAGGAGGGCGAGCGGGCCGCGCAGATCCTGCGCGAGGTCTACCACCCGTCGATCGCGAAGGGCACGCCCTTCATCGTCACCGACTACGCGACCGCGGAACTGGTCAAGGTCTCGGCGAACGCCTTCCTCGCCACCAAGATCAGCTTCATCAACGCCATGGCCGAGATCGCCGAGGTCGCCGGTGCCGACGTCACGATGCTCGCCGACGCGATCGGTCACGACGCACGCATCGGCCGTCGCTTCCTCGGGGCGGGCATCGGCTTCGGCGGCGGATGCCTCCCCAAGGACATCCGCGCCTTCTCGGCCCGCGCCGAGGAGCTCGGCCGCGGTGAGTCGGTCGCCTTCCTCCGCGAAGTCGACGAGATCAACATGCGCCGCCGCGAGCGAGCCGTGGAGCTCGTCGTGCAGGGACTCGGCGGCCAGGTCTTCGAGAAGAACGTGACCGTCCTCGGCGCCGCCTTCAAGCCGTACTCCGACGACATCCGCGACTCTCCCGGACTCGACGTGGCCGTCCGGCTCCACGGACTCGGTGCGAACGTCACCGTCACCGATCCCGAAGCGATCCCGAACGCGCGACGTCAGCACCCGCAGCTCACCTACGTCGCCGACCGCGACGAGGCGCTCGCGGGAGCGGACGCCGTCATCCTCGTCACCGAGTGGGACGAGTACCGGCGCGAGCTGAGCCCCGAGCACGCCAACACCCTCACCGAGGGACGCATCATCGTCGACGGCCGCAACGGCCTCGACCCCGCAGCCTGGCGCGCGGCCGGCTGGACCTACCTCGGGATGGGGCGGCCCTGACGGGTCGGTTCCCGACCCGTCGGCGCTCCGGACCGGAGCGTCACAGTCCGCCGGAGAGGATGCCGCCCGCCGCCAGGAGCAGGAGCATCGAGGCGTTGTAGACGATGTGCAGCAGCACGGCGCCCCAGATGCGTCCCGTGAGGATGACGAGCGTCGCGCACACGAGCCCCACCGCGCCGACCGAGATCGACTCGACCAGCGGCAGCGAGCCGTCCACCGCGTGGATGAGGACGAACGTCGCCGTCGACACGAGGACGGCCGCGACCGCTGCCGCCAGCTGCCCTGCAGGGCGCCTCAGCAGCGAGTAGACCGCGACCAGGACCACGGTCCGGAAGAAGAACTCCTCGATCATCGGGCCGACGAGCCCGGCGGGGAGCGCCTCCGTCAGCAGCCACGACGGCGTCAGGTCGGCCGCGGGGAAGGGGCGGGACGCGGCATCCGTCACCCATCCGTCGAAGACGCGGAGCGCCAAACCGAGGGCGAGGGCGAAGACGAGGTCGGCCGGACGGAAACGCAGCAGGCCCGCCGGACGACCCCGGCGGAAGGCGACGACGACCGGGGCGAGCATGCCCACCCACAGGATGATCGTCGAGACCAGGGGCGCCCACGGGGTCTTCCACAGCAGCTGGACGAGCGACCCCGCGAAGATCGCCGCGCCGAGGCTGACCAGAGCCACGACGAGGAGGCTGCCGTTCCAAGAACGGACCGCCGTCCCGCCCAGGCGCCAGTCCGTGCGTCGACGGCGTCGCCCCTGACGGCGCGGTGCATCGGTCGCGGCCCCCTCCGAGACGGAGTCGGCGGGCGTGTGGCCGTCGCTAAGCTGATCCTGCACGGGCCCTACCGTATCGGGTGCCCGTCCGCGTCCCGCCCCCGCGCCATCGTTCCGCCGAGCACCGAGGTGGGGATGTCGGCGAGGGGCGAGCCGCGGCATCCGTTCCGAAAGGCATCGCGTGATCCACATCCTCACCGTCTGCACGGGCAACATCTGCCGGTCGCCGCTGGCAGCGCTCGTCCTGCAGCAGCGCCTCGGCGACCTCGGTGTGGTCGCGACGAGCGCCGGGGTCCGCGCCCGAGCCGGTGATCGGATGCCGGTCGAAGCCGCCGAGCTCGCGGCAGGGTACGGCGTGCCGACCGACCGGATCCAGGCGCACGGCTCGCGCTTCCTGACCGAGGGGCTGCTCCGGGAGGCCGACCTCGTCCTCGCGATGGACCGCGATCACCGCCGGGGAATCGTCGAGCTCGACCCCTCGAAACTTCGCGTCGCCTTCACGATCCGCGAGTTCGAGCGGCTCGCCGCCGCGACCTCCGACGAGGCGATCCGGGCGGGCTCTGCCGGCACCGACCCCCGTGATCGG
>JGI26057J44791_1000301_pt1 | contig 9285 bp, 4 predicted proteins | sample HigsolmetaGSP19D_FD_44791 | JGI IMG/M metagenome (IMG submission 44791) | reverse complement strand
CGAGGCTCGCATCCCGGTGCGCGAGGCGGAGGTCGCCGGCCTGCTTGAGGTGGTCGGGGACGGTGTCACCGAGGATCTCGAGCGCGCGCTCCACACGCGCGCAGGCAGCGACGGCGGCCTGCGCGGACCGGCGCAGGTTGGCGTCGTCGAAGTTGACGAGGCGGTTCACCCCCGCGCGCACCTCCCGACGCTGACGCATCTCCTCCCACGCGGCGGCAGTCTTCTGCGCGCCCATCATGAGCAGCGTGGCGCGGATCGCCTCGCCGTCACGGACGACGACGCGAGGCACCCCGCGCACTTCGCGGGCCTTCGCGGCGATACCGAGGCGGTGTGCGGCGCCGACGAGTGCCATCGCCGCCTCGCCGGAGGGACATGCCACCTCGAGTGCTGCGGAGCGGCCGGGGTCCGACAGGGTGCCCGCGGCGAGGAACGCCCCGCGCCACACGGCGGCGAGATCCGGGCGCGCTCCGGTGGTCAGCTTGTTGGGAAGACCGCGGACAGGACGGCGACGGTTGTCGAGCAGACCGGTCTGCCGAGCGAGGGTCTCACCGCCCTCGATGACGCGAACGGCGACGAGGTTGGCAGCGCGTCCGCCCGAGGACTGCACGTGAGCCAGTTCCGGACGGACACCGTAGATCTCGACGAGGTCGCGGGCGACGCGGCGGGCCAGGATGTCGGTCTCGACCTCCGCCTCGACGGCTACCCGACCCGCGATGGAGTGGAGCCCTCCCGAGAACCGGAGGATCGTGGTCAGCTCTGCGACGCGCGCCGTGGGCCGGGGATCACGGACCGAGGTGAGTTCCGTCTTCACGTCAGCAGTCAGCGGCACGGCGATCCTTCGGTGGGGGCGATCGGGGACAAAGGATCAGCTTACTCGCGCACCGGTCACTCGCGACCCAGGTCGCGGTGCGTGACCCTCACCGCGACGCCGGATTCCGCGGCCAGACGCTCGCCGAGCTCGATCGCCGTGACCACTGATCGGTGCTTGCCGCCGGTGCAGCCGATCGCGACAACCGAGTGTCGCTTGTTCTCACGCTGGTACCCCTGCAGAACGGGATGGAGAGCCGCCGCATAGGTCTCGATGAATTCGCGAGCGCCCTCCTGCTCGAGAACGAAGTCGCGGACGGCGTCATCCTCCCCCGTCAGGGCGCGCAGGGACGGGTCCCAGTACGGATTCGGCAGGAAGCGCATGTCCGCCACGAGGTCGACGTCGGGGGGAAGGCCGTACTTGAAGCCGAAGCTCATCACCGAGACCGTGTGGCGGGCGTCGCCGTCCGCGCTGAACAGGTCGACGATCCGGTTCGCCAGCTGATGGATATTGAGCGCACTCGTATCGACGATGACGTCGGCGGCCTCCCGGATCGCCGCGACCCGCTCGCGCTCGCGTCGGATGCCGTCGAGGATCGTCCCCTCCCCCTGCAGGGGATGCGGGCGCCGTACGGCCTCGAAGCGGCGCACGAGCACCTCGTCGGCGGCATCCAGGAACAGGACACGCAGCTGACGTCCGTCCCGAAGCGAACGTGTCACCGACGGGAGCTCGCCGAACAGCTGGCGCCCGCGGACGTCCACGACGGCGGCCACCTTCGGAAGTGCGTCTGCCGCGAGAGCCGTCAAGTCGAGAAGGTGCGACAGCATCTGCGGCGGAAGGTTGTCGACGACGTACCAGTCGAGATCCTCGAGAGCGTTCGCCGCGGTCGTCCGGCCGGCGCCGGACATGCCCGTGACGATCAGGACCTCGCCTGCCGTCTGGCCGTCCATTCCTGCTCCGCCCTTCACGCGTGTGGACTCAGCCTAACCACCGGACCCGCCCGCGACCGAACCGGTGGCGAGATGGGAATGGATGCTGGAGGCCAGCCGAGGGCCGATGCCGGGAAGCTCCTGGATCTCTTCCGGAGAGGCCTGCTTCAGCTTGCTCACCGAACCGAAATGACGCAGCAGCGCCTTGATCCGCGATTCCCCCAGCCCGGGGACCTCCGCGAGGACCGTCGTGATGTCGCGGCCGCGCTTCTTGCGCTGATGAGTGATCGCGAACCGGTGCGCCTCATCGCGCAGACGCTGCAGGAGATACAGGGCCTCGGAGGAGCGCGGCAGGATCACCGGGAAGTCGTCGTCGGGGAGCCACACCTCCTCGAGCCGCTTCGCGATGCCGCACAGGGCGATCTCCTCATGGCCCGAGTCGCGGAGCGCGCGGGCTGCGGCTGCCACCTGCGGCTGACCGCCGTCGACCAGGAGCAGCTGCGGGCGGTACGCGAAGCGGGGCCGTTTGCGCGTGGAATCCACCTCGCCCTCGGCCGTCGGATCGACCGCGTCCTGTTCCGCCTCGTCCCGATCGATGTGGGCGAGCCGCCGCATGAGCACCTGGTACATGGAGTCGGTGTCGTCGGTGGTCTCGCTCACCGAGAAGGAGCGGTACTGATCTTTGCGGGGCAGCCCGTCCTCGAAGACGACCATGGAGGCGACCACCCCGGTTCCGCCGAGGTGCGAGACGTCGAAGCATTCGATCCGCAGCGGAGCCTCGGACATTCCGAGCGCCTCCTGCAGGTCGGTGAGCGCCTTGGTCCGAGACGTGTAGTCGCTCGTCCTGCGGGTCTTGTGCAGCATGAGGGCCTGCTGGGCGTTCAGGGTCGCCGTGCGCATGAGGTCCGCCTTCTGACCGCGCTGGGCGATCTGGACGGTGACCTTCTTGCCTCGCCGCGACTGCAGCCATTCCTCGAGTTCGGCGGTGTCGTCGGGCAGGGTCGGGACGAGCACCTGCCGGGGGATGTCCTCGGCCCCGGCCGCCCCGTAGGCACGCTGAAGGATCTGGTCGACGAGCTCGGGACCGGAGATGTCGAGCTCCTTGTCGATCGTGGTCGCGCGCACGCCGCGCACGCGTCCGCCGCGGACGATGAAGTGCTGGACCGCGGCGGAGAGCTCGTCCTCGGCGACGCCGAACAGGTCGGCATCCGTGTCCTCGCTGAGGACCAGTGCGCTGCGGTTGAGGACGGCGTCGAGAGCCTGCAGCTTGTCGCGGTACGAGGCNGCNGTCTCGTAATCCATGGCGGCNGCNGCTTCGCGCATGCGCGCTTCCATNCGCTTCGTGTAGCGCTTGTCACTGCCCGACATGAACGCGATGAAGTCATCGACGATCGCGCGGTGCTCCTCGATGGTGACCTTCATCGAGCACGGGCCGCCGCATCGACCGATCTGACCGGGGAAGCACGGCCGCCCCGTCGCCATCGCCTTCTTGTAGGACGAGTCGCTGCAGGTGCGGATCGGGAAGACCTTGATGAGCTGATCGATGGTGTCGTGGACCGCCCACACCTTCGGGTACGGACCGAAGTACTTCGCCCCGCGGATGCGGCGGTTCCGCGTCACGATCACCCGCGGCGCCTCGTCGCCGAGGGTCACCGCCATGTAGGGGTAGGACTTGTCGTCCTTGTACCGGACGTTGAACGGCGGCGAGTACTCCTGAATCCAGGTGTACTCGAGCTGCAGCGAGTCGATGTCGGTCGCCACGACCGTCCACTCGACCTTCGCGGCCGTCGTCACCATGCGGCGCGTGCGCTCGTGCAGCGTGTGGAGCGGCGCGAAGTAGTTCGACAGTCGCGCGCGCAGGTTCTTGGCCTTGCCGACGTACAGGATCCGGCCGTCCGCGTCGAGGAACCGATAGACGCCGGGGTCGGTGGGGATCTCCCCCGGCTTCGGCTTGTACGGCAGGACGGAGCCACCTCAGCCCGCCTTGCGCGCGGGCGCCACGTCCAAGAGCTCGGCGAGGAACTGACCCGTGTGGCTCTCGGGAACCGCCGCGACCTGCTCCGGCGTGCCCGTCGCGACGATCGTGCCGCCGCCGGACCCGCCCTCGGGGCCGAGGTCGATGACCCAGTCCGACGACTTGATGACGTCGAGGTTGTGCTCGATGACGAGGACGGAGTTGCCCTTGTCGACGAGGCTGTTCAGGACTTCGAGCAAGCGCTGGACGTCTTCGAAGTGGAGACCCGTGGTCGGCTCGTCGAGGACGTAGATCGTCCTGCCGTTCGACCGACGCTGCAGCTCGGTGGCGAGCTTGACGCGCTGCGCCTCGCCGCCCGAGAGCGTCGTCGCGGACTGCCCGAGTCGGACGTAGCCCAGGCCCACGTCGACGAGCGTCTTGAGGTACCGGTGAATCGCCTGGATCGGTTCGAAGAACTCGGCTGCCTCGGAGATCGGCATGTTGAGCACTTCGGCGATGTTCTTGCCCTTGTAGTGGACCGTCAGGGTGTCGCGGTTGTAGCGCTGGCCGTGGCACACCTCGCAGTCGACGTAGACGTCGGGCAGGAAGTTCATCTCGATCTTGATCGTGCCGTCACCCGAGCACGCCTCGCAGCGGCCNCCCTTGACGTTGAAGCTGAATCGACCCGGCTGGTAGCCGCGCGTCTTCGCCTCGGTCGTCTCGGCGAACAGTGATCGGATCCGATCGAAGACGCCGGTGTACGTGGCCGGGTTCGAGCGGGGCGTCCGCCCGATGGGCGCCTGATCGACGTGGACGACCTTGTCGAGGTGCTCGAGGCCGGTCACACGGGTGTGCTTGCCGGCGACGCGACGAGCTCCGTTGAGCTTTGTCGCGAGGACCTCGTAGAGGATGCCGTTCACGAGAGACGACTTGCCAGACCCGCTCACGCCGGTGACGGCGGTCAGGACGCCCAGGGGGAAGTCCACCGTGACGTTCTGGAGGTTGTTCGCTCGCGCACCGACGACACGCAGCTGGCGGCCCTTGTCGATCTTCCGACGCTTCTTCGGCATCGCGATCGCGCGGCGTCCGCTGAGGTAGGCGCCCGTGATGGACTCCTCATCCGTCAGGAGCTGCTCCACGGGACCGGAGTGGACCACGTTGCCGCCCTCGACACCCGCGCGCGGGCCGATGTCGACGATCCAGTCGGCCGCGTGGATGGTCTCCTCGTCGTGCTCGACGACGACGAGCGTGTTCCCGAGGCTCTTGAGACGTACGAGCGTCTCGATGAGTCGACGGTTGTCGCGCTGGTGCAGCCCGATCGAGGGCTCGTCGAGGACGTAGAGCACGCCCGTCAGGCCGGAGCCGATCTGCGTCGCGAGACGGATGCGCTGCGCCTCACCACCCGAGAGCGAGCCCGCGGCGCGGCTGAGGCTCAGGTAGTTCAGTCCCACCTGGATGAGGAAGTCGAGACGGGCGCGGATCTCTCGGAGCACCGCAGCCGCGATCGTCGCCTCGCGGTCGGTGAGGGCCATGTCGGCGAAGAAGGCCTGCGCCTCCCCGAGGCTGAGCCGCGAGGCATCCGCGATGGAGTGCCCGTGGACGAGGACCGACAGGACCTCGGGCTTGAGCCGGTCGCCGTTGCAGACCGGACACGGTACCTCACGCAGGAACTCCGACCACCGCTGGCGCTGCGTGTCAGTCTCGGCCTGGGTGAACTGGCGCTCGATGTAGGGGATCACGCCCTCGAACCCGGACGCGTAGCGCATCTCGCGTCCGTAGCGGTTCTTCCACTTGACCGTGACCTTGTAGTTCTCACCCGACAGGACGGCGTCCTGGATGTCGGCGGGCAGCTTCTTCCACGGAGTGTCGAGGGAGAAGCCGAGGTCGTCGGCGAGCCCCACGAGCAGGCGTTCGTAGTACTGGAACAGCCCCTTGCCCTGGGTCGTCCACGGGACGATGACGCCCTCGGCGATGGAGAGTTCCTCGTCGCCGAGGAGCAGCTCGGTGTCGACGGACATGCGCGTGCCGAGCCCGGAGCAGGCGGGGCAGGCGCCGAAGGGTGCGTTGAACGAGAAGGTCCGCGGCTCGATCTCGGTGAGCTGCAGGGCGTGGCCGTTCGGGCAGGCGAGCTTCTCGCTGTAGCTCTGCCACGCGTCGTCACCCTCTTCGTCGACGAAGTTGACCTGGAGGATGCCGCCGGCCAGGCCGAGTGCCGTCTCCACCGAGTCGGTGACACGAGTCAGGATGTCGGGGCTCGCGACGAGGCGGTCGACGACGACTGCGATGTCGTGCTTGTAACTCTTCTTCAGGGTCGGCGGCTCGGCGAGCTGCACAGCCTCGCCGTCGACGATCGCGCGGGCGTAGCCCTTCGCCGACAGCTCCTTGAAGAGGTCGACGAATTCGCCCTTCTTCTGTGACACGACGGGGGCGACGATCTGGTACCGCGTCCGCTCGGGCAGCTCCATGAGCTGATCGGCGATCTGCTGGACCGTCTGTCGCTGGATGCGCTCACCGCACTCGGGGCAATGGGGCACTCCGACCCTCGCCCACAGCAGCCGCATGTAGTCGTTGATCTCGGTGATCGTGCCCACCGTCGAGCGCGGGTTGCGGTTGGTCGACTTCTGGTCGATCGAGACGGCGGGGCTGAGACCTTCGATGAAGTCGACGTCCGGACGGTCCACCTGCCCCAGGAACTGCCGCGCGTAGGAGCTGAGCGACTCGATGTACCGCCGCTGACCCTCGGCGAAGATCGTGTCGAAGGCGAGACTCGATTTGCCCGACCCGGACAAGCCGGTGAAGACGACCAACGAATCGCGCGGGATCTCGAGGTCGACGTTCTTCAGATTGTGGACGCGGGCGCCGCGGACACTGAGTTTGGAGGCGTGGGGAACGGGGACGATGGGCACCGAACAATCCTAGGTTGGGCCACCGACACCGGCTCCGGTCTTCGCTCCGGGCGATCAGTCCGCTACCGTCGTGCGGCTCCCGGCGAAGGGCTGCAACCCGTCCCGGAGGCGCTCGACGTCGTCGACGGCGAGCCCGACGCGCTCCATCACCTGTCGCGGAACGTCCAGCGCGCTCTCGCGGAGGGCGCGACCCTCGTCCGTCAGCGCAATGTCCAGGACACGCTCGTCGGTCGCGCGACGCCGACGCACCACACGCCCCTGCGACTCCAGGCGTTTGATCGTCGGGGACAGGCTGGCGGGTTCCACGGCCAGAACAGCTGCCAGCTCTCGCAGCGATTGCGGGTCTTTCTCCCACAGCGCCAGCATCACCAGGTATTGCGGGTGGGTGAGACCGAGGGGCTCGAGGATCGGACGGTAGATCGAGACGACGTTGCGTGCCGCGGTCACGATCGCGAAGCAGAGCTGGCTCTCCAGCCTCAACACGTCGTCGTTCATTCCGATCCTCATCCCACTAATAGTTAGTACACTAATCATTATGGACGATGACCGGGAACCTCGACCCCCACTCCGTCAACGCATCCGCGCAGCAGGCGGCTTCTACAAGTGGTGGAACAGTCGTCTCATCCGGTACGCCGGCCCTGCATCCGTCGGCCCGTACGAGACCGAGCCGGAACCGGTGCGTACCGAGCGCGCGTGCCCCCTATGCGGCCGGCCGATGTCTCAGCACACGTTCGACCGCACCGGCGAGCGCCCCCTCATGCACTGTCCCTGACCGCGCTCGCAGCGCCCGGTCAGGCGTGACCTGCCCGCTCCATCGCCCGGTCAGGCGTGACCTGCCCGCTCCATCGCCCGCAGCTCCTTCTTGAGGTCTTGCACTTCGTCGCGAAGACGCCCCGCGAGCTCGAACTTCAGTTCGTCGGCAGCCGCCAGCATCTGCCGGGTGAGATCTTCGATCGTGGCCTCGAGTTGGTTCGCCCCCTCCGCGGCGATCCCCTCGCGGCGGAGCTGTGGTGTCGGGCTCTTGCCCTTGCCCGACTTCGTCTTGCCCTTGCCGCGGCTGTCCATCATGTCGCGCGTGTCGCTCGCCTCGCGGGCGAGGGCGTCGGTGATGTCCGCGATCTTCTTCCGCAGCGGCTGCGGGTCGATGCCGTGCTCGAGGTTGTAGGCGATCTGCTTCTCGCGACGTCGTTCGGTCTCCTCGATCGCGGCCGCCATCGAGTCGGTGATCTTGTCGGCGTACATGTGCACTTCACCTGACACGTTTCGCGCCGCACGACCGATCGTCTGGATGAGAGATGTCCCCGACCGGAGGAATCCCTCCTTGTCGGCATCCAGGATCGCCACGAGTGACACTTCGGGGAGGTCGAGACCNTCTCGAAGGAGGTTGATGCCGACGAGCACGTCGTAGACGCCCTGGCGCAGCTCGGTCAACAGCTCGACGCGGCGGAGCGTGTCGACGTCCGAGTGCAGGTAACGCACCCGCACGCCGTGCTCGCCGAGGAAGTCGGTGAGCTCCTCCGCCATCTTCTTCGTCAGCGTCGTCACCAGTACGCGCTCGTCCTTATCGACCCGTACTCGGATCTCCTCGAGCAGGTCGTCGATCTGCCCCTTCGACGGCTTGACGATGATCTCGGGGTCGATGAGACCCGTCGGACGGATGATCTGCTCGACCACACCGTCGGCGATCCCCATCTCGTACTTCCCGGGGGTCGCCGACAGGTAGACGCTCTGGCCGATGCGCTGCTTGAACTCGTCGAAGCGCAACGGACGGTTGTCCATCGCGCTCGGCAACCGGAACCCGTGGTCGACGAGGGTGCGCTTGCGGGAGGCATCCCCCTCGTACATCGCACCGATCTGCGGCACGGTCACGTGGGACTCGTCGATGACCAACAGGAAGTCGTCGGGGAAGAAGTCGAGCAACGTGTGCGGCGCCTCGCCCGGCATCCGGCCGTCGAGGTGACGCGAATAGTTCTCGATGCCCGAGCAGAACCCGAGCTGCTGCAGCATCTCGAGGTCGAATGTCGTGCGCATGCGCAGTCGCTGCGCCTCGAGGAGCTTGCCCTGCGACTCGAACTCTTTCAGCCGCTCCTGGAGCTCGTGCTCGATCGTGCCGATGGCGCGCTGGACCGTTTCGGTACCGGCGACGTAGTGGGATGCCGGGAAGATCGGGACGCTCTCGAGCTTCTGCACCACATCGCCTGTGAGCGGGTGCAGCATGTACAGCGCTTCGATCTCGTCGCCGAAGAGCTCGATCCGCACGGCGAACTCCTCGTACACCGGAATGATCTCGATGGTGTCGCCCCGCACGCGGAAGTTACCGCGCGAGAAGTCGACGTCGTTGCGGTTGTACTGCATCGCGATGAACTTGCGGATGAGGGCGTCGCGGTCGTACCGCTCCCCCACCTGCAGGGCGACCATCGCCCGGAGGTACTCCTCCGGGGCGCCGAGGCCGTAGATGCACGAGACGGTCGACACCACGACCACGTCGCGCCGACTCAGCAGCGAGTTCGTCGTCGAGTGGCGCAGCCGCTCCACCTCGGCGTTGATCGAGGAGTCCTTCTCGATGAAGGTATCCGTCTGGGGAACGTAGGCCTCGGGTTGGTAGTAGTCGTAGTAGCTGACGAAGTACTCGACCGCGTTGTTCGGCAGGAGATCGCGGAATTCGTTCGCGAGCTGCGCCGCGAGCGT
>JGI26057J44791_1000289_pt1 | contig 9449 bp, 5 predicted proteins | sample HigsolmetaGSP19D_FD_44791 | JGI IMG/M metagenome (IMG submission 44791) | reverse complement strand
TAGAGAGTTATTAGTTAAGTTAGGTTTAGGTGTTTGTCAATTCAATCCTAACGCATGGAGACTAATTATCTCCATGCAAATTTTGTGGAGGGAAGTTTTTGGTGGGGACCGTCCTCTTACAGTGGACGAGTTCCTTTATTGTTATAAACCTTCTGCCATAAGTCAATCTGAAGGTTTTTATCAGTTTACTGCTAGAGGGAATGATTGTAGGTTGATCAAGTCCCTAGCTTCGTCTGATAGGAAATGGAAGACGGAGTTCATTTTCGTTTCAGGCTTCTGGGCAGGGAACCCTGTGGACGTTGGCAGGGATCCCTTTCCCCCTTACACTGGGGAACTAGGGAACCTTCGTCCAGAAGGTACGTCCCTTCCCCTTGTTTATTTTTATTCTTACTTCTATTTGATATATTTACAATTTCTAACCTTTGTTTGTTCATTGTGTTGTAGCTGCCAAACGTCCGTCCCTGAGTAAATTCCATCGTGACCGCGTCCATAGAGCTCGTCTACATACAGACAGGAGCTTTCGTTCTCTTGTCACGCTAAGACGCTTAGCCAAGTGGGGTTTAGGTCCTGAGCCTTCAGACGAAGCTATCGCCCACGAAGTTACTGTGCGAAAAAGTAAGTTCTTAGCTAAACCTCCTTTTCTTTTTCTTTTTTGTGTACCTTCCTAACTCGTTCATCTCGTCTTAGGAATGTCAACAATGAAAGAGAATAGAGGGAAGGAGATTGCAGGAGAGGGGAAACGTCCTGAGGGTCAAGCCCAAGATCGTCCTGAGGGTCAGACTCGTCCAACGGTTGGGGACAAAAGGAAGTTCTTGCCAAAAAATATTGACTTGGAAGGGCTCCCCAGTCGTAGGGACAAAAGGGTCAAGTCAAGCTCGTCCAAGGTGGTCAAGTCCAAACCTCCCCAGTCCCAGCCTGCCATCCAGATAGTTGATGTGGACTCGTCCACTCCAGTGGAGTCCACGCCGTCCAAGACTCCACCCAGAACTCCTTTGGCCAAGTCTACCACGCCTGGCTCGTCCCAGCCTTCCACGAACATTATTGAGAACGAAGACCTGGCTTGGGAACGTTTCCAGATGGCTGTCAAGGACGAAGATATAAACATGTGCTACAACATGGGTTTAAAGGAATTTGAACATTCAGGCGTCCATGACCTCTTCAAGGTATGTCAGTATCTCTCATCCTTATTTGGGTAGCCACTTTTCCTCATTTAATCACTCTATGTTGCTTTGTCTATTCATAGGCCATGTCCAAGTTTATAGCAGCGTCTAGACAGGCAACAGAGCTGGACAAGACGAGAGTCTTGTTGGAGACGAGGATTCAGCAGGTGAATGCTGAGTGTAAAAAATGGGCTGGGGTTGCTGAAAAAGCTAAGGACGAGGTCAAGGAACGTAACAAGCTGATTGAGGAGCTAAGGACGGATGCAGTGGAGAAGGATACGCGCATTGATCATTTGCAGAAGATGAACGATGAATTGAATGCTCGTCTCTCCAAGGCAAAAGAGGACGCTGTGGCTGAGTTCAAGTCGTCCAAAGAATATACAGACACTTTGGATCGCAATTATGCAGCTGGTTTTGAAGATTTCAGAATGGACGCTATTGAGAACTTCCCTGAAGTTGATTTTAATGCAATCAAGCTTAACCTTGCTGCTGCCACAAGCTCTCTTCTCCAGACTGGCTCTGATGACGTCAACGTGGAAGACGATGCTAGTACCCAGCCTCAGGACGCACCAGTTGTGAATGCTCCCCCTTCTTAGGACGAGACTTTTAACCTTAGTGGTTTTTCTCTTTTTTTTTTTATTTGGTCCTTTGTTTTTGGACCTTCCTTTATGTAACAAGAATACATTATACTCGTCCATGGTTTTAGGACGGGTTTTTAAGTAGTTTCTGCTTTCCAAACTAATCAGGGTTTTTTGGACGTAGGAAGTCTACCCTTTGAATGAATTTTTATTATCTTTGCATGGACGAGTGATTTCATTTTCATGGACGAATGTTGCCAAGCTATTTTAACTCCAACTTTAGCTCGTCCATATCGAGATTACATATTTTTCATGTAGTCTAACTCGTCTTAGTAGGTAGTATTTTTAATTAGCTTGATTCGTCTTAGGACTTGCAAACTAATTTTACTTACCATCTTACTTATTTTGCCAACTTTTTCTCTCGTCCAGATTTTGGATTGTTTCAGTTGGCTCCGTCTCGTCCATGAGTTGGACGAGTGTGGATGTGGTTTTTTCCTTAGAAAATTTAGACGTTACATCTCTGCGTCCAGAGATTTTGTTCGTCTTGGATNTTTCAACCCTCTTGAGGATTGACTTGGACGANAATATCATGGAGAAATTTCACACAACATTTAGCACATAACATAAATATTGTTTACAGACAAGGCATATGCACACTGATGCCTTTTTATTTAATAAATACATACTTCATGACTTCGTCCATAACCATAACACAACTATAATAAGTAATAAGATCATAGTTTCAAACTCCACACATAAGCANCACCAAATATAATAGTATCAAACACAAACAGCATCATACGTAGTAGTAGGGTAATTAGACTTATAAGACCCAGTCTCGTCCATAGGTTCACTCTTACTGGTAGTACCTCCTCAGGTGCTCCACATTCCAAGGATGTTCCAGCTTTCTCCCGTCCAGGGCCTCCAGGTAGTAGGATCCTTGCCTTTTACAGTTGATAACTTTATAGGGTCCTTCCCAGTTTGGGCCCAATTTCCCATGTGCCGGGTTCTTGGTCGACAAAGAGACCTTTCTCAGGACGAGATCTCCAATGTTGAAACGCCTAGGCTTCACCACCGCGTCGTACTGCATAGCCATGAGATTCTTATACTTTGCTGCCCGGTGTTCTGCATTTGTCCTTACCTCGTCTATTAAATCGAGGTTCAGACGAAGCTGATCTTCATTATCCTTGTCTTGATACATCATCACCCTATGATTAGCCATATGTACTTCTGCAGGTATGACTGCATCACTTCCATAGGCTAGTTTGAAAGGAGTCTCTCCTGTAGGTGTCCTCACTGTGGTCCTATACGCCCATAAAACTCCTGGTAATTCATCTGGCCACACTCCCTTTGCCCCCTCAAGCCGAGTCTTGATGATTTTCAACAAGGATCGGTTTGCAACTTCAGCCTGGCCGTTGGCTTGGGGGTGTGCAGGCGAGGAGTAATGGTTCTGAATTCCAAAATGTGAGCAGAAGTCCTTGAAGAGTGCATTGTCGAATTGTCGTCCGTTATCAGACACCAATACCTTCGGCACTCCAAATCTGCATACGATGTTCTTCCACACGAAGTTTTTCACATTCTGTTGTGTGATATTTGCCAACGGTTCTGCCTCCACCCATTTGGTGAAGTAATCGATGCCCACCACTAGAAACTTCATCTGCCTTACTCCCAAAGGGAAGGGACCCAAAATGTCCAGTCCCCATTGTGCGAAGGGCCACGGTGCCACCATTGGGGTGAGGTATTCCGATGGTTGCCTGGGGACGTTGCTGAATCGCTGGCACTGGTCGCAGACCTTAACGTATGCTTTAGCATCAGCTTGCATGTTCGGCCAGTAGTACCCTGCACGGACGACCTTGTGGACAAGTGATCTTGCTCCCGAATGATTGCCACATGCCCCTTCATGAACTTCTCTCAGCACGTAGTTTGCTTCGTCCGGAGCTAAACATCTAAGGTAAGGTTGAGAGAAACCTCTCTTGTATAGAACTCCATTCATAAGGACGTATCTAGCTGACCTCACCCTCACCTTTCTGGCCTCGTCCTTTTCTTCTGGTAGTTGTCCGTCTTTCAAATAGGATATAATGGGAGTCATCCAATTTTCTTTGTTATCAACCTGCTGTACTTCCTGGGCATCTATACTTGGCACATATTGAACTTCGTCTGACTTCTCTAATGATTCGTCTGCTGAGGCCTCCTTAGCTATAGTATCAGCTTCCACGTTCTCCTCCCTTGGGATTTGAACGAAGTCAGCTTTTTCAAACCTTTTCACAAGGCGCATCACCCTACCAAGATACTTCTTCATTCGTTCTTCCTTCGCCTCATACGTCCCATTCACTTGCCCCATGATCAGTTGGGAATCCCCCATGACACATATGGACTTTGCTTCCACGGACTTTGCCAATTCTAGCCCTTTGAGGAGGGCTTCATATTCGACTTCATTGTTTGTCGCTTGGTACTGTAGACGGACTTTATGTTTCAGTTTATCTCCCTCTGGGGACTGCAGGACCACACCAATTCCTCCTGCATGCCGTGTGGACGAACCATCCACATGAACGATCCATCTCTTACTGTCCTCTGTTTCGTTATGACTTGGGGTAAACTCCGCAATAAAATCTGCTAGGGCTTGAGCTTTAATGGCATGCCTTGGTAGATACCTGATATCGAACTCACTTAGCTCCACAGCCCACTGGATTAATCGTCCTGCAGCTTCCGGCCTATTCATTGCCTTTTTNAGAGGATGATCTGTCATAACATTAATGACATGTGCTTGGAAATAATGCCTCAGCTTCCGTGATGCTGTGATTAGTGCGAAGGCCAACTTCTCCATTTGCGGATACCGTCCTTCCGCTCCTTTCAATGCCTTGCTTGTATAGTACACAGGTCTTTGCACTTTATCCTCCTCTCTTATCAATGCCGAGCTCACGGCGTGCGGGGTTACTGCTAGGTACAAATATAGTTCCTCTCCTTCCACTGATGGACTCAGCAGCGGTGCCATGGTAAGGTATACTTTCAAATCTTCAAAAGCTCTCTGACACTCGTCGGTCCATTCGAATGCTTTTTTGAGAACCTTAAAAAATGGCAAACATTTATCAGTAGCTTTAGAGACAAACCTGTTAAGCGCAGCGACTCGTCCAGTGAGGGATTGGATTTCCTTGGTATTTTGCGGTGGCTTCATGTCCAATATTGCTTGAATTTTATCTGGATTCGCTTCAATTCCCCTGTGGGATACCATAAAGCCAAGGAATTTCCCTGATGATACTCCAAAGGCACATTTGCTAGGATTTAGCTTCATGTGATACTGCCTTAATGTCTCGAATGTCTCCTGCAGGTCGTCTAGATGTCTTCCTTCGTCTTGACTTTTCACCAGCATGTCATCTACGTAGACTTCTACATTCCGCCCAATCTGTGGACGAAACATGTGGTTGACCAACCTCTGATATGTTGCCCCTGCATTCTTCAAGCCAAACGGCATCACCTTATAGCAGAATAAGCCTTGACTGGTTACAAAAGATGTCTTCTCTTGGTCAGCCTCGTCCATTCTTATCTGATTGTATCCTGAAAAGGCATCCATGAAGCTAAGCAATTTGTGTCCTGCAGTTGAGTCTACTAACTGGTCAATGCGCGGTAGCGGGTAGCTATCCTTGGGGCAAGCCTTGTTCAGATCAGTGAAGTCCACGCACATTCTCCACTTGCCATTCGCTTTTTTGACCATTACTACATTGGCCAACCAATCNGGGTAATACACTTCCCNAATGAACTTTGCTACCATCAGCTTCTGGACCTCGTCCTTGATNGCANTATCTCTCTCAGGGGCAAACACCCTCTTCTTTTGCCGCACAGGCTTAGAGGAAGGACATACATTCAAACGGTGGGTAATGACACTAGGGTCTATACCCGGCATATCCTCGTGACTCCACGCGAACACATCAATGTTTTTCTTCAAAAATTGGACGAGGTCCTTTTTAATCTTCTCTTCTAAATCTGCTCCAACCCTGGTACACCTCTCAGGGTTAACTTCATCCAAGGAAATATCTTCCAATGCTTCAGTAGGCTCTGCTACAACCTTCTTTTCTTCAATATTCATTGCTTGAACTTGTTCATCCATGGCCAGCATGGCCAAGTAACATTCTCTTGCTGCCAGTTGGTCACCTTGTACCTGTCCTACCCCATATTCCGTTGGAAACTTGACTGATAAATGGTAAGTGGAGGTAACAGCTTTCCAGCTATTCAAAGTTGGTCTTCCAATGATGGCATTGTAGGAGGATGGACAATCTACCACAAGGAAGTTGACGTCCTTGGTAAGTTGTTGTGGATATGCCCCCACTACCACGGATAAGGAAATGGTACCCACTGGTTGCACCTTCATCCCACCAAAACCTACTAGGGGGGANTTCACTGGACGGAGCTGGTCTCGTCCTAATCTCATNTGCTGAAAAGCTGGATAGTATAAAATGTCTGCTGAGCTTCCNTTGTCCACAAGCACTCTTCTGGTTGTGTAGTTTGCAATTAGTAGGGAGATGACGAGGGCATCATCATGAGGGTGATGAATTCTGTCAGCATCCTCGTCCGTGAAAGTGATTGCCTGCTCGTCCATAGACATTGCTCTCGGTGATCGTCCGGTAAGCTGGACGTTCTGTACTACCTTCAAGTATGCTTTCTTGGACTTGGACGACCGGCCAGTTGAACTTCCCCCAATGATGACTCTTATCTCCCCGAGTGGTGGTCGCGATGAATCTTCCATCTTTCCCTTCTGTTTCTCGTCCATCTGGTCTCGTCCAAGGAAACCCCTCAACTTCCCTTGCCTTATGAGATTTTCAATTTGTTGCTTCAAGTCAAAACACTCGTCCGTGTTATGACCATGATCCCTATGAAAGCGACAGTACTTGTTCCTGTTGCGCTTGTTGGGATCACCCTTCAATTTCTCCGGCCACTTCAGTGAGGGATCATCCTTGATTTGCATAAGGACTTGCTCAAGTGGGGCGTTTAAAGGGGTATACTGCTGGTTCCGTACTGGAGGGCCTGGCTTCTTACTTTCTCGATCTCTCCTTTCCTCCGTCCGTCCCTTCTTTGGACGAGTTCCTTGCTCGTGATGACGACTGGGATTTGCATCCATTCTCTCGGACCTCTTCCTCTTCTTAGCGATGATTGCATCTTCTGCATTCATAAAATTCTGAGCCGAATGGACGAGTTCGGCCATGGACTGGGGCTCTTTTTCATAGAGCTTGTGTATAAACAGATCCGAATTCACCCCGTTGTGGAAGGCTGCCAGTAGAAGCTTATCATCTGCTTCGTCCACACTGAGAGCTTCTCTGTTAAAACGGGTGATAAACGACCGAAGGCTCTCGTTCTCTCCCTGCTCTATCGTCAACAAACTGGACGAGGAACGCTTGTGCCTTTGTCCTCCAATGAAATTGTTAACAAATAACTTACTCAACTCTTCAAAAGAACTCACCGAATTTGGAGGTATTTTGCTAAACCAAACTCGTGCTGAACCCTTAAGGGTGGTAGGGAAGGCTCTACACATTATCTCATCAGGCACCCCTTGAAGATGCATGGTGGTCTTGAAAGTGGCTATGTGATCAAACGGGTCACGTGTTCCATCATATGAATCCAGAGAAGGCAACTTGAACTTTGATGGGAGGGGGTGACCGTTGATGGAAGCCGTGAAGGGAGAGTCAGTCCTGTGAACCAAATCTTCTATCGGATTCGCCCTTTTCATATTTTCCTTCATTTCCTCCATAACTCTCTTCATTTGATCCATTTCTTCCTTCAGGTGTGGTACCGTTCGCGAAGTGGTGCCTCTAAACTGACTTCCAACTTCGGTATTCTCTCTTCCGCCATGACTTTGTGTTTGTCCACCTTCACGCTCTTCATGCGTTTGCCTCCTCATATTGATCTCCATTCGTAATTCTTGGTTTTGGCGAGTCAACTCCGCCATAGCGTCTGCCATAGATTGTGCATGTTGGGCAGATGACTGCATGACCGGGGCAGACTGGCGATCACGATGCGGGTTGCTGCTTCCCTGATGGCCTGGGCTAGTAGCCCTTGATCTAGTCCGAACCATCGACCCTTTGTCACGGAGAAGTAAACTGTGAAACAATTTCTTCCCACAGACGGCGCCAACTGATGATTCTCCCTTTATCAGTGGGTTGATAGGACTCGAACGTTGATCTTTAGGCTATTTCCTGTAATACAAAGGACACAGAATCAGAGGGGACCGGTGGGGGACCGGCCAAAAATCCTCCGATGATCAAGTTAGTTACTTTGAACTCTCTGTAACGAAGAAATGTTCTCTCAAAAGTAAAAGTGTCTGACCCCCCTTACCTTTCATCGAAGAAGCCTTATATAGTGTGTGTGTGGAACGGTTTATCTGTTTAGGAACCGTTCCCAATGTCGAGGAGTCCGGCGAATTAGGAGTAACTTCCATAACCGCTGTGGAAGTTACNTAGGTCGGACGCTGATGAACTCGTCCATCCATAGTCAGGATGGACGACACCTCAAGGATGATCTCGTCCATCTTCAGTGGAAGATAACGAGATCATCTTGGAAGGCTTGACGTTCATAACTGATAAATAGATCTCACGAGGTATTGCTCGTCCATGTATGGACGAGGTTCGCCAGTACGCTTGTAATTTTCATCGCCTATTGTAGCTTCTTTTGTTGGACGAGACATATGGACGAGTTATGGACTTGGGGATTTATTTATGACACCATCAGTTGCCCCCTCGTCCATGTGAGTCGTCCAAATGGTTGAACGTCTTTGGACTGGTAATTGGTTATTAATTATTCGCACCACGTGTCATTTTTTTATTGGTGGCTAATTTCGTCGATTTATATTTCCGAGGTAGATGCCACGTGTCGCTTTCGTATTGGCTGGGTCGTTTCGATTACCTAGGTCAGCATCCTATAAATAGTGGAATGCCTCCCTTAACCCTTTTCATTCCAGAGATTTTCTTCCTTGACATCCGTCGTCTAGAGCCTCGTCTAGGAGTTTCTCTGCGTCTAGAGTCTTCTTCCGTCTAGAGCCAGGTACTCTTCTTCTCCTCGTCTTTAGGTTTTAAGTTTCTTGTTAGAGATGTCCGCTGCCTCCTCGTCTACTGATAGCCTTAATAAGGCCATAGACGAGTACTGTGAGGATACTAGTGAGAGGTCTAACTCTAGCAGTGCTAGTGATGAGAGTGGAGGAAGCACGGACGAGAACTACTCTTCTGGGGCCCCTGGGCTCCCTATTGAGGTCGTCCAAGAACAGCTTAGGAGAGCTTCTGGCTCTCAAGCTGGTTCTCCGTCCAATCCTACGGACGAGGTAGAAACCGTCTTCAGTTGCGCTGTAGGCGTCCATTCTAAGACGGACGAACAGAGGTTAAATAGCCTTAAATCCTGGTATCAAATCCCAGACGAGTTTAACCCTAGGCTGCCCGTCCGTGGAGAGTGGTGTTGTGAGCCCCGTTTTGGTATAGGCGTCTATGAATCTTACTTCTTAGGTGGCCTTAGGTTTCCTTTAAATGCCTTCGCTAGAGAGTTATTAGTTAAGTTAGGTTTAGGTGTTTGTCAATTCAATCCTAACGCATGGAGACTAATTATCTCCATGCAAATTTTGTGGAGGGAAGTTTTTGGTGGGGACCGTCCTCTTACAGTGGACGAGTTCCTTTATTGTTATAAACCTTCTGCCATAAGTCAATCTGAAGGTTTTTATCAGTTTACTGCTAGAGGGAAT
>JGI26057J44791_1000287_pt1 | contig 9465 bp, 8 predicted proteins | sample HigsolmetaGSP19D_FD_44791 | JGI IMG/M metagenome (IMG submission 44791) | reverse complement strand
CACGTCCGTCGAGGGCGTGGCGGGGCGGCGCCGCGTCACTCCGACAGCGCCTCGACGGGAGCCGTGCGCGTCGCGATCCGCGTCGGAGCGACCGCTGCCGTCAGGGTGAGCGCCGCGGTCGCGACGATCACGATCGCGACCGGGAGCAACGGGATCGCGGGGGCGACGAANGTCGGCGACATCCACAGCGGCGGCATGGCGACGGATCCGAGCAGCGACTGCGCCGCGACCCAGCCGTACAGGACCCCGAGGGTCAGGCCGAACAGCAGCGCCGTGACGGTGACGTGCGCCGCCTCGATGAGGACCATCCGGCGGATCTGCGCGGAGGTCAACCCCAGGGCGCGCAGGAGACCGAGCTCCCGCTTGCGCTGCACGATGCCGATCGTGAGGAGGTTCACGAGGCCGACGGCGGCGATCACGGCGCTGACGGCGACGAGGCACATCATGACCGTCGAGAACACGTCCATCATCTCGTTGAAGCTCGCGTCGGGCTCACCGCCGGCGGATGCCGCCACGAGGGCCTTGGCCGACTCCGCCGCGACGGCGAACATCACGACGAGCGCAACACCCATGACCACGCCGATCGCCATGCGGCTCGAACGCTCCGGGTAGCGGACCGCGTTCTCCGCGGCCAGGCGCGCGGTCACGGACTTCCCGAACAGTCGTCCGGTGGCCTTCAGAAGCGGCGGCATGACCGATACCGCGCTGATCGACACGGCCGTGAAGGAGAAGAGTCCGCCGAAGAACGCGACGAGCACGCCGGCGGGGCTCAGCAGGCCGAGGAGGAGTCCGCCGACAAGGAGCACGACACCGATCGACCCGAGGACGACGGCGCCCGCCCGGCGTCCCCGCTTCTCGGCGATCTCCTCGCGCGAACGCTCGACCGAGCCGCCCAGCGCCTCGAGCGGCGTGACCGTCAGAACGCGGCGCGACCCCGACCACGCGGCGATCCAGGTCGTGAGTGCGACGGCGACCGCCGGCAGGAGCAGCACGGGCTGCACGGGCGACCAGTCCGAGGTGACCTCGAGGGCGCGGTCGAGCATGGGGACGGCCACGACGACGCCGACCGTCGTCACGACGAGACCGAGGACCGCGCCGATGGCTCCCACGATGAGCCCCTGTGTCGCGACCTCGCTGCGCTGCGAGCGCGCGGTCGCCCCGATGAGGCGCATGAGGGCGATGCGGCGGGTGCGCCCCGCGATGATCGTCGAGAACGTGTTGGCGGTGACGATCGCGGCGACGTAGACCGCGACGGCGAGGAGGATGCCGCTCAGCAGCGCCAGCACGACGATCATCGTGTCGGACGACCCGTAGTCCGGATTGGAGCCGAGAGCGACGCCGAGGTACCCCGTGGCGGAGAGGAGAACGACGCCGAACGCCGTCGAGATGGCCGAGACGAGGATCGTCGCACCCATGCCGCGCTCGCGCAGCCAGGCGAAGCGAGGCGTCCGCGCGGCTTCGGGGACGATGGTGTTCACGGCGGACGGGGCGAGGGCGGTCACGCGGTCACCTCCGTGCTGAGCATGTGAGCGGAGATCTGCTCGGCGGTCTGCCGGGGCTTGTCGGCGACGATCCGACCGTCGCCGAGGAACAGGACGCGGTCGGCGTACGAGGCCGCGACGGGGTCGTGGGTGACCATGGCGATCGACTGGCCGTGCTCGCGGCTGGCGGCGGCGAGGAGCGAGAGCACCTCGCGCCCCGAGCGGGAGTCGAGGTTGCCGGTGGGCTCGTCGGCGAAGACGAGGTCGGGCGCGGTCGCAAGGGCGCGGGCGATCGCGACGCGCTGCTGCTGGCCGCCCGAGAGCTGGTGCGGGCGGTGCCGCAGCCGGGGCCCGAGACCCAGCGTCTCGACGAGACCGTCGATACGGGTCCTCTCCTGAGACGTGGGACGACGTCCGTCGAGGTCGAAGGGCAGCGTGATGTTGCCGATCGCGTCGAGGGTGGGAACCAGGTTGAAGGACTGGAAGACGAAGCCGACCCGGCGGCGGCGCAGGATGGTGAGCTCGACGTCTGACAGGCCGGTGATCTCGGTGTCGCCGATCCAGACGGAGCCGGAGGCGGGGGCGTCGAGGCCGGCCATGATGTGCATGAGCGTCGACTTGCCCGATCCCGACGGGCCCATGATGGCGGTGAACTCGCCACGACGGATGCCGACGGTGACGTCGTCGAGCGCGCGGACGGCGTTCTCGCCGCCGCCATAGGTCTTCGTGAGGTTCTGGACGCGGGCGGCGAGGCCCATCTCGGTGGTCGTGATCTGCATGTCTCCGACGCTACGGAGCACCCCCGGGGCGCCGCGTCGGTCGCTCGTCTCGACCGACTACATCGGGAGGATGATCCCGTGTGCGCCGATCAGGCGAGACCGTGCTCGAAGGCGAAGACGACCAGCTGGACGCGGTCGCGGAGCGAGAGCTTCGCGAGGATCCGGGAGACGTGCGTCTTCACCGTCGCCTCCGAGAGGAACTCGCGCGCCGCGATCTCGGCGTTCGAGAGTCCGCGGGCCGCGAGCGCGAAGATCTCGCGCTCGCGGTCGGTGAGCTCACCGAATGCCGGCGGGACGGCGCGGACGGGCTCGTTCAGCTGCGCGAACAGCTCCCGCGTCGCAGCAGCGGCGATGACCGACGACCCGGCGTGGACCGTCCGGATAGCGGCGAGCAGGAATTCGGGATCGGCGTCCTTCAACAGGAATCCGCTGGCGCCGCGCTGGATCGCGCGGGCGGCGGCCTCGTCGAGGTCGAAGGTCGTCAGCATGACCACCTTGGGCGGATCGGCGTCGACCAGCAGAGCCTCGGTCGCGGCCAGCCCGTCCATCACCGGCATCCGGATGTCCATGAGGACGACGTCGGGTCGCGTCTGGCGGACGACCTCGATCGCCTGTGCGCCGTCGGAGGCCTCGCCGACGACCTCGAGGTCCGGTTGAGAGGCGACGACCATCCGGATGCCGGCGCGGAACAAAGCCTGGTCGTCGACGAGGACGACGCGGATGACGCTCACCGAGCGCTCCTCTCGAGGGGGTCGGGTTTCTCGGACGCGGCGCCGGTCGGCAGCGACGCTTCGACGGTGAAGACGCCCCCGGCGGCCGCGGCATCCAACCGACCGCCGATCAGCTGCGCGCGCTCACGCATGCCGATCAGGCCGTGGCCGCCGGTGCGGCGCTCCGTTCCTTCGGGGATCGGAGCGATGTCGTTGCGGACCCGCAGGTCGACACGATCCGGGTGCCACGCCAGCGTGACGTCGACACCCGTTCGGGCGCCGTGTCGGAGGGCGTTCGTGAGGGCTTCCTGCAGGATGCGGTACACCGAGAGCTGCACGGATGCCGCGACCTCGCCGCGCGGGGCCGGATCGACGTCCACGCGCAGCTCGACACCCGCCGCGCGCACCTGCGCGTACAGCTGCTCGAGATCGGCGAGGGTCGGTTGGGGGCCCTCGGCCTGCGAGTGGCGCAGCTGGGTGAGGAGCAGGCGCACGTCCGACAGGGCCGACCGCGCAGTGGACGAGATGGTGCCGAGCGCCGCGGCCTGCGCGGCGGGATCGGATGCCGCGGCGTACCGCGCACCGTCGGACTGGGCGATGATGACGGCGAGGGAGTGCGCGACGATGTCGTGCATGTCGCGGGCGATGCGGGTGCGCTCCTGCTCGGCGACCGTCTNCTCCTCGGCGCGTGACTGCGCGGCGCGGTTCGCGCGGGCGCGCATCGCGGTGCGGACGAGGGCGCCGGCGGTCCACGAGAGACCGAGTGCGAACAGCGCCGCCAGCAGGACGAAGATCAGCGTCGGGACGTCGGAGAGCGACCCGCTGCCGAGGAACGCCCATCGGAAGAGGTAGATCGTGATCGTGCCCGAGCCGACGACGACCGACGCGAGACCGAGCCAGAACACCAACCTCGTGCCGTAGGCGGCAGTCGCGAAGAGCACCGCGAAGATCGCCATGTCGGCGAACCCGGGTCCGCGTCCGAGTCCCATCTGCACGATCGCGCCGCCCCAGGCGACGGCGAGCGCGAGCCCCGGCGAGAACCGGCGGAGTCCGAGCGCGGCGGAGAGGAGCAGGACGACCGGGATCGCTCCCCAGGCGCCGACGCCGTAAGCGTCCGTGCGGGTCGTCAGCTCATAGGGCAGCGACACCAGCGCGAACAGCACCGCGACGGACGCGTCGACGGCGACCTGGTACGGGCGGAGCGAGCGGAACACCCTTGAACGCTACGCGGTCACGGCAGGGCGGGACATCCGTCTCGGGATGTATCCGCGCTCACCGGGCGGGCAGGTAGACCCGCAGCCCGTCGGGGACCGCCCGGACCCGCAGCCGGAAGCCGTCCTGGCCCACGTCCTCGAGTTCGCCGTCGTGGACCCAGATGTCAGGAGCACTGCCGGCGCGGACGTCGATCTCGAAGTCGTCGTCGAGGATGCGTTCGATGTCGGACGCCGGGGGCATCACGCGGAGCGCCCGGAGGACGGTGACCGTCTTCCGGCCGAAGGCGAGCGAGGCGATGGCCCGAGCCCGCGTGCCGCGCGCATGGTGCACGCGGATGTCGATGGTCGGATCGCCGAGGGTCGCCCGCTGCATCGTGGCGATGCGGCCGGGATCGTTGCGGCCGACGCCGGCGAACACCGACCAGACCGAGGCGCGCCTGCCGCCCCGGGCGATCTCGACGGCGTGCGCGTCGTGCATCTCCCGCCACGCGGCGACGGCGCCGCCCCACCACTTGCCGAGGCTCGTGCGGCGCTCGCGCTCGGCCAGGAACTCGGGATAGGCGCCGAGCGAGACGGCGTTGAGCACCGTGATGGGCTCCGCCCCGTTCACCGACGCCTCGGCGACCGCCACGGACCGGATGTCCGCCGCCGCGTAGGCGTCGAGTCCGGCGTCGACATCGGGGATGCCCGCCGACCGTGCGAAGTGGTTGAACGTGCCGTTGGGCAGGACGAGCAGGGTGAGGTCGTGCCGCCGGGCCAGGTGCGCCGCGCGCGAGACCGACCCGTCGCCGCCGAGGATCGCCAGCACGGTGGGCGGGTTCTCCCCGGTCATCGCGTCCGCCACGACGTCATCGAGGGTCTCATCCCCGGCGAGCTCGTGGACGGTGGCCCCCGGCATCCGCCGACGCACGTCGGGAACCCGGTCGGGCCGTCCCAGCGAGGCGCCGGATCGACTGTTGGCGACGACGAGGACCTCGCGGCCGATGGGGGTGTCGCTCATGCCTCCACGGTAGGCAGGCCGAGCGGGGCGCGCCGCCTCTTGACAGCGCGCCTCGTGCTCTGCGGTCAGGCGGGCGAGATCGGGCGGTGCTCGAAGAAGGTCTGCAGCACGACCGTGGTCCGGGTATTGACCGATGCAGCGGACCGGATGTCGCGGATCAGCCGCTCGAGGTCTCGCGGGGTGGCGACGCGGACGAACAGCATGTAGGCCGCGTCGCCCGCGATCGAATGACAGGCCTCGATTTCGTCGAGGTGCGCGATGAGTTCTGGGGCGTTGTCGGGCTGACCGGGGTCGAGCGGCGTGATCTCGACGAAAGCCGCGAGCGGCTTGCCGGCGACCTCGGGATCGATGACGGCGCGGTAGCCCGCGATCAGCCCCCTCGCCTCGAGCCGACGCACGCGCGCCTGCGTCGCGGATACGGACAGACCCGCAACGGCCGACAGCTCTGCGAGCGTCGCCCGGGCGTTGCTCGACAGCGCGGCGATGATCGCGGAATCGGCGGGGTCGGTCTCGTCTGCGGGCACGCTCCGACGGTACCGCAGACAGGTTGCACACGAGATCCTTACGGCCTTACGCTGAAATCACCGGAAATCTTCCCGCACTATCGCGAGGAGACCGTGAGGAACCGATAGGAGGTCCGCCATGAGCACCGTCACCACATCGACGATCATCGGAATGCCCGAGGTCGTCGAAGACGCCCGCCGGGCCGAGACTTCCGCCGCCTGGGTGATGCTGCGGGATGCCGCGACCGCCCTGCAGGATCTGCAGATCGCCGACGGCTCGGTGCCCGACACTGCCGACCGCGACGCGGCCCGCGAGCACGTCGAGGCGATCACCGCCGGCATCCGCGCCCTCTCCCCCGCCTTCCCGCACGACACCGCCTACCTCGAGGCGAGCATCGCCGATTTCGACCGCTGGGTGTCGGAGGGCTTCGGCGTCCCGGACTTCCTCGACTCGCTCATGTCGTTCCAGCCGCAGGAGAACCGCGTCGACGGGCTCCGCCACCTCGTCGTGTTCCCGATGTACACGCAGAACGGAACNCGCGACCGCAAGGTCGAGGCCGTCCTCGTCGAGACGATCTGGCCGGAGTTCATCGCCGAGCTCGAGCANACGTACACGAACCGCCTGTTCGTCTCGTTCCGCCTGCTCGACTTCACGCCCGGGTACGACACGAACTCCGCCGTCCTCTTCCCCGAGACGGTCGCCATGCGCGAGGTGCCGACCTTCACGTGGGGCGCGATCTTCCAGGACCGCGAGGCCGCTCGCTACCGCCGCGTCGTGCGCGCGGCNTCCGAGATCACCCGCCTCGAGCTGCCGGAGGCCGCCGCCCGTCTGCTGGGCGATCAGCGTCTGGCCGAGAAGACCTTCGTCATGTGGGACCTCATCCACGACCGGACGCACATGCGCGGCGACCTGCCGTTCGACCCGTTCATGATCAAGCAGCGGATGCCGTTCTTCCTGTACTCGCTCGAAGAGCTGCGTTGCGACCTCACCGCGTTCCGGGAGTGCGTCGCGATCGAGAAGGACCTCTCGGCGAAGGCGTCGCTGACGGATGCCGAGGGCGAGATGCTCGAGCACGCCGGACTCGTCCAGTACGCCGTGATCTTCGACCGCATCTTCCGCTTCGCCATCACCGGAACCCGCGTCCGCAACTACGACGGTCTCGGCGGTCAGCTGCTGTTCGCCTGGCTGCACCAGCGCGGCGTGCTGCACTGGACCGACACGTCGCTCGCGTTCGAGTGGGACCGCGTCGCCGACGCCGTCATCGCGCTCAGCGACGCGATCGACCGGCTCTACTGGGAGTCGATCGATCGACCCAAGGTCGCGCACTGGCTCGCAGCGTACGACCTCGTCCGCCGGACCGTGACGCCGCACCCGGCCTCGCAGTGGGCCCGGGGGCTGTCCGACGAGATCCTCGCCGGACCTCCGAAGGGGTACACCGACGCCGTGCTGGACGACGAGTTCCCGCTGTCGATGTTCTTCGAGGCGCTCGAGAAGAAGATGCGCCCCGTCATCGCCGGCGTCGCCGGCATCCGCGCTTCCGACGCCTGAGGCGTTCGGAATCCACTTCGGCGCCCGGGCTCTGGGGGACTCGGGCGCCGAAGCCGTCTCGGCCCACGCCGTCAGTCGCCCGCGACACCTCCCGCCGCTTCCCGGGACGACGAGGGGATGCCGGGTGCGGCGTCCGGGACCGCGGCATCCGCTTCGGCCGTCTGGGGTGCCTCCCGATACTCGTCAGAAAGCGTTCGATACGACCGCGTCAGGAATGCGGCGAGCGCTGCAGCGACCATGATCAGTCCACCGACGAGGAAGATCAGCGCGATCCCGCGCATCTCACCCTCGCCGAGCAGCCACGACCACGTCCGCTCGCCGTCGTCGGTACGGAGGTACGGGATGATCCAGAACTCCGCGATCGGGGCGATCGCGAACGAGGTGATCGGACCGGTGGAGACCTCGAGCGCGGTGGCCGCCCCGAAGACCCGGCCCTGACGTTCGAAGGGGACGACCTTCTGGATGACCGTCTGCTCCGCCGACTCGATCACGGGGACGAGTGTCATGTACGCCCAGATCCCGACGGCGTAGAGCCACCACCACTCCCGCAGCGTGAAGACGGCGCCCAGCAGGCCCATGACCGCGACTGCGAGCAGCAGGGTCCGGATGGGGTTCCTGCCGAGACCCTTCGCCGCGACGATGCCGCCGCCGATGAGGAAGCCGGTGGCGGTGATGGCGAGGACGACGCCCCACATCTTCACGTCGAACAGTTCCAGACCGTAGGGATCCATCAACGCCATGTAGAGGCCGCCGATGAGGTTGTTGAAGGTCGAGAAGAGAATGAGNGCGAACAGGCCCGGCACTGCCCGGATGGCCGCCGCGGCCCCGCGGATGTCGAGGATCTTCGACCCGGGATCGGGCGTCGGCGCATCCTCGCGGATCCGCACGAACAGCAGGTGGACGAGTGGTACGGCGGTGAAGGCGATCGCGACCCCGAGGGTCCAGCCCATGCCGACGAGTCCGACAGTCCGATCGCGAGGCCCGAGAGCGCGCTCGTCACGATGAAGGCGATGCCCTGCACCGTGCCGACGAGACCGTTGGCGTTCGCGTGGCGCTCGGTCGGCACGAGGAGGGTGACCGTCGTCGACAGGGCGATGTTGCGAAGGTTCTCGACGACGGCGCCGGTCAGGATGATGCCGGAGAACAGCCAGAACCACGGGCCGCCGAGGTCGAGGATGGCGGACTCCGGCTGCGAGACGTAGATCGCGCCGGCCGCGAGGAAAGCCGCAAGCGTGAAGACCCCGGAGAACACCATGACGGCGTGCTTGCGGAACCGGTCGACCAGCGTGCCGAAGACCATGCCGAAGATCGCCAGCAGCAGCATGTAGGCGCCGCCGATGATGCCCGTGGCGAGAACGGATTTCGTCTCGAGGTACACCCAGAAGGTGAGGGCGAACCACAGGAAGCTCGTCGTGACGTTCGCGACGGCGGTGTTCACCAGGACGTGCAGGAACGTGCGCATCCCGCCCGGAGGAACGGTGCGCGACGGCCGTGTCGCTTCGCTCATGCGGCGAGGGTATCGCCGGGCTCCGACACGGGAAAGGGGGACCGCGCGCAACCTAGGCTTAGGGGGTGACGACGCTCCACGACCCGACGATCCGTTCCTTCGCCAGCGACAACTACTCCGGGGTCCACCCCGAGGTGCTCGCGGCCATCGCCGCCGCCAACGACGGCCACCAGATCGCCTACGGCGAAGACGTGTACACCGCACGCCTGCAGGAGGTCTTCGCGCGCCACTTCGGCGACGACGCGCAGGCGTTCCCCGTCTTCAACGGCACCGGGGCGAACGTCACCGGCCTCCAGTCGATGCTCCCGCGCTGGGGCGCCGTGGTCGCGGCATCCACCGCCCACATCAACGTCGACGAGGGCGGCGCTCCCGAGAAGGTCGCGGGCATCAAGATCCTGAACGTGCCGACCGACGACGGGAAGCTGACGCCGGAGCTCGTCGACATGGAGGCCTGGGGCTGGGGCGACGAGCACCGCGCGCAGCCGCTCGTCGTCTCGATCACGCAGTCCACCGAGCTCGGCACCCTGTACACGCCCGACGAGATCCGCGCCCTCGCCGACCACGCGCACTCCCGCGGCATGCGCCTGCACCTCGACGGCGCGCGCCTCTCGAACGCCGCCGCGGCCCTCGACCTGCCGATCCGGTCGTTCACGAAGGATGCCGGCGTCGACCTCGTCAGCGCGGGCGGCACGAAGAACGGCGCACTCGCGGCCGAGGCGATC
>JGI26057J44791_1000280_pt1 | contig 9588 bp, 10 predicted proteins | sample HigsolmetaGSP19D_FD_44791 | JGI IMG/M metagenome (IMG submission 44791) | reverse complement strand
ACCTCGCTCGGCCGGCTCGCGGAGCTCGGCATCCTCGCGGGGCCCGGGCACTTCTACGGCACGCACTTCCCCGAGCACGTCCGCTTCTCCCTGACGGCCACCGACGATCGGATCGCGCAGGCCGCGTCGCGCCTGACGGCATCCGCTTCGTAGGTTCTCTCCTACGGATGCCGCGATTCGTTGGCGGCGTTCGGAGACGCGCTCACACCCCGTTAGGCTGTAAAAACCGCCCCGACGACCGCAAGGAGGCTTCGTGACCAACGCGGACACCCCCCAGATGGCCACCGTGACCATTGGTGACACGACCGCAGAGCTTCCGCTCGTCGCCGGTACCGAAGGCGTCCCGAGCGTCGACTTCTCGTCTTTCACGAAGCAGACCGGGCACACCTCGCTCGACTACGGGTTCGTGAACACGGCGTCGACGAAATCGTCGATCACCTACATCGACGGCGATCAGGGCATCCTGCGCTATCGCGGATACCCCATCGAGCAGCTCGCGCAGCACAGCACCTACCTCGAGGTCGCCTGGCTCCTCCTCTACGGTGAACTGCCGACGGCGGACGAGCTCGCGGGCTGGGACGAGAAGATCCGCCGGCACACGCTCCTGCACGAAGACCTGAAGCACTTCTTCTCGGCGCTCCCGCACACCGCCCACCCGATGTCGGTGCTGTCGGCGGCGACGGCGGCGCTCTCGACGTACTACGAAGGGCAGAGCGACCCGCACAACCCCGAGCACGTCGAGCTCAACACGATCCGCATGCTCGCCAAGCTCCCGGTCATCGCGGCCTACGCGCACAAGAAGAGCATCGGGCACGCGTTCCTCTACCCGGACAACTCGCTGAGCTTCGTCGACAACTTCCTCAAGTTGAACTTCGGGAACAACGCCGAGCCGTACGAGATCAACCCGGTGATGTCGCGTGCCCTCGAGCGGCTGCTCATCCTGCACGCCGACCACGAGCAGAACGCGTCGACCTCGACGGTGCGCCTGGTCGGTTCGACCGGCGCCAACCAGTTCTCCTCGATCTCCGCCGGCATCAACGCCCTCTACGGCCCGCTCCACGGCGGTGCGAACGAGGCCGTCCTGGACATGCTGGGCCGCATCCGCGACTCGGGGGAGAGCGTGCAGCGCTTCGTCGAGCGCGTCAAGAACAAGGAAGACGGCGTGAAGCTCATGGGCTTCGGTCACCGCGTCTACAAGAACTACGACCCGCGCGCCAAGCTCGTGAAGGAGTCCGCCGACGAGGTGCTCCGCGAACTCGGTGTCGAGGATCCGCTCCTGGCCCTTGCGAACGAACTCGAGGAGATCGCGCTCAGCGACGACTACTTCAAGGAGCGTCGTCTCTACCCGAACGTCGATTTCTACACCGGCGTCATCTACAAGGCGATGGGCTTCCCGACGCGGATGTTCACGCCGCTGTTCGCGATCGGGCGTCTGCCCGGCTGGCTCGCGCACTGGCGCGAGATGCAGAACGATCCGCAGACGAAGATCGGACGCCCGCAGCAGCTGTACACGGGCGCTTCCGAGCGGGATTACCCCACTTCCCACTGACGCGCTCGTCGCCCGCTAGGGTGAGCCCATGCGGGAGACGCGTTCGGCGTCCTCTTCGGCCTCGTCACCCTCGTGATCATCGCTGTCGCCGTCTTCGGGATCGTCGTCGCGGTGCGCAAGCATCGGATTCTGAAGGATGCCGGTGTCGACCCTTTCACGGTGGATGCGGCAATCGCCGCTAAAGTGCTTCGGAGCGACGCCTTCTCGTCCTCGACGCGCACGCCCTCACCGGAGCCGGCGGCGGAGCCGGCGCCGGCGCCGACGATCGAGATGCGTCTCGCTGAGCTCGACGNCCTNCGCTCGCGCGGGGTCATCACCGAGGACGAGCATCGTGAGGCCCGCGCGGCGGTGTTGCGGGGCTGAGCGCCTCAGGCGTGCAGGTCGGCGTTCAGCGTGACGCCGACACCTTCGCGGCGCACGGCCTCGACCGCTCCGGTGAGCGAGTTGCGACGGAACAGGATGCCGTCCTGTCCCGACAGTTCCGCGCCTTTCGCCGTCGGACGCGTACCGTCGGGACGCGGTGCTTCACCGGCGAGGACGATCTTCGTGCCCGCGGTCACGTACAGGCCCGCCTCGACGATGCAGTCGTCGCCGAGCGAGATGCCGATGCCGGCGTTGGCGCCGAGGAGGGTCCGCTGACCGATCGAGACGCGGTGTTCGCCGCCGCCGGACAGCGTGCCCATGATCGAGGCACCGCCGCCGATGTCGCTGCCGTCGCCGACGACGACGCCCTGCGAGATGCGGCCCTCCACCATGGAGGCGCCGAGCGTGCCCGCGTTGAAGTTCACGAATCCCTCGTGCATCACCGTGGTGCCGGGTGCGAGGTGAGCGCCGAGACGGACGCGCGATGCGTCGGCGATCCGAACGCCTGCGGGGACGACGTAGTCGGTGAGGCGGGGGAACTTGTCGAGACCGCTCACCTGGATCCCCGAGCGCTGCAGCCCGGGGCGCAGACGAGTGAGATCGTCGGGGTGGACCGGCCCAGCGCTCGTCCACGCGACGGTGGGCAGGTGCGCGAAGATCCCGGTGAGGTTCAGGTCGTTCGGGGTCACCAGCAGGTGGGAGAGCGCGTGCAGGCGCAGGTACGCATCGGATGTGCCGGTAGGAGCGGCATCCAGGTCGATCTCGACGACGACCACCTCGACGGTGACGCCGCGTCGCTCATCGCGCCCGGCGTAGGCGGCGAGGTCACTCGAGTCGACGTCTGCGGGGGCGCGACCGGCGGCAGGAGAGGGGTACCAGGTGTCGAGCACCGTACCGTCCCCGCTCGTCGTGGCCAGACCGATACCCCATACCCACCGCGCGTCGCTCATGATTCCAGGCTAACGGCCCGTCGTTAGACTCGACGTCATGCCCCGGCTCGACCTCCGCTCCAGCGCCGTCGATCTGACGCGCACCATTTGCGACATCCCCAGCGTGTCCGACGACGAGACCGTCCTCGCCGATGCGATCTTCGAGGCCGTCTCGGCGTTGCCCCACCTCGACGTGTACCGCGACGGCGACACGATCATCGCCCGCACCTCCCTCGGACGCGCGCAGCGCGTCGCCATCGCCGGGCACATCGACACCGTGCCGATCAACGCGAACGTCCCCACCCGTGACGTCGACGAGGACGGCGAGTCGTTCCTGTGGGGCCGCGGCACGGTCGACATGAAGGCGGGCGTCGCGGTGCAGTTGAAGCTCGCCGCTGAACTGACCGACCCCCGGGTCGACATCACCTGGATGTGGTACGACCACGAGGAGGTCGCGGCCGACCTCAACGGGCTGAACCGGCTCGCGGCATCCCGCCCCGATCTCTTCGAAGCGGACTTCGCCATCCTCGGCGAACCCTCGAACGGCGAGGTCGAGGGCGGGTGCAACGGCACGCTCCGTGCCGTCGTGCGCACCACGGGCGTGCGTGCGCACAGCGCCCGGGCGTGGATCGGCGAGAACGCGATCCACAAGGCCGCGCCGGTCCTCGTCCGCCTCGCGGAGTACCGACCACGCGAGATCGAGGTCGACGGGCTGCTCTATCGGGAAGGACTGAACGCCGTCGCGATCCGCGGTGGGATCGCAGGCAACGTCATCCCGGACGCGTGCGAGGTCGACGTCAACTATCGCTTCGCTCCGAGCAAGGATGCCGCGGCCGCCGCCGCGCACATCCGGGACGTCTTCGCCGGCTTCGAGGTCGAGGTCGTCGATCTCTCCGAGGGCGCCCGTCCGGGGCTCGATGCGCCGCTCGCGCAGGAGTTCGTCGCTGCGGTCGGGGCGGTACCCAAGCCGAAGTACGGCTGGACGGATGTCGCCCGGTTCTCCGCGATGGGTGTGCCCGCCGTCAACTACGGCCCGGGCGACCCGTCCCTCGCGCACCACGACGAGGAGCGGGTGCCGCTCTCGCAGATCGAGGATGTCGAGCGGGGTCTGCGGGCATGGCTGAGCGGCGACTGAGGACCGCCGCCTCCATCGCCGGCACGGTCGCCGCGGTCTACGTCTCGGCGCGCCTGGTCACCACCCTCTTCTTCTGGATCGCTGCGGAGCTGTCGGGACCGACGTCGCGATTCGGCCCGGATGCCACGATCCCCTCGCTCGCGATGGGATGGGACTCCCAGTGGTATTGGGTCATCGCCGACCGCGGCTATCCGACCCAGCTCCCCGTGTCGGACTCCGGTCAGGTCGCCGAGAACGCCTGGGCGTTCATGCCGGTGTACCCCTGGCTCGCGCGTGCTCTCGGCACCGTCCTCGGCGGTTACCCGGCGGGAGCGATCGCGCTGGCCGTCGTCGCGGGGTACGCGGCATCCGTCGTCCTGTTCCTCCTGCTCCGCGAGCGCATCGGTGAAACCGCGGCACTCTGGGCGGTGGTCTTCTTCGCCAATGGTCCCCTCGCCGCCCTGTTCCAGATGGGCTACGCCGAGTCGCTGTTGCTCCTCTGGCTCTTCCTCGCCCTCTGGGCGCTCGTGCGCCGGCGGTTCGGCTGGATCTACCCGCTCATCGTCCTGATGGGATTCACCCGGCCCGGGGTCCTCGCGTTCGCCCTGCTGATCGGGCTGTACGGCATCCATCGGTGGGTTCGGCGCGGGCAGGATCCGCTGCCGACGTCGCACATCGTCCACATCATCGGGCTCGGCGCGCTGGCCACCATCGTCGGCTTCTCCTGGCAGGTGATCGCCGGCATCGTGACGGGGGACCCCGCCGCCTACCTCGACACCGAGCTCGCCTGGCGACGCAGTTGGGTCGGGTCGGAGGAGCACTTCCTTCCCTTCGCCGGGTTCATTCAGGCAGCGGGTATCTGGTTCGGGATCTGGGGGCTACCGCCGTCGTGGGGCGCAGTCGCGCTCGTCCTGCTCGTCGTCGGCGTGGCGGTGCTTCTTGTTCGGGCGCCGCAGGTGCGGAGACTGGGACCGGAGATCCGGCTGTGGGGCGCCAGCTACCTGGTATACCTGCTGGCGGTCTTCTTTCCGCAGTCGAGCATCTTCCGACTCCTCCTGCCGTTGACGCCCGTGGCGGCAGCCGTCGCCGTGCCTCGCTCGAGCTGGTGGCGGATCGGCGTCCTCCTGCTCTGCCTGGGCAGTCAGTGGTTCTGGATCCACGAGATGCTCGCACTCGGCGACACGTTCTTCCGGATTCCATGACGATAAGCGTCCGCTGAGAGCCGCGCGCGCCGAAGGGGATCACCCCATTGGGTAGACTAATGGGGTAGGCCGAAGACGAAAGGGAGCCCCACAATGGCAGCCATGAAGCCGCGCACCGGAGACGGACCTATGGAGGCCGTCAAGGAGGGCCGTCTCATCATCGTGCGTGTTCCGCTCGAGGGGGGCGGTCGACTTGTCGTCTCGGTGAACGATGACGAAGCGAAGGAACTCCACAGCGTTCTCAGCGGGGTCGTCGGCGCCGCCTGACCCCGGATCGACACGAAAGGCCGGCCCCTCGGGGCCGGCCTTTCGTCATCCCTGGACGCTGTCTCGAGACGGATTCAGGTGGGGTCGGCGACGGTCGTCAGCTGGAGCAGGCCCTCGCCGACGATGGAGAGTGCGCCGAGGACGGCCGGGGAGGACTGAGTCTCCTGGATCAGCGAGCGGTAGGCGCTCTCGACCGGTCCGCGCTTGACCGGATCGGCGACCGCCCCGCCGGCGAGGACACGCGGTACGAGAACGGTGCCTCCCGCGCGAGCGAGGCGCAGGCCGTGCTCCACGTACTCGATGACCCCCTCGGGGTCGGCGTCGATCAGGACGATGTCGTACGACGCCTCGTTCATCCGGGGGAGGACGTCGGCTGCGCGACCGGTGATGAAGCGCACGCGGGCAGGCGGGACGCGGGCGTCGGTGAAGGCCTTCCGCGCCACGGCGAGGTGCTCGGGCTCCTTGTCGATGGTGGTGAGCGTCGCGCGCGGCGAACCGTGGAGCAGCCACAGCCCCGACACGCCACCACCGGTCCCGATCTCGACGATGTTCAGTGCGCGGCTGGTCGCGGCGATGACCGCGCACTGCGCACCGACCTCGGGGCTGATCGGATTGGCGCCGATCTCGAGGGCGTGTGCGCGCGCCCGCGCGATGGCATCGGTCTCGACCGTCGCCTCTGCGGCGAACCGGCGAACCGCCTCGTGATCTCCCATGTGGTGAACCTCCACGTTCAGCCTAGGCGCGCGGTCACCGCTGAACCCCCAGGCGCACGGGTAACCTGGGAACCATGTCATTCGGGCTCGATCTGGAGAAGATCCTCCTCATTGGTCTGATCGCGGCCCTCCTGCTCGGACCCGAGCGTCTCCCCGGGTACGCCGCCTCGCTGGCGCGCCTCACCCGACGGGTCCGCGAGTGGCTCGACGGCGCCAGGACCCGTGTCAAAGAAGAGATGGGCGACGACTTCGACGAGATCGAATGGCGAAAGCTCGACCCGCGCCAGTACGATCCTCGCCGGATCATCCGTGAGGCCCTCATCGACGATGCCCCGGTGAAGCCGGTGACGGCGACACTCGGAGCGGCCACCGGTGTCGCCGTGGCGGAGCCACCGGCGGCCACCGCCACCGCTACGGAGGACGTGGCGACGGGCGTGCCGTTCGATTCAGAGGCGACCTGACGCGACCGTCGTCGTGTCAGTCCGGTCAGGCGCGGGAGACCGGAAGCGAACGTCCCGCCAATGATCGCCGCGTCGACACGATCTCGCCGGCGATGCGGGAGATCGTCTGAGACGCGATGTCGTCGGGCGCGCCGACGACGACGGGCACTCCGGTGTCGCCCCCCTCGCGCAATGCCGGGCTGAGAGGGACGGACCCGAGCAGCGGAACGTCATCGTCGTCGGACGACAAGGCGCCGGCCACCGCGGCGCCGCCGCCGTCGCCGAAGAGGTCGAGGGTCGTGCCGTCGGGCAACGTCAGTGCCCCCATGTTCTCGATCACGCCGAGAATCGACTGGCCGGTCTGGCGAGCCACGACGCCGCTGCGGACGGCCACGTCGGCGGCGGCCGCCTGAGGCGTCGTCACGACGAGCACCTCGGCGTGGGGGAGCAGCTGCCCGACGGAGATCGCGACGTCCCCGGTACCGGGCGGCATGTCGATCAGGAGCACGTCGAGATCCCCGAAGTGCACGTCGGTGAGGAACTGCTGCACCGTGCGGTGGAGCATGGGGCCTCGCCACGCGACGGCAGGGGAGGCATCCGGGGGGAGGAACATCCCGATGGAGATCGTCTTCACGCCGTACGCCACCGGTGGAAGCATGAGGTCGTCGAGCCGCGTCGGCTGCGGGGGGCGCCCGTCGTCGCCGACCAGACCGAGGAGTCCGGGGATCGAGAACCCATGGACGTCGGCGTCGATCAGTCCCACCGCGAGGCCTCGCGCGGCGAGCGCGACGGCGAGGTTGGCCGTGAGGGTGGACTTGCCGACACCGCCCTTGCCGCTCGTGACCGCGATGACCCGCGTCAGGGAGTCCGCCGTGAAGGCCATCCGCCGGGTGCCGCGGATGCGCTCGACGAGTGCGGACCGCTCCGCGGGAGTCATGACGCCGACGTCGACAGTGACCTCGCTCACGCCCGAGACGGATGCCGCGGCATCCCGTACGTCCTGTTCGATCCGATCGGCCGCCGGGCATCCGACGATGGTCAGCGCGATGCCGACGCGAGCGACGGCGCCCTCCACGGTGACGTCGCGGACCATGTCGAGCTCGCCGATCGGGCGGCGCAGCTCGGGATCGATGACCGCGGCCACCGCCCGGCGGACGTGTTCTGCAGCGACGGCGCTCACGAGGACGGTGGATCGTCGCCGCGACGTTCGGTGTCGCGCTCGGCATCGCGCTCGTCGAGGCGCTCCAGGAGCGTCCTCAACTCCTGACGCAGGACATCGCGGTTGACCACGTCGTTCTGCATGTCGGTGAGGGCCATCCGCAGGGCGACGACCTCGCGGGCGAGGTACTCCGTGTCCGCGAGATTCCGCTCGGCGCGCTGGCGATCCTGCTCGATCTGCACGCGGTCGCGGTCGTCCTGCCGATTCTGCGCGAGGAGGATCAGCGGCGCCGCGTACGAGGCCTGCAGCGAGAGCACCAGGGTGAGGGCTGTGTAGCCCAGCGCGGCGTCGTCGAAGCGGAGCGTCTCGGGACCCACCGTGTTCCAGCCGATCCAGGCCACGCAGAACAGTGTCAGGATCAACAGGAACGCGGGCGTCCCCATGGCCCGGGCGATCCATTCGGTGAATCGACCGAATCGGTCGCGGGAGGGCTGCGGCGTTCGGGTGAGGACGCTCGCCCGGCGACCGCGGGGAGCCTCGAAGCCGGACTTCGGCGCGCGTGCCATCATCGCCGCGGCTCCGTGACCTGGCGCGGGGCGTCCTGCGAACGCCAGTCGTCGGGCAGGAGGTAGTCGATGACGTCGTCGACGGTCACCGTGCCGACGAGGTGGCGCGCCTGATCGACCACGGGCAGCGAGACGAGGTTGTAGCTCGCGAGCAGGCGCGCGACCTCGGCGGCGCTGGCCGCCGTCGTCACGGGCTCCACCGTGTCGTCGATGATCGCGCCGAGGCGCTCGTGAGGCGGGTACCGCAGCATCCGCTGGAAGTGGACGACACCCAGCAGACGCCCCGTCGGAGTCTCGTAGGGCGGAAGGGTCACGAACACGGCGGCCGCGAGAGCCGGGTGGAGCTCGTGACGACGGATCAGGGCGAGAGCCTCCGCGACCGTGGCGTCGGCGGACAGGACGATCGGCTCACTCGTCATCAGGCCACCGGCGGTGTCNGGGCCGTGGACGAGGAGCGCGCGGACGTCCTCGGCTTCTTCGGGCTCCATGAGGTCGAGGAGCTGGCCGGCTCGGGCATCGGACAACTGGCCGAGCACGTCGGCCGCGTCGTCGGGTTCCATGGCGTCGAGGACATCGGCCGCGCGCTCGTCGCCCAGGGCCTCCAGGATGTGGACCTGGTCGTCCTCGGGCATCTCTTCGAGCGCGTCGGCGAGGCGGTCGTCGGGGAGCTCCTCCGCGACCTCGAGAAGACGATCTTCGGGCAGGTCGAGGAGCGTGTTGGCGAGATCGGCGGGCTTCAGCTCCGAGTACGAGGCGACCAGGAGCTCCGCGGACTGCGTCTCACCGTCGACCTGCTGCTCGCGCACCTCGTCCCACTGCGCGAACGTCGTCGGGCCTTTCGCGAAGGGCGACGCGCTCGTCTTGGGACGACGCAGGAACAGCTGGCCCACGTGCCATTCGCCGAGGCGATCGCGTTCGATGGCGACGTCCTCGATGACGGCGCGGCCCGAGCCATCGGTGAGGTGGACGTTCCTCCCGATCAACTCGGTCATGACGCGAACCTCGCCACCGCGCTGCTCGAAGCGGCGCACGTTGATGAGTCCCGTCGTGATGACCTGCCCGCTCGCGATCGAGGTGACCCGTCCGATGGAGAGGAAGACGTTGCGTCTGCCCGGGATCTCGACGACGAGGCCGACCACTCGAGGAGGGTCGTCCTTGCGATAGATCACGACCACGTCGCGGACCCGTCCGAGACGGTCTCCCGACGGGTCGAAGACGGCGCACCCGGTCAGGCGCGCGACGAAGACCCGCTGCGTACTCACCCGACCAGCGTAGTCGGCGGATCC
>JGI26057J44791_1000274_pt1 | contig 9706 bp, 6 predicted proteins | sample HigsolmetaGSP19D_FD_44791 | JGI IMG/M metagenome (IMG submission 44791) | reverse complement strand
TGGAAACCTACAGATAAGTCTCTAAGGACAGAAGCCTGACCCTCGGTTCGATCACTATCGCCGAGCAGGCGGAAACCTACAAATAATAATCTAAGGATAGAAACCTGATCCTCGGCTCGATCACTATCGCCGAGCAGGTGGAAACCTACAAATAATTCTCTAAGTACGAAAACCTGACCCTCGGCTCGATTCCCGGTTCAGCCAAAGCCTAACCCGACCCTTTTTCAAATACTAAGTCAAAAAGCGCTCTCAAAATACACTAAGCGCCGCGTAAATGGTTCTCGGGGGTACTATTACATTAAGCCGCCATAGCACTGGCGTGGTTCAAGCAAAACACGAACAGAGATAATTTCATTCGACAAATTCAAACGGAAAAAGAAAACGGACTTCTAATTAAAGTAGAGCAATTGTTCGGTCACCACATCCCGGTGACATAGGCAAATAAAACCAACAAAATAAAACAAATGTTCGGTCACCGCATCCCGGTGACGTGAGCAAGTAAAACTAATAAAATGAAAGTGAGCAAGCAAGATAAAAGCAAAATTAGCGGGGAGGTTGGTTCGGTGGTATCACTTCCTGCTGGCCGGCCAAAGAAAAAGGCGGGGCCTCACCGAGAAGCTCCTGCACAGTCGGGATACTGGTGACTTCCATTTCCTCAGGCTCGGCGTGAGCATCGATTTGCTCAACCAGCTCCCTCATACTGGCTGTCTCTTCCTCGTCAATCGCCACCGGGGTACCCTGAGCAGCAGGGGCGGGGCTCGGGAATGGGATTTGGCCGGGGTCTCTCAGATGCGAATCCTCAGGAACACCCATTGCCTGAAGGGCGGCAAACCACCCGGCCTCAAAGCCCATATTCCTAGCCCGAGCAACCACCGGCTCTACAGAGTTTTCGGCATCAGCAAAGCCGACATCATACCATTTCTGCTCCGCGGCTGCCAAGCCTGCCCTAAGGTCAGCTATCTCCTCGGCATTGGAGGTGTTAAGGCTGATAGCTTGGGCTAGCTTAAGCTCCGTCTCATTCTGCTGGGTTAGGAGCTCCGCACACCTTTTCTCGGCAAGGGACCGGTTCTTCTCGGCAATTGCTGCCTTTTTCTCAGCAGACTCGGCGGCCTTCAGTTTTTCCTTAGCCGTTTTCACCGCCGCCTCGCGCGCCTCCTTCTCGCGCTCGCTCTCCTCAGCAAGCTCCCGTGCCCGAGCAGCCACAATGTGGGCCATTTGAGCAGCCTAGCAAGGACAAAAGTTAGAAAAAAGGCAAAAGGAAACCTGTATGAAGAACTAGATAGACAAAAAAATTACCGCAATGGCGTGCCACTCTAACCGGCGCCCTACGGACTCCTCGGATCCATCCTCGAAAGCATGCACATCCTCGGGAAGTTGGAGAGCTTCGGCCAAAGATTGGGCAATACGGCCGCCCTCGCCTTTATCCCACATCCGAATGCAGGCGGTTGACGGCAATGGTTTGCCGTCCAGAAGGATCTTCGGCTCCCACGCAGGAGCCACTTGGGAGGAGGACGCGCCCCCCGTGCCGGCTTCAGTCGGCGGCTCACGGATAACAATACCACCTGTTGGACGGGGAGGAGTCTGGGCAGCGACCTCGCCCGGGCAAGTGGAAGGTTGATCNGTGACCTTTTGCTTCTTCCGGGCACGTCCGGCCTGCGGTGGGGGTGAAGGCTGCGGCACTTGACCCCGGCCCTCTGGANNAGGGGGCTGATTGGATTGTCGGGCACNGGGCACAAACCGTTCTACCGACAGCACTTTTCTAGATACCATCTTTCCCTTAGGCCGGGCAGCTCTAGCTAAAAGGGCGGCCGCTTCTATCACTTGTTGTTGGTTCACGGCGGCCGGATTCTCGGGGATTGGCTGCTCTTGCGCTTGGCCTTGCTGCACGGCTTCGTGGGCTAACTCCCTGATNCGCCGGGATGCTTTTTCCGCGGATTCGTCTCTCAAAGGGGCTAGCTCGTCTGCGCAAGTAACCCGCCGGCCAAATTCCCTCGCTTCCCCGGTTGTAAGACTCGGCGGTAAAAAGTTCACGTACCGAACGTCTATATACGACAGCAGGGGGCTGTCAACTATCAGGGCCTGCTTGAACGGCTGCCAAGTAGAATAAACCGGCTCCACACCGAGGATCAAATGCGAAGCCCGGAGTTGCCCGTCCCAATGCACGTATATCTCAGAGCGGAGGACGAAGTTTAAGTCTTTGGCGTGGACGACTCTGAGGTCCTGCACAAACACTTTGCCGTCTGCAAAAGATCAAATGACGCATTAGTCTCTAATCATAAAAATTCTTTTTACCGAGAGGAAGAAAATGAGAGGCGAAAGAAAGCAGTTATATGAAGGGGATGGAACGAACCCACTTCACGCGGCGTAAGGGGGCAAGGAAACTCCCCGGCAAACCAATTGCCGCTCACCCTAACGAACTCATTGGCGGANTTCCTGTTCGAATCAGGTAGGCATGATATCAGCCGTACCCGTGCATCCCTTGTCTTTAGGTAATAACCGGTGGCTTTGCTCCCACAGAGCCTATACATTTGGTTAATGTCATGGTGGTCTAACTGTAAGTTAAAGGTGTGGTTCAACTTACTGACGCAACTAACTACCCGGTAAAAGTTGGGGGGAAGTTGGTCCGGGCACAGCCCGTAGTAAGTGAGTGTGTTTATTAAGAGGGGATCCACGGGGAACCTGACCCCACCTTCTAGAATGGACATCAAAGGAAAGAAGGCTATACCATGCCCTCGGTGGAGTTCAATATCGCTCTCATGGCAGTAGGCCACATCCACGTCATTGGGAATGTTAAATTTACTCCTAAAGGTGGCCAAAGCAGCCGGGGACTCTAGGAGGTAAGAGTAACCCATCTATAACGCCTAAAAATACGAAAGTAAACTCAAAGAAATGAAAGTTGAAAGGAAAAGGAAGGGGAAGAAAAACTTACTTTGGGTTCTAAGGAGGAAAAGAACACTGGGTAAGCAAGCGCACAGAAATGTGGTCGGCAGAGAAAAAGAGCTCTAAAGATTGGCAGAGGAAAAATGGGATGCTGTTCAGAGGGAGGTTATTTATAGAGGAAAGAAAAATGAATGGAGGAAGAAGAAGCGTCTGAATCAAGCATTAAATGGGCGCGGTCTACGAGCAGTCCAACGAACGCCAAGCATAACCAATCCGCACGTCGCTTCGGTTCTCGAACCGTCAGGCAATAATGACGACTGCGCCTGGCGCCGCGAAACGGCGCGTCTTTTGAGATGAATATTAAATGAGAAATGACGGTCAGAAGTCCCAGGCTAAAAGACTCCCGAGGTCAAAAGGTCCCATGCTGCTCCTTGATTCTTCTCGATGACCGAGTATGAATCAAGGGGGGGCTATTGTACGGCACCAAGACCTTAGGCCCATACAGACCCCGGGCCCTGCCCCAATTGTACAGTGCGGTGATCCCAGGCCCATACAGGCCCTGGGCCTTGTCCCGTACTGGCTTTGGCCACAGGCCCAGCCGAAAGGTCCAGTCGTCCTACGCCATTCCCGGGGATTCATAAATAACAAACAGGTGTAGGGTATTAAGTTCCAAGGTGGGCTCGGTCAAACGTTCCCGGTCATGTACATGAGTCATTCCCGGGAAAATGTGGTATGCACGGGAGACGGTGCTGCCGAGCATTATCGGTCCAGATGGAATCAAGTTCCAAGATCATAAATGCAGCACCGCCCTCTCACCTAAACATCCACTTAAATCAAATGATATTGGACCTTCAATGGCACAAACGGTGGCTGTAATCATGATCTTCCCACTAACCTTGGCTATAAATAGAAGAAAGATGGGAGAAGAANGGGGATTTTTTTTTGGGAGAGAAAAGAGNGAAAGAGTGAACATCAAACTGGGCGTTGCTTTGAGTCTCTGCCGAGAACGACCCATAGTAGGAAATCTTCAAGCCCACTACAAATAGATTGTGAGCCCATAATAATCCAAGGCCCATAGGCCTCGTACTTGGTTCTCACAATTGGCGCCCACCGTGGGGCCCTCCTACAAAGCTGTAGTTCGACTGGGACTCAAACGACGAGGATGTCTGAGGAGCGTGCACCAAGCGGCTCCATGGGATCTTCTCGGGGGTCAACATGGAGGGAGAGAAGGCAAAAAAGGCGGGAAGATAGGGAGCACTCAAGAAGGGAGGAAGGGTCCGGACAAGGAGAAGGATCGGCTCAGACACACTGGACGGTTTCGGACGTCTCGGCGCATCGGCGGCATGACGAAAGGGACCGAGAGCTGGAACGGTTACGCAGACTGGTAATGGACCTAGAGCTGGAAGCAAGGGTTCGGCGAGATGAAAGGAATCGCAACTCCCAGCAAAGGAGAAACCAGGGTGAGGCCTCCAGCCGGTCTAATACGCATCGGTCCCGAGACCGGTCGCGCTCCCAAGAGTCGCACCGGCAATCACGGGAACCACGCAATCGACGGAACCGCTCACGGTCGCACGGTTATGATCACCAAGGATCAGAATCACCGGAAGAACGTCTACACCACAATGCCTCCATGGACGCAATGAGCCGGGCTCTACGGATGGCTGCCCGGTCACCGTTTTCCGATGAAATTGAACGGGCCCCTATGCCGAGCAGATTCACACGACCACCATTCAATTCGTATGAGGGAAGGACAGACCCTGTGGAGCATGTTAGCCATTACATCCACATGATGTCTTTGCATGCGCACAACGATGCATTAATGTGTAAGGTTTTTCCCTCTAGTCTCGGTTCCACGGCACTAAGATGGTTCAATGGTTTGCGGAAGGGCTCCATACACAGCTTTGCCGAGCTGATTCAGGAATTCGGCAGCAGGTTCGTGACATGTAGCCGGGTGCAACAGCCGGTTGACGCACTACTTTCCATGAAGATGAGGGTTGGGGAAACCCTTCGGAGTTATGCCAGCCGATACTGGGAACTCTATAACGAGATTGGTGGAGGAAACGAGAAAATTGCGGCAAGCACCTTCAGAATGGGGCTCCCTGAGGATTCTGAATTACGGGAGTCACTGACGAGAAGACCCCCCGAGGACATGAGGCAACTGATGAGACGCATAGAGGAGTACAAACGCCTGGAAGATGACCGGTTGCAAAGCAGGGGGAAAGCTCCGTTAGTGGGGAGATCTCGGCAAAACGTTTTGCCGGCAAAACCGAAACGAGACTTCAGAATGCAGGGACCAGAGGGGCAGATCGACGGGGTCAATGTGGTGTTTAAAGAGCCAGTTCACAAGATCCTGGAACGGATCAAAGACGAGCCATTCTTCAGGTGGCCGAACAAAATGGGGGGCGACCCATCTCGGAGGAACCAAAACTTATACTGCACCTATCACAGAGACAAGGGGCACACGACTGAACAGTGCCGGGTATTAAAAGATCATCTCGGACAGCTAGCAAGGGCCGGGTACTTAAAAGAGTTTGTAACAGATTCCGTTAACCGAGAAACCGGGCAGGGATCCCAACAGAAAAGGAATCCCCTTCCACCACCCCTGGGGGTAATCGAAGTCATCCATGCCGCACCAAGAAGGGCAGCAGCGGCTAAAAGGATACTGACAGTAGCCTGCGCGGAAGGAGAATCATCCAAAAAGAAGAAAAAAGGTGGACGGCCGACCATCTCGTTCGGAGAAGATGATTTCGAGGGGACGGTCCAACCCCACGACGATGCTTTGGTGGTGACAGCCCGGATAGGCGGATTCCTGGTGAAGAGGGTGATGATTGATCAAGGAAGCGGAGCCGACGTCATGTACCCGGATCTCTTTGAAGGGCTAGGGTTAAAGACCCAGGATTTGGCGAAGTATGACACGCCGTTGGTCTCGTTTGATGGGAGGGTTGTAATTCCCGAGGGGCAGATCTCTCTCCCAGTGAACATGGAAGGCAAGACAGTTATAGTTACATTTATAGTGGTCCGATCATTCGCACCATACACCGCAATCCTGGGAAGGCCGTGGATTCACGCAATGGGGGCTGTCCCGTCCACCCTTCACGTAAAAGTGAAATTTCCTACCGAGAATGGAGTTGCCGTGGTAAGGGGGAATCAGCAGGTGGCGAGGCAGTGCCTCGTCGCCGCGGTCCGGTGGGAGAACGAACAGCTCGGTCGAACTGAGGAGAACGAGAAAGAAAATTCATAGCAATTACAGAAACCCCAGGGGGAAGCTGGGGCGGACGTTGCCGAGGAGGTGCTGAAGGTAAGGATTCTCCCAGATGCTGACAAGTATTTCCAGATAGGTACAAGCATGAACGACCGGGAAAGGGTAGATATGTTGCTGTTCTTATTGCAAAACGTGGACGTTTTTGCGTGGAGCCCGTATGAAGTGCCCGGCGTAGATCCCGAGTTCATTGTCCACAGACTCAACGTGGATCCGTTATTCCCCCCAAAGAAGCAGAAACCGAGAAGAGCGTCGAGGGAACACGTCGAGGCAGTAAACCTGGAGGTACAGCGGCTGAAGGATGCCGGAGCCATAAAGGAGATATTCTTCCCGAAGTGGTTGGCAAACACTGTCGTGGTGAAGAAGAAGAACGGGAAATGGAGAGTTTGTGTGGATTTCACAGACTTGAACAAGGCATGTCCCAAGGACCCATTCCCGATGCCCAAGATTGACCAGCTAGTAGATGCAACGTACGGGCATCCGAGGATGAGCTTCCTGGATGCCTTCCAGGGCTACCACCAAATTGCCTTGGCGCCCGAAGACCGAGAAAAGACTGCATTTATCTCCCCGAATGCNAATTATCACTACGAGGTCATGCCGTTCGGACTAAAGAACGCCGGGGCTACGTATCAGAGAATGATGACGAGAATGTTCCGAGAAAAAATTGGATGCACGGTTGAAGTTTATATCGATGATATGGTGGTGAAAAGCAGAATTGAGTCGCAGCACACCGAAGATCTCCGGGGAGTGTTTGAGATACTACGTCGGTATAAATTGCGCTTGAATGCCGAAAAGTGCACTTTCGGAGTGGGGGCTGGTAAGTTCCTGGGGTATCTGATCTCTACTCGGGGTATAGAAGCCAACCCCGACCANATAGAAGCCGTGAACCGCCTCAAACCACCAAGCAATCCCAAAGAGGTGCAAGTGCTCACTGGAATGCTAGCGGCCCTGAACAGATTCATCTCCAAGTCTGCCGACCGTTGCCGGCCTTTTTATCAGCTTCTGAAAAAGTGGAAGGGGTTTCTATGGGACGAGAGCTGCGATGAAGCCTTTCGAGAGCTAAAGGAATATTTGGCAAAGGCGCCGAGGTTGACGGCCCCGGATCCCGGAGAGGATCTGTTTATGTATCTCGCTGTCACCGACCATGCGGTAAGTGCTGTGTTGCTAAGGGACCGGGGAGTGCAGATGCCGGTGTATTACGTGAGCAAAACCTTGGTCGATGCCGAGACAAGGTACCTGCCTCTCGAGAAGTTAGTTTTGGCTCTGGTGCACGCCACGAGAAAGTTGCCACATTACTTCCAGGCACACACAGTGTTCGTCCTCACCGAGTATCCATTGCAGTCACTATTGAAGAGATCAGACTTCACAGGGCGGATTGCCAAGTGGGGGACTCGGTTGGGATCGTTTGACATAAGATACCGGCCTAGAAGCTCGGTGAAGGGACAGGTTCTGGCTGACTTCATCGCAGAGTTTACACCCAAGGATGAAGGCAAAATAATCTGTAGTACGGAGATTCGCCCATGGAGGTTATTTGTGGACGGTGCATCGAATGCTATGGGGGCCGGGGCNGGTATTGTCATTGTCACCCCGGAGGGTATACGACTGGAACACTCCCTCAGACTGGGGTTCAAAGCCTCGAACAACGAAGCCGAATACGAAGCCATGTTGGCCGGATTGAGGGCAGTATTACATCTGGGCGCAAAGGACATAGAGATCTACTCTGATTCTCGACTGGTGGTTTATCAGATCACTGGGGACTTCGAAGCTCGGGACCCCAGAATGAAAGCTTATCTCGGCGCGGCAAAGCAGATTATCNGTCAGTTTGGAACGGTAAAGATATCCCAGGTAGCCCGGTCACAAAACAAGCACGCTGACTCTCTTGCCACGTTAGCCTCATCGGCTACCGAGGATACGCCAAGGCTCATCACGGTAGAACTTGTAAAGGAGCCAAGCATCCAGGTGAAGAATGTTCCCNACCAAGCCGGAGTAGAGATTGCGCAGGTGGCAGTAGCTGGTCCAAGTTGGATGAGCCCGATCATAGACTTCCTTGCCGAGGATAAAGTTCCGGAGAATGAGGCCGAGGCCAACAAGATTCGGCGAATGGCTCCCAGATACTGGCTGTCTTCAGACCGAAAATTGTACCGAAGATCCTTTGCAGGCCCTTACCTCTTATGCCTACATCCAGACAGGGTCAAAGAGCTCCTGACCGAGCTGCATGAGGGAGTGTGCGGCGGGCATGCCGGGGGACGATCTTTGGCACACCGAGCAATGACACAGGGGTTTTGGTGGCCACAGATGCAGAAGGATGCCGCCGAATACGTACGAAGTTGCGAACAATGTCAAAAGCACGCCCCAATGATCCATCAACCTGCAGGACAGCTAAATCCTGTCAGCAGCCCGTGGCCATTTGCACAATGGGGGCTTGACATCCTTGGGCCTTTCCCCCGGGCAACGGGGAACCGCCGTTTTGTATTGGTGGCTGTAGATTACTTCACAAAGTGGGCTGAAGCAGAGGCCTTGGCTAATATCCGGGATTCCGACGTGAAAAAATTTGTATGGAAAAACATAGTTACACGGTTTGGGGTGCCGAATTCGCTGGTATCAGACAATGGGCTGCAGTTCGACAGCAATGCTTTCCGGAGCTTTTGTAGTAAGCTTGGCATCAAAAACAAGTATTCAACCCCGGCATACCCACAAAGCAACGGCCAAGCTGAAGCGGTAAACAAGACTATCTTGAACGGGCTCAAAAGAAGGTTGGACGGAGCAAAGGGAAGATGGGCGGAAGAGCTACCCAGTGTATTATGGGCGTACCGCACGACCCCTAGGAGATCCACGGGTGAAACCCCGTTCTCCCTGACATACGGCTCGGAAGCAGTCATACCAACCGAGGTGAGCTTATGCAGTGCACGGGTCGCCGGGTTTGACCCCGTACAGAACGCCGACCTGATGATGGAGCGTTTGGATTGGCTAGAAGAATGCAGGGAGGCTGCGACCATACGTCTTGCCGAGTATCAACAGAAGCTGGCCCAAAGGTACAACCGAAATGTAAAGAGCAGGGAGTTCATTGCCGGGGAACTAGTATTAAGAAGGGTAGTGGGAAACATGCGGGACTTGACTGCAGGGAAGCTCGCTCAGAGTTGGGAAGGACCATACAGAGTCACAGCTATTGCGGGTGCAGGGGCCTACTACTTGGAAGACCTTGACGAGAGGCCACTCCCCCGACCATGGAACGCCAACAACTTGAAGAAGTTCTACGCATAATCATCGGTGTAAGCCATTACTTGTATCCCATTGAAATTAAGAGCATGATGAATCCTTTTGTATAAGCTATTTTTCATTCCTTAGCCGTACGCCGGAAGAATCACCATCAAATCTCAAAGGACAGAAGCCTGACTCTCGGTTCGATCACTATCGCCGAGCAGGCGGAAACCTACAAATAATAATCTAAGGACAGAAACCTGATCCTCGGCTCGATCACTATCGCCGAGCAGGTGGAAACCTACAGATAAGTCTCTAAGGACAGAAGCCTGACCCTCGGTTCGATCACTATCGCCGAGCAGGCGGAAA
>JGI26057J44791_1000273_pt1 | contig 9717 bp, 10 predicted proteins | sample HigsolmetaGSP19D_FD_44791 | JGI IMG/M metagenome (IMG submission 44791) | reverse complement strand
GTGGATGGCGCCCGGTCGTGCCTGGCGCGCAGGCAGCCGGGCGTGGCCCGGGGTTACAGGGTGAGCGTTTCCACCACTTCCAGGCCGTAGCCGGCCAGCCCGACCTGCCGCCGCGGCGTACCCAGCACGCGCAGCTTGCCCAGGCCCAGGTCGGCCAGGATCTGCGCGCCGGCACCATTGCGCCGCCACTGGCCCACGTCCTTGTCCTTGCCCGGCTGCACCGGTGCCGGCTGCTGGCGCAGGCGCGCCAGCAGCGCCTCGCCGTCGCGCGGCGCCGACAGCACCACCATCACCCCACTTTCGGCTGCGGCGATCGCACGCAGTGCGTCGGTGGCGGCCACGCCGAAATCATCGCGGCGCCAGTGCAGCAGGTCGGCCAGCGGGTTTTCCACCTGCACCCGCACCAGGGTCGGGGTGGCGGCATCCGGCGTGCCACGCACCAGCGCGAAGTGCAGATCGTGGGCGATGCGGTCGCGGTAGGTCACGAGCCGGAACGGACCGAACTCGGTCTCGATATCGCGCTCGTCCACGCGCTCCACGGTGGTTTCCGTTTCCAGCCGGTAGGCGATCAGGTCGGCGATGGAGCCCATTTTCAGGCCGTGCTCGCGGGCGAAGACTTCCAGCTCCGGGCGCCGCGCCATGCTGCCGTCCGGATTGAGGATCTCCACCAGCACGCCGGCCGGTTCCAGCCCGGCCAGCATGGCCAGGTCCACGCCGGCCTCGGTATGCCCGGCGCGGGTCAGCACGCCGCCGGGCTGGGCGATGAGCGGGAAGATGTGGCCGGGCTGATGCAGGTCCGAGGCGCGCGCGTTCGGCTTGACCGCCGTGCGGATGGTATGGGCGCGGTCGTGCGCGGAAATGCCGGTGGTGACGCCTTCTGCCGCTTCGATGCTGACGGTGAAGTTGGTCTGGAACTGCGCCGTGTTGGCCTGGACCATCGGGGCCAGGCCCAGGTCCGCCGCGCGCGTGCGGGTCAGCGGCAGGCACACCAGNCCGCGGCCGTGGGTGACCATGAAGTTGATGTCGCTGGCCTTGACCAGCTCGGCGGCCATGATCAGGTCGCCTTCGTTCTCGCGGTCNTCGTCGTCGACGATGACCACCATGCGGCCCAGGCGGATGTCTTCCAGAATCTCCGGAATCGGGGCGAATTTCATGCGCGTGCTCCTTCGCCCAGCAGCCGTTCCACGTAGCGGGCCACCAGGTCGATCTCAAGATTGACCGCACTGCCCACCGCCGTGGCGGCGAATGCGGTGTGGGCCACGGTGTGCGGGATCAGCGCCACGTCGAAGCCCTGCGCGTCCACGTTGTTCACGGTCAGGCTGACCCCGTCCACGCAGATCGAGCCCTTCCGGGCGATGTAGCGCCGCAGCGCGGCCGGCGCGGCGAAGTGCCAGCGCTGGGCACGCCCGTCCGGCTCGATCGACAGCACCTGGCCCAGGCCATCGACATGGCCGCTGACCAGATGGCCGCCCAGACGGTCGGTGGGGCGCATGGCGCGCTCCAGGTTGATCACCGCGCCTTCGGCCAGCTGGCCCAGCGTGGTCAGTGCCAGCGTTTCGGTGGAGGCATCGGCCTGGAAGCTGTGCGCGTCGAAGGCGATGACGGTCAGGCAGACGCCGTTGATGGCGATGCTCTCGCCCAGCTGGACGCTGTCGAACGGCAGGCTGCCGACGGTGAAGGTGAAGCGGACATCGCCGCCGATCGGTTCGCGTGCGGCAACGGTGCCGACGCCTTCGATGATTCCAGTAAACAAGTAACGTTCTCCGCGGATGGTGAGCGAAAAACGCCGCAAGGCAAACAGGCACGCGCAGGGCCGCCAGGGCCCTGTGGCACCGTCTTCTTTCATCCGGACTATACCGTCGGCTCCGGCGTTGGACCGGATCTGCTGACCCCCGGCACAGCCGGGGCGCTCGCGGGCTCGTGCTGGACAGCACCTACCGCCGGTGGGGAATCGCACCCCGCCCTGAAGACGTTCGTGATACCGGCAAGCCGGCCGCGCCAGTGTACCAGCTGACCCGGCGGGGGCGCCGCCGTGGGATCGCGCCAGTCAGCTCGCGGTCGCGATGGCGGTGGCGGCACGGTGCAAATTGTAAGATTTTCATTAAAATGCGCCCCGGTGCGGCATGAGGCCGCCCGGCGCCCGCCTGACGTGGGCGCTTCAAGGACTGTTCTCCAACAAGGAACCCGCATGCGCACGCTTTTCCTGGCCACCGCCCTGCTCGCCGCCGCCCCGCTGTCGGCCACCGCCGCCGAGGCGATGAGCTATACCTACGTCGAAGCCGGCTGGACCCAGGTCCAGGTCAATGATGATCTGCTGGACGACCCCAAGCTCGATGGCGGTTACCTCCGTGGCTCCTTCGCCATCGGCCCGCAGGCCTATCTGTTCGGTGCGTGGTCGCAGGTCTCGCGCACCTACCGCGCCGGCGATGCACGGCTGAAGCTGGAACTGGGCCAGCCCGAACTGGGCATCGGCTACCGCCTGCCGATGAGCGACCGCGTGGACTTCACCGCCGACCTGGCCTGGACCCGCCAGAACGTGGAGCTGACCCTGAAGCAGACGGGGTTCGACACCCTGCGCCAGAAGGACCACTTCAACGCAGGCCGGGCGACGATGGGCGTGCGCGGCACCCCGACGGCCCGCACCGAGGCCTGGCTGAAGGCCGGTTACCTGGATGGCAGCGACATGGACGGCACCTGGGTGGGCACGCTGGGCGGGCAGGTGAAGCTCAGCCCGACCTGGGGCCTGGTCGGTGAAGTGCAGGTGGTGGAGGACATCACCCAGTTCTCGGCCGGCGTGCGCGCCCGCTTCTGATTCCACCCCACCGGTACGGGGCGGACACGGGCCTGCCGGCCCGTGCCTGCTCCGGGTGGCGTCACGTGCCGCGTGCGACCCCCGCATCGGCGGCAGGATCCAGCACCTCCGCGGCCTGCTCGAACAGCGCGATCAGATGGTCGGCCACGGCGCGCACGCGCCGGGACTGGGCCAGATCGGTATGCAGCACCAGCCAGATCGGCTGGCGCAGACCCAGCTCGTGCCGTACACAGACAAGGCCCTGCTGCCGGGCCAGGTGATGCGGAAGCACCGCCAGGCCGAGGCCGGCGGCGGCCGCGGCCACCTGCGCCGAGAGCGTGGTGGTCTCCACCTGGCAGGGCCTGCCCCGCAACGTGCGTGCCAGCCAGTGCGCCGCTGGCAGGTGGCTGTGTGATTCGGCCCAGCCGACGAAGGCATCACGCTCCAACAGCGCCGCGTCCGCCCCGCCCGCACGCGCCTGCACGTAGCCGCGCGCGCCGTACAGCCCGTATCCCAGCGTACCCAGGCGCCGAAGGGTGAGATTGCCGGACGCCGGCTTGACCATCCGCACGGCCAGGTCCGCATCGCCCCGGTGCAGGTTGACCGTCTGCACCCCGCTGACGATTTCCACCCGCAGCGCGGGATGCCGTGCCAGCAGCGGTGGCAGCGACGGGATGATCAGCGGGTTGGCCAGGTTGTCCGCCGTGGCCAGGCGGACGTGGCCGGCCACCTCGCCCTGCTCGCGCGCGGCGGCGCCGAAGGCCTGCCCTGCCTGTTCCAGTGCTTCGGCCCGTTGCAGCAGCGCCTGTCCATCGTCGGTGAGGCGGTAACCGCTCTGGTGCCGGCTGAACAGGGGCACGCGCAGCGCCGCCTCCAGCCGGTCCAGTCGCCGCGACACCGTGGCAATGCCCATCGCCAGCGCCACGGCCGCGGCACTGAGNGTGCCGCTGCGGGCGATGGCCAGGAACACGCGCGCATCGTCCCAGTGCAGGACCGCGCCCGTTTCATTTTCCATCAACGGAAATCCGGTTGCCTTTTCGGTGCATATATTACCGCGCCATGGAAAACCATACTGCGTCCTTTCCGCAGGAGGACATGGGATGCAACGACGTACGCTGGCCACCGGGCTGGAGGTTTCCGCACTGGGACTGGGCTGCATGGGCATGAGCGAGTTCTACGGGCCGCGCGATGATGCGCAGTCCCTGCGCACGCTGGCCGCTGCCACCGAGCAGGGCGTGGATTTCCTGGATACCGCCGACACCTACGGCCCCCACCACAACGAGACGCTGATCGGGCGCTTCCTGGCCACCCATCCGCGCCGCGTGCGGATCGCCAGCAAGTTCGGCATCGTCCGTGCGGCCGGCGATTACCGCCGCCGCATCGACAACAGCGCCCAGTACGCGCGGCAGTCGTGCGAGGCCTCGCTGCGCCGGCTGGGCGTGGAGCAGATCGATCTGTATTACGTGCACCGTATCGGCCCGCAGCAGCCCATCGAAGCAACCATGCTGGCCTGGCCGATCTGGTCCGCGAAGGCAAGATCGGCCACATCGGCCTGTGCGAGGTCAGCGCCGCCACGCTGCGCCGTGCCCATGCGGTCCACCCGGTGGCGGCGGTGCAGACCGAGTACTCGCTATGGACGCGCGGGGTGGAAGCCGAGGTGCTGCCGGCGTGCCGTGCGCTGGGCATCGGCCTGGTGGCCTACTCCCCGCTCGGCCGTGGCTTCCTGACCGGCCGCTTCCAGCCCGGCACCGTGTTCCAGGACGGCGATTTCCGTGCCGGCCTGCCCCGCTTCCAGCCGGACACGCTGCGCGCCAACCACGCGCTGGTGGACGTGGTGACCGCGCTGGCCGCGCGCAAGGGCTGCACGCCGGCGCAGATCGCACTGGCCTGGCTGCTGGCGCAGGGCGATGACATCGTGCCGATTCCCGGCACCCGGCGCAGTGCCCACCTGCAGGACAACCTGGGCGCCCTGTCGGTGCAGCTGTCCGCGCAGGACCACGCGCTGCTGGCGCACGCCCTGGCGACGCTGCCGGTGGTGGGCGAGCGCTACACCGCCGAAGGCATGAAGGGGATCGACGCATGAGCGGCGTCTCATCTCCCCGGAGCACGGGTGACACCCGGCCCATGACCGACGCCACCGCGTCCTGGCGGGCCTGGCTGGCGGTGGCCGCGCTGGCGCTGAGCGCCTTTGCCATCGTGACCACGGAGCTGGCCCCGATCGGCCTGCTCTCACCGTTGGCCACGGAATTCGGCCAGAACGAAAGCACCACCGGCCTGGTGGTGACCGCCTATGCCTGGGTTGCAGCGCTGGCCGCACTGCTGTCGGCGACGCTGCTGGGCAGGCTGCCACGCAGGCCGCTGCTGGTGAGCCTGATGATGCTGCTGGCGCTCTCCAGCACTGCCGCTGCCCTGACAACGCACTTCGGCACGCTGCTCGGCGCACGCATGCTCGGCGCCGTGGCGCATGGTGCCTTCTGGGCCATGATCGGCACCCTCGGCGCCCAGCTGGTCCCCGCGAGGCGCATCGGCCTGGCCACCGCAATCATCTTTGGCGGCGTCTCGGTGGCCAGCGTGCTCGGCGTGCCGCTGGCCAGCCTGGTCACCCAGCTGCAGGGCTGGCGCAGCGCCTTCACCGTGATCGCCGCGCTGTCGCTGCTGTCGGCCGGCGCGCTGGCCTGGGCCGTGCCGCCACTGCCGCCATCGCCCGGCGTGGGGGGCGCTGCACTGCGTGCCATTCTGCGCCAGCGCACGTTCCGCGGCATCTACCTGGCCACGGCGTGCGCGATCACGGCCCACTTTGCTGCCTTCACGTTCGTGGAGCCGCTGCTGTCCGGCGCACTGCGCATGGACGCAGGCGTGCTCAGCCCCCTGCTGCTGGTGTTCGGGCTGGCGGGCATCGCCGGCAATGGCATCGCCGGGCGCCTGATCGACCAGCACCTGCGCGGCCTGATCCTGCTCTCGCTGGTCCTGATGTCACTGTGCGTGCTGGCGCTGGGCCACCTGCCCGCCGGCAGCGCCGTGGTACTGGTCGGTACCCTGCTGTGCGGCTGGGGGGCCTCCGTGGCGATCGTCTTCGTCGGCTTCCAGTCGTGGATCCTGCGCGAAGCCGGTCCGGCCGCCATGCCGGCCTCGGCGCTGTACGTGGCGATCTTCAACGCCGCCATCGGCACCGGGGCGCTGCTGGGAGGGTTGGCGCTGCAGTGGACCGGCATGCGCGGGCTGTGGCTGCTGGTGGCGCTGGCCATCGCCGGCAGCGTCATCCCGGCGGCACGCATCGCGCCTGCGCACCACTGAGCCTGCCGTGACGCGCCCCTGGAGCGGACCGCGCGCCGCGTCAGGGGCGCAGCAGCAGCCGCAGGTCCTCGCCGACCCAGCGCTGGTCCACCACCCGCAGGCGGCGCTGCTGGTCCATCGTCGCGATGCCCAGCCCGGACAGCAGCGGCAGGCCGTTCTCGCCGAGCAGGGTCGGGGCCTGGTAGAGCAGCAGTTCGTCCACCCAGCCGGCGCGCAGCAGGGCGCCGGCCAGGGTGGCGCCGGCCTCGGTATGCACTTCGTTGATGCCGCGCTGCGCCAGCAGCGCCAGCACCTCACCCAGCTCAAGCCGGCCATCGCGGACCGCCACGCTGGCGAACTCGGCATCGGCGGCGTCCGGCGCGGACACGTCGGCGGCATGCAGGTACAGCGTCGGCGCGCCGCCTTCGCGGACCCGTGCGCATTCCAGCGAGCGCAGGCGTGCATCCAGCACCACCCGCAGCGGCGGCACCACCTCGGTGTCNGCCAGCCGCACGGTCAGCATCGGGTCGTCGGCCAGCACGGTGCCGGCGCCGGTCAGGATCGCCCCGGCCCGGGCGCGCCAGTGCTGCACGTCCTCGCGCGCGGCCGCGCCGGTGATCCAGCGCGAGCTGCCATCGGCCATCGCCGTGCGGCCATCCAGGCTGGCCGCCAGCTTCACCCGCAGCCACGGCCGCTGGCGCTCCACCCGCGACAGGAAACCCCGGTTGAGCTCACGCGCCTGCACCGCCATCAGCCCTTCCACCACCTCGATGCCTGCTTCGCGCAGCAGCGCGAAGCCACCGCCATCGACCTGCGGGAACGGATCGCGCAGCGCGGCGACCACGCGCGACACGCCGGCCTCGATCAGGGCCAGTGCGCAGGGCGGCGTGCGCCCCTGATGGGCACAGGGTTCCAGGGTCACATAGGCGGTCGCGCCGCGGGCCTGTGCCCCGGCCTCGCGCAGGGCGAACACTTCGGCGTGCGGGCCGCCGGCCCGCTGGTGCCAGCCCTGGCCGACCACGCGCTCGCCATGGGCGATCACGCAGCCCACCATCGGATTGGGGCGGGTGGTGTAGGCGGCCCGTTCGGCCAGGCGCAGGGCCGTGGCCATGTGCAGGTGATCCACGGCGCTGGCGCCGGCGGGGGTCGTGCTCATGCCTGCTCCTTGCGGGCAGCGGTGGGACCGCTCAGCCCTTCTTTTTCTTGGTCAGGGCGATGACATCGCCCAGCAGCTGCAGCTGTTCGGTGCTGGCGGGCAGATCACGCTCCAGCTTCTCGATCTCCTCGCGGAAATCGGCCACGTCCTCGAAACTGCGGTACACCGAGGCGAAACGGACATAACCGACGTGGTCGAGCTTGCGCAGTTCGTTCATCACGAACTCGCCGACCTTGATCGAGGGCACCTCGCGTTCACCGCTGATGCGCAGCTGGTGCACCACGGCGCGCACCGCCATTTCGATACGCTCCTCGGCCACCGCGCGCTTCTGCAGCGCGCGGTCGAAGCCGGCACGCACCTTGCGNGCGTCGAACGCCTCGCGGCTGCCATCGCTCTTGACGATGGCCGGCAGCTTCANTTCCACGGTTTCCAGCGTGCTGAAGCGCTCGCTGCACGCCTCGCACTCACGCCGACGGCGGATGGTGGCACCATCTTCAGAGACCCGCGAGTCGATGACCCGGGTGTCGGCATGTTGGCAGAACGGACAGTACATGGTGCGCCTGGCTCGGGAAAAACGACATGCCATCGTCATGGCAGCGTCGCAACGGTACCTGAGAGGAGCACCCCGCCGCAAATCGAACCGCCGCCCCCGCGCCGGGCGCCCGGGGGCGGGCGGCCTGCAGTGCCGGAGGGACCCGGCCTGCAGGCGCCTGCGCGGCGGTCAGCCGTAGACCGGGTACTTGCGGCACTGCGCGCTGACAGCCTCGCGCACGCGGGCGATGACCGCCTCATCGGCCGGGGCATCCAGCACGTCGGCGATCCAGTGGGCCAGCTCGACGCAGTCCTGCTCGGTGTAACCGCGGGTGGTCACCGCCGGCGTGCCCAGGCGCAGGCCCGAGGTCACGAAGGGCGAGCGCGGGTCGTTGGGGACCGAGTTCTTGTTCACGGTGATGTGCGCCTTGCCCAAGGCGGCCTCCGCGTCCTTGCCGGAGACGTCCTTGCCGATCATGTCCACCAGCATCAGGTGATTCTGCGTGCCGCCGGAGACGATCCGGTAGCCGCGCTCGATCAGTGTGGCCGCCATCGCCTGGGCGTTCTTCACCACCTGCTGCTGGTACGCCTTGAAGCCCGGTTCCAGCGCTTCCTTGAAGGCCACCGCCTTGGCGGCGATCACGTGCATCAGCGGGCCGCCCTGGATGCCCGGGAACACGACCGACTGCAGCTTCTTCTCCAGCTCCTCGCCGGCGCCGCGGGCGATGATGATGCCGCCGCGCGGGCCGCGCAGGGTCTTGTGGGTGGTGGAGGTGACCACGTGGGCGTGCTCCAGCGGGCTGGGGTACACCCCTGCCGCCACCAGGCCGGCCACGTGGGCCATGTCCACGAACAGATAGGCGCCGACCTTGTCGGCGATGGCGCGGAAGCGCGCCCAGTCCACCACCTGCGAATAGGCCGAGAAGCCGGCCACGACCATTTTCGGCTTGTGTTCCAGGGCCAGCCGCTCGACCTCGTCGTAGTCGATCAGGCCGGCTTCGTCCACGCCGTACTGCACGGCGTTGAAGAGCTTGCCGGAGGCATTGACCTTGGCGCCGTGGGTCAGGTGGCCGCCGTGGGCCAGGCTCATGCCGAGGATCGTGTCGCCCGGCTGCAGCAGTGCGAAGTAGACCGCCTGGTTGGCCTGCGAGCCGCTGTGCGGCTGCACGTTGGCGTAGTCGGCACCGAACAGCTGCTTGAGGCGGTCGATCGCCAGCTGCTCGGCCACGTCCACGTACTCGCAGCCCCCGTAGTAGCGCTTGCGCGGGTAGCCTTCGGCGTACTTGTTGGTCAGCTGGCTGCCCTGGGCTTCCATCACCGCCGGGCTGGTGTAGTTCTCGCTGGCGATCAGCTCGACATGGTCTTCCTGACGCTGGACTTCGGCGGCAATGGCCTGGGCCAGTTCGGGATCGTAACTTTCGATGCGGACGTCGCGCGGGAACATCAGGAGCTCCGGGAACAGAACAGGGGACTCCGGATTGTAGTCCCGCCGGGCGGGGGCAGCCAGCAAGCCGTTGCGGCCTGCCGACCCTNCCCACCCGTACGGGGGCCGCCTCAGCGGCTGTTGATCACATAGTCGGCCAGGATCCCGGTGGCGATCGCCACCAGCAGCAGGTTGCCGCGGTCATCGCGGATCCACTGGTGGCCACGGGGCGGGCGGCGCACGTGGTAGCGCGGGTAGTCGTTCACCACGTAGATCGGGCCACGGTAGTAGTCACGGTANCGGTGGCCCACCTTCCAGCCGTAGCCCGGGCCGGGACCATAGGCGGGGCGGTAGACCACCCGCGGTGGCGGGGCGTGGTGATAGCGGTGATCACGACGGTCGTCGCGCCAGTCGCGGCGCGCCTCGCGGCGGTCGCGTTCCCAGTCGCGGCGGGCCTCACGGCGGTCACGCTCCCAGTCGCGGCGGGCCTCGCGGCGATCCTCACGCCACTCCCGGCGGTCATGGCCACGGTGGTGGTCGTTG
>JGI26057J44791_1000272_pt1 | contig 9728 bp, 10 predicted proteins | sample HigsolmetaGSP19D_FD_44791 | JGI IMG/M metagenome (IMG submission 44791) | reverse complement strand
CTCAATATGCGCCTGAATCTAATGCTTTTGCTACAGTAAATACCAATACTGGTGTATTGGAGGGCACTTCTGTTGAAGTAAAAACCAATAGCATTACAGCACTTATAGGGTATCAGCCAAATGAGAACTGGAATGTTTATGCCGGACCTGTCTATCAAAGCGTAAAGGCGAAAGTCTCCCTACGTGGTACAGCTTATAGAGGCCCGCAAGTTCTTGGCGGTTATGATATTGACCTTAAAGAAAGTGAAGCTTACGGTTGGTTAGCTGGTTTTGCATATTCTATTCCTGAAATTGCCTTAAAAGCTGCTGTGACTTATCGCTCTGAAATTAAACATGAATTAGATACCACAGAAACCTTCGGTTTTGGTACAGATGGGGCTTTATATATTCCTGGATTAACTGGCACATTATTGGGTAAACCAGTAATTCCAACTTACCATAAAGCGGAAATTACTACACCACAATCAGTCAACATTGACTTACAGTCAGGCATTGCAAAAAATACCTTAGCCTTTGCTAATATTCGCTGGGTACATTGGGATCAGTTTGCAGTAAAACCTGCTTATTTATCTCAGCTAACTGGCGCACTCACCGGAAAACAGCAGAATCTTGTCGATTATTCAGATGATCAATGGTCTGCAAATGTGGGTTTAGGTCATAAATTTAACGTTAAATGGTCAGGCTCTGCTGCTGTAGGTTATGACTCTGGTGCAGGAAACCCGGTAACCACCTTGGGTCCAACTGAAGGTTATTGGAGTGTCGGTCTAGGCGGCCAATACAGCCCTGCAGAAAACTATTTTATCCAGGCTGGGGTTAAATACTTCTGGCTAGGAGATGCACAAGCACAAACAGGTGGTGAAGTAAAAGGTAGCTTTGAAGACAACCATGCAATCGGCTATGGTATGAAAATCGGTTACCGTTTCTAATTGCGTTAAAAAATTAGTATTCAACAAGAAAGGGCGCTATAAGCGCCCTTTCTTTTATTACATACACTTAAATATTAAGCTGGAATATCACGTACTGAAGCATTACGAATCGCTTCTTTTAACGCATCATAACCACGAATTGGCGGGAATTGCGGGAATTCAGCAATCACATTTTCAGGCGCATCAAATAGGAAACCATGATCTGCTTCACCTAGCATCGTGGTATCATTATAAGAATCTCCTGCTGCAATCACACGGAAGTTCAAGCCATGTAATGCTTTTACGGCTTGACGTTTTTGGTCCGGCTGACGAAGTTTATAAGCAGTGATCATGCCCTCTTCATCAGTTTCCAGCTTATGACAGAAAATCGTTGGCCAGCCTAGTTGCTTCATTAGAGGATGAGCAAATTCATAGAAAGTGTCAGACAGAATAATCAGCTGAAAATGAGTACTTACCCATTCTACAAATTCCTTGGCGCCTTCAAATGGCCCCATATCCGCAATCACAGCCTGGATATCATTTAGACCCAAACCATGCTGTTTTAAAATATTCAAACGCTGGGTCATCAACACATCATAGTCAGGAATATCACGTGTCGTTGCTTCGAGCTCTTTAATACCTGTTTTTTTAGCAAAATTGATCCAGATTTCTGGAACCAAAACGCCCTCTAGATCTAGACATACGACTTCCATGAAGCATCCCCTCAGTTGTATTGAAAAAATTTTGCCCTATCATAGCTGAAGAAAAAGATTTTGCACTGTTCTTTTTTAAATCTGTTTTTTTCATAAGTATTTATTTTTTAGTGATAAGTAGCTTTGGGCATTTCTATTAAAATAGAATAAATCTGAAATAAATTCATATAGGCCACGTCATTTCCAAGCCTATGNCGCCAGGACTCATATGACCAAAATCCCCACTATTGCTATGGTAGATGCGCTNGCATCTGAATATGCAGATAAATCACCAAGTGAAATTTTAGCGCTTGCTCTCGANCAGGAAGGCGAAATTGCCATTTCATTTTCTGGTGCAGAAGATGTTGTACTGATTGATATGGCATCTAATTTAGGTAAACCTTTCCGGGTATTTAGCCTGGATACAGGGCGTCTGCATGCTGAGACTTATCAATTTATTGAAAAAGTTCGCCAGCACTATAATATTGATATCGAAATCTGTTTCCCGGAAACAGATGCGATTCAACAACTGACGACTGAAAAAGGTTTGTTCAGTTTCTACCGTGACGGCCATCAGGAATGTTGCGGAATCCGCAAGGTGCAACCTTTACGCAAAAAACTGGCAACTTTAGATGGCTGGATTACCGGTCAGCGTAAAGACCAAAGCCCGGGAACACGTAATGACATTCCAGTGGTTCAATCTGATGAAGGTTTTTCTGGTCCAGGCAAACAGCTGATTAAATATAATCCCCTTGCCAACTGGTCTAGTGCAGATGTGTGGAATTATATCCGTATGATGGAAATTCCATACAATCCACTACATGAAAAAGGTTTTATTTCCATTGGCTGTGAACCTTGTACCCGTCCTGTGTTGCCAAATCAGCATGAACGTGAAGGACGCTGGTGGTGGGAAGAAGCCACCCATAAAGAATGTGGCTTGCATGCCGGTAACTTGAAAAAATAATCTTAAAAAACCATCCGTTCGTCGGGTGGTTTTTTTGTGAACCAATCGGCTACAGAAAAATCAGTACCTTTATGCGACAAAATCGCTATACTTTGTAATGTGATACCAATAATTCTAACAAGGTTGCTTATACATGAGCAGCTGAAGAAAATGCAGTGAGGCAATCTACGCTATGCGTCCATTACATCCGATTGACTTTATTTTTTTGTCTTTAGAGAAACGGCAGCAGCCTATGCATGTAGGCGGGTTATTTTTGTTTCAAATTCCTGACAATGCACCAGCCTCTTTTATCCGGGATCTGGTGACTGATATTCGTAATTCCAAATCCTCACCGATTCCTCCATTTAATAACTATTTAAACGGTTTATTTTGGGATGAAGATGAAGAGTTTGATTTAGATCATCATTTTCGTCATATTGCCTTACCGAAACCTGGGCGTATCCGCGAGCTGCTGACTTATATTTCCCAAGAACACAGTGCACTGATTGACCGCGCTAAACCTTTATGGACCTGTCATATTATTGAAGGCATTGAAGGCAACCGTTTTGCCATGTACTTCAAGATTCACCATGCGATGGTAGATGGTATTGCAGGCATGCGTCTGGTAGAAAAATCACTTTCCCATGATCCACATGCGAAAAGTATTGTGCCACCTTGGTGTGTAGAAGGCCCACGAGCAAAACGTCTGAAAGCGCCAAAAGTCAGCCGCATGAAGAATGTGTTACAGGCGATTAAAGGCCAGCTGGAATGTACGCCACGAGTGGCTTATGAATTATCACAAACCGTACTGAAAGATATGGGGCGTAATCCGGATTATGTGTCCAGCTTTCAAGCACCAAGTTCTATTTTAAATCAGCGTGTCAGTGCTTCACGTCGTTTCGCAGCCCAATCTTTTGAATTCTCACGTTTACGTCATATTTCTAAAGCTTTAGGTGTAACGATTAATGATATCGTGTTAGCGATCTGTTCAGGTGCCTTACGCGAATATTTACTCACACAAAATGCCTTGCCGAAAAAACCATTAATTGCAATGGTGCCCGCTTCTGTACGTAGCGATGACTCCGATGTTTCCAACCGTATTACCATGATTCTGGCGAATCTGGGCACGCATAAGGATGATCCTTTGGAGCGTCTTAAAACGGTACGTCGCAGTGTACTCAGTGCTAAAGAACGCTTTAAGCGCATGAATGCCAATCAGATTCTGAACTATAGTGCTTTTGTCTACGGTCTTGCAGGATTCAATATTGCATCTGGCTTAATGCCAAAACGTCAGGCATTTAACGTGATCATTTCCAATGTCCCTGGTCCTCAGGAACCTCTGTACTGGAATGGCGCACGTTTGGAAGCCTTATATCCGGCTTCGATTGTACTGGATGGACAGGCACTGAATATCACCATGACCAGTTATATGGACAAGCTTGAAGTAGGTCTTACTGCTTGCCGTAATGCTCTACCCAAAATGCAGAATCTATTGACTCATCTTGAAGAAGAAATTCAACGCTTCGAACGGATTGTGGATGGTGAACCCGTCCCAAAGTTGAAAGCGGTCAGTTAGCCGCGGACGAATAAAATCTGGCAATGGACTGCTAAAAAGTGTGTGAGCACTTTTGCCAATCATTTAGTAAAAAATAAAGGGGCAATTTAAGCCCCTTTATTTTATTCTTTTTACAGTTTGAATGAAATTCATACAACCGCAATCTATTTTGGTTTAATTAACTTTTAATAGTACGACATTGTTTCAATAACTGATGGCAGACAGAGCGAATCATAGAAGCTGTAATCTGAACTTCATTCCCGCGTTCATCCACAATATATCCTGCATGCACAGCCTTTGGTTCTAATACGTGTTTCAAGCTTTTATTGATTACAACTTTACTCATACTCATCATAGACTCCTTTTGCTAAGCCTAGAACTGGGAGAAAGGCTTTGGCTAATTTGATGTTTCTAGTATTGTAAATATCAGTAGAGTTGTAAAATTTCAGATGTAACAAGTGTTTAACGATATTCTGTTACAATTTCAGCTGAGAATGATATCGTATTGCTCTTGCGTGTATAAATTTTCGACCTGGAATTTAATTACACGATTAATAAAGTGTTCCAGATCCGCTACAGCTGGGGCTTCTGCAGTTAACAGCCGATCAATCACTGCCGGATGGGCAACTACAGTAAAGCCACTTTGTGATTCATAAGCGCGAGCATAGCGCAGGATTTCCCGAAAGATTTCGTAACACACTGATTCTGCTGTTTTCACATATCCACGTCCCTGACAGGTCGGACAGGACTCGCATAACAAGTGTTCCAAAGACTCACGGGTACGCTTACGCGTCATCTCCACCAACCCCAGTTCAGACACCTGGGTGATCTTGGTTTTGGCATGATCACGTTCCAGCATTTTCACAAACTGGTTCATCACCTCTTCACGGTGCTGGGCTTCCTGCATGTCAATGAAGTCATGATGATAATACCGCCCAGATTACGCAGACGCAGCTGACGTGCAATNACCTGTGTGGCTTCCATATTGGTTTTAAACACCGTATCTTCCAGCGAGCGNCCGCCCACATAAGAACCGGTATTAACATCAATGGTGGTCATGGCTTCAGTCTGGTCAATCATCAGATAACCGCCNGACTTNAGTGCGACACGGGTTTGTAAAGCCTTTTGCAGATCTTCTTCGACATTGTACAAATCGAAAATTGGTCGCTCGCCCGGATAATGNAGTAAACGGTCTTTCATATTCGGCACGAACTCATCCACAAACTCTTTCAGCTTGCCGTGGATTTCGCGTGAATCGATATAGATCTTTTCGGTTTCTTCATTNGCCAGGTCACGAATGACACGCTGTGGCAAAGGCAGNTCTTCAAAGATCAATGAAGGCACTGCNATNACTTTTTGTTTGCGCTGGATGTATTCCCACAGTTTGGCTAAGTAAGCCATATCNTGNGCAATCGCCTCTTCTTCAATGCCATCCGCAGCAGTACGGACAATCACGGAGCCAGGCAACTTGTGTTCTGCCTGAATACGCTCAATGATCGAGCGTAAACGATTGCGTTCATCTTCGGATTCAATCCGCTGCGATACGCCAATATGATTGCCATATGGCATCAGGACCAAATAACGTGAAGGAATAGAAAGATCAGTAGATAGGCGTGCGCCCTTGGTACCGAGCATGTCTTTCATCACCTGAACGGTAAGAATCAGACCCGGCTGCAGCAGTTCGAATACATTCGGCGTTGGCTGGTTACGTGGCCAGACCATGTCATTGATATGCAAAAATGCCGTTCTGGACAGGCCAATATCAACAAAAGCGGCCTGCATGCCCGGCAAGACCCGGACCACTTTTCCTTTATAGATATTCCCGACCAATCCGCGCTTGGCCGTACGCTCGACAAACAGTTCATTCACCGTGCCGTTTTCAATCAACGCCACCCGACATTCCATCGGTGTGACGTTAATCAACAACTCGTCAGACATAACAACACTCAAAACATTATAAGAATTCTTTTTCAGCAGTTAATTTAGTGCCTTAACCGTCTGCAATAACTGTACTGTTTCATATAGTGGCAATCCCACTACATTAGAATAACTACCTTCTATTCTTGGAATATAACGCGCTGCAATTCCCTGTATTGCATAGGCGCCTGCTTTCCCAAGCGGCTCACCTGTTGCCCAGTAACTTTCCATATCATGGCTATTTAGTGGCTGAAATTCAACCTGTGTACGGACTACTATACTGTATTTTTCTTCTTTTGTGCGGACGCACACCCCAGTATACACATCATGCCATCTTCCTGAAATTTTTTCCCACATTTCAAAGGCATGCTGTTTGGATTCAGGTTTCCCCAAAATCTCATTATTAACCCCTAAACTGGTATCCGCAGCAATAATAATGGCATCCGGATACAGCTTGGCTACCGCTTCCGCTTTGACTTGCGCCAGACGTTCGACATAGGCTGCAATGGATTCATTTTCCAGTACAGATTCGTCTACATCTGGGCTACAGATCTCAAAGCTCAGCCCGAGTTGCTGCAGAAGTTCACGGCGTCGGGGTGAGCTGGAAGCGAGGATTAAATGCGCCATTTTCTCAAAAAGTAATAAAGCACTGGCCATATGATGACACTAGTCAGCATGGGAATCCAATGTCGTGCAAATGAGAATTGTACGCCGGTCGAAATCTGGGCAAGAAAGATAATCATCAAATGTGCCAGAATCGCAATTGTCGTGATGACCCATAAATTAGCAAAGGTCAGAATACGGCGCTCACGGGTCAGGAAACGTGCCACAAAAGCAATGATGATAAAGCTAAGTGCATTGAGACCTAAAGGCGCATCAAGCAGTAAATCAATGAAGATCCCGGTAGCAAATGCAAACCAGATTCCGCACCAGGTCGGCTGACACAACACCCAGAACAGCATGACCATTAACATAAATAATGGACGCCATCCCGAAGTCTCGTAAGACAGTGGATAGACTGAGAGAACAGAAGCCACAATCACCGAAATGACAATGGCAAATAAAGGATCACGATGTGTTTTAGGTCGCATCTTAGCGATTGACATGCGGTTGCTCCATCGCTAATGAGTCAGAGAACAGCACGACGACATGATGACCACCGGCCAACTGTGCCGCTGGAGTAACATCAATCTGGGCAAATTCCCCTGAATTATGCCGTTTCACGTTGGATACTGTTCCCACCAGATAACCTGCCGGAAAATGCTGTCCCAGACCTGAACTGTAAACTTTTTCACCAACTTTGATATTGGCGCTGGTCGGTACATATTCCATTTTCAGGCGTCCCAGATCCCCGGTTCCTGAGACAATGGCACGCATACCAGTATGTTCCAGACGTACCGACAAGGAGTGTTCTTTATCAGAGAGCAGCATGACCCGGCTACTATGCGGATAGACATCAATAATCTGTCCCATAATCCCCATGTCATCCAGTACGGTCTGACCGACTTTCAGCTTGTTATTGGAACCACGGTTGATCACGATGATATGGCGCAACGGATCAGCATCGGTACCAATGACCTCAGCAATTTCCATACGTCCATCAAGAATCAGAGGGGTATCTAAAAGACCACGCAAACGGGTATTTTCTGCAGAAAGCTCTGCAATTTTTTGTAGGCGAACTTGCGCCTGCAATAGCTCAGCCCGCATCGCGGTGTTCTCACGACGCAGTTGTGCTTCAGATTTGGTTTGTTGATTCAGCCATTCTCGCGACAGTACCGGATAGCTGGCCACGGCATAAATGGGATTATAGGCCGCGTACAAGACATCCCTTGCAGGTTGAACAACATGTGGCATGCGCCAGTCAAAGAATAGCACCACCAGACATGTTATCAGTGCAATGATAAAAGAGCGAAAAGATGGCGGTTGTCGAGAAAACAGATGTGCTTGCACCCGCCGAATCCTTGTCTTAGCCTACAAATAACATGTCATGATTTGGATTGTCGAAGAATTCGAGTACCTTACCACCACCACGAGTCACGCAAGACAGTGGATCTTCAGCAACCACCACAGGCAGACCTGTTTCTTTGGCAAGCAGCTTGTCCAGGTTACGCAGCAATGCACCACCACCGGTCAACACGATCCCGCGTTCAGCGATGTCAGAAGACAGTTCAGGAGGTGTTTGTTCCAATGCAGATTTCACCGCAGACACGATGTTTTGTAGTGGATCAGAAATCGCTTGAGTGACTTCATCCGAGTTCACCACAATCGCGCGAGGCACACCTTCAGCCAGGTTACGGCCACGGACTTCAATTTCCAGCGGTTTTGCACCTTCATCTGGAAGTGCCATGCCGACTTCTTTTTTGATCACTTCAGCTGTGGTTTCACCGATCACGCAACCATGTGCCTTACGCACGTAGTTGATGATCTGTTCATCAAATACATCACCGCCAATACGCAGCGAGTCTGCATATACACAGCCCTGTAATGAAATTACTGCAATCTCAGTTGTACCGCCGCCCACATCAACAACCATCGAACCACACGCCTGCTCAACCGGCATGCCTGCACCAATTGCAGCTGCCATCGGTTCTTCAATCAGACGTACTTCACGTGCACCCGCATTATAAACTGCTTCACGGATCGCACGGCGTTCAACCAGTGTCGATTTACATGGCACGCAAACCACCACGCGTGGCGCTGGCGGGAATAAACGTTTTTCGTGTACCTTACCAATGAACTGATTTAACATGGTTTCGGTCACTTCGAAATCCGCAATCACGCCGTCTTTCATCGGACGGATTGCAGAAATATTTGCTGGGGTACGACCAAGCATTTGTTTCGCGTCAAGACCTACGGCAGCAACAATTTTATGTGAACCACTGTGACGGATGGCTACAACCGTCGGTTCATTTAATATAATGCCTCGTCCTGGCGCATAAATAAGTGTATTTGCAGTACCTAAATCAATAGCGAGATCNGGCGAAAACAAGCCTATTAGTCGTTTTAGAATCACGGGGACGTTCTCAGTTAAACTTTATATGGACGCAAGGTGGCCACTTTAACTAAATGTGATGATTTGGACAAGTCAATCGCTTATCATAACGCATGATAATTTGAATTTTTTTAATACTGATTAGGTAATATTATGTCTACATCGGATGCACAGTCTTCTGCAGATTTAAATGCAGAAACAGTTTCAGCTATTGCCAACCTCGCAAGGTTATCTCTTAATGATACGCAATCTGCTGAATATGCTCAAAGTTTAAATAAAATTTTAGGCATGATGGAAACCCTGAAAGGCATCGATACTGACGGTGTTGAACCACTGAAAAGCCCTTTCGACCACCCACAGCCTTTACGTGAAGATGTCGTGTCGGAAAGCAATCATCGTGAGGAATACCAAGCAGTTGCACCTGCTGTACAGGACGGTTTGTATCTCGTCCCACGCGTGATTGAGTAATTATTACCCAGTTCATTCTTTTTATTAAATTAAACGTAAAGAATTATTTCTCATGACAGATTTACACCGCTTATCCATTCGTGAACTGACTGAAGGTTTGGCAAATGCTCAATTTTCATCCCGCGAATTGACTCAACACTATTTAAAACGCATCGAAAAAATTGATGCACAGGTCAAGGCTTATGTGACCGTGACTGCTGAACAGGCATTGGCTCAAGCTGATGCTGCCGATGCTGCAATCAAAGCAGGCAATGCC
>JGI26057J44791_1000269_pt1 | contig 9759 bp, 5 predicted proteins | sample HigsolmetaGSP19D_FD_44791 | JGI IMG/M metagenome (IMG submission 44791) | reverse complement strand
TGGCCTTCACCGCGCGCGACGGCCTGCCGCTGCACGGCTTCCTGACGCTGCCGCACGGCAGCGAGGGCCGCAACCTGCCGATGGTGGTGATGCCGCACGGCGGGCCGTTCGGCGTCGCCGACACCGGCCGCTACGATACCGACGCCCAGCTGCTGGCCGCGGCCGGCTATGCGGTGATGCAGGTGAACTTCCGCGGCTCGTCCAACTACGGACGCGCGCACCAGCAGGCCGGCGCCCGGCAGTGGGGCGGGGCGATGCAGGACGATGTCACCGATGCCACGCGCTGGGCGATCGACCAGGGGGTGGCCGACCGCCAGCGGATCTGCATCTATGGCGCCAGCTACGGCGGCTACGCCGCGCTGATGGGCGCGGCGCGCGAGCCGGCGCTGTACCAGTGTGCGGCCGGCTATGTCGGCGTGTATGACCTGCCGATGATGTTCGTGCGCGGTGATATCCAGGACACCGGCTCGGGCCAGACCTATCTGCGCGAGTGGCTGGGCGACCCGGCCGGGCTGGCCGCGCGCTCGCCGGTCAACCTGGCCGCACAGATCAGGGTGCCGGTATTCCTGGCAGCGGGCGGCGCGGACAAGCGCGCACCGGTGCAGCACACCGAGCGCATGGAAGCGGCACTCACGCGTGCCGGGGTACCGGTGCAGAGCCTGTACTACAGGACCGAAGGCCACGGTTTCTACACGCCGGAGAACNGGCGCGCGTACTACACGCAGTTGCTGGCGTTCCTGTCCCAGCGCCTGGGCGGCGCCACCGCCGCGGTGCCGGCAGCGGCCGGTGCGGCCGGCAAGGCGCCCTGACGCGCGGGTAGCAACGGTGTGCGGGCCGGCGCAGTGTCGCCGGCCCGCGGCATCCCGCTCATCGTACGCCGTGCATCATCCGCTTCAGCACCGGCGCGGACAGCAGCGCCAACACCGCGCAGCCCAGGCCGATCCACATCAGCAGCCAGAACAGGTGCGCATACCGCGCCGACGCGGCGACCAGGTCCAGCGTGCCATCAGCCGGCACGTCGATGGCGGCCAGCGTGCCGAACAGCGCGGCCAGCGTTTCCGAGAAGGCCGTGGCCAGGAACCAGGTGCCCATCATCAGGCTCATCACCCGCGGCACCGCCAGCTGGGTCACCGCCGACAGGCCCACCGGTGACAGGCACATCTCGCCAGCGGCGAGCAGGAAATAGGCCAGCACCAGCCACCACACACTGGCCATGGCGCCGGTGGCGCCCACCTGCTGGGCGGCCAGCGCCAAGGGCACGAAGGACAGCGCGCCCAGCGCCAGGCCCAGCGACGACTTCACCGCCTTGCCCGGTTCGGCATTGCGTCGTGCCAGCCAGGCCCACAGTGCAGCGAACGCCGGCGCCAGCAGGACCAGGAACAGGCCGCCCAGGTACGTAAGCGAGCCGGCCGTCTGCGGAATGACCAGGCAGTCGCGGACCAGCAGCACCACCATCAGCGCGGCCACCGCCACGAACAGCAGGCGGGGCGCGGCCGAGCCCGGGCGCGCTTCGGACAGCCGGGCGGCGGCCACGAACGCGGCCGGCGCCAGCAGCAGCGACAGGATCGACCANGGCAGCGCCATGCCATCGCGGATCACCAGCGCCGGCACCACGTCCTTGGTCAGCAGGCGGTCGGTGAAGGTGACCCACGATCCGTAGGACTGCTCGTAGAGGGTGAAGAACACCAGCGCCATGAAGATCAGCGCCATCAGCGCGATCATCTGCTGGCGCTGTACCGGCGTGCAGCGGGTGCCGGTGAACCAGGCGAACCACACCAGCACGCCGCCCAGCACCAGCAGCATCAGCAACAGCGCCAGGCTGATGTGTCCGCCCAGCGCGAACGCGCCGTTGCCGGCCGCCCACATCAGCCAGGCCACCGGCAGCACCGCCAGCATCGCACCGGCATAGATCAGCACCGCGCGCGGCAGGCCCAGCACGCGCTCGCGCAGCAGGGCCGGGTCACGCGGTTCGGCGTGGCCGTGCAGGTACTTCTGGCCCCACAGGAACATGGCCAGGCCGGCCAGCATGCCGATGCCGGCAGCGCCGAAACCGTACTTCCAGCCATAGGCTTCGCCGAGGTAGCCGCAGATCAGCGAGGCGAACAGCGCGCCCAGGTTGATGCCGGCGTAGAACAGNGTGAAGCCGGAATCGCGGCGCGGATCGTCATCGGCGTAGAGCTTGCCGACGATGGTGGAGATGTTCGGCTTCAGGAAGCCCACGCCCATGATGATCAGGGCCAGCGAGACATAGGTGACCGCCAGCGCGCCGGTATCGCGCACGATGCCCTCGGCACCGCGGTAGGCCGCGTGCCCTTCGTAGGCCATGCCCAGGTGGCCCAGCACCAGCAGCACGCCACCGAACANCACCGCCCGGCGCATGCCCAGCCAGCGGTCGGCCAGCATGCCGCCAAACACCGGAATGCAGTACACCAGCCCGCCGTAGGCGCCCAGCAGATCCAGCCCGGCCTTGTCGCCGAACAGGTGGTACTTGGTGAGGTAGAGCAGCAGCAGCGCCTTCATTCCGTAGAACGAAAAGCGCTCCCACATCTCGGTGAAGAAGCAGACGTAGACGCCCTTGGGGTGACCCAGGAAGTCGTCGGTGGCAATGGCTGGGATGGTCATCGCCGAAGTATAGGGGCCATGCCGCCCGCTGCACCGCCTTTACAGGTAGCGCAGCCACGGCAGGTCGCGGCGGCGCGCCTTGAAGCGGGCGAAGTGCCGTGTGGGCAGGTACAGCGCGCATGCCAGCACGCCGGCCACCAGCACCAGGCCGGCCACCGAATCCAGGGTGTACAGCGCACCCTCGGTCGGGCCCCAGGCCGCCAGTGCGGCCAGGTACAGCAGCTTGAGCACGTACAGGTGCAGCAGGTAGAAGAACATCGGTGCCGCACCGATGTCGGCCAGCGGCCGCAACGCACGGGCCACGGCCGGCTGTTCGTACAGGCGCAGCAGCAGCAGGCCGGTGCCGCCGGTCAACAGCAGGAACTGCAGCGAGGGCGGGTACTTGGTCACGTTGAAGACGCTCATCATGGTGCGCACGGTGCTGTCGTGCAGCTGCCAGGGGGCGTCGCCGTAGCCGTTCACCGCGCGCAGCAGGGCAAAGCCGGCCAGTGCACCGGTGCCGGCCCACAGCAGCCAGCGCCGGCGGCGGGACGGGTCACCCTCGCGGCCGAACCACGGCCCGATCAGATACCCCAGCGCGATCACCCCGATCCACGGCAGCAGCGGATAGGAGGTCCGCAGCCGCAGCGTGTCGCCCAGTACGATCCAGTCGCGCTGGTGCAGCACTTTCCACAGCACCGCCAGCGGCGCGTCGCCCTGCACGCGCACGCCATCGAGCAGGTTGTGCCCGGCCACCAGCAGCAGCGCCACGGCCAGCAGCAGGGGGCGCGGCAGCCACAGCAGCGCGGCCAGTGCCAGCATGCTCAGGCCGATGGCCCAGATCACCTGCAGGTACATCGTCTGCGCCGGAAACTCGAACGTCCACGCGAGGTTGACCAGGGTCAGCTCCAGCACCACCAGGAACAGGCCCCGCTTGAACAGGAACGCGGCCGTGGCGCCTCGCGGATTGGGCTGGCGCTGGCCGTACAGCCACGCCGACAGGCCGGTGAGCAGCACGAACACCGGCGCACACAGATGAGCGAGCAGGCGGCAGACGAACAATGCCGGGGAGGTGTTCGCCACGTCCACCGGATCCGCCATCGGGACCTGCAGGAAAAAGGTTTCGCGGACGTGGTCCAGCAGCATCAGCAACATGACCGTGCCGCGCAGCTGGTCGATGGAAGTCAGGCGGGACGGGGCAGGCAGCGTCATCAGGGCAGCAGGTTGTAGCGTAGAAACGATATAACATAGCAAAATGCGCGGGAGGCTGCATCGCCTCCCGGGTCCCACCGCACTGGACTTGCTGCTCCCTGAACGCTAGCGTGCAGGGATTTTCTGCCCGCAGGGATTTTCATGATCAACGACGCTGCGCCCAAGCAGCTCACCTTCCGCGCGGTGGTGCTTGCCATCGTGCTGGCGGTGGTGCTGTCGGCCGCCAACGCCTACCTCGGCCTGTTCGCNGGCCTGACCATCGCCACCGCGATTCCCGCCGCCGTCATCTCCATGGGCGTGCTGCGCCTGCTCGGCGGCGGCACCATTCTTGAAAACAACATCGTGCAGACCGGCGCCTCGGCCGGCTCGTCGATCGCCGCCGGGGTGATCTTCACCATCCCGGCGCTGGTGATCATGGGCTACTGGCCCGATTTCAAGTACTGGTGGGTGCTGGGCATCGCCGGCCTGGGCGGCCTGCTCGGGGTGCTGTTCTCGGTCCCGCTGCGGCGCTCGATGATCGTGGAAGACCCGTTGCCGTTCCCGGAAGGCAAGGCAGCCGCGGAAGTGCTCAAGGCCGGTGAGAACCCCGGTCCGGGCCTGAAGCTGCTCGGTGTTTCGGCNGTNATCGGCGCGGTGGTGAAACTGGCCGCGGAAAGCGGCATGCGGCTGATCCCCGACGCGTGGGCCACCTCGGCCTACGTCGGCAGCAGCAAGATCACCGCCTTCATCGGCACCAACCTGTCGCCGGCCCTGCTGGGCGTGGGCTACATCGTCGGCCTGAACGTGGGCATCGTGGTGGTGTCCGGCTCCATCCTCACNTGGCACATCGCCATTCCGCTGTACCAGGCGTTCTTCATGGACACCGATCCGGCACTGGCCGCCTCGCTGGCCACCGCCTCGTCCACCGACGCCGCCTTCGCCATCTGGGGCGCGAAAATGCGCTACCTGGGCGTGGGTGCCATGCTGATCGGCGGTATCTGGACGCTGTTCTCCCTGCGCAAGTCGCTGCTGAACGGGGTCAAGAGCGGTTTTGCCGCCGCCCGCAAGAGCAGCGGCCCGGCCCTGGCCCATACCGAGCGCGATCTGCCGATGAAGTGGATGCTGGCCGCGCTGGTGGTCTTCACCCTGCCGCTGCTGGCGCTGTACCAGGCCATCGTCGGCCAGTGGCACGTGTCGATTCCGATGACNGTGATCATGATCGTCGCCGGNTTCCTGTTCGTTTCGGTCTCGGCCTACCTGGCCGGCCTGATCGGTTCGTCCAACAACCCGGTCTCGGGCATCACCATTTCCACCATCCTGTTCGCCTCGGCGGTGCTGGTGCTGCTGCTGGGCAAGGACGGGCTGCAGCCGGTCGGTGCGTTCGGTGCGCCGCTGGGCGCGGTGGCGGCCATCATGATCGGCGCGGTGGTGTGCTGCGCGGCGGCCGTGGGCGGTGACAACCTGCAGGATCTGAAGGCCGGCTACATCGTCGGCGCCACCCCGTGGAAGCAGCAGCTGATGCTGGGCATCGGCGCGTTCTCGTGCGCGCTGATCATGGCGCCGGTGCTGAATCTGCTGGCGCAGGCCTATGGCATCGGCACGGCCACCGCCAGCCATCCCAATCCGCTGCAGGCACCGCAGGCCAACCTGATGGCCTCGGTGGCGCGCGGACTGTTCGGCGGCGATCTGCCGTGGCTGTTCATCGGCCTGGGCGCGGTGGTCGGCGCGGGCATCATCGCCGTGGACGAGTGGCTGAAATCGCGCAATGCGCGTTTCCGCGTGCCGGTGCTGGCGGCGGCGATCGGCATCTACCTGCCGCTGGAACTGATGGTGCCGATCTTCGCCGGTGGCTTCATTGCGTACCTGGTGGAGCGTTACCACCGCATCCGCCACGACGATGAGGAAGGCCGCGACCGCGTGCACAAGCCGGGCGTGCTGTTCGCTGCCGGCCTGATCACCGGCGAGGCCCTGATGGGCATCGCCATCGCCATTCCGATCGTGGTCTATGAAAGCGCCGATGTGCTGGCGGTGCCGTTCGCCATCCCGGGCGCCAAATGGGTGGGCCTGGCCGTGCTGTTCCTGGTCGGCCTGCTGATCTACCGGGCGGGCCGACGCGCGCTGGCCTGAGCCTGATCCCGTACGGGCGCTGCCGCCACGCGGCACCCGGCGGCGCTGACAGACCCCGCTGCGGCGGGGTCTGTCTTTTCCGGAGCCCGTTCCAAGGGCCGCGGCAGGCATGACCGATGGCCTTGGCAGCCCGCCGTGCAGGGGCCTACCATCGCCTTTTGCCGTCCTGCGGAGATACCCGATGAAGTTCCGTCTTGCCCTGCTGCCGCTGGCCCTGCTCGCCACACTGCCCAGCGTGGCCGCCGCGCGCGGTCTGGATGTGCGCGACATGGTCGCCATGGATCGCGTCTCCGCGCCGGTGCTCAGCGCCGACGGCGGCAACGTGGTATTCGCCAAGCGCAGCGTGGACGCCCAGCGCAAGGCCAGCACCGCGCTGTACGTGCGCAACCTGCGCACCCGCGATGCCGCCCCGCCCAAGCGCCTCACCCCGGAAGGCTGGAACGTCAACTCGGCCTCGCTGTCGGCCGACGGTGCCACCGTGTACTTCCTCAGCGCCCGCAGCGGGCGCCAGCAGCTGTACGCGCAGCCGCTGGCCGGAGGCGCACCGCGCCAGCTGACCGACTTCGCCGTGGACATCGACAGCTACCACGTTTCGCCGCAGGACGACCGCGTGCTGTTCAGTGCCGGGGTGTTCCAGGACTGCGGTTCGGATCTGGGCTGCACCGAGAAGAAGCTGAAGGAGCGCGAGGCCGCCAAGAGCAGCGGGCAGGTGTTCGATTCGCTGTTCGTGCGCCATTGGGACACCTGGAACGACGGCCGCCGCAATACCCTGTTCGTGGCGCCGCTGCCGGCAGCCAGCGCGGCGGCGGTGAAGGGGGCCTCGGCGCTGAGCGCCACGCTGCAGGGCGATGCCCCGTCCAAGCCGTTCGGTGGCAATGATGATTTCGCCTGGTCGCCGGATGGCACCAGCGTGGTGGCCAGCATCCGCGTGGCCGGCCGTGAGGAGCCGTGGAGCACCAACTTCGACCTGTACCGTTTCGATGCGTCGGGCAAGCAGGCGCCGGTCAACCTGACCGCCGCCAACCCGGCGTGGGATGCCGGCCCGGTGTTCAGCGCCGATGGCCGCACCCTGTACTACCGCGCCATGAAGCGCCCGGGCTTCGAAGCGGACCGCTTCGGCCTGATGGCGATGGATGTGGCCAGCGGCCGTACCCGTGAGATCGCCCCGGCATGGGACCGTTCGGCCGGTGGCATCGTGCTGTCCGCCGACGGCGCCAGCATCTTCACCACCGCCGATGACCTGGGCGAGCATCCGCTGTTCCAGATCGATGTGGCCAGCGGCAAGGCCACCCGCCTGATCGGCGACGGCAGCGTGACCGCGGTGGACGTGGCCGGCACCACCGTGGCCATCACCCGCAACAGCCTGAAGACCAACGACCAGGTGCTGGTCGGCCAGCTGCCGGCGGCCGGCGAAGCGCTCGGTGAGCTGCGCGCCCTGACGCCGGCGGCCAGCGAGGTGCTCAAGGACGTTTCCTTCGGTGACTACGAGCAGTTCGAGTTCAAGGGCTGGAACAACGACACCGTGCACGGCTACGTGGTCAAGCCGCACGACTACCAGGAAGGCCGTTCCTATCCGGTGGCGTTCCTGATCCACGGTGGCCCGCAGGGCAGCTTCGGCAATGGCTGGAGCTACCGCTGGAATCCGCAGACCTATGCCGGCCAGGGCTACGCCGTGGTGATGATCGACTTCCATGGCTCCACCGGCTACGGCCAGGCCTTCACCGATGCGATCAGCCAGCACTGGGGTGACCGCCCGCTGGAGGACCTGCAGAAGGGCTGGGCGGCGGCACTGCAGAAGTACGACTTCCTCAACGGTGACAAGGCGTGTGCGCTGGGCGCCAGCTATGGCGGCTTCATGGTCAACTGGATCGCCGGCAACTGGAACGGGCCGTTCAAGTGCCTGGTGAACCACGACGGTGTGTTCGATCAGCGCATGATGGGCTACGCCACCGAGGAGCTGTGGTTCACCGAATGGGAGCAGGGCGGCACGCCGTACGCGAAGGCGGCCAACTACGAGAAGTTCAATCCGGTCAACCACGTGGCGGACTGGAAGAAGCCGATCCTGATCATCCACGGCCAGCTCGACTACCGCATTCCGGTCGAACAGGGGCTGGCAGCGTTTACCGCCGCGCAGCGCCAGGGGATCGAATCGAAGTTCCTGTACTTCCCGGACGAGAACCACTGGGTACTCAAGCCGGAGAACAGCATCCAGTGGCATGACACCGTCAATGGCTGGCTGAAGCAGCACATCGGCAACTGATGGCCGGGCGCCGCGTTGCGCAACATTTCGTAGAGCCGAGCCATGCTCGGCTGCGCTTCGCAGCGAACCCCACCGGTGCGTAGAGCCGAGCCATGCTCGGCTGCCTTTGGCAGCGAACCCCACCCGTTGTGTAGAGCCGAGCCATGCTCGGCTGCCTTTCCCAACACCCCCCAACAACAGCCGGGCACCCGGCTCACCCGAGCAGCGTGATGATCCAGAACGATATCGTGGTGTTTGGCCTGATCGCCGCAACGCTCGGCGCCGTGTTCTGGACCGCCTCGCGCGAGCAGGGTCTGTGGAAGCGGTTCTATTCCTTCGTGCCGGCCCTGCTGCTGTGCTACCTCATCCCCGGCATCTACAACACCGTGGGCCTGATCGACGGGCAGAACACGCGCCTGTACAACCCGGTCGCGCGTGACATCCTGCTGCCGGCGGCGCTGATCCTGCTGACCCTGGCGGTAGACATCAAAGGCATCCTGCGGCTGGGGCCCAAACTGGTGCTGATGTACCTGGGCGCATCGCTGAGCATCATGCTCGGTGCGGTGGTCGCCTTCCTGCTGATGCGTGCGATCCACCCGGCCACCGTGGCCGGTGACACCTGGGCGGGCATGGCCGCGCTGGCGGGCAGCTGGATCGGCGGCGGCGCCAACATGCTGGCCATGCGCGAGGTGTTCGATGTCAACGCCACCACGTTCGGCCAGTTCGCCGTGGTCGATGTCGGCGTGGGGTATGTCTGGATGGCCGCGCTGATCTTCCTGGCCGGCCGCTCGGCCCGCATTGATGCACGCAGCGGTGCGGACACCTCGGGCATCGATGCACTGAAGCAGCGCATCGCGCGGTTCCAGGCCGAGCATGAGCGGATCCCCACGCTGACCGACCTGATGCTGATCGTGGCGGTGGCCTTCGGGGGCGTGGGTCTGGCCCACGCGCTGGGTGCACCGCTGGCGGCGTGGTTCAAGCTCAACGTGAGCTGGGCGGCGCAGTTCAGCCTGGACACCCCGTTCGTCTGGGTGGTGGTGCTGTCCACCACGCTGGGGCTGGGGCTGAGCTTCACCCGTGCACGCACCCTGGAGGGTGCCGGTGCGTCGCGGCTGGGGTCGCTGCTGCTGTATTTCCTGATCGCCTGCATCGGCATGCAGATGGATCTGCTCGCGCTGCTGGACCGGCCGTGGCTGTTCCTGCTTGGCGTGATCTGGATCGCCGTGCACATCGTCCTGCTGTGGTGTCTGGGCAGGCTGCTGAACGTGCCGTTCTTCTACTTCGCGATCGGCTCGCAGGCCAACATCGGCGGGCCGGCCTCCGCGCCGGTGGTGGCCGCGGCATTCCACCCGGCGCTGGCACCGGTGGGTGTTCTGCTGGGCACGATGGGGTACGCAACCGGAACATACCTGGCCTACATCGTCGGCATCACCCTGCGCGCGCTGGCCGGGCAGGGCTGACCCTGTAGAGCCGAGCCATGCTCGGCTGCGTTTCGCAGCGAACCCAGGCTGTTCTTCGCAGCGAACCCAAGCTGTTTTTCGCGGCAAACCCCAACAGCAGCCGAGCATGGCTCGGCTCTACCCGGGCACTGGCGATCGGCA
>JGI26057J44791_1000265_pt1 | contig 9858 bp, 8 predicted proteins | sample HigsolmetaGSP19D_FD_44791 | JGI IMG/M metagenome (IMG submission 44791) | reverse complement strand
GTCAAAGCGTAAAGCGCTGAAAGGCGGCTGGCAGGAGCAGTGGCGCTACGCCCTGCGCGGTACGCTGTCCGATATGTGGCGTCAGCCGCTGGCAACGCTGCTCACCGTCATGGTTATCGCCATTTCTCTGACGCTGCCCAGCGTCTGTTACATGGTGTGGAAAAACGTCAGTCAGGCGGCCACCCAATGGTATCCGGCGCCGCAGCTGACGGTCTACCTTGATAAGACGCTGGACGATAGCGCGGCAGAAAACGTGACCGCACAGCTTAAGCAGCTGGAAGGGGTCGACAGCGTGAACTACCTGACGCGCGACGAGGCGCAGAGTGAGTTCCGCAACTGGTCCGGCTTTGGCGGCGCAATGGATCTGCTGGAGCAGAATCCGCTGCCGGCGGTCGCGATCATCACGCCGAAACTTAATTTCCAGAACTCTGACACCATGGCAAGCCTGCGCGATCGGGTGGCGAAAGTGCAGGGCGTGGATGAAGTACGTATGGATGACAGCTGGTTTGCCCGTCTGGCGGCGCTGACGGGCCTGGTCGGNCAGGTAGCCTCTATGATCGGTCTGCTGATGATTGTGGCGGTGTTCCTGGTGATTGGTAACAGTGTCCGGCTCAGCATCTTTGCCCGGCGCGATACCATCAACGTTCAGAAGCTGATTGGCGCAACGGATGGCTTTATTCTGCGGCCGTTCCTCTATGGCGGTGCGCTGCTGGGTTTTGCCGGTGCGCTGCTGTCACTGGTGCTTTCTGAAGTGCTGGTGCTGCGACTGCAGTCGGTGGTGGCGCAGGTAGCATCGGTGTTTGGCACCGCCTTTACGCTGGAAGGGTTTGCCTGGGATGAAGGCCTGCTGCTGCTGCTGATTGCCGCGATTATTGGCTGGATTGCGGCCTGGCTTGCCACTGTGCAACATTTACGCCGATTTACGCCGCAGTAACCCATGGCAACGATTTTTTGATATACTCTTCCTCTGCTGCCAGCAGTACAGGCGCAGAGGAATGCTCCGATTTTCCCCGCTGTCACCTGTGTGTAAAATATTCACTGCTATAATTGAACTTGTGGATAACCCCGGCGTCTAATTAGCACAGATTGCTGTTGGTTTTCGTCTGACGTTGACATACTGTAACGTCTGCGCAAGGACACGCGCAGCAATTCCATTGAATTTGTGAGGGTTTGAATGACCAAAGAAATGCAAACTTTAGCGATTGCTCCTCTGGGCAACCTGGAATCTTACGTTCGGGCTGCCAATAACTGGCCGGTATTGACGGCAGAAGAGGAAAAAGCACTGGCTGAGCGGCTGCATTACCAGGGCGATCTGGATGCAGCGAAAACGCTGATCCTGTCACACCTGCGCTTTGTTGTTCACATCGCACGTAACTATGCAGGTTATGGTCTGCCACAGGCGGATCTGATTCAGGAAGGCAATATCGGCCTGATGAAAGCGGTGCGCCGCTTTAATCCGGAAGTCGGCGTGCGTCTGGTCTCATTTGCGGTGCACTGGATCAAAGCTGAGATCCACGAATATGTGCTGCGCAACTGGCGCATTGTCAAAGTCGCAACCACCAAAGCGCAGCGTAAGCTGTTCTTTAACCTGCGTAAAACCAAGCAGCGTCTGGGCTGGTTTAATCAGGATGAAGTTGACATGGTGGCGCGTGAGCTCGGCGTCAGCACTAAAGATGTGCTGGAGATGGAGTCGCGCATGGCGGCGCAGGACATGACCTTTGATATGTCCTCTGACGATGAGGCAGGCGACGGCAAGCCAATGGCTCCCGTGCTCTACCTGCAGGATAAAACGTCAGACTTCGCTGACGGTATCGAAGAGGATAACTGGGACGCCCACGCTGCTGATAAGCTGAGTGATGCGATGCTCAGTCTGGACGAGCGCAGTCAGCATATCATCCGTGCCCGCTGGCTGGATGATGATAATAAAACCACGCTGCAGGAGCTGGCCGACCGCTATGGCGTCTCAGCAGAGCGCGTGCGTCAGCTGGAAAAGAACGCGATGAAGAAGCTGCGTTTGGCGATTGAAGCCTGATATTCCGCAGACCGCAATAAGGGCGACCTCAGGGTTGCCCTTTTTTATGTCTGTCATCCGGCCGGTCGCGCGGCTCTACTCTGTCTCTTTTACCCACCCGTCCGCCTGCGCGCGGAAGCCACATGCCTGCATAAAGGCCGCCCGGATCCCCTGGTCAGCATAGCCATCATCAGCGATCCACCAGTGAGCCTGCGAACGATTCTGCGCCAGAGTCTCCTCCAGTAAGTAACGCCCGACGCCGCGCCGGCGCGTGGCCTCGCGTACTTCAAAGTGCGTGATTTTGCCGTGGGTGCCGCGGATTTCCAGCTGCAGCGCGCCCAGCAGCCGGTCGTTAAACCGTGCGGCATAGAGCCGCTGCGTATCACTCATTNTGCTCTCCAGCTGCGCGATATCCTGCTGCGGCCAGATTTTAGCGAGGTCGATGCGATCCTGCGGCGTAAGTGAAACGATACGCTGAATAGTGAGTTTCATAACCCGTACCTGTACTGGCTGAAAGGGCATAGTGTAGCGAATTTATACAGTCAGAGCGCTGTCACTTTTTTGCGATAAAAACAGGTCAAATGGCAGACACTTTGCCAGGATTGTGGAGTAAGCCCGCAACGATTGCTGAATAAGCCAGCATAACGCGCTGCCCTGGTGCGCAAATTACGGCCATAACCTCCAGAGTATTATGCTGTTCAGGCCACTCATTGCTGAATATGTCAGTTGATTTACAGCAGAAAATTCCTGTTTAATAACCTGAAAATAAAGCTGTTTTAACAAAAAAAGCCAGATAAGAGCGCTAACTCCTTCTATCTGAATCAGTTTCTTCTTTCACTGGCTGAAATAAAACCAATCACAACAGACACGACATAACAGATGGGGAAGTACGCATGAAGATGAGTAAAGGACGCGCGTTACTGGCGGGCTGCGTTGCGCTGGCAATGAGCCATGCCGCGCTGGCTGCTGATATCAAAATTGCTATCGTAGGTGCAGCAACCGGCCCGGTGGCGCAATATGGTGATATGCAGTTCACGGGCGCAGCGCAGGCGATTAAAGACATTAATGCCAAAGGTGGCGTAAACGGCGACAAGCTGGTTGGCGTGGAGTATGACGACGCGTGTGACCCGAAACAGGCGGTTGCGGTTGCGAACAAAGTCGTTAACGACGGCATTAAATATGTTATCGGCCATCTCTGCTCTTCTTCTACGCAGCCTGCGTCTGACATCTATAACGATGAAGGCATTCTGATGATCACGCCGGCCGCCACCGCCCCTGAACTGACGGCGCGTGGCTATGCTGACGTTATGCGCACCACCGGTCTCGACTCCGATCAGGGTCCGACGGCAGCGACCTATATTCTGGACCAGATCAAGCCGAAGCGTATTGCCGTCGTGCATGACAAGCAGCAGTACGGCCAGGGTCTGGCAGAGTCCGTGCAGAAAACCCTGAAAGCCAAAGGCGGTAACGTGGTGCTGTTTGAGGGGATCACTGCCGGCGATAAAGATTTCTCCACGCTGATTGCCCGTCTGAAGAAAGAGAACGTCGACTTTGTTTACTACGGTGGCTACTACCCGGAGCTGGGGCAGATCCTGCGTCAGGCAAAAACGGCCGGCCTGAAAGCGGGCTTTATGGGGCCAGAGGGCGTGGGTAACGCATCACTCTCCAATATTGCGGGTGATGCGTCCGAAGGCCTGTACGTTACGCTGCCGAAGCGTTATGACCAGCTGCCAGAGAACAAGGCAATTGTTGATGCTATCAAAGGCAACAGCGCCTCAAACCGCAAAGATCCGACCGGTCCGTTTGTCTGGACTACCTATGCCGCGATCCAGTCGCTGGTGGCGGGTATTGAGCGCAGCAAGAGCGACGAGCCCGATGCCATTGCCAAAAACCTGAAAGAGGGCGCACCGGTGCCAACCGTGATGGGCAACCTGAGCTGGGATCAGAAAGGCGATCTGAAAGGGTTCGAGTTCGGCGTGTTCAAATGGCACAAAGATGGCTCATCAACCGCAGTGAAATAATCGCTGTTAACCGGTTATACCCTATAGCGTAACTATCTCCCCCTCCCGTACGCGGGCGGGGGCAGGGAGCAGGCAAACGCGCTGCGAGCGGTTTGCTTCCCTGACCCTTTCTTACCCCAGAGAGGGAATCTCTGATTCACTTGCAGGTCCTCACTATGTCCGAGCAGTTTCTCTATTTTATTCAGCAGATGTTCAACGGGGTGACCCTCGGGAGCACCTATGCGCTGATCGCCATTGGCTACACCATGGTGTATGGCATTATCGGCATGATCAACTTCGCCCACGGCGAGGTCTATATGATCGGCAGCTATGTCTCTTTTATTGTCATTGCCGCCCTGATGATGATGGGTATTGATACCGCGTGGCTGATGATCGCCGCCGGTTTTATCATGGCAGTGATCATCTCCAGCGCCTACGGCTGGAGTATTGAACGCGTCGCCTATAAACCGGTGCGCGCTTCCAAGCGGCTGATTGCGCTTATCTCCGCCATCGGGATGTCTATTTTCCTGCAAAACTACGTCAGCCTGACCCAGGGCTCGCGCGATCTGGCGCTGCCGAGTCTGATCACCGGCCAGTGGACATTGGGTGAAAGCAACGGCTTCGCCGCCACGCTCACCACCATGCAGCTGGTGATCTGGGTAGTGACGTTTCTGGCAATGCTGGCGCTGACGCTGTTTATCCGCTATTCGCGTATGGGCCGCGCCTGCCGCGCCTGCGCAGAAGATCTGAAAATGGCGAGCCTGCTCGGCATCAATACCGACCGCGTCATTTCGCTGACCTTTGTGATTGGTGCGGCTATGGCAGCGGTTGCTGGCGTGCTGCTGGGGCAGTTCTACGGCTCAATCAACCCGTTTATCGGCTTTATGGCCGGCATGAAAGCATTTACTGCAGCGGTGCTGGGCGGTATCGGCAGTATTCCGGGCGCCATGATTGGCGGACTGGTACTCGGCATTGCGGAAGCGCTGACGTCAGCTTACCTCTCGACGGAATATAAAGATGTGGTCTCCTTTGCGCTGCTGATCGTGGTATTGCTGGTGATGCCAACCGGTATCCTGGGCCGCCCGGAGGTAGAGAAAGTATGAAGCGTCTCGGGCTGCTTAACGCCGTGCTTTCCGCGGCAATGCTGCTGGTACTGGCCAGCTTCTTTATGGGCGTTCGTCTGGACCTGGATGGCACCCGGCTGATTGTTGTCAGCGCGGGCGACGTTCGCTGGAACTGGATCTTCGTGGGCTGCGCGGTGGTCTTTATCTTTCAGCTGCTGCGTCCGCTGTTTGCAGGCCGGCTTCGCCGCAGCGGTAAAGCCTTTGTGCTGCCGGCGTTTGATGGCTCTACTGCGAAGCAGAAGCTGCTGATGGCGCTGCTGATCGTGGCTGCCGTTGCGTGGCCGCTGTTTGCGTCACGTGGCAGCATCGACATTGCGACGCTGACGCTGATCTACGTCATGCTGGGCCTGGGGCTTAACGTAGTGGTCGGACTCTCCGGGCTGCTGGTACTGGGCTACGGCGGCTTTTATGCCATTGGCGCCTATACCTTTGCGCTGCTGAACCACTACTACGGTTTTGGTTTCTGGGAGAGCCTGCCGCTGGCGGGCATCGTGGCTGGCGCCTTTGGGCTGATGCTGGGGTTTCCGGTGCTGCGCCTGCGCGGCGACTATCTGGCGATTGTTACGCTCGGCTTCGGTGAAATCGTGCGTATTTTGCTGCTCAACAGCACCTCCATAACCGGGGGGCCGAACGGTATCGCACAGATCCCTAAGCCCGGCCTGTTTGGCATTGAGTTTGGCCGGCGCGTCAGCGAAGGGGGATGGACCACGTTCCATGAACTGACGGGGCTTGCCTACAATCCCAACCACCGCGTGATTTTCCTCTACCTGGTGGCGCTGCTGCTGGTAGTGCTGACGCTGTTTGTGATCAACCGCCTGCTGCGTATGCCGCTGGGCCGCGCATGGGAAGCGCTGCGTGAAGATGAGATCGCCTGCCGCTCGCTGGGCCTGAGCCCGACGCGTATCAAGCTGACCGCTTTTACCATCAGCGCCGTGTTTGCAGGCTTTGCCGGCACGCTGTTTGCGGCACGCCAGGGCTTTGTCAGTCCGGAGTCGTTTACGTTTGTCGAGTCCGCTTTTGTACTGGCTATCGTGGTACTGGGCGGGATGGGGTCTCAGCTGGCGGTGATCCTCGCCGCTGTTTTGCTGGTGGTGTCGCGTGAACTGATGCGCGATCTTAATGAGTACAGCATGCTGGTGCTGGGCGGCCTGATGGTGCTGATGATGATCTGGCGTCCGCAGGGTTTACTGCCGATGAAGCGTCCGCATCTGAAACTGAAACAGAGCAAACAGGGAGAGCAGGCATGAGTCAGCCTTTATTAGCCGTTGAAGGCCTGATGATGCGTTTTGGCGGCCTGCTGGCCGTCAACAATGTGGCACTGGCGCTGCATCCGCAGGAGATTGTTTCGCTTATCGGACCAAACGGGGCCGGTAAAACCACCGTGTTCAACTGCCTGACTGGCTTTTATAAGCCTACCGGCGGAACGATCACACTGCGCGATCAGCCGCTGCAGGGCCTGCCGGGACAGAAAATCGCGCGCATGGGCATCGTGCGCACGTTCCAGCACGTGCGTCTGTTCCGTGAGATGACGGTGATTGAAAACCTGCTGGTGGCACAGCATCAGCATCTGAAAAGCGGTGTCTTTTCTGGTCTGTTAAAAACCCCGGCGTTTCGCCGTGGCGAGAGCGAGGCGCTCGATCGCGCTGCAACCTGGCTGGAGCGTATCGGCCTGCTGGAGCTGGCAAACCGCCAGGCGGGCAATCTCGCTTACGGCCAGCAGCGCCGGCTGGAAATTGCCCGCTGCATGGTCACGCGCCCGGAGATCCTGATGCTGGATGAGCCGGCAGCAGGCCTCAACCCGCGTGAAACGCATGAGCTGGATGCGCTGATCGCCGAGCTGCGCAGCGAGCATAAGGTGTCAGTACTGCTGATTGAACACGATATGAAGCTGGTTATGGGCATCTCCGATCGCATCTACGTGGTCAATNAGCGGNTANGNCNCTNCGATCGGTACGNNGNAATCAGGGAACGCCGCTGGCGAACGGTACGCCGGAACAGATTCGCAACAACCCGGATGTGATCCGGGCTTATTTAGGTGAGGCGTAAGATGGCAAACCCGATGTTAACACTGCAGGGTGTAAGCGCCCACTACGGCCCGATTCAGGCGCTGCACAATATCAATCTGCATATCAGCCAGGGGGAGATCGTCACGCTGATTGGTGCCAACGGCGCCGGCAAAACCACGCTGCTGGGCACGCTGTGCGGTGAGCCGCGCGCCACCAGCGGCACCATTGTGTTTGACGGTAAAACCATTACCGACTGGCAGACAGCAAAAATCATGCGGGAGGCGATCGCTATTGTGCCGGAAGGACGCCGGGTGTTTTCCCGCATGACGGTGGAAGAAAACCTGGCGATGGGCGGCTTTTTTGCCAGCCGGCAGGAGTATCAGACGCGAATCGAGCGGGTTTATCAGCTCTTTCCCCGGCTGGCAGAGCGCAAAGTGCAGCGTGCCGGCACGATGTCCGGCGGTGAACAGCAGATGCTGGCAATTGGTCGTGCGCTGATGAGTCAGCCGCGCCTGCTGCTGCTGGATGAACCTTCACTCGGACTGGCCCCTATCATCATCCAGCAGATTTTTGACACTATCGAGCAGCTGCGTAAAGAGGGGATGACCATCTTCCTCGTTGAGCAAAACGCCAATCAGGCGCTGAAGCTGGCCGATCGCGGTTACGTGCTGGAAAACGGCCACGTGGTGCTGGAGGACAGTGGCGAAGCACTGCTCTCCAATGAAGCGGTGCGCAGCGCCTATCTCGGCGCCTGATCTGCCTGCGGCCCGGGATCCTGCCGGGCCGCCTTTCTCCCTGCCTGCGTTTTTTTGCTAAAAAGTGTGCACAGCGTTCACGTTTTGCCCCCTGGCTGCCCCGTTTCTGTGTGTCACATCTCTGTCATATTTCGGTTATTTTTCTATCATCTTCCCGTGTCATGTTACTCCGCGAACAAAAAATGCGTGATATTGCGCGTACCTAACAGCACAGGAAAACTTTATGACCGCTTTAACGCTTCGTCCCCGTCTGATGAGTGTGTTGCTTGGTCTGGCGCTCAGCGGTAACGCGCTGGCTGCGACCGAAATCCCTTTCTGGCACTCAATGGAAGGGGAGTTAGGCAAAGAAGTTGACTCTCTGGCACAGCGTTTTAACCAGGCGCATCCCGATTACAAAATTGTGCCCACTTATAAAGGTAACTACGAGCAGAGCCTGGCGGCGGGGATCGCAGCAGTACGCACCGGCAAAGCGCCTGCGCTGCTGCAGGTCTATGAAGTCGGTACGGCAACCATGATGGCCTCAAAAGCGATTGTGCCGGTGCATGAAGTGTTCAGCCAGGCTGGCGTGCAGATGGATGCGAAGCAGTTTGTGCCGGCCGTGGCGGGTTACTACAGCGACAGCAGCGGTCAGCTGATCTCTCAGCCGTTTAACAGCTCAACGCCGGTGCTCTACTACAACAAAGATGCCTTTAAAAAAGCGGGGCTGGATCCGGAACAGCCGCCGAAAACCTGGCAGGAACTGGCAAAAGACGCTGCCGCGCTGCGTAAAGCCGGCATGAGCTGCGGCTATGCCAGCGGCTGGCAGGGCTGGATCCAGATTGAAAACTTCAGCGCGTGGCATGCGCTGCCGGTAGCCAGTAAAAACAACGGCTTCGACGGCACGGATGCNGTGCTGGAGTTTAATAAACCGGTACAGGTGCGGCATATTCAGATGCTCGAAGAGATGAACAAAAAAGGTGATTTCACCTACTTCGGGCGCAAAGATGAGCCAACCGCCAAGTTTTACAACGGCGACTGCGGTATTACTACCGCCTCCTCAGGTTCGCTGGCGGATATCAAGCACTACGCCAAATTCAACTTCGGCGTCGGCATGATGCCGTATGACGAGACCGTACCTGAGGCCCCGCAGAATGCCATTATTGGCGGTGCCAGCCTGTGGGTGATGAAAGGCAAAGATGCGGCCACGTATAAAGGGGCGGCAGAGTTTATGAAGTTCCTCGCCCAGCCGGAGATTGCCGCCGAATGGCATCAGAAAACCGGCTACCTGCCTATCACCACCGCTGCCTATGAGCTGACCAGAAAGCAGGGCTTCTATGAGAAGAATCCGGGCGCGGATATCGCCACCCGGCAGATGCTCAATAAAGATCCGCTGCCGTACACCAAAGGTATGCGCCTCGGCAACATGCCGCAAATCCGCACGGTGGTGGACGAAGAGCTGGAAGGCGTCTGGACCGGCAAGCAGACGCCACAGGCGGCGCTGGATAATGCGGTTAAACGCGGTAACGCACTGCTGCGCCGTTTTGAACAGCAGGTGAAATAAATCCGATCCACCGGGAGCGGCGCTGTGCCGCTCCCGCTTTCAGCGTGAGTTTTCTATGCCCTCATCGTCTCGTCCGGTCTTTCGTGCCCGGCTGCTGCCCTATTTGCTGATGGCACCGCAGCTGATTATCACCGCCATTTTCTTTCTCTGGCCCGCCGGAGAAGCGCTATGGTATTCGCTGCAGAGCATCGATCCGTTTGGCATCTCGAGTACCTTTGTCGGGCTGGAGAACTTCAGCCGTCTGTTCAGCGATCCGTATTATCTCGACTCGTTCCGCACCACCATCGTCTTCAGCCTGCTGGTCACGGTACTGGGCATGCTGTTTTCGCTTCTGCTGGCAGCGCTGGTTGACTATGTCGTAAGCCTGCAAAAACTCTACCAGACCCTGCTGCTGCTGCCGTACGCGGTGGCGCCGGTGGTCG
>JGI26057J44791_1000263_pt1 | contig 9923 bp, 10 predicted proteins | sample HigsolmetaGSP19D_FD_44791 | JGI IMG/M metagenome (IMG submission 44791) | reverse complement strand
CCTCTTGGCGGACGAGTTCGCCGCGATCATCCGATACCAGAAGCACGTCGGCGTATGAGCTCGAGCGGTGCGGCGCCTCACGGCGTCGCACCGCTCAGCCGGTATACTCGTGCGAACGCCGAGTCATTCGGCGACCCGAAAGGCTTTCAACGACTGTGGACATCCTCCAGCTTGTGCTGCAGGTGCTGCTGGGAATCACCAGCCTCCTGCTCACGCTTCTGATCCTCCTGCACAAGGGACGCGGCGGCGGCCTCTCCGACATGTTCGGAGGCGGCATGAGCTCCGCCATGGGCTCCTCGGGCCTGGCCGAGCGCAACCTCAACCGCTTCACCGTGGTGCTGGCGCTCGTCTGGTTCGTCGCCATCGTGGCGCTCGGGCTCATCACCAAGTTCCAGAGCATCTGATGGCAACCGGGGGAAACGCTATCCGGGGCACGCGCGTCGGCGCCGGTCCCATGGGGGAGCAGGATCACGGCCACCACGCCGACCGCGTGGCGGTGTCCTACTGGGACGCGCTCGGCAACGAGACGGTGCGCTACTTCGCCGCCGGGATCGCCGAGGAGGAGATCCCCGAGACGATCGATTCGCCTCACTCCGGTCTCCCCGCCGGCCGCGACAAGGCGAACCCGCCTGCGGTCGCGAAGACGGAGCCCTACAAGACGCACCTCGCCTATGTGAAGGAGCGACGGACGGACGAGGAAGCCGAGTCGATCCTCGGCGACGCGCTCCAGCAGCTTCGGGAGCGGCGCGGCCAGGACTGAGCCTCACTCGACTCTTCGACAGACCCCGGGTTCTTTCAGAACTCGGGGTCTATCAGTTCCTCCGGTACACCCTGAGCGGCCGCCTCATCGACGAAGAACACGGTCTGCTTGCGGCCTTTCGCGCCAGCCGCTGGAACGGAGTGGTAACTCGCACCCGCGAGCGCGAGTCCGAGAGCGGATGCCTTGTCCGTGCCGGGCAGGACGAGCCACACGCGCCGCGACGAGTTGATGACCGGGCGCGTCAGCGTGATGCGGTCGGACGGCGGGACGGGCGAATCGCGCACAGCGAGGACGGAGTTCTCGGTGTCGCCGATCTCGCCCCGATCGGGGAAGAGCGAGGCGATGTGGCCGTCCGGACCGACGCCGAGGAAGGCGATGGTGAACCGCGGCCACGCCTGCTCCGCGGTACCGTGTGCGGCGAGCTCCGAGGCGTAGTCGGCGGCTGCCTCGTCGTGGCTGCGGCCCGTGCCGGCAGCGGCGATCGGGTGGACGTTCCGGGTCGGGACGTCGATGCGGGAGAGGAATGCCTCCCGCGCCGCGTTCTCGTTGCGGGCGGGGTCATCCGCCGGCACGAACCTCTCGTCGCCCCACCAGAAGTGCACGTTCGACCAGTCGACGTCGTGCCGTGCGGGGCTCTCGCCCGCCGCCTGCAGGACGGAGGTGCCCGCGGTGCCGCCGGTCAGGAGGACGTGCGTCGTCTTCCCTTCGGCGGCACGCGACGAGATCCGTTGGAAGAAGCGCCTCGCGACACCTTCGGCCAGGGCCCGGGCATCCGGGCTGACNACGACGCGCTTCTCCGCGCGGAACTCCGACATGCGACTCCTACCTCGTGGGAGGGTCGAGGAGCTCCCACCCTTCGGTGATCACTCGACCATACAAGAGGTCCGGGTCGAGGCGACGCAGCTCCTCCGCCAGGCATTCGCGGAGCGATCGACGCGGCAGCACGATGTCGTGCGTGGGCTGGCCCGGCTGCGTGAGCGTGGCATCCGTCGCGTTCGTGCGCTCCAGGACGATGTCGCCGGACGAGCGGGACAGCGTGACGGAGCGGATGCCGTGAGCCCATTCCTCTGCGTCGGTGTAATGCCACTCCACGGCCACGTCGAGCTTCAGCCGCAGCCACGCGGCCAGGAGTCCCGTGGACGGCGAGCTGCCGGCACCCACCACTCGGACGGCCGTCACCGGCTCGAACGGCGGCTGGTCCAGGACCGCGGCCAGTTGCTCGCGCCAGTGCGTCAGACGCGTCCAAGCGAGGTCGGTGTCGCCGGGCTCGTANCCGGAGCCGAGCTGCTCGAGACGGTCAGGCGAGAACGGCTCCGTCGAGGCATCCGTGATGCGTCGCTTCGCGATGCGACCGATGGGGGAGTGCGCGGTGTCGGTGGGCGGGTCGTCCGGCCACCAGGCGACGACGGGGGCGTCGGGCAGGAGGAGCCCGTTGATGAGGCTCTCCTGGTTGCCGGCGGCCGCGCCGCGGGCACGCAGCACGACGACCTCGCTCGCNCCCGCGTCGCCGCCGACGCGGATCTGCGCGTCCAGTCCGGTCGGAGCGTCGGGTTCGACGACGAGGACGATGACGCGCATCGGGTGTTCACGGGATGCCGCATTCGCCGCATCGATCGCTTCCTCGTCCAGGCCGCCTGTCGAGACGATCACGAGGGTGAGGACGCGTCCGAGGGCGACGGCGCCGCCCTCTTCGCGCACGCTCACGAGCTTCTTCGCGATCGTGGACACCGTGGTGTCGGGCAGATCGACGATCATGGACGCCTCCAGACGCGGCCGTCGCGGGCCAAGAGCTCATCGGCGGACGGGGGACCCCAGGAGCCCGGGGAGTACTGTTCGAGCGGCTCGTCCTGCTCCGCCCAGTACTGTTCGACCGGATCGAGGATGCGCCAGGACAGCTCGACTTCCTCGTGCCGGGGGAACAGCGGCGGATCGCCGAGGAGGACGTCGAGGATGAGTCGCTCGTAGGCCTCGGGGCTCGATTCGGTGAACGCGTGGCCGTAGCCGAAGTCCATGGTCACGTCGCGGACCTCATTGCCGGCACCGGGCACCTTGGANCCGAACCGCAGCGTNACNCCCTCATCGGGCTGGATGCGGATGACGAGCGCGTTCTGCCCCAGCTGCAGCGCCTGCGAGCGCAGGAACAGCAGGGGAGGAGTGTGCTTGAAGACGACGGCGATCTCGGTCACGCGGCGGCCCAGGCGTTTGCCGGTCCGCAGGTAGAACGGCACACCGTTCCACCNGCGCGTGGCGATCTCCAGCTTGATGGCGGCGTACGTCTCGGTGCGCGACTGCGGGTCCATGCCGTCTTCGTCGAGGAAGGCGGTGACGTCCTCCCCGCCCTGCCACCCGCCGGCGTACTGTCCGCGGGCCGTTGCCGTCGAGAGGTCCTCGGGCAGCGTGACCGCGGCGAGCACCTTCTCCTTCTCGGCGCGCAGGTGCTCCGCGTCGAGCGAGATGGGTTCCTCCATCGCGGTGAGGGCGAGGAGCTGCAGCAGGTGGTTCTGGATGACGTCGCGGGCGGCGCCGATCCCGTCGTAGTAGCCCGCACGGCCGCCCACGCCGATGTCCTCGGCCATGGTGATCTGCACGTGGTCGACGTAGTTGGCGTTCCACAGCGGCTCNTACAGCTCGTTGGCGAAGCGCAGCGCCAGGATGTTCTGGACCGTCTCCTTGCCGAGGTAGTGATCGATCCGGAAGATCGCGTCGGCGGGGAACGCGACTTCGAGGGCCTCGTTCAGCTCCCGCGCGGTCTGCAGGTCGCTGCCGAANGGCTTCTCGATGACCACGCGACGCCACGTGTCGCCGTCCGCGTGCTCGTCGACGAGGCCCGAATCGCGCAACTGTCGCGCGACGACGGGGAAGTCCTTCGGAGGGATCGAGAGGTAGAAGGCGTGGTTGCCCATCGTGCCGCGCTCGGTGTCGAGCTTCTCGACCGTCTCACGGAGACGGCTGAAGGACGCCGGGTCGTCGAACTCGCCCTGGACGAACCGGATGCCCTGCAGCAGCTGGTTCCAGGTCTCCTCGCGGAACGGCGTCCGAGCGTGCTGGCGCACCGCCTCGTAGACCACCTTGGCGAAGTCCTGGTCCTCCCAGTCGCGTCGGGCGAANCCGACCAGTGCGAAACCGGGCGGGAGAAGCCCGCGGTTGGCGAGGTCGTACACGGCAGGCATGAGCTTCTTGCGTGACAGGTCACCCGTCACGCCGAAGATCACGAGCGCACTCGGTCCCGCGATGCGGTTGAGCCGACGATCGTCGGGGTCGCGGAGGGGGTTGGTCCCCCGCGAGATCTCCACAACCATCGCTCAGCGCGCGCTGTCGAGGGCCGCGCGCACCGTGCTCTGCAGGTCATGCCAGGACACGATGAACTTCTCGACACCCTCATCCTCGAGCACCTGAGTGACGTCGACCAGGTCGACGCCCGCCTCGGCCAGCTGGTCGAAGACGCGGTGGGCGTCCTCGTACGCACCCGTCACCGTGTCGCCGGTGATCTTCGCGTGGTCGAACGTGGCCTCGAGCGTCTTCTCGGGCATGGTGTTGACCGTACCCGGGGCGACCAATTCGGTCACGTAGAGGGTGTCGGGGAGCGCGGGATCCTTGACGCCGGTCGACGCCCACAGGGGGCGCTGTACGTTCGCGCCGGCGGCGATCAGTTCCGCAGCGTCCGACTCCGCGAACCGCTTCTCGAACAGCTCGTAGGCGAGACGTGCGTTCGCGATGCCCGCCTTGCCCTTCAGCGCGGCTGCCGCGTCGGTTCCGACCGCCTCGAGGCGCTTGTCGACCTCGGTGTCCACGCGCGACACGAAGAACGAGGCGACCGAGTGGAGGGTCGAGATGTCGTGACCGTTCTGCTTGGCCCGACGGACGCCGTCGAGGTAGGCGTCGATCACGGCGGCGTAGCGCTCGAGGCTGAAGATGAGCGTCACGTTGACGGAGATCCCCTCGGCCAGCACGGCGCTGATCGCAGGCAGACCGGCGAGGGTTGCGGGGATCTTGATGAGGGCGTTGGGGCGGTCGACCTTGGCCCACAGCTCCTTGGCCTGCGCGACGGTCGCGTCGGTGTCGTGTGCGAGATCGGGGGAGACCTCGATCGACACCCGACCGTCGACGCCGTCCGTGCGGTCGAACACGGGACGGAAGATATCCGCGGCGTCGCGCACATCGGTGGTGGTGATCTCGAAGATCGCCGTGTCGACGTCCGCACCCTTGCCCGCGAGCGCCTGGAGAGGCGCGTCGTAGGAGTCGTCCTCCTTGTTGCCGATGGCAGCCTGGAAGATCGACGGGTTGGTCGTGACGCCCACGACGTCGCGGGTCTCGATCAGCTGAGCGAGGTTCCCGGTGTCGATGCGCGACCGCGAAAGGTCGTCGAGCCAGATGCTGACGCCGGCGGCGGACAGGTCCTCAGTGGGGGTGCTCATGCGTTCTCCTTGACGGTTGCGCGGGCCGCTTCCACGACCGCATCGGCGGTGACGCCGAACTTCTCGAACAGGGTCTTGTAGTCGGCGGAGGCGCCGAAGTGGTCGATGCCGACGGTGCGTCCGCGGTCGCCGACGANCGCGCGCCAGAGCCCGGTGGCTCCCGCCTCGACCGAGACGCGGGCCTTCACCGACGAGGGAAGGACCGAGTCGCGGTACTCCGAGTCCTGCTCGGCGAACCATTCGAGGCTGGGCGCCGAGACGACGCGGGCGCCGATCCCTTCGCCGGCGAGAGTCTCACGGGCGGCGACGGCCAGCTGCACCTCGGAGCCGGTGGCGATCAGAATCACGTCCGGCTCTCCCTCCGGCGCATCGAGCAGCGTGTACGCGCCCTTGGCGACTCCCTCGGTGGTCGCGTAGCCGTTCTCGCCGCGCGGGAAGACAGCGATGTTCTGGCGGGTCAGGGCGATGCCGGTCGGTCCGTCCTGGCGCCGCAGGATCTCGAGCCAGGCAGCGGCTGTCTCGTTCGCGTCTGCGGGACGCACCACCGTGAAGTTCGGGATGAGGCGCAGGGTCGCGAGCTGCTCGATCGGCTGGTGCGTCGGGCCGTCCTCGCCGAGGGCGACGGAATCGTGAGTCCAGACGAACACCGAGGGGATGTTCATGAGCGCAGCCAGTCGCACCGCGGGACGCATGTAGTCGCTGAAGATCAGGAACGTGCCGCCGAACGGACGCGTCGGCCCGTGCAGCTTGATGCCGTTGATGATCGCGCCCATGGCGTGTTCGCGGATACCGAAGTGCAGNACACGGCCGTANGGGTCACCCGACCACTCATGGGTGGACCACTCGGACGGGATGAAGCTCTTCGCGTCTTTGATCGTGGTCAGGTTGGACTCGGCGAGGTCAGCAGATCCGCCCCACAGCTCNGGCAGTTCAGCCGCGAGAGCGTTGATCACGACACCCGAGGCGGCGCGGGTGGAGACATCCTTGCCCGGCTCGAAAGAGGGAAGTGCGTCAGCGATGCCGTCGGGGAGCGTCGCCGCTTCGAGTCGGTCGAGGAGGGCCTTGCGCTCCGGGTTGGCGGCGGCCCAGGCNTCGAACGACTCCTGCCAGGCCACACGGTCGGTCGCGGCGCGATCGGCCAGTGAGCGTGTGTGCGCCAGGACGTCGTCGGCGACCGCGAAGCTCTGTTCGGGATCGAACCCGAGAACCTTCTTGGTGGCGGCGAGCTCGTCCGCTCCCAGCGCGGAGCCGTGGATCTTGCCGGTGTTCTGCTTGCCGGGTGCGGGCCAGCCGATGATCGTCTTNAGGACGATGAGAGAAGGCTTGGAGGTCTCCGCTTTCGCGGCCTCGATCGCCGCGTGGAGGGCGGCGACGTCTTCGACGTACTCGCCCGTCTTCTTCCAGTCGACCGTCTGGACCTGCCAGCCGTAGGCCTCGTACCGGGCCTGAACGTCCTCGGTGAACGCGACGTTCGTGTCGTCCTCGATCGAGATCTGGTTCGAGTCGTAGATCGCGATCAGGTTGCCGAGCTGCTGGTGCCCGGCGAGCGAACCGGCCTCGGAGGTGACGCCCTCCTGCAGGTCGCCGTCACCGGCGATGACGAAGACGTGGTGGTCGAACGGCGAGGTGCCGGCATCCGCCTCGGGGTCGAAGAGACCGCGCTCGTAGCGCGCGGCGTAGGCGAAGCCGACNGCGGAGGCGAGACCCTGGCCGAGNGGGCCCGTGGTGATCTCGACGCCCTTCGTGTGGCCGTACTCGGGGTGGCCGGGGGTGAGGGAGCCCCACGTGCGCAGCGCCTTCAGATCGTCCAGCTCGAGGCCGAATCCGCCGAGGTAGAGCTGCACGTACTGCGTCAGCGAGGAGTGCCCCGCCGACAGGATGAACCGGTCGCGGCCCAGCCANTGAGTGTCGGAGGGATCGTGGCGCAGGACGCGCTGGTAGAGCAGGTAGGCCGCGGGCGCGAGGCTCATAGCAGTCCCCGGGTGGCCGTTACCGACCTTCTCGACGGCATCCGCCGCCAACACCCGTGCGGTGTCAACCGCGCGTCGATCGATCTCGTCCCAAACCAGCTCTGACACCTGGAAACCTTTCGTCGGTGATTCCGCGCAGACGGCCGCTGATCTCGGAAGAAGAGGGAGCGTCCCGCGCCGGGATTTTCAGCATATCGATGCGGACCCCCCGCCGAGGCCGGGGTGGCGCTCTGTGACGTGCGCTGTGAGCGAAGTGCCGAGGCATCCGCGCAAGGGACCGTCCATGACGGATGCCGTAGACTCGGTAGGACGATCTACACGGCAGGGGCGATGGCACTCACGGACACCGGCGCGCGCGTATCAGCGCCCGCCCGACAGTCGGTCGGCCGCACCGTCCGCGCGTACATCCAGTTGACGAAGCCTCGTGTCCTCGAGCTCCTCCTGGTCACGACCATTCCGGTGATGTTCCTGGCGGAGGGCGGCCTTCCCAACCTCTGGCTCATCGTTGCGACCGTCCTCGGCGGCGCTATGAGCGCGGGTTCGGCGGCATCCTTCAACATGTACCTCGATCGCGACATCGACGCTCACATGAAGCGGACGGAGAACCGTCCCCTCGTGACCGGTGAGGTGTCGCCTCGTGGTGCGCTCGTCTTCTCGTGGACCCTCGCCATCGTCTCGACGGTGTGGCTCTGGGCGTCCACGAATTGGGTGGCTGCCGCCCTCAGCGCCGGCGCCATCTTCTTCTACGTCGTGATCTACACGATCCTTCTGAAGCGTCGCACCGAGCAGAACATCGTCTGGGGCGGCATCGCCGGTTGCTTCCCGGTCATCATCGGTTGGTCCGCCGTCACGGGCTCGCTCGCGTGGACGCCGTTCATCCTCTTCCTTCTGGTCTTCCTCTGGACGCCGCCGCACTATTGGCCGCTGTCCATGAAGTACAAGGGCGACTATGCCGAGGTCGACGTTCCCATGCTGGGGGCCACGCGCGACGGCGCACAGGTCGGTCTGCAGGTCATCCTCTACGCCTGGGCGACGGTCGCGAGCTCGCTGCTGCTGATCCCGGTCGCGGGGATGGGGCTCGTCTACACCGTGTCGGCCCTCGTCTTCGGCGGCTGGTTCGTCTACGAGTCGCACGTCCTGTACGCACGCGCCGTCCGTGGCGAGAAGGTGCAGCCGATGCGCGTGTTCCACGCNTCGATCACCTATCTGACCCTGCTGTTCGTCGCCATCGCGGTCGACCCGCTGCTGCCGTTCTGACGCAACGGGTCGACCGGTCGATCAGCGTGCGGCCCCGTCGAGGACGGGCTGCTCGGTCGTCGCAGACGCGTCGGACGCCTCGGTCTCGATCTCGTCGTCGAATGATTCGGCCACGGGAGCGACCTGCTCGCGCGGCGTTGCGAACGCACGCAGGGAGCCGAGCGTGAAGGCCAGAAGCAGGCCGATCGCGCCGACACCGATCAGGATCGCGCCGAGGACGGCCCAGATCTGCCCGACATAGACCTCCACGCCGGTCGCGGTTCCGGCGGTGAGCGCGGTCTCCATCGTCCCGAGCTTGTCGATCAGGATGACGGCGCCGGCGGCGCTGGATGCGAGGGAGCCTGCGACGAGCAGCCAGAACGGGATGCTGCGGGTCAGGCGGGGGCGGGTGTTCATCGAATCTCCTCCGGGTCGGAGCCGCCCGGATTCAGGCGGCCCGGGCCACTGTTCCCGACGGACCCTGACGGGAGTGATGCGGACCCTATGAGATGTCAGTGAGACGACGCCGCCGCCGCCACCGGTGCCTTGAGGCGCAGGATGACGACCGTCATCGTGGCCGCGGTCAGCGCAGCGAGCACCATGTGCACGCCGACGGCGATCTCGGGGAGGCCGTTGCGCGCCTGGTAGAGGCCGACGGCGATCTGCACGACCTCGGCGGCGAACAGCACGGTGACCCAGGTGCGCGGACGAAGCCGTCGCGCCCACGCGACGCCCAGGAGGACGACCGTCAGGGCCAGGAGGGTGTAGCCCGGCCAGGCGTGCACGTGCTCGAGGATCGGCATCGAAGCCGTTGCGCCCGGCGGCGGCGTCACCCGAATGAGGCCCGGCGCCCGTGGTCAGAACGCCGAAGCCGATCGTCACGGCGAGAACGGCTGTCGTCAGGTGAGCCACACGGGAATACCAGGCGGGAACGACCCGCTCGCGCGGACCCGCCGGCTCCTTCATGCGGACCAGGAACGCGGCGCAGACGCAGACGAGGATCAGGGACACGACGTAGTGGAAGCCGACGATGAAGGGGTTGAGGCCCGTCAGGACGGTGATGCCGCCGACGATCGCCTGCGCGACGACGCCGCCGAGGACGATGAGCGCCAGGACGAACAGGTCGCGACGAGCTCGCCGCATCCGCCACACCAGCACTACGACGATCAGCGCGAGGATGCCGACGAGTCCCGTGAGCGTGCGGTTGCCGAACTCGATCACACCGTGGATGCCCATCTCGGGCGTCGCGACGAGCGACTCCGGCGTGCACGTCGGCCATGTCGGGCAGCCGAGGCCCGAGCCGGTGAGTCGGACGGCGCCGCCGGTGCCGATGATGAGCGTCTCGGCGATGAAGGAGAGCCAGGCGACCAGAGGCAGCAGACGCGGCATCCGCGTGACGGGCGGGGCGGTCGGTGTCGACGCGGTGATGAGCATGGGGTCGCCTCCGGGCGCGGGCCGGCACGCCGCGGGGGACGGCCGTGCCTGTAGAATGAAGCAGTCGGCGAGCGCGATCCCCATCGCAGCCCGCACAACGATTCTAGG
>JGI26057J44791_1000259_pt1 | contig 9988 bp, 3 predicted proteins | sample HigsolmetaGSP19D_FD_44791 | JGI IMG/M metagenome (IMG submission 44791) | reverse complement strand
GAAGTCGCTGCGTGGCCTGCCGGCCGCGGTGAAGGCCGCGCTGGAGGAACTGCCGCCGTCGGCGCACCCGATGGACGTGATGCGCACCGGCGTGTCCGTGCTCGGCTGTGTCTCCCCGGAGAAGGACGACCACAACCATCCCGGCGCGCGCGACATCGCCGACAAGCTGATGGCCTGCCTTGGCTCGATGCTGCTGTACTGGTACCACTGGAGCCACAACGGCCGGGCGATCGACGTGGAGACCGATGACGATTCCATCGGCGGCCACTTCCTGCACCTGCTGCACGGTGAGAAGCCGCAGGACTCGTGGGTGAAGGCGATGCACACCTCGCTGATCCTGTACGCCGAACACGAGTTCAACGCCTCCACCTTCGCCTGCCGCGTGATCGCCGGCACCGGCAGCGACATGTACAGCGCCATCTGCGGCGGCATCGGCGCGCTGCGCGGTCCCAAGCACGGCGGCGCCAACGAAGTGGCCTTCGAAGTGCAGAAGCGCTACGACAGCCCGGACGAAGCCGAGGAAGACATCAAGGCGCGCGTGGAGCGCAAGGAAGTGGTGATCGGGTTCGGCCACCCCGTGTATACCGTGTCCGATCCGCGCAACAAGGTGATCAAGGACGTGGCGCGCGAGCTGTCCGAAGAGCAGTCCAGCATGAAGATGTACGACATCGCCGAACGCCTGGAAACGGTGATGTGGGACATCAAGAAGATGTTCCCGAACCTGGACTGGTTCAGCGCGGTCAGCTACCACATGATGGGCGTGCCGACGGCGATGTTCACCCCGCTGTTCGTGATTGCCCGCACCGCCGGCTGGAGCGCGCACATCGTCGAGCAGCGCATCGACGGCAAGATCATCCGACCCAGCGCCAACTACACCGGGCCGGAAGACCGTCCGTTCGTGGCGATCGACAAGCGCGCCTGATCCCCTGCTGTACGCACCCGGCCGGCCCGTTGCCGGCCGGGTGCTTTCGCCGCCGCACTGCCGGCATCCGGCCCGCCCCAAGCAATCCGCCAGCCCATGACTATCGACTACCGCAAGAATCTCCCCGGCACTTCGCTGGATTACTTCGACGTGCGTGCCGCCGTGGACGCGATCCAGCCCGGTGCCTATGCCACGCTGCCGTACACCTCGCGCGTGCTGGCCGAAAACCTGGTNCGCCGCTGCGACCCGGCCANGCTGACCGATTCGCTGAAGCAGCTGATCGAGCGGCGCCGCGACCTGGATTTCCCCTGGTTCCCGGCGCGCGTGGTCTGCCATGACATCCTGGGCCAGACNGCGCTGGTGGACCTTGCCGGACTGCGCGATGCCATCGCCGACAGGGGCGGTGATCCGGCCAAGGTCAATCCGGTGGTGCCGGTGCAGCTGATCGTGGATCACTCGCTGGCCGTGGAATGCGGCGGCTACGACCCGCAGGCGTTCGAGAAGAACCGTGCCATCGAGGACCGCCGCAACGAGGACCGCTTCCACTTCATCGACTGGACCAAGCAGGCGTTCCAGAACGTGGACGTGATTCCGCCGGGCAACGGCATCATGCACCAGATCAACCTGGAGAAGATGTCGCCGGTGATCTACGTGCAGGACGGCGTGGCCTTCCCCGATACCTGCGTGGGCACCGACAGCCACACCCCGCACGTGGACGCGCTGGGCGTGATCGCGATCGGTGTTGGCGGTCTGGAAGCGGAGAACGTGATGCTGGGCCGCGCCTCGTGGATGCGCCTGCCCGATACCGTGGGTGTGGAGCTGACCGGCCGGCCGCAGCCGGGCATCACCGCCACCGACGTGGTGCTGGCCCTGACCGAGTTCCTGCGCCGCGAGCGCGTGGTCGGTGCCTGGCTTGAATTCTTCGGCGAGGGGGCGGCGGCACTGACCATCGGTGACCGCGCCACCATCTCCAACATGTGTCCCGAATACGGCGCCACCGCCGCGATGTTCTACATCGACACGCAGACCCTTGACTACCTGCGCCTGACCGGCCGCGAGGAAGCGCAGGTCGCACTGGTGGAAAACTACGCACGCACCACCGGCCTGTGGGCCGACGACCTGGCCACCGCGCAGTACGAGCGCGTACTGCGCTTCGATCTGTCCAGCGTGGTGCGCAACATGGCCGGGCCGAGCAATCCGCACAAGCGCGTGGCCACCAGCGAACTGGCCGAGCGCGGTATCGCCGATGCGACCAAGCTCGATGCTGGCCGCGCCGAACAGGCGCAGGGGCTGATGCCTGATGGCGCGGTGATCATNGCGGCNATCACCAGCTGCACCAACACCTCCAACCCGCGCAATGTGATCGCCGCCGGCCTGCTGGCGCGCAAGGCGCTCGAACGCGGTCTGGTCCGCAAGCCGTGGGTGAAATCGTCACTGGCCCCGGGCTCCAAGGCAGTGCAGCTGTACCTGGAGGAGGCCGGCCTGCTGGACGATCTGGAACAGCTCGGCTTCGGCATCGTGGCGTTCGCCTGCACCACCTGCAACGGCATGAGCGGTGCGCTGGATCCGAAGATCCAGCAGGAGATCATCGACCGTGATCTGTACGCCACGGCGGTGCTTTCCGGCAACCGCAACTTCGACGGCCGCATTCACCCGTACGCCAAGCAGGCGTTCCTGGCCTCGCCGCCGCTGGTGATCGCCTACGCCATTGCNGGGACCGTGCGCTTCGATATCGAGAAAGACGTGCTGGGCGTGGATGCCCACGGCACCGAGGTGCGCCTGAAGGACATCTGGCCGAGCGATGCGGAGATCGACGCGGTGGTGAAGGCCTCGGTGAAGCCCGAGCAGTTCCGCACGGTCTACAACCCGATGTTCAACGTGCGCGTGGAGCACGGCGCGGCGGTCAGCCCGCTGTACGACTGGCGCCCGCAGAGCACCTACATCCGCCGTCCGCCGTACTGGGAGGGCGCACTGGCCGGTGAGCGTACCCTGTCCGGCATGCGCGCGCTGGCGGTGCTGCCGGACAACATCACCACCGATCACCTCTCGCCGTCCAATGCAATCCTGGCCTCCAGCGCCGCCGGCGAATACCTGGCTAAGATGGGCCTGCCGGAGGAGGACTTCAATTCCTACGCGACCCACCGCGGCGACCACCTGACCGCCCAGCGTGCCACCTTCGCCAACCCCAAGCTGTACAACGAGATGGTGCGCAACGACGACGGCAGCGTGAAGCAGGGCTCGCTGGCGCGCGTGGAGCCGGAAGGCAAGGTCATGCGCATGTGGGAAGCGATCGAGACCTACATGGAGCGCAAGCAGCCGCTGATCATCATCGCCGGCGCCGATTACGGCCAGGGCAGCTCGCGTGACTGGGCCGCCAAGGGCGTGCGCCTGGCCGGGGTGGAGGCGATCGTGGCCGAAGGCTTCGAGCGGATCCACCGGACCAACCTGATCGGCATGGGCGTGCTGCCGCTGGAGTTCAAGCCGGGCACCACCCGCCTGACCCTGGGCATCGACGGCAGCGAAACGTTCGATGTGATCGGCGAGCGCACCCCGCGCGCGCAGCTGACGCTGGTGATCCACCGCCGCGACGGCCAGGACGTGATCGTGCCGGTCACCTGCCGCCTGGACAGCAACGAGGAAGTGGCGATCTATGAAGCGGGCGGCGTGCTGCAGCGATTCGCCCAGGACTTCCTGGAAGGAAACGCGGTCGCCTGATGCCTACGGTGGCCCGCCACGGGCCACCTCTTCTCTGCAAGGAACGGTTCCATGAGCTTTCTCCCGCAACGCCGTATCCCCGCCACCTACCTGCGTGGCGGCACCAGCAAGGGTGTGTTCTTCCGCCTGCAGGACCTCCCCGAAGCGGCGCAGGTGCCGGGCCCGGCCCGCGATGCGCTGCTGCTGCGCGTGATCGGNTCGCCCGACCCATATGGCAAGCAGACCGACGGCATGGGCGGCGCCACGTCCAGCACCAGCAAGTGCGTGATCATCTCGGCGCCTTCGGTGCCGGACCACGACGTCGACTACCTGTACGGGCAGGTCTCGATCGACACGGCGTTCGTGGACTGGAGCGGCAACTGCGGCAACCTCAGCACCGCCGTGGGCCCGTTCGCGATCGCCAACGGCCTGATCGATCCGGCACGCGTGCCGCGCGATGGCCTGTGCACCGTGCGCATCTGGCAGGCCAACATCGGCAAGACGATCATCGCCCATGTCCCGATGCGCGACGGCGAAGTGCAGGAGATGGGCGATTTCGAGCTGGACGGCGTGACCTTCCCGGCAGCCGAGATCCAGCTGGAATTCATCGATCCGTCCGATGACGGCGACGCCGGTGCGATGTTCCCGACCGGCAACCGGGTCGACACGCTCGACGTTCCGGGGGTGGGCAGCTTCGAGGTGACGATGATCACCGCTGGCATTCCGACCATCTTCCTCAACGCGGCCGACCTGGGCTACACCGGCACCGAGCTGCAGCCGGCCATCAACGAAGACAAAGCCGCGCTGCAGCGGTTCGAGGCCATCCGCGCCCACGGCGCGCTGCGCATGGGCCTGATCTCGACGCTGGAAGATGCCGCCACCCGCCAGCACACGCCGAAGGTGGCCTTCGTGGCACCGGCGCAGGACTACGTGTCGTCCAGCGGCAAGGCCATCCCGGCCTCGGCCATCGACCTGCACGTGCGCGCGCTGTCGATGGGCAAGCTGCACCACGCGATGATGGGGACCGCGGCGGTGGCGATCGGCACGGCCGCCGCCATTCCCGGCACGCTGGTGCATCGCGCCGCCGGGGGCGGTGAGCGCGAGGCGGTGACCTTCGGCCATCCGTCCGGCACGCTGCGCGTGGGCGCCCAGGCGGTGTGTGTGGACGGCCGCTGGACGGTGACCAAGGCGATCATGAGCCGCAGTGCGCGGGTGTTGATGGAAGGGGCTGTACGGGTGCCGGCCGACACGGTGTAAGGTCGGCTCGCCACGGCGGCGCCGGCCATCATCCTGCGCCGCTGCGCCTGCCGCCTGCGCCGCCTCCCTGGCGGCACGCGCCTATACTGGCCGCATCTATCAGGGAGTGACGACATGAGCGGTCCGGCACGGCGCACGCGATGGGGATGGGCGGCGGCAGTACTGGTCGCGGGCCTGGTGCTGGGCCTGGCCGGCTGCCGCAAGGACAGCGGGCAGCTGCCCAAGGTCAGTGGCGAGGCGATCACCGCCAACGCCGAGCAGGTCAAGGAATTCACCCTGCTGCGCGCCTACCCGGACCAGAAGCGCGACGGCCTGTCGCTGGCGCTGGAGTTCTCGCGTCCGCTGGTCGGCACGCAGGACTTCGACACGTTGGTGCGCTTTGAAGAGAAGGTCGGCACCGAGGACAGCAGCTGGACCCTGTCCGACGACGGTCTGACGCTGCGCTATCCCTTCGTCGAAGCCGGCAAGGAATACAGCCTGGTCGTTTCGCCCGATCTGCTGGCCGCCGATGGCAGCCGCCTGGGCAAGGAACTGAAGCAGAAGGTGTTCAGCGGCGAACTGAAGCCGGTGGCCGGCTTCGCCTCGCAGGGCAGCGTGCTGCCGGCCAAGGACAGCCGCGGTCTGCCGGTGGTGTCGGTGAACGTGCCGGAAGTGGACGTGGAGTTCCTGCGCGTGCGCGAGAAGGACCTGCCGACGTTCTTCAGCCAGTACCAGCGCGGTGGCCGCCGCGGCGGCTGGGAACTGAGCAGCGACTACGATCGCAGTCCGATCAGCAGGCTGGCCGAGCCCGTCTACGTCAACCGCTTCCTGCTGGGCGGAAAGCAGAACGAACGGGTACTGACCTACCTGCCCACGCAGGACATCAAGGAACTGCAGGCGCCCGGGCTGTACTTCGCCCTGCTCAGGCGCACCGGCGACTACGAGGGGGAGTTCGATACCGCCTTCTTCTCGGTCAGCGACATCGGCCTGCACACCCGGGCCTACAAGGACAGATTGTTCGTCCACACCGCCGCACTGAAGGACGGTGCGGCATTGGGGAATGTCGCGCTGCGCGTGCTCGATGGCAAGGGTGAGGTGGTGCTCAAAGGCAGCACCGACAGCCATGGCAACGCGCTGCTGGACTACACGCTGGATGCCAGCCATGTGCTGGTGGCCAGCAGCGGCCGGGACACCACCTTCCTGCCGTTCAACCAGCCGGCACTGGACCTGAGCGAGTTCGCCGTGGCCGGTCGTGACAACGCCTGGTTCGACGTCTACGCCTGGTCGGGCCGCGACCTGTACCGCCCGGGTGAAACCGTGCGCCTGTCGGCCCTGCTGCGCGACAACGACGGCAAGCCGGTCGGCGGGCCGGGCAAGCGCGCCCAGCCGCTGTTCCTGCGGCTGAAGCAGCCCGACGGCAAGACCTTCCGCGAGACCCGGCTGGAACCGGGTGAGCAGGGCTACATCAGCTTCGAGCAGGCGCTTCCGGCCGAAGCGCCGACCGGACGCTGGCAGGTCGAGTTCCGCACCGACCCGGCCAGCAGGGAAGCGATCCAGGGCATGACCCTGCGCATCGAGGAGTTCCTGCCCGAACGCATGAAGCTGGACCTTGACAGCGCGCAGAAAACGCTGAAGCCGGGCGAGGCACTGCGCCTGCAGGCCAACGGCGCGTACCTGTATGGCGCGCCGGCCGATGGCAACCGCTTCACCGCCCGCCTGGCGGTCAGTGCCGAGCAGCGGCCGGTGGAGACCCTGCCGGGCTATTTCTTCGGCGATCCGACCCTGCCGCTGCCGCGCGACGCCAAGGACGTGGTCGATACCCCGCTGCCGGCCACTGGCCAGCTGCGCCAGGACGTGCCGCTGCCGGAAGAAGCGGCCAAGGCCAAGGCGCCGGTCGCCGTGGTGCTGTCGGGCAGCCTGTATGAAACCGGGGGGCGCACCGTCACGCGCAGCCTGAAGCGGGTGCTGTGGCCGGCCACCGCGCTGGTCGGCGTGCGCCCGCTGTTCAACCCCGACGACGGGGCGGATGCCAACGGCAACGCGCGCTTCGAGCTGATGCGGGTGGATGCCGCCGGCACGCCGCAGCCGGCCAAGGGGCTGAAGGTGACGCTGGTGCGCGAGCTGCGCGACTACCACTGGACCTTCAACGACAACCGCTGGGACTACGACTTCACCCGCCGCTTCGAGAACAGGGAAACCCGCACGATCGATGCCGGCAGCAGTGCGGTCGCCTTCGATTTCCCGGTGGAGTGGGGCGAGTACCGGGTGGACGTGTTCGACCCGTCCACCGGCCTGACCAGCCGCTATCCGTTCCGCGCAGGCTGGAGCTGGGGCGATGACAACCGCGGCCTGGATGCGCGCCCGGACAAGGTCAAGCTGGGTCTGGACAAGACCGCTTACCGGGCCGGCGATACCCTGCAGGTGACGGTGACCCCGCCGCACGCCGGCAAGGGCATCCTGATGGTGGAAACCGACCGCCTGCTGTACGTGCAGGAGATCGACGCCAAGCCGGGTGCCACCTACCGCATTCCGGTCACCGCCGACTGGGAGCGCCACGATGTCTACATCACCGCGCTGGTGTTCCGCGGCGGCACCGCGCCCAGCCGGATCACCCCGGCCCGTGCCGTGGGCGTGGTGCATGTGCCGATGGACCGCAGGGCGCGCACCGTGGCCGTGGGGCTGGTCGCGCCGAAGCAGATGCGCCCGGGGCAGGAGCTGCCGGTCACCGTCAGCGCACCGCAGCTGGCCGGCAGGACCGCCCATGTCACGGTCTCGGCGGTGGACGTGGGCATCCTCAACATCACCCGCTTCCCGGTGCCCGATGCCGGTGCGCACTTCTTCGCCCAGCGCCGCCTCGGCATCGATGCCTATGACATCTACAGCCGGGTCATCGAGAGCTTTGACGGCGGCAACGGCAGGCTGAAGTTCGGCGGTGACATGGCCCTGCAGGCGCTGCCACAGGCGCGGCGCCCGACCGCGCGCGTGCAGACCGTGGACCTGTTCTCCGGCCCGGTGCCGCTGGATGCCAGGGGCATTGCGCGCATCCGCCTGAAGGTGCCGGATTTCAACGGGACCCTGCGCGTGTCGGCGCTGGTCTACAGCGATGACCAGTACGGCAGGCGTGACGTGGAGACCCTCGTGCGCGCGCCGATCCTGGCCGAGGCGAGCATGCCGCGCGTGCTGGCCCCGGGCGACCGCAGCACCGTGACCCTCGACGTGCAGAACTTCACCGGCAAGCCGGGCCCGTTCAACGTGAGGGTGGACACCGAAGGTCCGCTGAGCCTGGGCGAGGGCAGCCGCAGGGTACAGCTGGACACCGATGCCAAGACCACCCTGAGCTTCCCGCTGGCGGCGCGCGAGGGCCACAGCGTGGCCACGCTGCGGGTAAGGGTGGATGGCAACGGCTTCAAGGCCGATCGCCGCTACGAGCTGCCGGTACGCGCGGCGTGGCCGCAGGTGATCCGCTCGCAGGTGCGGACGCTGGACCCGTTGGCGGTGGTCAGCCTGGACGGCGACCTGGCCGACGGGCTGATGGCCGGGTCGGTCAACGCACGCCTGCTGGTCAGCCCGCTGCCGCCGATCCCGTTCGCCAGCGCCCTGCAGGGCGCGCTGAACTATCCCTACGGCTGTGCCGAACAGACCACCAGCAAGGGCTACGCCGCGCTGATCCTGGACCCGGCCACCTCGTCGCTGCTGGGCACCGATGGGCTGGATGCCAGGGCCCGCCGCGAGCGCATGGAGGGAGCGTTCGGCCGGCTGGCATCGATGCAGGTGGCCAATGGCAACTTCTCGATGTGGGGTGACGATGGCAACGTGGATCCGTGGCTGACCCCGTACATCACCGAGTTCCTGCTCGATGCCCGGGATGCCGGCTTCGCCGTGCCGGACACGGTGCTGCAGAAGGCGCTCAACCGTCTCAGCGAGGATCTGCTGTCCGGCGGCAACCCGTTCTATGGCCAGGACGATCGCGAGAAGCTGAAGTTCGCCAACCAGGCGTACGCCGGCTATGTGCTCGCCCGGGTCAACCGTGCCCCGCTGGGCACCCTGCGCACGTTGTACGACAACGAGCGTGGCAAGGCGGTCGGTGGCCTGGCGCTGGTGCATCTGGGCGTGGCGCTGTCGCTGCAGGGCGACGCCAAGCGCGGCCAGGCGGCGCTGGCTGCCGCATTCGCCACGCCCAGCAGCAAACGCCCGGCGTACTTCGGTGATTACGGCAGCGCCATCCGTGACGATGCGTTGATGATCGCGCTGACCCATGAAAACAGGTTGGCCAAGCCGGCCTGGGATGCGCGCGCGGTCGACCTCGGCCGTGGCCTGGAGGCCCGCCGCGCGGCCGGCTGGATGTGGCTGAGCACCCAGGAGCAGGTCGCCATCGCCCGCCTGGGCAAGGCGCTGGCAGCCAACCAGAAGGCACGCGTGGCCGGTGAGCTGGTGGTGGGCGGTAACCGCGAGGCCGTCGGCGAACGCGCGCTGTTCGCCCGCACCTTCACCGGCAGCGAACTGGACAGCGGCGTGCGCTTCTCCCCGCAGGGCCAGCCGCCGATGTTCGCCAGCATCGACGTGGCGGGCATCCCGCGCACCGCGCCGGCGCCGGACAGCAGCGTGGTCGGAGTCGAGCGGGCGTATTTCAGCGTGGATGGCAGGCCGTGGACGCCGCGCCCGCTCAAGGAGGGCGAGGCGCTGATCGTGCGCGTCACCGTCAGTGCCGATGCGCAGATGCCCGACGCCCTGCTGACCGACCTGCTGCCGGCCGGCCTGGAGGTGGAGAACTTCAACCTGGGCGATGCGAAGCAATGGGCGGATGTGGTGGTGGATGGCATCACCCTGAGCGAGCGCAGCGCGGCGGCCGACACCCGGCACGAGGAGTTCCGCGATGACCGCTACGTGGCCGCACTGAAGTTGCCGCGCGGCGGCAGGGCCAGCGTGTTCTACCTGGTGCGCGCGGTGACGCCGGGAACCTATTCGGTGCCGCCGCCGCTGGTGGAGGACATGTACCGCCCGCAGCTGCGTGGCGTGGGCCGCAGTACCCCGGCCACGATCACGGTGGTCCAGCCGTGACCGGGCGGACGGGCCGCGCCGGCGCNGCCCGCCCTGCCGGCACCGNGCAATGAAGANCCGCGGGACGGCNTGGGCGGG
>JGI26057J44791_1000258_pt1 | contig 10008 bp, 6 predicted proteins | sample HigsolmetaGSP19D_FD_44791 | JGI IMG/M metagenome (IMG submission 44791) | reverse complement strand
TTTACTGCAGATCGCTATCCAGATCCTGCAAAGGCCCGTTTGCGGGGTGTTTGAGTTTTCTACAGGCATGAAAAAGGGCGACCGAAGTCGCCCTTTCTGTGGATTACCCGAACTTAGTTCTGGTTTTCCATCTGCGCACGAATCAGATCACCAATGGTGGTCGGACCGGAAGTTTCAACTTCCTGCTTGCTACGCATTTCCTTGATGGCTTCTTTCTCGTCTTCAACGTCTTTCGACTTGANNGACANGCTGATCACGCGGCTCTTGCGATCGACGCTGATGATCTTGGCNTCNACTTCTTCGCCTTCTTTCAGAACGTTGCGCGCGTCTTCAACGCGGTCACGGCTGATTTCGGAGGCTTTCAGNGTNGCTTCGATGCCNTCGGCCAGNGTGANGATNGCGCCCTTGGCGTCGACTTCTTTCACGNTACCGCGAATGATGGTGCCTTTGTCGTTGACGGCAACGTAGTCGGAGAACGGATCTTCTTCCAGNTGCTTGATGCCCAGGGAGATGCGCTCGCGCTCTGGGTCAACCGACAGGATGACGGTTTCCAGCTCGTCGCCCTTCTTGAAGCGACGTACGGCTTCTTCGCCGACTTCGTTCCAGGAGATGTCGGACAGGTGAACCAGGCCGTCGATGCCGCCGTCCAGACCAATGAAGATACCGAAATCGGTGATCGACTTGATGGTGCCGGAGATCTTGTCACCCTTGTTGAACTGACCGGAGAAGTCTTCCCANGGGTTGGTCTTGCACTGCTTGATACCCAGGGAGATACGACGACGCTCTTCGTCGATGTCCAGAACCATGACTTCCACTTCGTCGCCAACCTGAACGACTTTCGACGGGTGGATGTTCTTGTTGGTCCAGTCCATTTCGGAAACGTGTACCAGGCCTTCCACGCCTTCTTCCAGCTCTGCGAAGCAGCCGTAGTCGGTCAGGTTGGTCACGCGCGCCATGACGCGGGTGCTTTCCGGGTAACGAGCCTTGATGGCAACCCATGGGTCTTCGCCCAGTTGCTTCAGGCCCAGGGAAACACGGTTACGCTCGCGATCGTACTTCAGAACCTTGACNTCGATCTCGTCGCCAACGTTGACGATCTCGGACGGGTGCTTGATACGCTTCCAGGCCATGTCGGTGATGTGCAGCAGGCCNTCGACGCCACCCAGATCCACGAATGCGCCGTAGTCGGTGAGGTTCTTGACGATACCNTTGACCTGNTGGCCTTCCTGCAGCGATTCCAGCAGCGCTTCGCGCTCGGCACTGTTTTCGGCTTCCAGGACGCTNCGACGGGAAACGACAACGTTGTTGCGCTTCTGGTCGAGCTTGATGACCTTGAATTCCAGCTCTTTGCCTTCCAGGTGNGTGGTGTCGCGCACTGGNCGGACGTCAACCAGGGAACCTGGCAGGAACGCACGGATGCCGTTAACGTCGACAGTGAAGCCGCCTTTAACCTTACCGTTGATAACGCCCTTGACCACTTCCTCAGCGGCGAAAGCTGCTTCCAGAACGATCCAGCACTCGGCGCGCTTGGCTTTTTCGCGGGACAGCTTGGTTTCACCGAAGCCGTCTTCGACCGCGTCCAGCGCTACGTGTACTTCGTCACCGACCTTGATGGTCAGCTCGCCTTGTTCGTTGAAGAACTGCTCCAGAGGGATGACGCCCTCGGATTTCAGGCCAGCGTGAACGGTAACCCAGTCGCCGTCGATGTCGACCACGATGCCAGTGATGATGGCACCCGGTTGCATGTCGAGGGACTTTAGGCTTTCTTCAAAAAGTTCTGCAAAGCTTTCGCTCATGTTGATTCCTGTAGGGTCGGGCGGGGATTCGCCCTGCTCCGCATTCCAGACAATGCGGGTTTATTCATATAAAAAGAGGCCTACGGGACTGGGACTGGTCTCCCGTATGCCTCCCTTGCGAGCCGAAATTGGCTCTTTCTCAACCGGCGAGGTCGCGATTGGCGACTTCGCTCAGGATTCTTTCCAGCACCTGCTCGATGGACAACTGGGTGGAATCCAGCTGGATTGCGTCGGCTGCCGGCTTGAGCGGCGCCACCGCACGCTGGGTATCACGCTCATCGCGCGCCCGAATCTCATCAAGAAGACTCGCGAGGTTAACATCATCGCCCTTCGCCTTCAACTGCAGGTAACGTCGGTTGGCACGTTCCTCGGCGCTGGCGGTNAGGAAAACCTTCAGCGGTGCGTCCTCGAAAACCACCGTGCCCATATCCCGGCCGTCGGCAATAAGCCCCGGCGCTTCGCGAAAGGCGCGCTGGCGCTGCAGCAGCGCATCACGCACCGCGGGCAGTGCGGCAACCTGGGANGCNCCGGCNCCGACGGCCTCGTTGCGAATCGCGTCGGTCACCTCTTCGCCTTCGAGAATGATGCGCTGCGGCTTGCCGTCGGCGGCCGCGAGGAATTGCACGTCCAGGTGGGCGGCCAGCAGNGTCAGCGACGCTTCGTTGCTCAGGTCAACGCCATGGTTGCGCGCGCAGAACGCCAGCAGGCGGTACAGCGCGCCGGAGTCCAGCAGGTTCCAGCCCAGCTGTTTGGCCAGCAGGCCGGCAACCGTGCCCTTGCCCGAGCCGCTCGGCCCGTCGATGGTGATGACCGGTGCATTGACGTTCATTGCTGCCCCTCCACGGCCACACGCATGCCAACCTGCTCGGCCAGGGCGAGGAAGTTGGGGAACGAGGTGGCGACGTTGGCAGCGTCGTGGATACGGATCGGCGCACTGGCACGCAGCGAAGCAACACTGAAGGCCATGGCGATACGGTGGTCGCCGTGGCTGTGCACTTCGCCGCCGCCGATGGTCTGGCCACCGTCGATGATGATGCCATCTTCGGTGGGCTCGACCTTGACGCCCAGGCTGGTCAGGCCGTCGGCCATCACCTGGATACGGTCGGACTCCTTCACGCGCAGCTCTTCGGCGCCGCGCAGCACGGTGCGGCCTTCGGCGCAGACGGCCGCGATGAACAGCACCGGGAACTCGTCGATGGCCAGCGGTACCAGTGCCTCGGGAATCTCGATGCCCTTGAGCTTGGCGCCGCGCACACGCAGGTCAGCCACTGGCTCGCCGCCGACTTCACGCTGGTTTTCCAGGCTGATGTCGCCACCCATCAGGCGCAGGATCTCGATCACACCGATCCGCGTCGGGTTGATGCCGACATGCTCGAGCAGCAGGTCGCTGCCCTCGGCAATGGAGGCTGCCACCAGGAAGAAGGCGGCCGAGGAAATGTCCGCCGGTACTTCGATACGGGTGGCGGTGAGCTTGCCACCGGCCTGCAGGGAAGCCACCGGGCCCTTGGACTCCACGGCGTAGCCGAAACCACGCAGCATGCGCTCGGTATGGTCACGGGTCGGCGCTGGCTCGGTGACGGTGGTCACGCCTTCGGCATACAAGCCGGCGAGCAGCAGGCAGGATTTAACCTGGGCGCTGGCCATCGGCAGCGTGTAGGTCAACGCCTTGAGCTTCTGGCCACCGCGGATGGTCAGCGGCGGACGGCCGTCCGGGCCGGTCTCGACCACGGCGCCCATTTCCCGCAGCGGATTGGCCACGCGGTTCATCGGGCGCTTGGACAGCGAGGCGTCGCCGGTCATGGTCACGTCGAACGGCTGGCCAGCCAGCAGGCCGGCGAGCAGGCGCATCGAGGTGCCCGAGTTGCCNACGTAGATCGGCCCAGGTGGTGCTTTCAGGCCATGCAGGCCAACGCCATGAACGGTCACGCGGCCATGGTGCGGCCCTTCGATGACCACGCCCATGTCGCGGAACGCCTGCAGGGTCGCCAGGGCGTCTTCGCCCTCGAGGAAGCCCTCGACCTCGGTGGTACCTTCGGCCAGCGAGCCGAGCATGATCGAGCGGTGGGAGATGGACTTGTCACCTGGAACGCGGATACGCCCACGCACAGTGCCACCAGGATTAGCCAGGAAAACCAGATCGTTCGAGTGCATAGCGTCCACATAGGCCCGGCGGGCCAGTATTTTGCTGAAATGTTCGCGGGCCACGCGGGCGCGGGTGAATACGCCCAGCAGGTGATGCCCGTCCCCTGCGTCGACCGCGTCGCGCAAGGCGTCGAGGTCATCGCGAAATACATCCAAGGTGCGCAGCACGGCTTCGCGGTTGGCGAGAAAGATGTCGTGCCACATGACCGGGTCACTGCCGGCGATTCTCGTGAAATCGCGGAAGCCGCCGGCGGCGTAGCGGAAGATTTCCAGATTTTCGTTACGTTTGGCCAGCGAGTCGACCAGGCCGAAAGCCAGCAGATGCGGCAGGTGGCTGGTGGCGGCGAGCACCTGATCGTGGTGCTCGACCTGCATGTGCTCGACGTCGGCACCCAGCTCGCGCCACAGCTGATCGACCCGCTGCAAGGCCAGTGCATCGGTCTGTGGCAGCGGCGTGAGGATCACCTTGTGGCGCTTGAACAGCTCGCCATTGGCCGCTTCCACCCCGCTCTGCTCGGAGCCGGCAATCGGGTGGCCGGGTACGAAACGCGCCGGCACGCCACCGAAAACCGCGTCGGCCGCACGCACCACGTTGCCCTTGGCACTGCCGGCATCGGTGAGGATGGCGTCGCCCAGCTCCAGCCTGGCCAGCTCACCGAGCACCCGCTCCATGGCCAGGATAGGCACCGCCAGCATGATCACGTCCGCGCCCAGACAGGCGGCAGCCAGTTGCTCCTCGCAGCGGTCGACCACCCCCAGCTCGACGGCCAGGCGCCGGGCCTGCGGATCCAGATCGACACCCACCACTTCACGGCACACGCCACGGGCACGCAGGCCCTTGGCGAAGGAGCCGCCGATCAGCCCCAGGCCAACGACGACCAGACGCTCGACCAGCGGCTGCACAGCTGCAGTGCGTTGCGTCACGCGTTCAGCACCTTGCGCAGCGCTTCCAGGAAGCGGGCGTTCTCGGCCGGCAGGCCAATGGAAACACGCAGGTGATTGGGCATGCCGTAACCGGCCACCGGCCGCACGATCACGCCTTCACGCAACAGCCCCTGGTTGATCGCTGCGGTATCGCGGCCAAAGTCGATGGCCAGGAAGTTGGCCTTGGACGGAATCCAGCCCAGGCCCAGCTCGCGGCAACCTTCCTGCAGCTGCAGCATGCCGGCGGTGTTGATTTCACGGCTGCGCGCCAGGTATTCGGTGTCGTCGAACGCCGCGCAGGCAGCAGCCAGGGCGAAGCTGTTGACGTTGAACGGCTGGCGCACGCGATTCAGCACATCGGCCACGTCAGGCCGGCTCAAGCCGTAGCCAACCCGCAGCGAGGCCAGGCCATAGGCCTTGGAGAAGGTACGCGAGACCAGCAAGTTGGCGTGGTCGGCGAGGTAATCGATGCCGTTCGGCAACTCGTCACCGTCGGCGTATTCGATATAGGCCTCGTCCAGCACCACCAGCACGTTTTCCGGCACGGCGGCGAGGAAGTCGCGCAGCGCCTGCTTGCTGAACCAGGTGCCGGTGGGGTTGTTGGGGTTGGCAATGAACACCACCCGGGTGTTGGCATCGATGGCCGCCAGCATGGCCGGCAGGTCATGGGCGAAATTCACCGCCGGAACGACCTTGGCCTGGGCACCGACCGCCTGGGTGGCGATCGGGTAAACCGCGAACGCGTGCTCGCTGAACACCGCATTCAGGCCGGGCGCCAGGTAGGCGCGGGCGACCAGTTCGAGGATGTCGTTGGAGCCATTGCCCAGGGTCACCTGGGCGGTGCTCACGCCACAGCGCTCGGCCAGCAGGGTCTTGAGGCTGAAGCCGTTGCCGTCCGGGTAGCGGGTCAGCTCGTCGAGCTCGGCGCGAATCGCCGCCAGCGCCTTGGGGCTGGGACCCAGCGGGTTCTCGTTGCTGGCCAGCTTGACGATGCTCGCCGGGTCCATGTTCAGCTCACGGGCCAGCTCGTCGACCGGCTTGCCGGGCACGTAGGGGGACAGTTTCTGTACGCCTGGCTGGGCCAGGGCAATGAAATCACAACTCATAGTCAGGCCTCAGGCCGCAGGTCTGGGGTGACGAGCACAAGCCTGATTTTGCCTGTCGCCCGCAACCCGCGGCCTGCAGCCGCAGTTAAAGTACTGCCTTGGGATAGGAACCCAGCACCTTGAGTGCCACGGCTTCCTGATTGATTTTTTCCAGTACGTCCTTGATCAGCGGATCGCGGTGGTGACCGACGAAATCGATGAAGAAGGCGTAGGTCCACTTGCCACTGCGCGACGGGCGGGTTTCGATGCGGGTCAGGTCGATGCCGTTCTGGTGGAACGGCACCAGCAGCTCGTGCAGGGCACCGGGCTTGTTGCGCATGGAAACGATCACCGAGGTCTTGTCGTCGCCGGTGGGTGGCACTTCCTGGTTGCCGATGATCAGGAAGCGCGTGGAGTTGTCCGGGCGATCCTCGATCTTTTCTGCCAGGCGGGTCAGGCCGTACAGGTTGGCCGCCATGTCACCGGCAATCGCCGCCGAATTCCACTCGCTTTTCACCCGGCGGGCGGCATCGGCGTTGCTGGAAACCGCCACGCGCTCGACGTTCGGGTAATGGGCATCCAGCCACTTGCGGCACTGGGCCAGGGACTGGGCATGGGAATAGATGCGGGTGATGCGGTCGGTCTTGGTGGCATCACCCACCAGCAGATGGTGGTGGATGCGCAGCTCCACCTCGCCGCAGATCACCAGATCGTGCTCGAGGAAGCTGTCGAGGGTGTGGTTGACCGCACCTTCGGTGGAGTTCTCCACCGGCACCACGCCGAAGTTGACGGCGCCAGCCACCACTTCACGGAACACTTCGTCGATCGCCGCCATCGGCTGGCTGATCACCGCGTGACCGAAATGCTTCATCGCCGCCGCCTGGGAGAAGGTGCCTTCCGGGCCCAGGTAGGCGACCTTCAGCGGGTTCTCCAGGGCCAGGCAGGAGGACATGATTTCACGGAACAGCCGCGCCATGTCTTCGTTGCCGAGTGGCCCGCGGTTACGCTCCATCACCCGCTTGAGCACCTGTGCCTCACGCTCGGGGCGGTAGAACACCGGCACCTCGCCCTCGGCCAGGGTGGCCATCTTCACCCGCGCCACTTCCTCGGCGCAGCGCGCCCGGTCACTGATCAGCTCGAGAATCTTCTCGTCCAGGCTGTCGATGCGCAGGCGCAGGGCCTGCAGGGCCTGGTCGGTATTGGCGTCGTTGCTCATCAGCCGTGCTCCTTCTCGAACTCCGCCATGTAGGCGACCAACGCCTCGACCGCATCCAGGCCCACGGCGTTATAGATGGAGGCACGCATGCCACCCACCGAACGGTGTCCCTTGAGGTTGAGCAGGCCGCGCGCGTCGGCACCGGCCAGGAATGGCTTGTCGAGGCGCTCGTCCGCCAGGCGGAACGGCACGTTCATCCACGAGCGGGCATTCTTGGCGATCGGGTTGCTGTAGAACTCGCTGGCGTCGATGACTTTGTACAGCAGGTCCTTCTTGGCCTTGTTGAGCTTCTCCATGGCGGCAACACCGCCCTGCTCCTTCAGCCACTCGAAGACCAGGCCGGACAGGTACCAGGAGAAGGTCGCCGGGGTGTTGTACATCGAACCGTTGTCGGCGGCTACTTGATAGTTGAGCATGGTCGGGCAACTGCTGCGCGCACGACCGAGCAGGTCGTCACGAACGATCGCCACCACCAGGCCGCTGGGGCCGATGTTCTTCTGGGCGCCGGCGTAGATCAGGCCGAATCTGGAGATATCGATTTCGCGCGAGAGGATATCGGACGACATGTCGACCACCAACGGTACGTCGCCGGTCTCGGGAATCCAGTCGAACTGCAGGCCGCCGATGGTTTCGTTGCTGGCGTAGTGGAGGTAGGCGGCGTCCTTGGACAACTGCCACTCGTTCTGCCCGGGAATGGCGAANTAATCGTAGGCCTTGGCNCTGGCNGCNACGTTGATGTTGCCGTAGCGACGCGCCTCGTCGATGCTCTTCTTCGACCAGATGCCGGTATCGATGTAGTCGGCGGTACCGTCTTCGGGCAGCAGGTTGAGCGGGATTTCCGCGAACTGCTGGCTGGCACCGCCCTGCAGGAACAGCACCTTGTAATCAGAGGGAATGGTCAGCAGATCGCGCAGATCCTGCTCGGCCTTTTCGGCGATCGCCGTGTACTCGTCGCTGCGGTGGCTCATTTCCATGACGGAAAGGCCCTTGCCCTGCCAGTCGAGAAGCTCGGCCTGGGCGCGCTGCAGAACGGCTTCGGGAAGCGCGGCCGGGCCGGCGCAGAAGTTAAAGGCTCGCTTGCTCACAATTCACTCTCGCTTGACTGTCTGCTACTTCATACCTGGCGAAATGCTGCCTGCCGCATCACGGCGGCAGGCAGAGCGGCGCGCTTAGGCGTCGCGATCTTCTTCCGCTGGCTCGTCGCCCTCGGCGGCCGGCTCTTCGCCCGCTACAGACTGATCGGTTTCAGAGACGACGATCGGATTGCCCTCTTCGTCCAGCTCTGCTTCGATGTCTTCCCCGGAAGGCTCCTGCACACGCTCCAGGCCGACCAGTTTCTCGTCCTTGGCCAGCTTGATCAGGGTCACGCCCTGGGTGTTACGGCCAGAACTGGAGACTTCGTCGACGCGGGTACGCACCAGGGTGCCCTGGTCGGAAATCAACATGATTTCCTCGCCGTCCTGCACCTGGATGGCGCCGATCAGCGGGCCGTTACGCTCCTTGGTGATCATGCCGATCACGCCCTGGCCGCCACGACCGCGACGCGGGAACTTGGACAGCGCGGTGCGCTTGCCGAAACCGCGCTCGGAGGCGGTGAGGATCTGCGCACCGGATTCCGGGATCAGCATGGAGATCAGGCGCTGATCCTTGCCGATACGCATGCCGCGGATACCACGGGCGCCACGGCCCATGACGCGCACCACGCTCTCGGCGAAACGAATCACCTTGCCGGCGCTGGAGAACAGCATGACTTCCTTGGAACCGTCGGTGATGGCGGCGGCGATCAGGGTGTCGCCTTCCTTCAGCTTCAGGGCGATCAGGCCATTGGAACGCGGACGGCTGAACTGCACCAGCGGGGTCTTCTTCACGGTACCGGAGGCGGTGGCCATGAAGATGTAGGCGCCAGTCGGCTCGGCCACCAGCTCGGCGGTCTCGCCTTCGACTTCTTCGATCTCGGCGACTTCAGCCACTTCTTCGGCTTCGACGATCTCGCCTTCGAGCACGGCGTCGTCGCTGTCGTCCACGTCGTCGGCGCCGGCTTGCTGCTGCAGGGCCTCGAGGTCGATCTGCAGCATGGTGGTGATGTACTCACCTTCTTCCAGCGGCAGCAGGTTGACCAGCGGACGGCCGCGGGCGGCGCGCGATGCTTCAGGGATCTCGTAGGTCTTGAGCCAGTACACCTTGCCCTTGCTGGAGAACAGCAGCAGCGTGGCGTGGCTGTTGGCGACCAGCAGGTGAGCGATGTAGTCCTCATCCTTGATGCCGGTGGCCGACTTGCCTTTGCCGCCACGGCGCTGGGCCTGGTACGAGGTCAATGGCTGAGTCTTGGCGTAACCGCTGTAGGAGATGGTCACCACGCGTTCTTCCTGGGGGATCATGTCGCCCAGGGTGAGGTCCAGACGCGAATCGAGAATCTCGGTACGGCGCTTGTCACCGAACTCGGCCTTGACCGCTTGCAGCTCCTCGCGAATCACTTCCATCAGGCGCACGGCGCTGGTCAGGATGCGGATCAGCTCGCCGATCTGGTTGAGGATTTCCTGGTACTCGGCCAGCAGCTTCTCGTGCTCCAGGCCGGTCAGGCGGTGCAGGCGCAGGTCGAGGATCGCCTGAGCCTGTTCCGGCGACAGGTAGTACTTGCCGTCACGCAGGCCATATTGCGGATCGAGCCCTTCCGGGCGGCAGGAGTCAGCCCCCGCGCGCTCGACCATGGCCTCCACGGCAGACGATTCCCAGGCGGCGGAAATCAGCGCTTCCTTGGCTTCGGACGGCGTCGGCGAGGCCTTGATCAGGGCGATGACCGGGTCGATGTTGGACAGCGCAACCGCCTGGCCTTCAAGGATATGGC
>JGI26057J44791_1000255_pt1 | contig 10079 bp, 6 predicted proteins | sample HigsolmetaGSP19D_FD_44791 | JGI IMG/M metagenome (IMG submission 44791) | reverse complement strand
CCCGCACCTCCGGCGNCAGGGTCAGCCTTGGCTCTACGCCCATCGGCGGGTCAACCGGCGAACGGCACGGCCTGCAGCAGCGCGGCGACCACATCGTCGGCACGCTTCTGCTCGGCTTCGGCTGTGAAGGACAGCAGCAGGCGGTGGCGCATCACCGGTGCGGCCAGGGCCTGCACATCCTCGCGGGTGGCGGCGAACCGACCCTGCAGCAGGGCGCGCGCCTTGGCCGCCAGCACCAGCGATTGCCCGGCGCGCGGGCCGGCGCCCCATTTCACCCACTGGTTGATGGCCGCCGGTGCGCCTTCGCCGGGGCGGCTGGCACGCACCAGCCGGGTCACCCAGCCCAGCACGTCCGGGCTCACATGCACCTGGCGCACGGCCGCCTGCAGGGCGATCACCGCCTCGGCGTCCATCACCCTGGGCACCTCGCGCGGCGTGCCGCCGGTGGTCTGCTCGATGATCCGGCGCTCTTCGTCCTCGCTGGGGTAATCCACCAGCACATGCAGCAGGAAGCGGTCCAGCTGGGCTTCCGGCAGCGGGTAGGTGCCAGCCTGCTCGATCGGGTTCTGCGTGGCCAGCACGAAGAACGGCGCCGGCAGGTCGCGCGTGGTGCCGGCGTGGCTGACCGTGCGCTCCTGCATGGCTTCCAGCAGTGCGGCCTGGGTTTTCGGCGGCGTGCGGTTGAGCTCGTCGGCCAGCAGCAGGTGCGTGAAGATCGGGCCCTGCTGGAAGCGGAAATGACGGTGGCCGGTGCCATGGTCCTCTTCCAGCAGCTCGGTGCCCAGGATGTCGCTGGGCATCAGGTCCGGGGTGAACTGCACGCGGCGGAACTGCAGCTCCAGCGCCTGCCCCAGCGAGCGCACCAGCAGGGTCTTGCCCAGCCCGGGCGCGCCCTCCAGCAGGCAGTGGCCGCCGGCCAGCAGGCCGATCAGCAGCTGCTCCACCACGGCGGTCTGGCCGACCACGGCGTGCGCCAGCGCACCGCGCAGCGCCTCCAGGCGTGCCAGCAGGGAATCAAGGTCGGGGGTGGTCATGGATGCGTTCCGTTCAATGGTTCAGCGCGTACATCACGATGTTGACGCCGAAGCGGGTGTTGTCTTCGGCCAGGAAGCGCTTGTTGCGCCAGTCGTAGTCCCACTCGCAGCCGTAGTCCTTGTTGCTGTAGAGCAGGCCCAGGCGGCCGTCGACCTCGATGCCCTTGAGGTAATCGTGTACCAGGTCGTCGCCCCAGCCGTTGAGCTCGAAGCTGGTGGCCGGCGGACCGTCGGGGAAGCGGAAGAAGCTGCGGTACAGCGCGTGCGAGTTGGGCAGTTTGCGCAGGGCCTGCGGCCCGAACAGGCGCCCCATCTGGGCTTCGAACGAGGTGGCGAACAGGCCGTCGATATCGTGGTTGCAGTCGTCCACGAACACGAAGCCGCCGTTGCGCACGTAGCGGACGAAGTTCTGCCGCTCGGCCGCGTTGAACTCCACCAGGGTGTGTCCGGCCAGGTAGCAGAACGGTGCCTGCAGCATGCGCGGGTCCGCCAGGGCCACCACGTGTTCCTGCGGGTCCACCCGCAGCGAGGTGTAATCGATGAGCGAGGTGATCAGGTTGGACGGCATGCGCGCGTCCACATCCCAGTCGCCCGAGTCGTACTGCAGCCGGGTGAACCAGAAGTCGTAGCGGGAACTGCGCGGGCCCGCCTGCGACCAGGCGGGCAGCGCCGCCGCCGAAGCGGCAGCGGCCAACCAGCGCAGGCAGGCCCGGCGGTCCATCAGACCGCGTCGGAGAGCGAGGTGAAGGTGAAATCGCGCAGCTTCATCGGCGGGATCATCATCACGAAGCTGGACTCGTCACCGGCCACGCGGACCGGCCGGCCCAGTTCCTCGATGTTGTTGAGCATGATCACGGGCGATTCGTTGAAGCGGAAGTTCTTCACCGGGTGCTTGATCTGCCCGTTCTCGATGTAGAAGGTGCCATCGCGGGTCAGACCGGTCAGCAGCACGGTCTGCGGGTCCACCATGCGGATGTACCACGTGCGGGTGACCAGGATGCCGCGCTGGGTGCCGCGCACCAGCTCGGCGGTGCTCTTCTCGCCGCCGCTCATCAGCAGGTTGCCCGGCGTGGCCTTGGCGGTCTTGCCCTGCTTCTGCGCCCAGAAGCGCGAGTAGTCCAGGTTGGCGACCTTGCCGTTCTCGATGATGGCCATGCGCTCGCGCGGCATGCCTTCCTGGTCCCACGGCAGCACCGGTGCGTCCGGATGCCACGGGTCGGCGTACATGTTCACGCGCGGGTCGTACACCTGCTCGCCCAGCTTGTTGCCGCCGCCCTTCTTCGACAGGAAGCTGCGGCCTTCATCGGCCGAGCGCGCGTCGAAGAAATTCATCATGAAGCTGATCAGGCCGGCGGCGGCGGCCGGCTCCAGGATCACCGTGTACTTGCCCGGCTCCAGCGCCTTGGCCTCGGCCGATTCGGTCGCCTTGCGCATGGCGATGCGCACGTCCTGGTCGGCCTTGAAGTCGGCGGCATCCTTCAGGTTGCGGCCGACCCAGCCCGAACCGCGNCCATCTTCGGTGCGCACCGTGCAGGTGAAGTCGAAGTTGGTGGTGCGCTGGTAACCGAAATTGCCGTTGCTGTTGGCNGTGGCCACGAAGCCCTGGCCGTCTTCCAGGAAGCCGGCGGCGATCACCCCGGCCTCGCGGCAGGGCAGGATCGAGTTGGCTGCCACCTGCGCGCGGAACGCCGGGTCGATGGCCGCGGTGGATTCGCTGAAGGTCGGGCTGGGGCGGTAGGTCTGCCGGCCGATGGCGGGCATGAACTCCGGGTTCTCCGGGGCCAGGCGGGCCAGGTCCTCGGCACGGCGCACCACGCGCTCCAGCGCGGCATCGTCGAACTCGTTGATGGAGGCGGTGCCGACGCGCTTGCCGAAGGCCACCTGCACGGCCAGCGATGCATCGCTGACCACGCCGCTGGTGGAAATGTTGTTCAGCGCGAAACGGATGTTGCCGTTGACCGAGCCACCCAGGGTGGCGGTGCACTCATCGGCCTTGGACAGGGCGAGGACCTTGTCGAGGATGGCCTTGGCCTGCTGTTCGGTGAAGATGCTCATGAATGTCGGGCTCCTGACCGGTCAGCCGAGGCTGCGGGCGGTGTTGATGACGTTGATGCCATTGAAGCGGGCGGTGGACGAACCGTGCGAGACCGCGGAAACCTGGCCGGGCTGGCCCTTGCCGTCGAAGAACGACCCGCCCAGGCGGTAATCGCGTTCGTCGGCGATGGCGCTGCAGGCATTCCAGAACTCCGGGGTGCGGATCTGGTAGGCCACGTCCTCCAGCATGCCGGTGATCCTGCCGTTCTTGATCTCATAGAACAGCTGGCCACCGAACTGCGCGTTGTAGCGCTGCTGGTCGATGGAGAAGGAGCCGTCACCGATGATGTAGATGCCGTTTTCCACGTCCTTGATGAGCGCATCCACGCTCAGCGGGGTCTTGCCCGGTGCCAGGGAGACGTTGGCCATGCGCTGGAACTGCACGCTGGACCAGGAATCGGCATAGCAGCAGCCATCCGATTCGGTCTTGCCGAGGATGTGGGCCTGGTCGCGGATGGTCTGGTAATCCACCAGCTTGCCATCGCTGATCAGGTCCCAGCGCTTGCACTTCACGCCTTCATCGTCGTACGCGACCGCACCCAGGCTGCCCGGCTGGGTCTTGTCGGCGAACACATTGACGTGCTCGCTGCCGTACTGGAAGCGCTGCTCGCGCTTGTCCAGCGTGGCGAAGCTGGTGCCGGCGTAGTTGGCCTCGTAGCCCAGCACGCGGTCCAGCTCCAGCGGATGGCCGATCGCCTCGTGGATGGTCAGCCAGGTGTGCGAGGGGTCCAGCACCAGATCGTACTTGCCGGGCTTCACCGAAGGTGCCTTCAGCTTCTCCTGCGCCTGCCGCGCCGCGGCGATCGCATCTTCCTTCATGTCGTAGGAGGTGGAGTAGTTGACCACGCCGTTGGGGGTGACGACCTTGCCGGCCGCGGACCCATCGAGATACTCGTAGCCCATGCCCATCGGCGCGGACAGGCCTTCGCGGGTGCGGAACTTGCCGGTGCTCTTGTCGATGGCGGTCACCGTCATCGGCACCCAGATGCGGTGCACGTCCTGGTCGATGTAGGAACCGTCGGTGGAGGCGAAGTACTTCTGCTCGTTGACCAGGAACATCATCGAATTGACGAAGCTGGCGCCGGCGCCGAGCGCGGCGGCATTCACGTCCAGCAGCAGGTCCACCTTTTCCTTGATGGGAACGTCCATCGCGTTCTTGCGCAGCGGCGTCTTCCAGCTCACCTCGCCCACGCCCGGGGCGGCGGCCAGCTGCACCGGCCGGGTCTGGATGCCGGCGTTGGCGCGGGCAATGGTGGCGGCCTGCTGGGCGGCACGGGCGACCTCGGCATTGCTCAGCTGGTTGGTGGCGGCAAAGCCCCAGGCCCCATTGACCAGCACGCGGATGCCCACGCCGGTGGACTCGGTGTTCACCACGTTCTGCACCTTGTCCTCGCGGGTGATCACGAACTGGCGCAGGTAGCGGCCGATGCGCACATCGCAGTAGGTGGCCCCGGCACTGCGTGCGGCCTGCAGCGCGATGTCGGCCAGGCGCTTCTTCAGGGCCGGATCGAGCACGCTCTGCAGCTGCTCGGCGGCGATGGCCTTGCCGAAGAAGGACGGCACCAGCAGGCCGCCGGCGGTGAGCCCGGAAAGGGCAAGAAAATCACGTCGTTGCAAGGCAGCTCTCCACGTCGGGAAATGGGTGGAAACTCATGCGCCCAGACTGCGCGCGGTGTTGATGATGTTGATGCCGTTGAAGCGGGTGGTGGACGACCCGTGCGACACCGCCGAAACCTGCGCGGGTTGGCCCTTGCCGTCGAAGAAACTGCCGCCGAGGCGGAAATCGCGTGCATCGCAGATGGCCGTGCACGCATTCCAGAACTCCGGGGTGCGGATCTGGTAGGCGGCGTCCTCCACCATGCCGGTGATGCGCCCATCCTTGATCTGCAGGCAGACCTGGCCACCGAACTGCGCGTTGTAACGCTGCTGGTCGATGGAGTACGAACCGCGGCCGTGGATGTACAGCCCGTTCTCCACGTCCTTGATCATGTCGGCCACGCTCAGCGGCGTCTTGCCCGGTGCCAGCGAGACATTGGCCATGCGCTGGAACTGCACGCTGGACCAGGAATCGGCATAACTGCAGCCGTGCGAAGCGGTGCGGCCCAGCAGGTGCGCTTCATCGCGGGTGGCCTGGTAATCCACCAGCACGCCATCGCGCACCAGGTCCCAGCGCTGTGTCTTCACACCCTCATCGTCGTAGCCCACCGCACCCAGGCTGCCCGGGGTGGTCTTGTCGGCATGGAAGTTGACGATCCCGCTGCCCCAGCGGAAGCCGGCATCGCGCTTGTCCAGCGTGGCGAAGCTGGTGCCGGCGTAGTTGGCCTCGTAGCCCAGCACGCGGTCCAGCTCCAGCGGGTGGCCCACGTTCTCGTGGATGGTCAGGAACAGGTTGGAGGGGTCCAGCACCAGGTCGTACCGGCCGGGCTTGACCGACGGTGCGGNGAGCTTCTGGCGTGCCTGCCGGGCGGCGGCCAGCGCGTCCTCGCGCGGGTTGTACGAGGCGCCGTAGCCGACCATGTCGCCGGGCAGTGCGTAGCGGCCGCTGGCATCGCCGTCGAGGAACTCGTAGCCCATGCCCATCGGCGCGGACAGGCCGGCGCGGGTCCGGAAGCGGCCGCTGGCCTTGTCCACCGCGGTGGCGGTGAACGGCAGCCAGATGCGGTGGATGTCCTGGTCGATCCAGGAACCATCGCTGGAGGCGAAGTACTTCTGTTCGTTGACCAGGAACAGCGTGGAATTGAAATAGTCCGCGCCGGCATCCAGCGCGGCGGCGTTGATGTCCAGCAGCAGCGCGACCTTGTCCTGCACCGGCACCGCCATGGCGTTGCGGCGCAGCGGCGTGCGCCAGCTGACCTCGCCGACGCCCGGCGTGGGCGCCAGCTGCACCGGCCGCGTCTGCACGCGCGCATTGGCCCGGGCGATGGCCACCGCCTGCGCCACGGCCTGCACCACCTGCGCGGGTGTGCGCTGGTGNGTGGCCGCAAAGCCCCANGCCCCATTCACGATCACCCGGATGCCGACCCCGGCCGATTCACTGTTGGTNACNTTCTGGACCGTGCGCTCGCGGGTGATCACCGCCTGGTTGAGGTAGCGGCCGATGCGTACATCGCAGTAGCTGGCGCCGGCGCGGCGCGCGGCGTCCAGCGCGGCGTCGGCCAGGCGCTTGCCCTGGGCCGGGTCGCCGGGCTCCAGCAGTTGCTCGGCGGCGATCAGGCGGCCATGCGGCAGTGCCATGCCGGCCAGGCCCATGGCGGAAAGGGTGATGAACTCTCTGCGACGCACAGCCTTGCTCCCGAAGCCCCGATTGCCGCCGGTCAGGCCGACGATGCATCCTTCGACTTTCGCCAGCGTGCCGCCGCCGCACAAGTGACTGCAGTCATGGTCCGGTCACCGGCACACTGGCAATCCCCGACGAGCATCACATCCCATGGCCGAAAAACCGTCCGCTCCGTCTGTCGAGCGCAACCGCGACCCCATCGCCGAAGGCCTGCATGCGTGGATGGCCGACCGCCGCCGCGTGCTGGAAATCGGCAGTGGCACCGGCCAGCATGCGCTGTACTTCGCCGCGCGCTGGCCGCACCTGCAGTGGCAGCCCAGCGACCACCCCGACCATCTGCCCGGTATCGAGGCATGGCGGGCCGGCTCCGGGCAGGACAACCTGCTGCCGGCCCTGCCGCTGCAGGCCGAACTGCCGCCGCAGGCGCCGCTGGCGCTGCCGCCCGGTACCGCCCCGTTCGATGCGGTGTTCACTGCCAACACGCTGCACATCATGAGCTGGGCGCACGTGCAGGCGCTGTTTGCCGGCCTGCCGGTCGTTACCGTACCCGGTGCGCTGCTGGCGGTGTATGGCCCGTTCAACTACGGCGGCGCCTACACCAGTGACAGCAACGCGCAGTTCGATGCCTGGCTGAAGGCGCGCGATCCACGCAGCGGCATCCGCGATAGCGAGGCGGTGCACGCCCTGGCGGCCGGGGCGGGCTTCAGCACGCTGGAGGACCGCGCGTTGCCGGCCAACAACCGCCTGCTGGTCTGGCGGCGGGGGTGACCGGTCACCGTGCGCCCGCGTCTGCGGGCGCACGGGGTCATGCAGGCGTCAGGCCACCTGCACGATATGCAGCGCCTTGGGGTTGCGCCACTGCGCCAGCAGCGCGGCCTGGCGGGCCCTGGCCTGCTCCACGTGTGCTTCCTTGACGTGGCCGTAGCCGCGGATGTGTTCCGGCACGCTGGCGATTTCCACCGCCAGCGCCAGCCGGTCGTCCTGCAGCCCCTCCAGCAGCAGGTCCACGGTGGCGCGGTAATCGGCGATCAGCTGGCGCTCCATGCGCCGCTCGGCGGTCCGCCCGAACATATCCAGCCGGCCGCCGCGCAGGAACTTCAACCGCGCCAGCAGGCCGAACGCCTTGTACATCCACGGGCCGTATTCCTTCTTCAGCAACCGGCCCTGCTCGTCCTTCTTCGCGAACAGCGGCGGTGCCAGGTGGAAGCGCAGCTGGTAATCCCCTTCGAACTGCTGCTGCAGGCGGCGCTTGAACTCGCCGCTGGTGTACAGCCGCGCCACCTCGTACTCGTCCTTGTAGGCCATGAGCTTGAACAGGTAGCGGGCCACGGTTTCGGTCAGCGCGGTCGAGCCGCCCACGCGCTCGGCTTCGGCCGCGCGCACGCGTTCGACGACGCTGCGGTAGCGCTCGGCATAGGCGGCATCCTGGTACTCCACCAGGAACGCCACGCGGCGTTGGATCATCTCATCCAGCGAACGTGACAGGCGGGCATCGTCCAGCGGCAGGAACGCCACGTCGGCGCCATGTGCCGGCAACCCGCGCAGTTCACGCTCGTCGCCGGTGTCGCGCGGCGCGGCGGTGGCACCCCATTCGTGGCCTTCCCATTCGCCCGGCGGCAGCGGATGCAGCGGGCCGGGGGTGGTTTCGGTGTCGGTCGGGCGGTTGCGCACCAGGCCGGCAGCCTCCTGCACGGCCTGCGGATCGACCGCCGCCAGACGGCCCCACGCGAAGGCCTGCTGGTTCATTGCCACGGCCGCACCGTTGAGCTCGATCGCACGCATCAGCGCGTCCAGCGACAGCGGCACCAGGCCCTGCTGCCAGGCGTAGCCCAGGATGAACAGGTTCGAGCCAATGGCATCGCCCAGCAGCGCGGTGGCCAGCTGGGTGGCATCGATCAGCATGGGCGATTCGCCGCCGAGCGCCACGCGCACCCCGGCGATGATGTCGGCGGCGGGGAACTGCATGTCCGGCCGCGTGGTGAAGGTGCCCGGCATCGCCTCGTAGGTATTGAGCACCACCTGCGAACGGCCGGCGCGCACCTTGGACAACGCCCAGTAATCGTTCACCACCACCATGTCGCAGCCCAGCACCAGATCGGCCTCACCGGCGGCGATGCGCACCGCGTGGATGTCGTCCGGGCGGCGCGCGATGCGGATATGGGTGGTCACCGCGCCGCCCTTCTGGGCCAGCCCGGTCTGGTCCAGCACCGAGGCGCCCTTGCCTTCCAGGTGCCCGGCCATGCCCAGCAGCGCGCCGATGGTGACCACGCCGGTCCCGCCCACGCCGGTGATCAGGATGTTCCAGGGTTGGGCCAGGTCGGTGCGCGCGGCCGGTGCCGGCAGGGCGTCGAACAGGCGGGCGGCATCGCGGCGGCTGCCCTTGCGTGGCTGGCCGCCGTGCACGGTGACGAAGCTCGGGCAGAAGCCGCTCACGCACGAATAGTCCTTGTTGCAGTTGGACTGGTCGATATCGCGCTTGCGGCCGAACTCGGTTTCCTTCGGCAGCACCGACACGCAGAAACTCTTCTTGCCGCAGTCGCCGCAGCCTTCGCACACCAGCGAGTTGATCATCACCCGCTTGGCCGGGTCTTCCAGCTTGCCGCGCTTGCGCCGGCGGCGCTTTTCGGTGGCGCAGGTCTGTTCGTAGATCAGGATGGACACCCCCTTCACCTCGCGCAGGCGCTTCTGCACCGCGTCCAGTTCGGCGCGCTCGTGGAACTCCACGTCGCTGGGGAAGTGCTCGCGCTGGCGGGTCCATTTGCCGATGTTGTCCGACACCACCACGATGGTGTGGATGCCTTCGGCGCGCATCTGCTTTGCGATGTCCGGCACGCTGAGCGGGCCGTCCACCGGCTGCCCGCCGGTCATCGCCACCACATCGTTGTAGAGGATCTTGTAGGTGATGTTGACCCCGGCGGCCACGGCCTGGCGGATCGCCAGCGAGCCACTGTGGAAGTAGGTGCCATCGCCCAGGTTCTGGAACACGTGCGGGGTGTCGGTGAAGGCGGCCTGGCCGGCCCACGTGACCCCTTCGCCGCCCATGTGGGTGAACGTGTCGGTGCTGCGGTCCATCCAGGTCACCATGTAATGGCAGCCGATGCCGCCCAGTGCACGGGAACCTTCCGGCACGGTGGTGGAGGTGTTGTGCGGGCAGCCGGAGCAGTAGTGCGGCACGCGCGGGAAACTGGCGCGCGGCAGGGCCAGCTCGGCTTCCTTCTCGTCCATCCAGCGCAGGCGCTGTTCGATGGAGTCGTTGTTGAAGAACCGCTGGATGCGCCGGCCGATCACACCGGCAATGGTGGCCGGGGTGAGCTCGCCGGTGGAGGGCAGGATCCACTCACCCTGCTCGTCGTACTTGCCGACGATGGACGGACGCTGGCCCCAGCGGGCGGGCCAGTTGAAGAACTGTTCCTTCATCTGCCGCTCGATGAAGGCGCGTTTCTCCTCCACCACGATGATGTCTTCCAGCCCCTGGGCGAAGCGCGCGATGCCTTCCGGCTCCAGCGGCCAGGTCATGCCGACCTTGTACACGCGGATGCCGATGGCTGCGCAGGCCGCCTCGTCCAGGCCCAGATATTCCAGCGCCTGCAGCACGTCCAGATAGCTCTTGCCGGTGGTGACGATCCCCAGCCGCGCGTTGGGGGCGTCCATCACCACGCGGTCGATGCCGTTGG
>JGI26057J44791_1000251_pt1 | contig 10183 bp, 10 predicted proteins | sample HigsolmetaGSP19D_FD_44791 | JGI IMG/M metagenome (IMG submission 44791) | reverse complement strand
CTGGATCCGGCGCTGCCGGTGTTCGATGGCCATTTCCCGCAGGCCCGTGTCCTGCCCGGCGTGGCCCAGCTGGACTGGGCGGTGCGTTTCGGCCGGCAGGCGTTCGACATGCCGGCCACGTTCGTGCGCATGGATGCGGTCAAATTCCAGCACGTGGCCCGCCCGGGCGATGTGCTTTCCCTGCAGCTGGACTGGGACGCCCAGCGGGGCGTGCTGGCCTTCCGCTACACCTCCGCGCTCGGCGTGCACGCCAGCGGGAAAGTGGTCTTCACCGATGCGCACTGAACCCGACGCCATCCGCCTGCTGGTGGTCATTCCCGTGTATGACCACGAGCAGGCCATTGCCGCGGTGATCGATGGTGTGCGCCGCGCTGGCCTGCCCTGCCTGCTGGTCGATGATGGCTCCGGTCCGGCCTGTGCCGCCGTGCTGCGGCAGCAGGCCACGCGTGACGGCGTGCAGGTGCTGGCGCTGGCCCGGAACCAGGGCAAGGGCGGGGCGATGCTGGCCGGTTTTGCCGAGGCGGCGCGGCTGGGCTACAGCCACGTGCTGCAGATCGATGCCGATGGCCAGCACGATACCGGCGACCTGCCGCGCTTCGTCCAGGCCGCGCAGGCGCACCCGCAGGCGGTGATCTGCGGTATCCCGGCCTACGATGCCAGCGTGCCCAAGGCGCGGCTGTATGGCCGTTATGCCACGCATGTCTGGGTGTGGATCAACACGCTGTCCCTGCACCTGCGCGACACCATGTGCGGCTTCCGCGTGTATCCCATGGCCCCGCTGCAGCGCCTGGTGGTTGAAGAAACCATTGGCCGGCGCATGGACTTCGATACGGAGATCATGGTGCGCCTGTACTGGCGCGGCGTCCCGGTGGAGCATCTGGCCACCCGGGTGACCTATCCCGCCGACGGTGTCTCGCATTTCCGCCTGTGGGCGGACAACGTGCTGATCAGCCGCATGCACACGCGTCTGTTCTTCGGCATGCTGCGGCGCGCGCCACGCCTGCTGTGGCAGCGGCTGCGGGGCGCGGCATGAGCCGGCCGGATGCCGCGCCGCACTGGGCCGACATCGGCGAGTCCACCTCGGTGGTGGGCGTGCAGCTGCTGTGCGGCATACACCGCTGGTTCGGGCGCTGGCCGTTCCGCCTGTGCGTGTGGCCGGTGGTGCTGTGCCACTGGCTGGCCAATGGCGTGGCAAGGCGCGCCTCGCTGCAGTACCTGCAGCGCCTGCAGGCGCATACCGGCGCGCTGGGGCATGCGCCGCGCTGGACGGACAGCCTGCGCCACTTCTTCTGCTTCGCCGATACGCTGCTGGACAAGATCCTCGGCCTGGGCGGGCGTACCCGCCCGAGCAGATCCACCTCCAGCGTGACCTGGTGCTGCAGAAGATCGCGCGCCGTGAAGGCGGGCTGATCCTCACCGCGCACGTGGGCTGCCTGGAACTGTGCCAGGTGCTGGCCGAACAGGTGCCGGGCTTCCGCATCACCGTGCTGGTCCACACCGCGCACGCGCAGCGGTTCAACCGCCTGCTGCAGCGGCTGGATCCGCTGGCGGCGGTGGAACTGGTGCAGGTGACCGACATGGGCCCGGCCACGGCGATGCTGCTGGCGGACAAGGTGGCCGACGGCGGCTTCGTGGCCATCGTCGGTGATCGCACCCCGGTCAAAGGCGGCCGCACTTTGACCACGCCGTTCCTGGGGCACCGTGCGCCGTTCCCCATCGGCGCCTACGTGCTGGCCGCCGCACTGGGCTGCCCCGTGTACACGATGGCCTGCCTGCACGAAGGCGATGGCTACCGCGTGACGTTTGAAACCTTCACCGAACGGGTGGTGCTGCCGCGTGGCTCGCGCGATGCCGCCCTGGCCGAGCAGGTGCAGCGCTTCGCGCGCTGGCTGGAACTGCAGGTCACCCAGTCCCCGCTGGACTGGTTCAATTTCTTCCCCTTCTGGGACCAGGCTCCTCATGACGATTGACGCCGTACCCGTGTGTCGCTTCGGCGATGCACCGATCACCCTCGACCAGGTCGTGGCGTTGGCCCAGCGCCAGTGCGAGGCTGCGCTGAGCGAGGCGCCGGCGTTCCGCGCGCATATCCAGCGCGGGGCCGATTTCCTCGACCGCCTGCTGCGCGAGGACGGCGTCATCTACGGCGTCACCACCGGCTACGGCGATTCGTGCACGGTGAACATTCCGCCGGCGCTGGTCGCCGAGCTGCCGCGGCACCTGTACACGTACCACGGCTGCGGGCTGGGNCGTTACCTGGACCCGGCCGAGACCCGCGCGGTACTGGCCGCACGNCTGGCCTCGCTGGTGCGCGGCATGTCCGGGGTCAGCGTGGCGCTGCTGGAAGGGCTGGCCACGCTGCTGCGGCACGACGTGCTGCCGTTGATCCCGGCGGAAGGCTCGGTCGGTGCCAGTGGCGATCTCACCCCGCTGTCGTACGTGGCGGCCGTGCTGTGTGGCGAGCGCGAGGTGCTGTTCGAGGGCACCGTGCAGCCGGCNGCGNCGGTTCTGGCGCGGATCGGCATGGCGCCGCTGACGCTGCGGCCGAAGGAAGGCCTGGCGATCATGAACGGTACCGCGGTGATGACCGGGCTGGCCTGCCTGGCCTGGAAGCGCGCGGACTACCTGGCGCGCATGGCGACGCGGCTTACCGCGTTCAACGTGCTGTCCAGCGATGGCAACGCCCATCACTTCGATGAAACCCTGTTCGCGGCCAAACCGCATGCGGGCCAGATGCGGATTGCCGCCCGCCTGCGCGGCGACCTGCACAGCGAACGGCCGCCGCGCAACGCGCAGCGCCTGCAGGACCGCTATTCGCTGCGCTGCGCACCGCATGTGATCGGCGTACTGGAAGACAGCCTGCCGTTCCTGCGCCAGCTGATCGAAACCGAGTTGAACAGTGCCAATGACAACCCGCTGATCGATGCCGATGCCGAGCGCATCCTGCATGGCGGCCATTTCTACGGCGGCCATATCGCACTGGCCATGGACACGCTGAAGACCACCGTGGCCAACGTGGCCGATCTGCTCGACCGGCAGCTGGCCCTGGTGGTCGATGCGCGCTACAACCACGGTCTGCCCGCCAACCTGTCGGCAGCGACCGGTCCGCGTGCGGCCATCAATCATGGCCTGAAGGCGCTGCAGATCAGTGTGTCGGCCTGGACCGCCGAGGCGCTGAAGCAGACGATGCCGGCCAGCGTCTTCTCGCGTTCCACCGAATGCCACAACCAGGACAAGGTCAGCATGGGCACCATCGCCGCGCGCGATTGCCTGCGGGTGATCGAGCTGACCGAGCAGGTGGTGGCGGCCCTGCTGATCGCCGCCCGCCAGGGGCTGGCGCTGCGCGAGCGGGTGGGGCTGCACGCGCAGCTGCACGGCCCGCTGGCCGCGATGTATGACGACCTGGGGAAACGCATCGCGCTGGTGGACGAAGACCGCGCGCTGGATGGCGAACTGCGCGCACTGCTGGTGGAGATCCGCGCACAACGCTGGGAGCTGTATGCCGATGAGTGAGCACACGCCATGGGTGGGTGAAGTCGCGCTGTCGCCGGCGTTCCATGACTGCGACCCGATGAACGTGGTCTGGCATGGCCATTACTTCAAATACCTTGAGATCAGCCGCTGCGCGCTGCTGCAGCGCTATGACTACGACTATCCGCAGATGCTGGCNTCCGGCTACCTGTGGCCGGTGGTGGACGCNCGGGTGAAATACATCCGCCCGCTGCATTTCAACCAGCCGCTGCGGGTGGTCGCGCGCATCGTGGAATGGGAGAACCGCTTGAAGATCCAGTACGAGATTCTTGATGCCAGCACCGGCCAGGTGCTCACCCGCGCCCATACCATCCAGGTGGCGGTGGACGCGGCCAGCAACGAGATGCAGTACGTGTGTCCGCCGGTGCTGTGGGAGCGCCTGGGAGTGCCTGCGCCATGACCGCGCTCTCCCTCCTGCTGCGCGCCGCGCTGTGCACGCTGCTGTTGGCCGTGGTGCCGCACGTACGCGCGGCCGATGCCGCCGTGGAGGCGATCACCCAGGGCGTGGCCCGGCCGGACGTGCTGCGCGGTCAGTTCACCCAGGAAAAGCAGGTCAGTGGGTTCAGGAACCCGCTGCGTTCGCAGGGCCGGTTCGTGGTGGCGCGCCAGCACGGCGTGATCTGGACCACGCTCAAGCCGTTCCCGTCGGAGCTGGTGGTGACGGCCGATCGCATCCTCAGCCGCCAGCGCGATGGCAGCACGCGGGTGGAACTGGATGCACGCGAGCAGCCGGCCCTGCGCTCGGTCAACGCCATCATGTTCGCGCTGATGAGCGGTGATGTGCAGGCCCTGTCCAGCCAGTTCAACGTGGCCGCCAGCCGTGAGGGGCAGGGATGGCAGCTGCGGCTGACCCCGAAGTCGCCGATGCTGGCCAAGGCCTTCGCATCGCTGACCCTGCAGGGTGACCGCTACGTGCGCCGGGTGGAGATCGTGGAAGCCAACACGGACCGCACGCAGATCCAGTTCAGCGCGCTCAGTGAAGCACCGGCGACGCTGTCGGCCGACGAGGCGCGCCGTTTTGACTGAGCCCGCCGTCCCCCGGCAGGCACGCGGCCTGCACCGCCATTGGCGCTGGCTGGGTCTTGCCTGGCTGCTGGTACTGCTGGCGCTGGGTGCGCAGCAGTGGCGGCTGTGGAGCGAGGCGCCGCGGATCGACACCGACATTCTGGCGCTGTTGCCGCAGGACGCGCACGACCGCCTGATCAGCGATGTCACCCGGCGTATCGCCGATGGCAGCGCTCGCCAGGTGGTGGTGCTGCTCGGCAGTTCCGATGGCGCGGCGGCGCACCGCGCGCAGGCGGCGTTTGCCGCGGCCATGGCCCGCGACCAGGACAGCGCGCTGCTGGTCCCGAGTGGATCGGTGGAAGGCTGGTTCGATGAGGCCCGCACGTTCTACGCGCCGTACCGTGATCGCCTGCTGACCCCGGCCCAGCGCGAGCAGCTGCAGCAGGCCGCGCCCGAGGCGCTGGCCGGGCAGGCGCTGGCCACGCTGTACGGGCCCATGGGGGCGCCGCGCCTGACGCAGTGGCGTCAGGACCCGCTGTCGCTGTGGCCGCAATGGTGGCAGCAGCAGGCCGCCGGCTCCGGCCTGCGTCTGGGCGAGGACGGCCTGCTGGAGGCAGAGGGCAAGCACTGGGCGGCGCTGCAGTTCGATACCGCCGGTTCGGCCTTCCAGCTCGATGGCGAGCAGCACCTGCAGGGCCTGCTGGCGCGCGCCGGGCAGGCGGCGAACGCCGCCGCGCCCGACCTGGAGATCCTGCATGCCGGCGTACCGCTGCATGCCGAGGCGGCGGCGGTACAGGCCAACCGTGAGATCAACACGATCGGCTGGGGCTCGCTGGCCGCGGTGCTGCTGCTGGTCTGGCTGGCGTTCCGCTCGTTGCGGCCGATCCTGCTGGTGGCCGCCTCGCTGCTGATCGGCTGCGGCGTGGCGCTGGCGGTGACCGTGCTGGTGTTCGGCAAGGTGCACGTGCTGACGCTGGTGTTCGGCGCCTCGCTGGTGGGCGTGGCCGAGGATTACGGCATTCACTGGTTCGCCTCGCGCCAGGCGGCTCCCGCCGAGCGCCGCGGCGCACTGCTGCGGCACCTGCTGCCGGGCCTGTGCCTGGCCCTGCTGACCAGCGCGCTGGCTTACCTGGCGCTCGGCCTGGCACCGTTCCCGGGGCTGCGGCAGATGGCGCTGTTCTCGGTGGTCGGCCTGGCCGCGGCGTTCCTCACGGTGATCTTCTGGTTCCCCTGGCTGGACGGTGGCACCGTGCGGCCCACGCGCTTCTCGCACTGGCTCGGTGGCACGCTGCTGCGCTGGCCACGCCTGCAGGGGCGCGCGCAGGTGGCGCTGTTCGTGACGGTCGCGCTGGCGCTGGCCGGCGCAGGCATGAGCCGCCTGCAGAGCAACGACGACCTGCGCAGCCTGCAGTCCTCGCCCCCGGCGCTGATGGCCGAGCAGATCCGCCTGAGCCAGCTGCTGGGCATGCCCAGCCCGGCGCAGTTCTATCTGGTGCAGGGTGCCGACGAGGCGCAGCTGCTGCAGCGCGAGGAAGCGTTGACCGCACGGCTGCGCGGGCTGGCCCAGCAGCACCGGATCGGCGGTTACCGTGCCATCAGCGATTGGCTGCCATCGCCCCAGCGCCAGCGCGAGGACGCCGCGCTGACCGCGCGGGTGGAACCGGCGGTCCTGGCCGCGGTGAGCGACGTGGTCGGTGAGCCCCTGCCACGCCCGGCCTATGCGGCGGCCCCGCTGCGCGCGGAGGCGTTCCTGGCCTCACCGGCCTCGCAGCCGTTCCGCCACCTGTGGGTGGGCGCGGTGGGCGGGCAGATGATCAGCGTGGTGATGGTGGACGATCTGTCGCGCGAGGATGCGCTGGCGACCCTGCGCGAGGCGGCCGACGGTCTGCCGGGCGTGCGCTGGGTGGACCGCACCGCCGATTTCTCCCAGCTGCTCAAGCACTACCGCACCCTGATGGGCGGGCTGCTGCTGGTCGGCGTGGCGCTCATTTTCGCCGCGCTGTGGCTGCGTTACCGCCGCCAGGCCTGGCGGGTGTTCGCGCCCACGCTGATTGCCGGCGCACTCACCCTGGGCCTGCTCGGCCTGTTCGGCCAGCCCCTGCAGCTGTTCAACGTGCTGGCGCTGATGCTGCTGCTGGGCATGGGCATCGATTACGGCATTTTCCTGGTGGAACACCAGGGCGATCCCTCGGCGTGGCTGGCGGTGTGTGTCGGTGCCGCCAGCACCTGGCTCTCGTTCGGCCTGCTGGGTCTTTCGGCCACACCGGCGCTGCGCGCGTTCGGCCTGACCCTGCTGTTCGGCATCGGCCTGGTGTGGTTGATCTCGCCCCTGTTCCGGCCGCCGCCGCCGCGGCCCGCTCCCTGACCCGCTCCGTTGCTCGCTCTTTTCAACCTGTAGAAGGACGCTTCGATGACGCACGCCACGGCTGAACCCGCCGCTTCCCGCCCCACGCGGGAACGCACCGAAGTACTGATCATCGGCGCCGGGCCGGCCGGCTCCGTGGCTGCGGCGATGCTGCGCCAGCAGGGACGCCAGGTGCTGATGATCGAACGCCAGGCGTTCCCGCGTTTTTCCATCGGCGAGAGCCTGCTGCCGCAGAGCATGGAGTACATCGAAGCGGCCGGCCTGCTGCAGGATGTGGTGGAGGCGGGTTTCCAGCACAAGAACGGCGCGGCGTTCGTGCATGGCCAGGCGCGTACCGCGTTTGATTTCCGGCAGAAGTTCTCGCCGGGCTGGGGTACCACCTACCAGGTGCAGCGCGCCGATTTCGACAACGTGCTGGCCCGGGGGGCCGAGCGCATGGGCGCCACGCTGCGCTTCGGCGATGACGTGCTGTCGGTGGAACCGGGGGACCAGCCGGCGGTGACCGCGCGCCGCCCGGATGGCAGCGAGTACCGCATCGAGGCGGATTTCATCCTGGATGCGTCCGGCTTCGCCCGGCTGCTGCCACGGCTGCTGGACCTGGAATCGCCCTCGAACTTCCCGGTGCGCGGGGCCATCTTCTGCCACGTGCGCGACAACATCCCGGCCGAGGCGGACTTCGACCGCAACAAGATCCTCATCACCACCCATCCGCAGCATATCGATGTCTGGTACTGGACGATTCCGTTCTCCAACGGCTGCTGTTCGCTGGGCGTGGTGGCCGAGCCGTCCTTCTTCGACCGCTACGAGGGTGAGGACCTGCAGAAGCTGCAGGCCATCGTGGCCGAGGATCCGAACCTGAGCGGGCTGCTGGCCAACGCCGAATGGGCGGTGCTGCCGGTGCGCCGGATCACCGGTTATTCGGCCAATGTCCGCTCGCTGTGGGGGCCGGGTTACGCGCTGCTGGGCAACGCCGGGGAGTTCCTCGACCCGGTGTTCTCCTCCGGCGTGACCATCGCCTTCAANTCCGCGCAGCTGGCCAGCCANTGCCTGGCACGCCGCTACGCCGGNCAGGCGGTCGACTGGGAGGCCGAGTTCTCGGTCCCGCTGCGTGCGGGCGTGAAGACGTTCCGCCGCTTCGTTGAAAGCTGGTATGCCGGCGGCTTCCAGAAGATCATCTACCACCCCGACCCGCAGCCGGCCGTACGCGAAATGATCAGCTCCATCCTGGCCGGCTATGCCTGGGACACCAACAACCCGTATGTGGCCGACCCCAGCGGTCGCCGCATGCGTGTGCTGGAGGAACTGTGCAGCGCCTGATCCCGCGTTTCATCGCGCTGCTGCTGTGCCTGCTGCTGGCCGCGTGCGCCGGCCGGATGCCGCGGCCGCAGGTGCAGTTGCCCCCGTTGCGGCTGCCGCCGGCCAGCCTGCCTGCGCCGCTGGCGCTGCAGCAGCAACTGCATTTCCGATTCGGCCGCCACGAGCGTGCGCTGGACGCGCTGCTGGAAGCCGATGCGCAGCAGGTGCAGCTGGCGGTGCAGGCCATGGGCCAGACCGGCGTGCGGCTGCAGTGGGATGGGCACCAGCTCACCCAGCAGCGCGCAGCGTGGCTGCCGCCGCAGGTGCGCGCCGAGCGCGTGCTGGATGACCTGCAGTTCGCGCTGTGGCCCACCGCCGCCATCGCCGCGGTACTGCCGGCACCGTGGCAGGTGGCCGACGATGGCCGCGTGCGCACGCTCAGCCGCGATGGCCAAACCTGGCTGCAGCTCGAACGCCGCACCGATGGCAGCGTGCAGCTGGAAAACCGTGCCGAAGGCTATGGCCTGCGGATCGAGTCGATCGACATGAACCAGCAGGAGCCCTGAGCGTGCCGGCAACCCCCGCGGTGTATCTGAACGACATGGGCGTGGTCTGCGCGCTCGGCGACGGGCGTGCCGCCGTCAGCGCCGCGCTGTTCGCCGTCCAGCCCGGCGGGCTGGTGGAGAACGCGCAGGTGCTGCCCGGTCACCGTCTCGCGCTGGGCGAGGTGTGCACGCCGCTGCCCACGCTGGACGACGTGCCGTTGTCGCTGCGCTCGCGCAACAACGCGCTGCTGGAGGTGGCCCTGGCCCAGATCGCGCCGGCCACGCAGGCTGCCATTTCCCGTTACGGGGCTACCCGCGTGGCCGTGGTACTGGGCACCAGCACGTCGGGCATCGGCGAATCCGAACAGGCGCTGCGCACCCGCACCGAGCAGGGCTGCTGGCCGGAGAGTTTCGATTACGCCCAGCAGGAAATGGGCTCGCCCGCGCACTTCGTGCGCCATCGCAGCGGCGCGCAGGGGCCGGCGTGGACGCTGTCCACGGCCTGCTCGTCCAGCGCCAAGGCCCTGATGTCGGCCGCGCGGCTGCTGCGCGCGGGTATCGTCGATGCGGTCATCGCTGGCGGCGCCGATTCGCTGTGCCGCTTCACCGTGGCCGGCTTCAGCGCGCTGGAGTCGGTCGCCGCCGCACGCTGCAACCCGTTCTCGCGCAACCGCAACGGCATCAACATCGGCGAAGGCGCTGCGCTGTTCCTGCTGACCCGCGAGCCCGGCCCGGTGTGTCTCGCCGGCTGGGGCGAATCCTCCGATGCGCACCACATGTCGGCACCGGACCCGCAGGCACGCGGTGCGATCGATGCCATGGAGCAGGCGCTGCAGCGGGCCGGCTGGGCGCCGCAGCAGGTGGATTACCTGAACCTGCATGGCACCGCCACCGGTCACAACGACGCGATGGAAAGCCTGGCCGTGAGCCAGGTGCTGGGCGCGGCGGTACCGGCCAGTTCCACCAAGCCGCTGACCGGGCACACCCTGGGCGCGTCCGGTGCGATCGAGGCGGCGCTGTGCTGGCTGGTGCTGGTGGACAACCCGCAGGCCCGGTTGCCGCCGCACTGGTGGGATGGGCAGGCCGACGACGCGCTGCCGCCGCTGGCGCTGGTGGCCCCGGGACAGTGCCTGGCACAGCCACCGCAGCGTGTGCTCAGCAGCTCGTTCGCCTTCGGTGGCAGCAATGCCGTGCTGGCATTGGCACGCGCATGAGTCCTCCTGTCCTCTACCCCATCGACGAGGTCGTGCCGCACCGTGGCGCGATGCGCCTGCTGGACCGTGTGCTGGCCTGGGATGAAACGACGCTGGTGGCCGAGCTGGTGGTACCGCAGGCCGGTCTGTTCGTGGACGGCGGGGGCGTGCCGGCGTGGATCGGTATCGAATACATGGCGCAGGCGATCGCCGCGTGGGCCGGCAGCCGCGCCCGTCGTGACGGGCGCCCG
>JGI26057J44791_1000245_pt1 | contig 10330 bp, 9 predicted proteins | sample HigsolmetaGSP19D_FD_44791 | JGI IMG/M metagenome (IMG submission 44791) | reverse complement strand
CCGGTTGCTGACCTGCTGCCCGTCACCGGCCAGCGCCACGCTCTGGCCGACGCTGCCGTTACGGATCCACTGCTCCACCGCGCCGACGCCCTGCAGCTGCAGCGTCAGGCGGGCCTGGTTGTCATCGAACCGCGCCGTGGCCGTGGCCCCGTCCTGCTGTACCGAGGCACTGCGCAGACCGCCCTCGAAGGCGGCCGGTACCGCGCCATCGCGCACGGTCAGCGCCACCTCGTTGCGGGCCGCATTGCCGTCGCCGGCCACCTGCACGCTCTGCACCAGGCCGCTGGCGTTGGCCAGCCCCGCACTGTCGATGCTGCGCCCTGCGGTCTGCGGCAGCGGCGCGTCCGCAGCGGTGACCTGTACGCTGGGCTGGAAACTGATCTGCGGCTTTCCGCCCTTGCGGAAATCCATGGCCAGGGTCAATGCGCCCTGCAGCAACGTGCCGTTGGCGGCCTGCCACTGCGAGACCATGGTCACGCCGAACCACGCCACGGCATTGCCGCCCACGGTGTAGCGGCCGCGCATCAGCCCCAGTTCCGGATCCGGGATTTCGGTCAGGCCTTTGCCGGCCCGTGCTTCACCGGCCTGCACCGCCGGCGTGAACGCCAGTACCAGTGCCCCGGCAAGAAACCATCGCNTGTTCATCGCACTACTCCTTCAGAACAGGTCGGCGTGGCTGAAGCCGAAGTCGACCAGTTCGGCGTCGGTGATCGGTCCCTGGCGTGCATACAGCGCGCGTGCACTGGGCCGCTCGCCGGGTTGCAGCAGAACCGTGTTGCGGTCGAAGTCGCTGCCGATGACGACGAAAACAGCGCGCGACGGCCATGACTGCAGGAACTCGGGCAACGGCACGCTGCGGTTGCCCAGGATCGGGTCGGCCACTTCCACGACATCGCCGGCCACCTGCTTGAGCACGACGAAGTGACGGAAGCCGCGCACGTCCATCAGCACCAGGCCCGGCACACGCAGCGATCTCAGCCGGCTCTCGTCCACCCGGTAGCCGCGACCGCGCATGCCCAGCGATTCCACGTACCGCTTGATGTCCAGCAGTGAAAACCCGCGCTCGCGCACCAGCGCCGGATCGGACACGCCCATCATCCCTTCGATGACCGTGGCCTCGTCGGCATCCAGGTGATAGGCGTACTTGAGNAGTGTGGCCAGCGCCGCCGCGCCGCAGCTGTAATCGGTGTGCTGGCGCACCAGGTTGCGGTAGCGCCGCTCCTGCATGCTTTCCACCCGTTGCTGCAGCAGCGCGCCGTTGGGCAGTACGCCGCTGAAGACGGTGTCCCCGGCCTGTACAGGCATACAGGGCAGCAGCAGGCCCAGCACGGCGATGAATCCGCAACGCAACATGACAGCACTCCGCGGCAAGGAGGGAGCCCCTGCCCCAAGGGGGAGGAGGGACAGGGGCTCCCGGGGGCCCGGCCATTGGCGGATGGCCGGGTTTGTTGCGCTCAACGCAGTTCCACTGCGAAAGCGGTCACGCGGGGGTGTTACTCGCCGCCGCCCGGGGTGCCACCACCGGTGGAGGGCTGCGCCACGGCCAGTGCCAGGCTGTTGGCCTGCAGATTGCCGGTGCCGGAAGCCACGTTCACCCCGATGTTGCCCGAGGCATTGGCGAACGCGCTGCCGGACAGCCCTGCGGTGTTGCTGGCGTTGACGGCCACCCACTGGGTGGTGCGCACGGTGCCGCTCAGGCTGGCGTACAGGTCGGCCACGCCGAGTTCGATGAACTCGCTGGTGCCGCTCTCATCGGTGTCGAAGGCAATGCCACCCACGCCGTCACGGTACGGATTGTCCGTGGCGTTCTGGATCTCATTGTCCATGTCGATGTGACCGGTGCTGTTGCCGGCCGGGTGGCTGGCGCCACTCCAGGCGTCCAGATAGTAGTTGTCCTTCTGGTAGGCGTTGCCGGTGCCCTCGTAGGTGCCGGCGCCGACCGCCAGCGTGGCGCCGGAGACACGTCCGCTGAGACTGACATTCACCGAGTCGGTCATCGAACGCATGTAGCCCGCATTCTCGACACTGTTGCCGCTGGAGACCTGGTTGGAGGAGATGCTCGACTGCGCCATGGCGGCGGTCGCCACCGAGGCGGCCAGCGCGTTCTTCTGCGCGTTGTTGTTGCCCGAGGCAACGTTCACGCCGATGTTGCCCGAGGCGCCGCTGAAGGCGTTGCCGCCCAGACCCGCCGCATTGGTGACGCCCTGGTTCATCGTCTCGTTGTTGCCCACGGCCTGGTTGACGAACACTTCGGCATCGGCCATGCCGAAGCTGAAGGAGGCGTCGGCGGCGGACAGCGAAGCCGCATTGTCCTGGGCATTGTTGTCGCCGGCGGCCACGTTGAAGCCGAGGTTGCCCGAGGCACCGGACGCCACGTCGTCGGAGATCGAGGCGGTGTTGTCCAGCAGTTCGTTGTCACCGCTGTTGCCGCTGATCGCCTGGCGGTTGTCGATGACCGCGATGGCCGCCGAATCCAGATCGATGCTGCCGGTGACTTCCGGATCACCGGAGAAACGGATGTCGCTGCTCAGGCGCAGGTCCTTCTCCAGGTTCACGTCCACGCCGTGGTTGTTCTTCTCGGACCGCTCATCGGAACTGACGTTGCTCTGCTTCTGCACGTTCTCGTTGACGGTCACGTCGCGGGTGCTGGTGAAGCTGTTGTTGGTGGTGTTGCTGGTGCTGTTGGTTTCCGTGTTGCTGTCGTTGTTGCTGGTGCTGGTGGAGGTGTTGCGCACGGTGTTGCGGACCACGTTGCGGGTGTCGTTCACCGTGTCCGAATCAGTGTTGGTATTGGTGTTGGTATTGGTGTTCGTATTGGTACGAACCTCCGTTACCGCATGCCAATGGTTGATGTTCGCGCTGGCGTTCTGGTTGTCCCCATTCCAGCTGCTGGCCGAAGCCGAAGCCGCTGCGCTGGCGATGGCCAAAGCGAGTACAGTCCTTTTCACGGTCGCTTTCATGGTGCCCTCTCTCTCATCAGTGGTGTTTCGGGTGGTTGCTGCTCACGGGTTGCCCTGCACGGCCATGCTGAGGATGTTGGCCGTGTCATTGCCGCTTCCCGCGATCTGATTGAGTTGCAGGACACCCTCGAACCCCTGCAGTGCCGACGCTGCCACGCCTGCGCTGCGGGTGCCGCTGGCGGAACCGTTGCCGGTCATGCCCTGCCCCCCTGCTGACGCGGTCACGCTCGCTGCGGCAAGCGCCGCATCGTCGGACTCGCGTATGCCTTCACTGGCCAGTGCCGCCTGCACGACGTTGAGCGTCGTGTTGCCGGTCCCACTGGCCTGGTTGATCGATGCGATGCCGCTGGCGCCCTGCAGCGCCAGGCCATCGATCTGCGCACTGGCCTGCATGGGGCCGGCCAGCACGCGGTTGGCGTCGCTGCGCTGCGCGGGTGCGATGACCACCCGGGCCCGCCCGCCCTGCGCCATGCCGTGCAGATTCGCCTGCACGTTGAAATCGCCTGCGGCCTGGTTGATGGCGATCACGCCCTGGGCGCCGGCCAGTGCGCGCCCGCCCAGATGGCTGCGATCGAGGTAGCCGAGCATGCCGCTGTAGTCGTCTGCCCAACCGAGGGTCGGCAGCAGCGCCAGCAGCAGGATGCCCAGACGGCCGCGCGCGTTCACCGGCCACCCGCCTGTGCCGGGGCTCCCAGCGGGAACTGCGCCAGCGCGCCGCGCACCTGGTCACCGATACCGCGCGTGGTGGCGCCGACCGCGCCTAGCGGTCCGCCCAGTGCGCTGCTGATCGGGTTGCCGGCTCCACCGCTGGTACCGCTCTGGCCCAGCCGGCCCACCGCCCCGCCCAACGCATGCTGGGTCACCCGTTCCACCGTGGTGCCGCCGCCCTGGGCCGGGCCGACGCTCTGGCCCGCGCCGAGCCCGGCAAAGTCCGCATCGTCGAGCTCGTCCATGCCGTTGGAGGTTCCCAACGCCGAGGCGATCTCGCCTTTCGGCGACGGGTCGGCAATCAGGGCCACGCCCGGGGGCGCCTGGCGATAGGCGGTGCGCGTGGACACATCGCGCAGCAGGACCATTTCACCCGGCTGCGGCTTCACACCCTGCCGCGCGCCGGAGGCCGCCGCCAGCAGCGGGCTGCCGGCCAACAGCAGCACGATGCCTGCCTGCAGAAGCCTGCGCGATGCGATGCCGATGCTGTCCATGCCGCTCTCCCGTACCGTGTGCGGTAGGGATGAGCAGCTTTCGTGCCAAGTCTGGATGCACCGTGGCACAAGCGTTTGCGGCGTAGCGGCCAGGCGTGGCGACACGCTTGCGATACACCCGCATGCGGGCGCCAGCTGAGGCTGAACAGGTGACAACGCCGCTGGGCTGCGGCCTGCCGGGGTGTATCCCACCTGTAACAGGCCCTGCTACACCCCCGTTACGCTGCCGCTTCAGCCACGCCACCCGCGCATGGAAAAACAGCGCAGGGCCGGAGCACTGCGCTGTTTCGGGGGCACGTCACCGCGGGGGGATATCACCTGGCGGTGTGGGGTCGGGATCATCGATCCCGACATTGGTGGACGGGTTGTCATACACCGCCTGATCCAGCAGCCCGGTCTCCTTGGCCACCAGCACCGGCACCAGCATCTGCCCGGTCACGTTGGTCAGCGTACGCATCATGTCCAGCACGCGGTCGATGGCGTACAGGTAGCCGATGGTTTCCAGCGGCAGGTTGGCCGCGCTGAGCACCACGGTCGCCATGACAACCGCCGTGCCGGGCACGCCGGCGGTACCGAAACTGCCCAGTACCGAGGCGATCAGCACAACCACGTACTGTTCCGGGCTCAACGGCACGCCGCTGTACTGGGCGATGAAGACNGCGCACAGCGCCGGATAGATGGCGCCGCAGCCATCCATCTTGATGCTCGCGCCCAGCGGCACCGCGAAGGCGCCGTAATCCCGGTTCACGCCGAGATTGTGGGTGATCGAACGCAGNGCNACCGGCATGGCGGCGAAGCTGGACGAGCTGACGAAGGCCACCTGCATGCCCGGCGCGGCGCCGCGGAAGAACTTCAGCGGGTTGAGTCCATGCGCGAGCAGCAGCGCGCCGTACACCACCACGATGTGCAGCGCGCACGCCACGTACAGCGCCAGCACGAAGTTGCCCAGCGGCAGCAGCTTCTCGAAGCCATAGCTGCCCACCAGCCCGGCGATCAGGCCGAAGGTACCGATCGGGGTGACTTCCAGCACGAAGCGGGTCACCTGGATCATGATCTCGCTCATCTGCCCGACCAGCTGCCGCGCCTGNGTNACCTTNTCGCCCAGCTTGACGATGGCAAACCCNACCAGCCCGGCGAAGAAGATCACCGGCAGGATCGAACCACGCCCGGCGGCAAGCACCGTCTCACCGGCGGCATTGACCCGCGTACCGATCCCGGACAGCGCGTAGAACACGTTGGAGGGCACCACATCCAGCAGCACCTGGACCACGCTCGGTACCTGGCGCGGGACATAATCGTGCGCGGTGGACAGCTGCAGCCCGCCACTGCCCGGCTGCAGCACCGTGCCCACGCCCAGGCCCACGCACACGGCCAGCGCGGCGGTGATCACGAACCACAGGAAGGTGCGCCCGCTGAGCGCGGCGACCGACTTCTGCCCGTGCAGCGAGGAAATGGCATTGATGACCGCGAAGAACACCAGCGGGACGGCGATCATCTTGATCAGGGTGACGTACAGCTCGCCCAAGGGCCCGAACCAGGTCTCCGCAGCGGGACCGAGCAGCCACCCGGCCAGGGCGCCGAGCACGAAGCCGCCGACAACGCGTTGCCAGAACGGGATGCGCAGCCAGGCAGAGACCAGCTTCATAGGCAATCCAACTGTGTGTAATGCGGGGAGGATCGCACCATAGCCGATGAAGCCCCTGCAAACGAGGCGACCGCAGCAAATCAGCGTGTCATCGGCGTGCATTGCGGAGGCGGGCATAATGAACGCCCTGTTCCGCTTCGTGAGATGTCCGCCTTCATGAGTCGTACCGTGTCTTTGCTGGCTGCGTGTGCCGCCACCCTGCTGCTGGGCGCCTGCGCCAGCACGAGCTCCCCGGCTTCGGCCCCCGCCGGCCTGCAGGTGGCCGTGGCACCGGTGGCCCACCCTGCCGGTGAAACCCCGCAGTGGTGGTACCGCAGCGGTGCGGCCAGCGCCGCCGCCAACGGTGCCATGAACGGCAAGGCCCGGAACGTGATCCTGTTCCTGGGCGATGGCATGAGCCTGACCACCGTGGCAGCGGCGCGCATCTTCGAAGGACAGCGCAAGGGCAATCCCGGTGAAGAGAACCTGCTGTCGTGGGAACACTTCCCGGCCACCGCATTCAGCAAGACCTACAACGTGGACTCGCAGACGCCGGATTCGGCCGGCACGATGACGGCGATCACCACCGGCGTGAAGACCCATATGGGCGCCATTGGCGTCAGTGCCGGCACGCGCAATGACTGCGCCGACAGCCTTGGCAAGGGCCTGATGACCTGGCTGCAGCTGGCCGACAGCGCCGGCATGGGCACCGGCATCGTGAGTACCGCGCGGCTGACTCACGCCACCCCGGCCGCCACCTACGCGCATTCGCCGGACCGCAACTGGGAGAACGACAGCGACCTGCCCGAGCAGGCCAAGGCGGCCGGCTGCAAGGACATCGCCCAGCAGCTGCTGTCCACCGCACGCTTCGGGCGCGGCCCGCAGGTGATGCTCGGCGGCGGCCGCGGCCAGTTCACCACCGTGAACGAGCGCGACCCCGAGTACGACGACAAGGTCGGCCAGCGCCTGGACGGGCGCAGCCTGGTGCAGGAATGGCAGCAGGCCCACCCGCAGGGGGCCTACGTGTGGAACGCGGCGCAGCTGAAGGCTGCCGCCGGTGCACCGGCCGTGCTGGGCCTGTTCGAGCCGGACCACATGCAGTACGAACAGGACCGCCCGGGCGATGCCGCCGGCGAGCCCAGCCTGGCCGACCTGACCCGCGCGGCGATCGCCACCCTGTCCAAGGACCCGAACGGGTTCGTGCTGATGGTGGAAGGTGCCCGCATCGACCATGCCAACCATAGCGGCAATGCCTACCGTGCGCTCAGTGACACCGTGGCGCTGTCCGATGCGGTGCGTGCCGCGATGGAGGCCACCTCGGCCGAGGACACGCTGATCGTGGTCACCGCTGANCATTCGCACACGCTGAACTTCGTCGGCTATCCGGCGCGCGGCAACCCGATCCTGGGCAAGGTGCAGGACCGCGGNGGCGAGGATGGTCTGGGCACGCTGCAGCCGGCGCTGGACGGNCTGGGCCAGGCCTACACCACGCTGAGCTATGCCAATGGCCCGGGCTATACCGGCGCCAGCAACCAGCAGCCGGCCGGGCCNAAGCGCTTCCCGCACAACCCCAGCAGCTTCGAACCGCGCAGCGGCCGGCCGGACCTGCTGGCGGTGGATACCACGCACCCGGATTACATGCAGGAAGCNCTGGTACCGGCCAAGAGCGAATCGCACGGCGGCGAGGATGTGGGCATCTGGGCGCGCGGTCCCGGCAGCACGGCCTTCCGTGGCACGCTGGAGCAGAACGCCATCTACCACCTGATCGTGCAGGGCACCCCNCGCCTGCGCGAGCGCCTGTGCCAGGCGGGTACCTGTGATGGCCATGGCGTGCCGGTNGAGCTGCCGCAGCCGGCCGCCTTCGAGCGCGCCCGCCAGGACTGAAGCGCACNGCGCTGGAGTGCCACGCGAACGGCGGCCATACTGGCCGCCGTTTCCGTTTCCGCCTGCGTGCGCGGGGCAATACGGCGTGGCCACCTTTCCCGATCTTGTGAACGTGCCCGGCCCGCTGCTGGTCGGCTTCAGCGGCGGCCTGGATTCCAGCGTGCTGCTGCATTGGCTGCACCGCTGCGCACAGGCGGCGGCCCAGCCGGTACGTGCGGTGCACGTGCACCACGGATTGCAGGCACAGGCCGACGCATGGGTGCAGCACTGCCAGCAGCAGTGTGCGGTGCTCGGGGTGCCGCTGCGGATTCACCGTGTGCAGGTGAACGCCCAGAGCGGTCTCGGGCCGGAAGGCGCGGCGCGGCAGGCACGCCGCGAAGCGTTCAGCGCCGAACTGGAACGCGACGAGACGCTGGTGCTGGCCCAGCACCAGGATGACCAGGCCGAAACCTTCCTGCTGCGCGCCCTGCGCGGTGCCGGCGTGGACGGCCTGGCGGCCATGGCGGCCGAGACCACCCTGGAGGGCCGCCGCCTGTGGCGGCCCCTGCTGGGCGTGCCACGCCGCGCGCTGCAGACCTATGCCGAGGCGCACGGCCTGGCCTGGGTGGAAGACCCCAGCAACGCCTGCGATGACGCCGACCGCAACTTCCTGCGCCTGCGGGTGCTGCCGCTGCTGCGGCAGCGTTGGCCGCATGCCGCCGCCGCGCTGGCCACCAGCGCCGCCCACGCCGGGCAGCTGCGCACCCTGCTGGAGGATGAGGATGCGGCGCTGCTGCAGCACGTGCAGGTCACCCCGAACGTGCTGTCACTGGACCTGCTGCGGCAGGTGTCGCGCGAACGCCGCGCGCGCCTTGTCCGCGCGTGGAGCCTCCGGCAGTGCGGCTCCACGCCGCCGGGGCGCGTCCTGACGCAGCTGGAAGAGGAGGTACTGGGCGCTGCCAGCGACCGGGCCGCACAGGTGCGCTGGGGTACGCAGGTGATCCGCCAATGGCGCGAGCATCTCTACCTGTTGCCGGCCGAACTGCCGGTGCTGCCGGCCGGGTGGGAGCAGCACTGGGATGGCCGGGCGCCGCTGGCACTGCCCGACGGCGGTGAGCTGCGCCTGCTCGGCGCGGCCGCCTTCGCAGCGCCGCTGCAGGTGCGCGGCCGCCGGGGGGGCGAGCGCATCCAGCTGCCCGGCCGCACCCACCTGCATGCGGTGAAAGACTGCCTGCAGCGCGAACACCTGGCCCCGTGGCGGCGGGCGCAGCTGCCCCTGCTGTACGACGGCGACACCCTGCTGGCAGCGGCCGACGTGGTCATCGGCGCCGGGCTGCAGCCCTGGCTGGACGCGCAGGGCGCACGGTTGCAGTGGCGGCCGGGCGGCTGGTGAATTGACCCCTGCGCGCCACCCGTCCACACTTGGCACATGGCAAAGAAGTCCCCCGAAAACACCTCGCCGGTCGCCCAGTTCGAGCAGTCGCTCGAATCGCTGGAGCAGCTCGTTGAACAGATGGAAACCGGCGAACTGAGCCTGGAAGCCTCGCTCAGCGCCTACGAACGCGGTGTCGGCCTGTACCGGCAGTGCCAGCAGGCCCTGGAGCAGGCCGAGCTGCGGGTGAAGCTGCTCACCGACCCGGCGCAGCCGGAAAGCGCCGAACCGTTCGACCCGCCGCATCACGACGGTTGATGCATGAGCGTTGAAAGCCGTTTTTCCCGCTGGCGCGCGCATGTCGAACGCCAGCTCGAGGCTGCCCTGCCCTCTGCTGCACAGTCCCCGCACGGCCTGCACCAGGCGATGCGGTATTCGGTGCTGGGCGGCGGCAAGCGCATGCGGCCACTGCTGGTGCTGGCCGCCGGTGAAGTGGTCGGCGCCGACGCGGCAGGCCTGGATGCACCGGCCATGGCCGTGGAGCTGATCCACGCCTACTCGCTGGTACACGACGATCTGCCGGCGATGGACGACGACGCCCTGCGCCGTGGCAAGCCGACCACGCATGTGGCCTTCGATGAAGCCACCGCCATCCTGGCTGGCGACGCGTTGCAGGCGCGGGCTTTCAGCCTGCTGGCCGAAGCGGCGCTGCCCGCGGAACTGCGCGTGGCCTGCCTGCAGACGCTGGCCCAGGCCGCAGGTGCCGCCGGAATGTGCGGCGGCCAGGCGCTGGATATCGACGCCACCGGCCAGCAGCAGTCCCTGGATGCACTCAAGCGCATGCACGCGCTCAAGACCGGTGCGCTGATCCGCGCGGCGGTGCGCATGGGCGCGCTGTGCGGCAATGCATCCACGGAGGCACTTGCGCGGCTGGACCGCTTTGCCGATGCACTGGGACTGGCCTTCCAGGTACGCGATGACATTCTGGATGTCGAGGCCAGTTCCGAGCAGCTCGGTAAAACCGCCGGCAAGGACCAGGCGCAGGACAAGTCGACCTTCCCCGCGCTGCTGGGCATGGACGGTGCCAAGGCCGAACTGCATGCGCTCGCCCGTGTCATGCACGAAGCGCTGAAGGGCTACGGCGAGGAAGCCGATGCGCTGCGTGCGCTGGGCCGGCTGGCGATCGAACGCGATCATTGAGGTCGAACGCCCGCAGCGTGCCCGTCTCCATGAAAAAACGCCCGGCACTGCCGGGCGTTTTTCATCCACGTCGCCGCGATGATTACTTGATCAGACGCAGGATGAAGGG
>JGI26057J44791_1000244_pt1 | contig 10371 bp, 9 predicted proteins | sample HigsolmetaGSP19D_FD_44791 | JGI IMG/M metagenome (IMG submission 44791) | reverse complement strand
ACGCAGCCACCCGCCAGGCACTGACCGCACAGCAGCAACAGCAGCAGCACGAACAGGCAGCCCAGCCGGAGCCGGCACCGGGTGCGGTGGCAGCCGCCGCTGCGGTGGCCGCCGCCACGCCGGATGCACCGGCCGAAACGGTCCGGCCGCTGTCCGATTGGCGCAGCCCGCAGCACTGGCTGTACATGGAAACGCTGGTGCAGGTGAAGTTCGCCGAGGAGGCCCGCGGGCTGCCTTCGGGCGAGCACAGTGAAAAGCTGGCCGCCGCGCTCACCGTGGAAGCGGCCCGCAGCGGCCTGTTCCGGGTGGACCGGGTGGAGCTCAATGAGGATGGCTCACTGGCCCGCGCGGTGCAGACCAGCGCCCTGCGTGATGAGAGCGCGCTCAACCGCACCAGCACCGCAGTCTCCACCCATGAGGCCATGCAGCGCAGCGTGCAGGAGAACAGCGAACGGGCGCTGGAAGCAGCCGATACCTACCGTGAGCAGCAGCGCATCGAACAGCAGCAGTCGCTGCATGGTCAACGCGCGATGATGGCCTGACCGCCGTGCTCCGGCGCTGCACCAGGCAGCGCCGGCGTGCCGCTCAGTGGCCGGTGCCGGACGCGCGCTGGCCCACCTGCTCCAACAGGGTCTGGCTGGCCGCGTTCAGACCGAGCACGGTCACCTGCGCCCCGTGCGCGGCCAGTTTCTCCTGCACCCGCTGCAGCGCATCCACGGCGGTGAGGTCCCACAGGTGGGCCATCGTCAGGTCGATCTGTACCTGCGCCGCCACGTGCTGGTAATCGAAGGCCGCACTGAACTGCCCGGCCGAGGCGAAGAACAGCTGACCGCGCACGGTGTAGCGCTGCGTGTCCGTGTCCGGTTCCCCGCGCTGCACGTCCAGCAGGTGGCCCACCTTGCGCGCGAAGAACAGCGCCGACAGCAGCACACCACTGAGCACGCCCTTGGCCAGGTCATGGGTGGCCACGGTCACCACCACGGTGAGCAGCATCACCGCCGATGAGCTGCGCGGATGGGTGCGCAGGTCGGCCAGCGAGCGCCAGCTGAAGGTGCCGATGCTGACCATGATCATCACCGCCACCAGGGCGGCCATGGGGATCTGCCGGACCAGGTCGCTGCCGTAGACCACCAGCAGCAGCAATACGCTGCCNGCCACCAGGCACGACAGGCGGCCCCGGCCACCGGAGGTCACGTTGATGACGGACTGGCCGATCATCGCGCAGCCGGCCATGCCGCCCAGGAAACCGGTGGCGGTGTTGGCCAGGCCCTGCCCCACGCACTCGCGNTTGCGCTGGCTGGGCGTTTCGGTGAGGTCCTCGACGATCTGCAGGGTCATCAGCGATTCCAGCAGACCCACCACGGCCAGCGTGGCCGACACCGGCAGCAGGATCGACAGCGTTTCCCAGGTCAGCGGTACGTCCGGCAGGAAGAACGAGGGCAGCGTGTCGGGCAGCTGGCCCATGTCGCCCACGCTGCGCACGTCGATGCCGAAGCCCACCACCACGGCGGTGAGCACGGCGATGGCCACCAGCGGCGAGGGCACCACCCGGGTGATCCGCGGCAGCAGGTAGATGATGGCCAGTGCGGCGGCACACAGCACGTACACCACCGGCCCGCGGCCGACCAGTTCCGGCAGCTGCGCCATGAAGATCAGGATGGCCAGCGCGTTGACGAAGCCGGTGATGACCGAGCGCGAGACGAAGCGCATCAGCGAGCCCAGCTTGAAGGCACCGATGAGCATCTGCAGCAGACCGGTCAGCACGGTGGCGGCGAACAGGTACTGCAGGCCGTGGTCACGGACCAGGTCCACCATCACCAGCGCCATGGCACCGGTNGCGGCGGAGATCATGCCGGGGCGGCCGCCGGCGATCGCGGTGATGACCGCGATGGAGAANGAGGCATACAGCCCCACGCGCGGGTCGACCCCGGCGATGAGGGAAAAGGCGATGGCTTCGGGAATGAGGGCGAGCGCAACGACGATGCCGGACAGAACGTCGCCACGGACGTTGCCCAGCCACTGCTGGCGCAGCGGGTAATGGGTATTCACGGAAATTCTCCGCGCACCGGCGGCGGTGCCGCAGGGCGCTGCAGTGGAAACGACACGGGTCCTGATGCTGGAAGATCCAGCCGCTGCGGAGCAGGTTCAGGGTGGCGTGGGCACTGCGCGCTTCCAGACGGGGAACAAGGGGGCGCAGTGTACGGCACCGGTGGGGCCGGCTCAATGCGCGGCGCGTACGCCGGCACGGGGCACCGCGCCTATACTGCTGCCACCTCCCGAGCCTGGCGCGGCGAGCGCCGCCGAGCACCGCATGGCTGAAGCGTCCCCCCGTTACCTCGATCTGCGCAGCGAACAGGGGGTACTGCGCCTGTCCATCGCCGGCACGCTGCTGCTGGCCCTGGCCGGTGTGGCGTTCGGGCTGCTGGCCAATTCCTCGCTGATCATCTTCGATGGCATCTACGGTCTGATCGACCTGGTGATGACCTGGCTGTCGCTGCTGGTGGCGCGGCTGATCGCCCTGTCCACCCAGACCGATGCGCTGCAGTCGCGGCTCAACCAGCGCTTCAGCATGGGCTTCTGGCACCTGGAGCCGATCGTGCTGGGGGTCAGCGGGACGCTGATGATCGGTGCGGCGCTGTATGCGCTGGTCAATGCGGTGGACGCGCTGCTGTCCGGCGGGCGCGAGATCGCGCTGGGCCCGGCGATCGGTTTTGCCGCCCTGTCGATGCTGGCCGAGGGCGGGTTCGCCGCCTGCGTGTGGCGCGCCAACCGCCGCATCGGGTCGGCCTTCGTGGCGCTGGATGCGAAGAACTGGGGCATCGCCGCCAGCATGTCGGCCTGCTANCTGCTCGCCTTCCTGGGCGGTGCGTGGCTGCACGGGACGCGGCTGGCCTGGCTGGGCCCGTACATCGACCCGGCCATCCTGGCAGCGGTGTGCCTGTTCGTGATGGTCGCCCCGCTGGGCACCGTGCGCCGCGCGGTGTCGGACATNNTGCTGGTNACCCCGCCGGCGCTGCAGGCGCACGTGGACGCGGTCGCCCGTGCNGTGGTGCGCGAACACGGTTTCATCGAGCANCGCAGCTACGTGGCGCAGGTCGGGCGCGGCCAGCAGATCGAACTGTTCTTCGTGGTGCCCGCCGATGATCCACCGCGCGCGTTGGCCGAGTGGGACGCGCTGCGCGACACGATCGGCACCGCACTGGGCGAGGAATCTCCGGACCGCTGGCTGACGATCATGTTCACCACCGACCGCGAATGGACGCTGTGACCGCTCAGGGCGACGGCGAAGTGGCCGGCACCGCCATGCGCTGCTTCCACTGCCGCGGCGAGTGCCCGGTCTGTGCCTTGAACGCACGCGAGAGCGCCGCCTCGCTGCCGTAGCCCACCTCGGTGGCGATGCGCTTGAGCGGCTGGCCACGGCGCAGCGCCTGCTGCACCAGGCGGGTGCGCCAGCCCTGCAGGTAATGCCCGGGCGTGCTGCCGATGACCTCGCGGAACGTTTCGGCGAACGCACTGCGCGACATGCCGGCCCGCTCGGCCAGCGCCTGCAGCGACCAGTCATGCGCCGGCTGCTCGTGCATGGCCACCAGCGCGTGGCGCAGCCGCGGGTGGCCCATGCCGGCCAGCAGGCCGATCTGGATCTGCCCGTTTTCCATCAGCGTGCGCAGCAGCTGGACCAGCAGCGCCTGCAACAGGCTGTCCAGCAGGGCCTGGCGGCCACAGCGCTGGGCCGGCGTCTCTTCGAACAGCAGGTCCAGCAGGGCATCGCTGCCCCACAGCGCGCGCAGGGGCAGGTGCACCGGCAGCGGCAGGGCATCGGCCACCGGGCTGCCTTCACCGCCATCAAAGTGCAGCTGCGCGCTGATCACCTGCGCATGGCTGTCGCGGTCGGCGTGCAGGGTATGCGGTANCGGGCGCGGGTACAGCAGCAGGCTGGGTTCGTGCAGCGGCAGCACCGCGCCGTTGCCGTGCGTGGCGCTGGCCGGGCCGCCACGGATCAGGTGCAGCAGCGCATGCTCCGTCGCACCGGCAGGCCGGTACGTGCCCTGCAGCGGATGGGCGTGCAGCACGCGCCCGCTGACCGGAAAGCGCGCCAGCAGCGACTCGAGTCGATCGACCATTCTGGACGCTCCATCAAGTTTCATGGATTCCATGTTGCCACACGTCCAGACCGGTGCGGCACAATGGCATCCACTGGCACCCCGCCATCCCCCCTTCAAGGAGTACGCAGATGTCCATCGAAAAGGTTCTCTACACCGCCCAGGCCACCTCCACCGGCGGCCGCGAAGGCCGCGCGGTGTCCTCNGACAACGTGCTGGACCTGCAGCTGTCCACCCCGCGCGAACTCGGCGGNGCCGGTGGCCCGGGCACCAACCCGGAACAGCTGTTCGCTGCCGGCTACTCGGCCTGCTTCCTGGGCGCGCTGAAGTTCGTCGCCGGCCAGGACAAGGTCGCGCTGCCGGCTGACACCACNGTGACCGGCAAGGTCGGCATCGGCCAGATTCCGACCGGCTTCGGCATCGAGGTGGAGCTGACGGTCAGCGTGCCGGGCCTGCCGCGCGAGCAGGCAGAAGCGCTGGTGCAGAAGGCCCACGTGGTGTGCCCGTACTCCAACGCCACCCGCAACAACATCGATGTGACCCTGATCGTCGCCTGAGCCGGCACGATGCAGTGCTGAAAAAAAATGGGCGGGTGCCGGCCGTAGCCGTGCACCCGCCCATCCCACCGCGGTTGCCCCTGCCGGGGCCATGCGCTGCCAGCGTTACTGCTCGCTGGTGATCAACTGCACCACGCTGGAGAAATCCAGCTTGCCGCGCCCGGCCTGGTGGTTCATCGAATACAGGTTGCGTGCCAGTTCGCCCAGCGGAATCGAGGCGCCCACGCCCATCGCCGCTTCCACGGCCAGGCCCATGTCCTTGAGCATCAGGTCGCTGCCGAAGCCACCGCTGTAGCCGCGCGAGGCCGGAGCGTTTTCCAGCACACCCGGCCACGGGTTGCAGACCTCGGTCGCCCAGCTGCGGCCGGTGCTCACCGCCATCATCTGCGACAGCACCTTCGGGTCCAGGCCATGCGCCACGCCCAGCGCGATCGCCTCGCCGGTCACCGCCATGATCACGCCCAGCGCCATGTTGTTGCACAGCTTGGCCACCTGGCCGGCGCCGTTGGCACCCACATGGAAGATGTTGCGGCCCATGGCCTGCAGCAGCGGGCGGGCACGTTCCAGCGCCTGTTCCTCGCCACCGACGATGAAGGTGAGCGTGCCNGCCTGTGCNCCGGCGGTGCCGCCGGAGACCGGGGCGTCGATCATCTGCAGCCCACGCGCGGCGGCCGCTTCGCTGACCTTGCGGGCACTGGCCGGGGCGATGGTGCTGCAGTCGATCAGCAGCGCGCCCTCGGGCACGTGCGCCAGGATCCCTTCTTCGCCCAGGTACAGGCCTTCCACGTGGCGGCTGGCCGGCAGCATGGAGATCACCACCTCGGCGCCGGCCAGGGTGTCGCGGGCCGAACCGGCGGCGGTGGCGCCGGCATCCACGGCGGCCTGCAGGGCGGCGGGCACCAGATCGAACACGCGCACCGCGTGNCCGGCCTTGACCAGGTTGGCGGCCATCGGGCCACCCATGTTGCCCAAACCAATGAACGCGATGTGGCTCATGCGGGGATCCTCTGTGCGGTGGTCGTGCCCAGGTCGGCCAGCGGGTGCTGGTCGGCCGGCCACGGGGAAAGGAAGAATGCTTCGGCCCAGGCGGCGTCCGCCTCGGCCAGGTGCGGCGGATTCCAGCGCGGCGTGCGGTCCTTGTCGATCAGCAGCGCGCGGATGCCTTCGGCAAAATCGCCGTGCGCGGCGCAGTGCAGGCCGGCGATGTATTCCATGCGGTAGGCATCGGCCAACGTGCCGGTGGCGGCGCGGCGGTGCAGTTCGAAGGCCAGCCGTGCTGCCCCGGGCGAACCGGCAGCCTGCGCCTTCTGAGCGCCCTGCAGCCAGGGATCGTCGGTCTGCAGCGCGGCGATGCGCTCCACGATCGTCTCCAGGTCATCGCCCTGGCACAGCGCGTCCAGCAGCGCCGCATTGGCCAGCAGCGGGCCGGTGGGCGCGTCGCTGGCGAACGACTGCAGCAGGTGATCCAGGCGGGTGTGGTTGTCGGCCGCATCGGTGCCCCAGGCCACCTGCAGCAGCGCCTCGAACACCGCGCTGCGGCGCTGTTCGGCAATGTGCAGGTCGGCCAGGCCGGCGTAGATGGCATCGCCGGCGGTGAGCGGGGCCGCGGTGAGCGCCAGGAACAGACCGGCGCGGCCGGGCACCTGGTTCAGCAGCCAGCTGCCGCCCACATCGGGGAACAGGCCCACGCTGATCTCCGGGAACGCCAGCCGCGAGCGCTCGCTGACCACGCGATGGCTGGCGCCGGACATCAGGCCCAGGCCGCCGCCCATCACGATGCCATGGCCCCAGCACAGCAGCGGCTTGGGATAGTGGTGAATGGCGTGGTCCAGCCGGTACTCCACCGCGAAGAACTCCGCCGCGTAGCTGTTCTGTCGGATATCGGTGTGGCCGGCCGCGGTGTACGCGCGCATGGCCTGGTACAGGCTGTGCAGATCGCCGCCGGCACAGAACGCCTTCTCGCCCGCGCCCTGCAGCACCACCATGGCGACCTGGTCGTCCTGCGCCCAGCGGGTCAGCTGCTGCTGCAGCAGGTAGGCCATGGGCAGGGAGAACCCGTTGAGGGTCCGCGGCGCATTGAGCGTGGCGATGCCGATGCGCGTGCCATTGGCGGCCACGCGNTCTTCNAACAGNACCGGCGCTTCGGCCGCCGCACCCGCTGCGGCCGTGCTCATGCGTTCTTCCACTGCGCGCTGCGCTTTTCCAGGAAGGCGCTGACNCCTTCCACCTGGTCGGCGGTGTCGAACAGGTCGACAAAGGCTTCGCGCTCGGCCACCAGTGCGGCGGCNTGGCTGCCGGTGCGGGTGAACTGCACCAGCGTCTTGCACGCGGCCACGCTGGTCGGGCTCTGCGTGCCCGCCTTGGCCGCCCACTGCAGCGCCAGCGCCTTGGCTTCGCCCTTGCCGACCTTCTCCTCGGCCAGGCCGATGCGCACGGCGGTGTCGGCGGTGATGCGCTCACCCAGCAGGATCATCCGCTTGGCCCAGCCCTCGCCGACCAGGCGCGGCAGGTTCTGGGTTCCGCCGGCACACGGCAGCAGGCCCACCGTGGCTTCCGGCAGCGCCACCTGCGCGTGCTCCTCGATGATGCGCAGGTCGCAGGCCAGCGCGCATTCCAGACCGCCGCCCATGGCATAGCCGTTGATCGCGGCGATGGACACGCCGCGGAACCCGGACAGCGCCTCGAAGGCTTCGCCGAAGCGGCGCGCCGCTTCACGGGCAGCCGCCTTGTCGCCGGACGCGAACTGGTTCAGGTCCGCGCCGGCGGAGAAGAACTTCTCGCCGTCGCCGGTGATCACCAGCGCGTAGATGCTGCGGTCGGCGTTGAGCGCGCCCACCAGGTCGCGCAGCGCCGACAGGCTCTGCACGGTCCAGGTGTGGGCCGGCGGGTTATGCAGGGTGATGACCGCGGTGTGGCCCTCGGCCTCGACCTTCAGGCCCACATGCTGCTGGGTACGCCAATCGTTCATCGCAGTTCCTCATCGGTGTTGAGCAGGTGCCGGGCAACGATCACCCGCATGATTTCGTTGGTGCCTTCCAGGATCTGGTGCACGCGGCAATCGCGCAGCAGCCGCTCGATCGGGTATTCGCGGATGTAGCCGTAGCCGCCGTGGATCTGCAGCGCTTCGTTGCAGACGCTGAAGCCGGCGTCGGTGGCGAACCGCTTGGCCATCGCGCACCACACGTTGGCGTCGCTGGCGCCGGCATCGAGCTTGCGCGCGGCGGTGTGGGTCATCTGCCGTGCGGCCACCAGTTCGATGGCCATGTCGGCCAGTTTGAACTGCAGGGCCTGGAACTCGGCCAGCGCCTTGCCGAACTGGCGGCGCTCGCCCATGTAGCGGCGCGCGGCATCCAGCGCGCCCTGCGCGGCACCGAGCGAGCAGGCGGCGATGTTGATGCGGCCGCCGTCCAGGCCCTTCATGGCCAGCTTGAAACCACCGCCCTCCTCGCCCAGCAGGTGGTCGGCCGGAATGCGGACATTCTCGAAGGTGACCCCACGGGTGGGCTGGCTGTTCCAGCCCATCTTCTCTTCCTTGCGGCCATAGCTGATGCCGGCGGCATCGGCCGGTACGGCGAAGGCGCTCACCCCACCGGCGCCGGGACCGCCGGTGCGCGCCATCACCACCAGCAGGTCGGTGGCACCGGCACCGGAAATGAAGGCCTTGGCGCCATTGAGCACCCAGTGCTCGCCCTCACGCACCGCACTGGTCTTGAGCGAACCGGCATCGGAGCCCGCGCCGGGCTCGGTGAGGCAGTACGAGGCCAGCTTCGTTCCCGCCGCCAGCGACGGCGCCCAGTGCGCGCGCACCGCCGCGCTGCCCCAGCTGGCCAGCATGGCCGAGGCCATGTTGTGGATGCTGATATAGGCCGCGGTGGACGGATCCACGCAGGCGAGCTCCTCGATGACGACGGCGGCGTCCAGACGGCTCAGGCCGCTGCCCCCCACCTCGGGATCCATGTACAGGCCACAGAACCCGAGTTCCCCTGCCTTGGCGATCGCCTCGCGCGGAAAGATGCCCTCCGCATCCCATCGCGCGGCGTGCGGCGCCAGTTCGGCCTGGGCGAAGTCACGCGCTGCCTCTCTATAGGCCTGCTGCGCTTCTTCGAGTTCCGTCGTCATCGAGTGGCTCATGGTCGAACTCCGTTACTTCAGGCTGATCGTGGTGTTCACGCCGTGGCTGGCGGTTTCATCGTCGAACCAGCGCGCGGTGACGGTCTTGGTCTGGGTGTAGAACATCACCACCTGCTTGCCGTACGGACCCAGGTCGCCCAGCTTGGACGCGCGCGAACCGGTGAACGAGAACAGCGGCACCGGCACCGGAATCGGCACGTTGATACCGACCTGGCCCACGTCGATGTCTTCCTGGAACCGGCGTGCGGCCGCGCCGCTCTGGGTGAACAGCGCGGTGCCGTTGCCGTTCGGGTTGCGGTTGACCAGCGCGATGGCGTCTTCCAGCGTGTCCGCTTCCAGGATCACCAGCACCGGCCCGAAGATTTCTTCCTGGTAGATGCGCATGTCCGGGGTGACGCCGGCGAAGATGGTCGGGCCGACGAAGTTGCCCTTCTCGAAGCCGTCCACCTGCGGGTTGCGGCCGTCGAGCACCAGCTGGGCGCCCTGCTCCACGCCGGAGGCGATCAGGCCTTCCACGCGCTCGCGCGCCGCGCAGGAGATCACCGGGCCGACATCGGTGCCGGCCACGCTGCCGCCGCTGACCTTGAGCGTTCTGGCCTTGGCCACCAGCTCCTGCACCCAGCCGCGGGCCTCGCCCACCAGCACCAGGGTGGAGGCGGCCATGCAGCGCTGGCCGGCCGCGCCGAAGGCCGCACCGACCATGGCATTGAGGGTCTGTTCCTTGTTGGCGTCCGGCAGCACCACGGCATGGTTCTTGGCGCCCATCATGCACTGCACGCGCTTGCCGGCCAGCGAGGCACGGTTGTAAACATGGGTGCCCACGCGGGTGGAGCCCACGAACGACACCGCCTTGATGTCCGGGTGGTCACAGATGGCGTTCACCACCTCTTCGCCGCCGTGCACCACGTTCAGCACGCCCTTGGGAATGCCGGCTTCCAGCGCCAGTTCGACCAGGCGCATGGTGACCATGGGATCCTGCTCGGACGGCTTGAGAATGAAGGTGTTGCCGGTGGCGATCGCCATCGGGAACATCCACAGCGGAATCATCGCCGGGAAGTTGAACGGGGTGATGCCGGCGCACACGCCCAGCGGCTGCAGCAGCGTGTAGGTGTCCACGCCGTTGGCCACGTTGTTGGCCAGCTCGCCCAGCTGCAGGTTGCCGATGGCGGCGGCGTGCTCGACCACTTCCAGNCCGCGGAACACATCGCCTTCGGCATCGGGCAGGGTCTTGCCCTGTTCGGCGCTGAGCACATGGGCCAGCTCGCTCATGTTCTCGCGGATCAGCTGCTGGTACTTCAGGAAGATGCGCGCACGGGTGCCGATGGGCGTCTTGCGCCAGGTGACGAAGGCCTGCTTGGCAGCGGCCACCGCAGCGTCCACTTCACCCGGGGTCGCGAACGGAACCTGTGCCAGCACGTCCTGGGTGGCCGGATTGACCACGTCCTGCCAGTGCGAGGTGGTGGATTCGACGAACTGGCCGTCGATCAGCATGCGGATACGGGGCGCTGCAACAGTCATGACGCATTCCAGGGTGCGAAGGATAGTTGGCATTATTCACACCGCAGCCCTCGTTTTCCGGGTTT
>JGI26057J44791_1000240_pt1 | contig 10571 bp, 8 predicted proteins | sample HigsolmetaGSP19D_FD_44791 | JGI IMG/M metagenome (IMG submission 44791) | reverse complement strand
CCCTCGCGGCGGCCGCCACCCGGCTTCTTCGGGCCGGCATGGGCATGCCGCGGGGCATCGCCGTGCGGCCGGCGCGCGTGGTGCTTGCGCGGGGCGCGTTCGCCGGTATCGGCTTCGGCCTTGCCCGGGGCGCTGTTGCCCCAGCGGATCGGCACCTGCAGCTCGAAGCCCGGCACGTCGCGGATGTCCATGTCGCGGCCGAGCAGGCGCACGATCGCGCGCAGCAGCTTCACCTCATCCTGCGCGACCAGCGAGATCGCCTGGCCGGTGGCGCCGTTGCGGCCGGTGCGGCCGATACGGTGCACGTAGTCTTCGGCCACCATCGGCAGATCGAAGTTGATCACCTTCGGCAGTTCGTTGATGTCGATGCCACGCGCGGCGATGTCGGTGGCCACCAGCACGGTCACCCGGCCGGCCTTGAAATCGCCCAGCGCGCGCAGGCGCTGGCCCTGGCTCTTGTTGCCATGGATCGCCGCGGTCTTGATGCCGGACTTCCAGGAACGCGGCCAGCTTGTCGCTGCCGTGCTTGGTGCGGGCGAACACCAGCGTCTGCTCGCGGCTGTCCTGCGCCAGCAGGTGCAGCAGCAGGTCGCGCTTGCGGCCGGCATCGACCGGGTGCACGCGGTGGGTGATGGTTTCGGCCACGGTGTTCTTCGGCGTCACCTGGATCTGTTCCGGGTTGCGCATGAACTCCAGCGCCAGCTGGCGGATGTTGTCCTCGAAGGTTGCCGAGAACAGCAGCGTCTGCCGGTTCTGCTTGGGCAGCTTGGCCAGGATGCGCTTGATCGAGGGCAGGAAGCCCATGTCCAGCATGCGGTCGGCTTCATCCAGCACCAGCACCTCAATGCCGGACAGATCGATGCTGCGGCGTTCCAGGTGGTCGATCAGGCGGCCCGGGCAGGCCACCAGCAGGTCCACGCCGCGGCGCAGGATGTCCAGCTGGTTGCCCATGCCCACGCCGCCGTAGATGCAGGCGCTGGGAATGCGCAGGTACTTGCTGTAGCCGCGCAGGCTGTCATGCACCTGGGTGGCCAGCTCGCGGGTGGGGGCCAGGATCAGCGCGCGCGGGCGGCGCGGGCCGGTGCGCACTTCCTGCGAGGCGGTGCCCAGGTGCTGCAGCAGCGGCAGGCCGAACGCGGCGGTCTTGCCGGTACCGGTCTGTGCGCCGGCCAGCAGGTCGCGGCCGGCCAGGGCCAGCGGAATGGCCTGTTCCTGGATCGGGGTGGGGGTTTCATAGCCCTGCTCGGACAACGCACGCAGCAGGAAGGGCGCAAGGCCCAGGGATTCAAAAGACATCGAGTGGCTCCAAAGACAGATAACGCCTGTCCGAATGGACAGACGGGGGCTGATCGAACTGATCGGCTGACTCGGAGCGTTCCCGTGAACCGCGCTGCGAGAATTGGGTGCAGCCGGCGCGAAGCGCAGACTGGAATGCGTGACGAACGGCGTCGGAGTGGGGGCGGGCGAAGGGTCGTGAGACCGGATTCGCCGGCGATCCCGGAGGGAAACGGACGGCCGCTGCAGACCCGCATAGTCTAGCCGGGTTCGCCAGGACACGCAAAAACGCCCGTTCAGCTGGCGCGCTGGCCGCGTGGGCAGGCTACCCTGCCGATGCCGCGCTGCAGCTTGGCGTCAGCGCGTATTTGATTACACTTGAAACTTGTTGGCCAACGAAGACCGGACACACCCATGAAGCTTGGTTCCCTGAAGGAAGGCGGCCGTGACGGCACGCTGATCGTGGTTTCGCGCGACCTCAAGCGCGGCGTCCGCGCGACCGGCATCGCGCCCACCCTGCAGCGCGCGCTGGAAGACTGGAGCCACGTGGCACCGCGGCTGAACGCGCTGTATGCCTCGCTGCAGGCCGGCGACGCCGATGGTGTGTTCGAGATCGACCCGCTGGCCCTGGCCGCACCGCTGCCGCGCGCGTACGAGTTCGTGGACGGCAGCGCCTACCTGCCGCACGTGGAGCGCGTGCGCCGTGCGCGCGGCGCCGAGGTGCCGGAGAGCTTCTACACCGATCCGCTGATGTACCAGGCCACCAGCGCCGGCTTCCATGGCCCGCGCGATGCGGTGAAGGTGACCAGCGAAGCGTATGGCATCGACCTGGAGGCCGAGCTGGTGGTGGTCACCGATGATGTGCCGATGGCGGTCAGTGTCGAGCAGGCGGCTGGGCACATCCAGCTGATCGGGCTGGTCAACGACGTGTCGCTGCGCAACCTCATTCCCGGCGAGCTGGCCAAGGGCTTCGGGTTCCTGCAGTCCAAGCCGCGCTCGGCGCTGTCGCCGGTGTTCGTCACCCCGGACGAGCTGGGCCCGGCCTGGCAGGACAGCAAGGTGCACCTGCCGCTGCTGACCCACATCAACGGCGCGTGGTTCGGCGCGCCCGAGGCCGGCGTGGACATGCAGTTCAACTTCGCCCAGCTGGTGGCGCACGCGGCGAAGACCCGGCCCCTGGGCGCCGGCGCGATCGTCGGCTCGGGCACCATCGCCAATGAAGACACCAGCAAGGGCGCCTCGTGCTTTGCCGAGCAGCGCACCGTGGAAACCCTGCGCGACGGCGCCCCCAGCACGCCGTTCCTGTCCTTCGGCGACGTGGTCCGCATCGAGATGCTCGATGCCAGCGGCGAGAGCATCTTCGGTGCCATCGAGCAGCGCATCGAACAGGCCGGCCATGCGTGAGCCGGCGGCGGTGACGGCAGCTCCCGGGGAGGCAGGCATCGTCCTGCATACCTACTGGCGCTCCAGCGCCGCCTACCGCGTGCGTATCGCGCTGGAACTGAAGGGGCTTGCCTGGCAGCCCCGCCCGGTGCACCTGGTGCGCGACGGCGGTGAGCAGCACCGGCCGTCCTACCAGGCACTCAANCCGCAGNAGCTGGTCCCGGCGCTGCAGCACGAGGGCCAGGTCCTGACCCAGTCGATGGCGATCCTGGAATACCTGGACGAGCGCTTTCCGCAACCGCCCCTGCTGCCCGCCGATGCCGCCGGCCGCGCCCGGGTACGGGCGCTGGCCCAGCTGGTGGCGTGTGACATCCACCCGCTGAACAACCTGCGGGTGATGCAGTACCTGGAGCAGCCGCTGCAACTGGATGCCGAGGCCCGCACCGGCTGGACCCTGCACTGGATGGCNCAGGGCCTGGCGGCGCTGGAAACCCTGCTGGCCGGCAGCGCGCAGACCGGTACCTACTGCCATGGCGAGCAGCCGGGGCTGGCCGATGCCTGCCTGCTGCCACAGCTGTACAACGCGCACCGCTTCGGCCTGGACCTGGGCCCGTATCCCACCGTGCGGCGGATCGAAGCAGCCTGCAGCGCGNTGCCCGCGTTCGAGCGCGCCCGCCCGGAGCGCCAGGTCGACGCCGCCTGAGTACGGCACCCTGAACCGGTACGGCCGAGTCAGCCTTTGGCGCAGGGGCGCCCGTATACTGTCCCGCTCTGACAAAGGATGGACATCAGGATGTGCGGAATCGTAGGGGCAATCGCTGATCGCGACGTGGTGCCGGTGCTGATCGAAGGACTGAAGCGGCTGGAATACCGCGGTTACGACTCCTCCGGTATCGCCGTGCTGGACCGCGCCGGTGGCGCCGACGTCCGCCGCGTGCGCCGGACCGGCCGGGTCGCGGAAATGGCCGCCGCTGCCGAGACTGAAGGCTTCGCCTCCGGCATGGGCATCGGCCACACCCGCTGGGCCACCCATGGCGGCGTCACCGAGGCCAATGCGCATCCGCACATCAGCGACGGCGTGGCGCTGGTGCACAACGGCATCATCGAAAACCACGAGGAACAGCGCGAGAAGCTGCGCGCGCTGGGCTACGTGTTCGAATCGCAGACCGATACCGAGGTCATCGCCCACCTGATGCACCACCATCTCAAGGACGGNGACAGCCTGCTGGGCGCGCTGCAGCGCACGGTGAAGGAGCTCACCGGCGCCTACGCGCTGGCGGTGATGAGCCGCGCCGAGCCGGANCACTTCGTTTGTGCGCGCATGGGCTGCCCGCTGCTGGTCGGTCTGGGCGAGGGCGAGAACTTCGTTGCCTCCGACGTGTCGGCCATCATCTCGGCCACGCGCCGGGTGATCTTCCTGGAAGAGGGTGACACCGCCGACGTGCGCCGCGACGGCGTGCAGGTCTACGACGAGCACAACCAGCCGGTGGTGCGCGATGTCCATCTGTCCGATGTGTCGCTGGCCTCGCTGGAGCTGGGCCCGTACCGCCACTTCATGCAGAAGGAAATCCACGAGCAGCCGCGTGCGCTGGCCGACACCATCGAGGCGGCGATCGACGCCGGTGGCTTCCCCGCTGAACTGTTCGGCAAGAACGCCGAAGCGGTGCTGTCCGGCATCGAGGGCGTGCAGATCCTCGCCTGCGGCACCAGCTACTACTCCGGCCTCACCGCGCGGTACTGGATCGAGGCCATCGCCGGGCTGCCGTGCAGCGTGGAGATCGCCAGCGAATACCGCTACCGCGCCGCGCATGCGAATCCGAAACACCTGATCGTGACCATCTCCCAGTCCGGTGAAACGCTGGACACGATGGAAGCGCTCAAGTACGCCAAGTCGCTGGGCCACACGCACACGCTGTCGATCTGCAACGTGCCGGAAAGTGCCATCCCGCGCGCCAGCGAACTGGTCTGCTACACCCGCGCCGGCGCCGATCGGCGTGGCCTCCACCAAGGCATTCACCACCCAGCTGGCGGCGCTGTTCCAGCTGACCGTGGTGCTGGGCAAGCTGCGTGGCCGCGTGGATGCGGCGCAGGAAGCCGACTACCTGGAGCAGCTGCGTTTCCTGCCGGGCAGCGTGCAGCACGCGCTGAACATGGAGCCGCAGATTGCCGCCTGGGCCGAGCGCTTCGCCCGCAAGAGCAGCGCGCTGTTCCTCGGCCGTGGCCTGCATTACCCGATTGCCCTGGAAGGTGCGCTCAAGCTGAAGGAGATCACCTACATCCATGCCGAAGCCTATCCGGCCGGCGAGCTCAAGCACGGCCCGCTGGCGCTGGTGGACGAGGACATGCCGGTGGTGGTGATCGCGCCCAACGACAGCCTGCTGGAGAAGGTCAAATCCAACATGCAGGAAGTGAGCGCGCGGGGCGGCGAACTGTTCGTGTTCACCGACCAGGACAGCAATTTCAACGCCTCCGAAGGCGTGCATGTCATCCGCACCCCGCGCCATGCCGGCGTGCTCAGCCCGGTGGTGCACACCATCCCGGTGCAGCTGCTGGCCTACCACACCGCGCTGGCGCGCGGCACCGACGTGGACAAGCCGCGCAATCTGGCCAAGAGCGTGACGGTGGAATAAGCAGGGTGGGGCGGCGCGCAGGCGCCTGCCCCTCCCGTGCGGCAAGGGCGCGCGAGCGCCCTTGCGCCTACAGCGTTGCCTGCGCCTGCAGGGTGAATACCCAGGCGTCAGGGCGCTCGGACAGCCCCGAAGGCCGGCTGACATACTGCGCGGCCGGCCGCACGATCAGCCACGGGGTCACCTGCATCCCGTAGTTCAGTTCGATCATCTGCTCGCGCGTCTGCACCGGCGCGCCGGTACGCCGCTGGTAGTCGCCCAGACGCGAAGAGAAATCCAGGCGGGTCCAGCCCAGGCTCAGCGCATCGTCCTCACGCGCCGCCAGCGGGCCGCGCCAGCTCACGCCCAGTTCCCAGGAGTACCGCAGCGGCCCGGTGCGGGCATCGGCCTGCGTGCCGATGGCGAAGGCCGAGATGCCGCGCACGGTGTCCGCTTCCGGTTTCCACACGCGCTGGGCGAGCTGCACGTAACTGCCGCTGCGGTGGGAGACCTTGCGCGCCGATGGCGCATCCACCCGCGCCGCGTTGGAGGTATCCCAGTAGTAGCCCACCTTGTAGGTACCGCCGTAGTCACGCGGGCTGCGGCCTTGCACGTAGCCCAGTTCCACCGGGAAAAACAGACCGGTGTTGCCGTCCAGGGCGACCTTGAAGCCGTTGTTGGACTGCTTGCGGCTGGGATTGACGTCGAATACGCCGGTCTGCGCATACCAGCCCGCCGGGTCGCTCCACTTCACGCGCAGGCCCCACTGGCCGGTCGGGTTGTCCAGCCAGCCGGAGCTGTAGATCGGCCCCAGCGGGTGCCCGCACTGCCCGTTGTTGTTGAAGTTGCACACGTAGGGCAGGCCACCGAAATCGTTGCCCATCGAGAAGAAGCCGCCTTTCAGGCTGAGCCGCCTGTCCAGCAGTGAGCGCTCCCAGGAGACTTCGTTCAGGCGCAGATTCTGCCCCTGCCCCCAGAAGGCCTGGTTCTGGATATAGCTGCCGGTGTAGCGGTCGTGGGCGGCCTGGCCGAACCGGTCCGACAGCACGATGCGCAGCGTGCCGTCCAGCCCGAGCGCCTTGCCCGTGTCGATGACCGCGCCGACATCCACATGCGTGGCCGTGGCCAGGCCCGAACCTGCGTAGCCCCCGTCGGCATGGCTGGTGGCCACCACCACGCGCGCATTCGGGGTGATGCCGCGGTCCTGCAGCCAGTGGCGCGCAGGCAGGTCGACACTCCAGGGGACCTGTTTCACCGTGTCCACCGGTTTGGCGGGCGCCGCGGCGTCATCGGCCGCGCGGGCGTGCGCGGCGACGGTCAGGCCCAGCGCGGTGAGCAGCAGTGCAGGCGCGCGCATCAGCGGGCCCCCCGCTTCTTCGCCATGCGCCGCCGCCATAGAAGGTACAGCGCAAGCAGCACCACAGCACCGGCCAGCGGCAGGCCGAAGGTGACCAGCGTGAGCAGCAGCGGCGTCGGGCCACCGGAGCGTGCCAGCGTCACGTCGGCCACGGTGACCTCGTCGCCCGGCCCGAACGCATGGCGCACATAGGTCGCCAGGCTGGCCACCTGCTGGTCGCTCAGTTCCTGCACATGGGAGCCGGTGGAGAAGTGCGGCATCAGCACGTGCTGCCCATCCACGGTGCGATCGATACCGGTCAGCAGCGTGGCGATGAGGTTCTGCGGGGTGGGCGCGCCGACCGTGGAGTTGTGCACGAGGGCGGGATAGTACTGATCGGGGCTGCCTTCGCCGCGGGTGCCATGGCAGCTTGCACACGCGCCGTCATAAAGCGCCTGGCCGTCGGCGATGGCCACCCCGGTCCCGCGGATGCGTGTCTCGCCGGTGGCGGCCTGCGGGCGCAGGGGCCAGGCGTTGGAGGCGCGCTCAAGCGAGGGGTCGGACACGGCAGGCACCGTGCGCAGGTAGGTGACGATGGCCGCGATGTCCGTCTCGGTAAGGTGCGACAGGCTGTGCTCCACCGCCTCGGCCATCGGCCCACCGGCCTGCGCCTTGCCCACCACCCGGCCGGTACGCAGGTACCGGGTCAGATCCTGCCCGCTCCACGCGCCGACGCCGGCGACCGGATCGGAGGTGATGTTCGGGGCGTACCACAGGCCCAGCGAGCCGCCGGCCAGGGCCTTGCCGCTGTCTTCCTGCATCAGCAGCCCGCGCGGGCTGTGGCAGCTCGCACAGTGCGCCGGCCCCTGCACCAGGTACGCGCCGCGGTTCCACTGCGCGCTGCGTTGCGGATCGGGGGTGTAGGGCGTGCGGTCCAGGAACAGCAGGTTCCACACCGCCATCGACTGCCGGATGCTGAAGGGGAAGGGCAGCGCGGTCTGGTGTGAGGGCTGTTCGACCGGCTTCACGCCTTTCATGAAATAGGCGTACAGATCGTTGATGTCCTGATCGGTCAGCTTGGCGTAGGCGGTGTAGGGCATGCCCGGGTACAGGTGGGCGCCATCCCTGCGGATGCCTTCGCGTACCGCACGGGCGAACTCGTCCCGCGAATAGTCGCCGATGCCGAACCGCCGCGACGGCGTGATGTTGCTGGCCCAGATCTCGCCCATCGGCGAGGCGATGGCGTAGCCGCCGGCATAGGGCGCATCACTGCCGGGCTTGGTGTGGCAGGCCATGCAGTCGGCGGCCCGCGCCACGTAGCGGCCCCGTTCAACCGCCTCGTCGGCATGGACCACCGGCGGGAGCAGGGCGGTGGCGAGCAGCAGCGCAATCCAGCCACGCACCTTCACAGCGCACGCTCGATGGCGTCGGCCGCCTTCAGTCCGAGCGCGGCCATGGTGAGCGTGCTGTTGACCACACTGGCCGAGGCCATCGCGCTGCCGCCGGGCAGCCACAGGTTGGGATGATCGTGCGCGCGGCAGTCGGCGTTGACCACCGAATCGCGCGGGTCGCTGCCCATGATCGTGGACCCCATGATGTGGTTGTTGGCATTCAGTGCGGTGGTGATGACGAACTCGTCCGCATTGAACAGCGAGCCGATATGGCGCAGCTGCTCGCACGATTTCTCATAGCCCTTGCGGGCGTAGTCGCCCAGCGAATAGTGGATGTCCGGGCAGGCCAGTCCCAGTCCATCCACGCGGGTGCTGGACAGGGTCAGGCGGTTGGTGGGATCCGGCAGCGGCTCCAGGCTGATCGACAGGTCCACGCCATGGATCGCCCGGCGGCGGATCTCCGCATCCAGCGCATCGCCCACCAGCCCCATCGCCAGCGCCTGCTGGGTGGCCACGGGAACGCGGCTGATGTTGTTGAGGATGATCTTGGTGGCCGAATACTCCGCGCGGAATGCACCATCGCGCGGCCCGACCATGCAGCTGGACTGTGCCGGCCCCCGGCCCAGCCACATCGGCCGATCGGCCAGGAAGGAGCAGTGGAAACCGGAATGATCCATCATGTTGCGGCCGACCTGGTCGGACGCATTGGCGATGCCGGTGGGGTTGTTCTCGTTGGCCGCCAGCAGCAGCAGGCGCGGGGTTTCCAGCGCATTGCAGGCGATCACGAACTGCTTGCCGGTCGCCTTGTGGCTCACCTTGTTGTTGTCGTACCAGTGGACCGCCGTCACCCGGTTGTCGGCGTCCGTGTCGATCCGGTAGGCCACCGATTCTTCCAGCACCACCGCACCGAGCGCTTCGGCCGCCTCGACGGTGTGGACCCCGTTGTACATCGCGCCGATCGGGCAGATCGGCTGGCAGTTGTTGTTGCCGCAGCAGGCCGGCCGTTCATTCCAGGGGCGGACCATGCGTCCCTGCGGAATCGGCACCAGGTTGTAACCGTGCGGATTGACCACCTCGGCAAACGTGCTGTCGCCGTGGCCCCAGGGAATCATGTCGGCCAGGTAGGGCCGCGATCGCTCCGCAGGACTCTGCCGGGCCGGATCGTTCGGGCCGGACACGCCCATGGCCTCTTCGGCCCGGCAGTAATACGGCTCGATCTCGTCATAGCTCATCGGCCAGTCGCGGCCCACGCCGTAGGCGCTGTGCATCCGGAAGTCCACCGGCAGGTGGCGCCAGCACGAGGCCGCCCAGTGCCAGGTGGTGCCCCCCACGGCCTTGATGAAGCCCTGGCGGAAGCTGCTCGCATCCGGGCCGGACAGGGCCACGTAGTCGTTGGGCGGGTAGTACAGCGGCGCGGTGGCCAGCGGGGATTGCGGGTACGGTCCCTGGAAATCACTGCCCAGGCGTCGCTCGAAGCTGACGTTGCGCCAGTTCTCCACCACCTCGGCCCGCGCGAGCCGCGGGCCCGCCTCCAGTACCAGCACGGACCGGCCGGCGCGCACCAGCTGGTGGGCCACCAGGGCACCGACCACGCCGGAACCAACGACCACGACATCGGCTTCGACGTCGCCGTTGTTGAAAACAGGTTTTTTCATGGGAATCACTCAGCACGCGCGGTGCACACGGCACGGCGCGGAAACAGTCAGGGGGCGGAGGCAGTAATGCAGCGGCAGCGGCTAGTGCGCGGCCATCGCATGCTCCGAAGGCGCCGGAGCCGACCACCATCCGGGCCCCCCCATCGCATAGGTCTGTGGGAACAACCCGTCGGCGACCGGACGCTGCATGAGCGCGTCGCGGAAGGCCACTGTCACCGCCTGTGTGCCTTTGCCAACGGTACCGGTGTACCAGCAGGCGACGATGGCCAACGCGGCCGTCTTCGCCTCGCCTGCGCGGTCAAGGATGGCCTGCTGGGTGTGGCCGGCGCGTGAGAGTTCAACCAGTGCGGGAAGCGCGGCGAACGTGGCCGGCTCCAGCCGCGCGAGCGCTTCCAGAATGCGCCGCGACGTGACCGGATCCAGATCGTCCTTGCCGGTCAGCGCGCTGCTCAGTGCCAGGAACTGCTGTTCCAGCGCGGAGTGCGCGCCCGCGTTTGCGTCCGTGCCTTCGGCGGCACGGGGGGGCAGGGCCGCGGTCGGGCTGCTGCGTTGGCAGGCCGCAAGAAATGCCGTCGAAACAGACGCCAGCAGAAAACGGCGGCGGGAGTGCGAACAGAACTGTCGGGGGGCTGCCGGACCGTTGGTGTTTTCCACGGAAGTCTCATCACGACGGTAGGGGCCGATTGATCCTCGCAGCTGAAAATCATCAGGTCAATTGCTCAGAGCAATAGTTTCGAAACGCAATGATTGCGCGCCTTCACGGGGTTCTCACGCGGCCGGCGGGATGAGGTCATCCCGCCGGCGCCGGTGCGCGCCGCATCGTTCAGCCCGACAGCGCCTGCGCTACCGCATCGTGCAGCGGGGTGGTCGGCCGGCCGATCAGGGTGGACAGCGTGCCGCTGTCATCGGCCAGCACTCCGGTGGC
>JGI26057J44791_1000238_pt1 | contig 10605 bp, 8 predicted proteins | sample HigsolmetaGSP19D_FD_44791 | JGI IMG/M metagenome (IMG submission 44791) | reverse complement strand
GAACAAGCTCATGAACAGCGTCGAAGCACTTTCACTACCCCTTGAGCAGCCGCGCCTCGGCGTTATCCAGATCACGGAGGATGTCGGCCAGCATGTCGTCGTCCAGCTGGTTGTCCTTGCGCATCCGATACAGCTCCAGGCGCTGCGTACGCAGTGCCTGGAGGCGCATGCGGTATTCCAGCTGGTCGGCCTGGCGCTGATAGTCGCGCGACTCTTCGGCACGGCGCGTGCGGGTACGCTCGAGCAGGTCGCGGTATTCGCTCATCAGCTTGGCGCGGATCTCGGCCGTGGCAATCGCGCTATCGGTATCGGTGGCCTTTTCCTCATCGTTCTCCAGGCAGCGGATCGCCGCCTCCAGCACCTGCGCCCGATGGCGATTGAGCTCGGCCTCCTGCAGCGCCACGTTGTCCTGCGGCAGCAAGGGCAGCAGCCTGGGCAGCAGCACGCTGGCGACCAGCAGCGACACCAGGATCACCCCGGCGGCGATGAGGATCAGCAGATCGCGCTCGGGAAACGCCTGGCCGTTATTGAGCAGCAACGGCAGCGACATCACGCCGGCCAGGGTCACCGCACCACGCACGCCACCGATCGTCAGCACCGCGGTCAGGGCGATGCGCGACTGCCCGGCGAAGCGCGTCGACTTGCCGCGCCAGCGCCGCACCATCCCCGAGGTACGCCAGTAGCANTACACCCAGACGAAGCGCAGCAGCATCAACACGGCGTAGATCGCCAGCACGTAGCCCAGCGCCGGCAGCAACAGCTGCCAGCTATCGAGGCTCTCGCCCATCACCGCCTTGATGATGTCCGGCAGCTGCAACCCCAGCAGCAGGAAGATCAGGCCATTGAAGGTGAATTCGAGCATCGCCCACACGCCCCGGTTGAGCAGCCGTGTGGTGGTCTGCCGCGGCAGCAGGTCGAGGCGGCTCTGCATCATGCCGGCGGCCACCGCCGAGAGAATGCCGGACAAGCCCAGGTGCTCGGCCGCCACATAGGCGGCGAACGGCAGCAACAACATCAGCAATACATGGGGCGCCGGCTCCTCCCAACCACGACCGATCATCCAGGCGCGCATGCGCCCGAGCAGATAGCTCAGCGCCACGCCGATGGCCAGGCCACCAACGGCCACCAGCACGAACTGCAGGCTGGCATCGGCGAAGGAAAACATGCCGGTCAGGGTCGCCGCCACGGCGAACTTGAACGCTACCAGGCCCGAGGCATCGTTCATCAATGCCTCGCCCTGCAGCAGGCTGTTCAGGGTATTGGGCAGGCGCCCGTGGGTGATCGCCGCCACCGCCACCGCGTCGGTCGGCGACAGCACGGCAGCCAGGGCGAAGCAGGCAGCCAGGGGCACCCCGGGCAATAACCAGTGAATGAAATATCCGGCACCCAGAATCGTGACGAACACCAGGACGAACGCCAGAAACAGGATCGGCGTGCGCAGCTTGCGAAATTGCCCCTTGGGCATGCGCCACCCATCGACGAACAGCAGCGGCGGGATGAACAGCAGCAGGAACAGTTCAGGGTCGAGCCGCACGTGCAGGCCCAGCACCGGAATCGCCAGCAGCGCGCCGATCAGAATCTGCAGGAGGGGCAATGGCAAGGGGATGAACTGCGCGCCGATGCGCGTGCCACTGACCACCAGCAACATGGTCAGGATGGTGTAGAGAAGCTGCATGGGGGGAAGATCCTTACAAGAACGGCCGCACGCCTGGCGAGGGCGCAGCCATTCTAACGCCAGACCCTACGCACAGTGCAGGCGGATGCGCCGCAAGCCGAATCGTCGTGGCATAATCACAGGCTTCGGCATTCACAAGCATGCAGGAAGATTCGACGAGTGGAATCTTCCAGAGGTAGACCAATGAGTTACGTGCTTTACGGGATCAAGGCCTGCGACACCATGAAGAAGGCCCGTACCTGGCTCGACGAGCAAGGTATCGCTTACCAGTTTCACGACTACAAGACCGCCGGCATCGACCGCGGCAACCTGCAAAAATGGTGTGACGAACACGGCTGGGAAACCATCCTCAATCGTGCCGGCACCACGTTCCGCAAGCTCGACGACGCCCAGAAAAGCGATCTCGACCAGGCCAAAGCCATCGAACTGATGCTGGCCCAGCCGTCGATGATCAAGCGTCCGGTGCTGGATCTCGGCAGCCGCACGCTGGTCGGTTTCAAACCCGAGCGTTACGCCACCGAAGTGGCCTGATATCGCCCTCAATCGAATTCGCTGCAAGGAAAAGCTCATGTCCAATACGCTGTTCAGCCTGGCCTTCGGGGTCGGCACCCAAAACCGTCAAAGCTCCTGGCTGGAAGTGTTCTACGCACAGCCGCTGCTCAACCCGAGCGCCGAGCTGGTCGCCAAGGTCACCGAGAAACTCGGCTACAGCGGCGGCAACCAGGCCATCGCCATCACCAATCAGCAAGCCGGTGAACTGGCCAGCGCCCTGAAGCACATCGACTCGGTACAAGCTGCCCTGCTCACTCGCCTGGCCGAAAGTGCCAAGCCGCTGGTCGCCACCCTGCTCGCCGAAGATGCCGCGCTGACCAGCACCCCCGAGGCCTACCTCAAGCTGCACCTGCTGTCGCACCGCCTGGCCAAGCCCCATGGCCTGAACCTGACCGGTATTTTCCCGCTGCTGCCCAACGTCGCCTGGACCAGCCAGGGCGCGGTCGACCTGGCCGAGCTGCCCGAGCGTCAGCTGGAAGCACGCCTGAAAGGCGATCTGCTGGAAGTCTTCGCGGTGGACAAGTTCCCGAAAATGACCGACTACGTGGTGCCGACCGGCGTGCGTATCGCCGATAGCGCACGGGTGCGCCTGGGCGCCTACATCGGCGAAGGCACCACCGTGATGCACGAAGGCTTCGTCAATTTCAACGCCGGTACCGCCGGCCCAGGCATGATCGAAGGCCGCGTTTCCGCNGGCGTGTTCGTCGGCAAGGGTTCGGACCTGGGCGGCGGCTGCTCGACCATGGGCACCCTGTCCGGNGGCGGCAACATCGTCATCTCCGTGGGTGAAGGCTGCCTGATCGGTGCCAACGCCGGTATCGGCATTCCGCTGGGCGACCGCAACATCGTCGAAGCCGGCCTGTACGTCACCGCGGGCACCAAGATCGCCCTGCTCGACGACCAGAACAACCTGGTCAAGGTGGTCAAGGGTCGCGACCTGGCTGGCCAGCCGGACCTGCTGTTCCGCCGTAATTCGCAGAGCGGCGCGGTCGAGTGCAAGACCAACAAGTCGGCTATCGAGCTGAACGAAGCCCTGCACGCTCACAACTGAGNCCCGGCTTCGCCCGAACGGGCTGTGCGCGCGATAGACTAGTGTCTTCGTGGGCACAGCCCGTTTTCACATTCTGCGTGACGAGATCCGGATGACCCTGATTTCCCCCTGGCGCGCCGATTTCCCCGGCCTGCGGGCCCTGGACGCCGACGGCCAGACCTACCTCGACAGCGCGGCTACGGCGCAGAAACCGCAAGCGCTACTCGATGCCCTGCTGGCCTACTACACCGGCGGCGCTGCCAATGTGCACCGTGCCCAGCATTTGCCGGGCGAGCGCGCCACCCGCGCCTTCGAGGCGACGCGTGACGCGGCAGCACGCTGGCTGAACGCAGCCAGCCGTGACGAGATCGTGTTCACCCGCGGCGCCACCGAGTCCCTCAATCTGCTCGCCTATGGCCTGGAACATGTGTTCGAGGCTGGCGACGAGATCGTCATCAGCGCCGCCGAGCACCACGCCAACCTGCTGCCGTGGCAGCACTTGGTGGCGCGCAAAAGCCTGAAACTGGTGGTGCTGCCGCTGACCCCACAAGGTGATATCGACCCGCAGCAGGCCGCCGCGCTGATCGGCCCACGTACTCGCCTGCTCGCCCTCAGCCAGCTGTCCAACGTGCTGGGGCGCTGGCAGGATGTGCAGCCGCTGATCCGCCAGGCGCGAGAACAGGGCGCCCTGAGCGTGCTGGACGGCGCCCAGGCCGTGGTGCATGGCCGCCAGGACGTGCAGGCGCTGGGCTGCGACTTCTACGTNTGCTCCAGCCACAAGCTTTACGGCCCGGATGGCGTTGGCCTGCTCTACGGGCGCCGCGACGCCCTGCAGCGCCTGCGCCACTGGCAGTTCGGCGGGGAAATGGTCCAGCAGGCGGATTACCACGCCTCGACCTTGCGCCCGGCACCGCTCGGCCTGGAGGCCGGCACGCCGGCGGTCTCCGGGGTGATCGCCCTGGGCGCAACCCTGGACTACCTCGGGCGCCTAGACGCCGAGGCGGTCGCCCAGCACGAAGCGGCGCTGCATCGCCTGTTGCTCACCGGCCTGCACCGCTACGCAGGGCTGCGCCTGCTCGGCGAGCCGCACACCGCGCTGGCTTGCTTTACCGTGGACGGCATCCACAGCGGCGACCTCGCCCACCTGCTCACCGAACAGGGCATCGCCGTGCGCGCCGGTCATCACTGCGCCATGCCGCTGCTGCAGCGCCTGGGCGTGAACGGCGCGATCCGCGTGTCGCTTGGCCTCTACAACGATGAAAGCGACCTGCGACGTTTCTTCACGGCGCTGGACAATGCCCTGGAACTGCTGCGATGAGCCTGCCCGACAACGCCCGCGAAGCACTCGAGGCATTCAACGCCTGCGCAGGCTGGGAACAGCGCGCGCGCCTGCTGATGCAGTGGGGCGAACGCCTGGAGCCGCTGCCTGAGCGCCATGAGGCAGATCGCGTGCACGGCTGCGAGAGCCAGGTATGGCTGAGCGGTGAACAGCGCAACGGCCATTGGCACTTTCGCGCCAGCAGCGATGCACGGCTGATTCGCGGCCTGCTGGCCGTGNTGCTGGCGCGGGTCAATGGCTTGAACGCTAGCGAGCTGGCGAGCCTGGACATCAGTGACTGGTTCGCCCAGCTCGGCCTGTCCCGGCAGTTATCACCCTCACGCGCCAGCGGCATGAACGCCGTGGTGCAGCAGATGCGCCGGCTGATCGAGGCGGATTAAGCGGGCGGCGCAGCCCGCTCGCTTGGGCGCCGGGCGCCAGCCACGATTTTGTCCACGATACGCGCCGCGGCGACCATGCCAAAGGTGGCGGTGACCATCATCACCGCACCGAAGCCGCCGGCGCAGTCGAGCTTCACCCCCTCGCCGACGAACGCCTTGTTCTGGCAAACACCACCATCCGCCCCCGGATAACGCAGCTGCTCGCTGGAAAACACGCAGGGCACGCTGTAGGTGCGCCCCGGCGTACGCGAGAAGCCGTAGTCACGGCGCAGGGTGGAGCGCACCTTGGCGGCCAGGGGATCGTTGAAGGTCTTGTTGAGGTCGGCTACCTGCACCTGGGCCGGGTCGATCTGCCCGCCAGCGCCGCCGGTGGTCACCAGGGCGATCTTGCGGCGTTTGCACCAGGCGATCAGCGCCGCCTTGGCGGCCACGCTGTCGATGCAGTCGACCAGCCCATCGAGTTCGACGCTGATGTACTGGGCCATGGTGTCGCGGGTGACGAAATCCGCCACCTCATGCACCACGCACGCCGGGTTGATCGCCCGCAGGCGCTCGCCCATCACCTCGACCTTGGCACGCCCCACCTGCCCCTGCAGCGCATGGGCCTGACGGTTGGTATTGCTGACACAGACGTCGTCCAGGTCGAACAGGGAAATCTCGCCAACGCCGGAGCGCACCAGCGCCTCGGCTGCCCAGGAACCGACGCCACCGATGCCGACCACGGCCACGTGGGCGGCAGCCAGGCGCTCGGCGCCCTGACGGCCATACAACCGGGCAATACCGGCGAAACGCTGCTCATCGAACGACATGGGGGCTCCTCTCTCTGGGCGCGCATTATAAGAAGGCCGGCAGCGCTTCCCAAGCACCATCGGGCCGGCACCTGTCGCGGGGCGATGCACAGCGGGCAAACATCGCCAGGCAGCTCCCCGGCGCTGTGCTATACAGTCATTCATCGACGGAGTAGCATGCGCGCCAGCCGGCGTTCGCCGGTCTTCTCCCCGTTCCACCCTTCGGAACCTTACACAGCATGCTTTCGCGCAAGTTCGGCCTCAATCTAGTTGTTTTCCTGGCGATTGCCGCCCTGTTCACCGGTCTCTGGGCGCTCTACAACCGCCCGGTCACCGCCCCGGACTGGCCGGAACAGATCTCCGGCTATTCGTTCTCGCCGTTCCGGCAGGGGCAGAGCCCGCAAACCGGCGTGTACCCGAGCGATCAGGAGATGCGCGAGGACCTCGAGCTGCTGTCCAAGCAGACCGACAGCATCCGCACCTATTCGGTAGACGGCGACCTCGACAAGATCCCTGCGCTGGCCGAGGAATTCGGCCTGCGCGTGACCCTGGGCGTGTGGATCAGCCCGGACGAGGAGCGCAACGAACGCGAGATCACCAAGGCGATCGATATCGCCAACAATTCGCGCAGCGTGGTGCGCGTGGTGGTGGGCAACGAAGCGTTGTTCCGCCGCGAAGTCACCGTCAAGCAGCTGACCGCCTACATGGACCGCGTGCGTTCGGCGGTCAAGGTGCCGGTCACCACNTCCGAGCAGTGGCACATCTGGGATGAATACCCGGAGCTGGCCGACCACGCCGACCTGATCGCCGCCCACGTGCTGCCCTACTGGGAATTCATTCCCATGAAGGACTCGACCCAGTTCACCCTGGACCGCGCCCGCGATTTGAAGAAACTGTTCCCGAAAAAGCCCCTGCTGCTTTCCGAGGTCGGCTGGCCGAGCAACGGCCGGGTACGTGGTGGCGCCGAAGCGACCCAGGCCGACCAGGCCATCTACCTGCGTACCCTGGTCACCACGCTCAACGCCCAGGGCTACAACTACTTCGTCATCGAAGCCTTCGACCAGCCCTGGAAGGCCGGCGACGAAGGCTCGGTAGGTGCCTACTGGGGCGTGTACAACCTCGACCGCCAACCGAAATTCAACTTCGAAGGCCCGGTAGTCGCCATTCCGAAATGGCGCATGCTGGCAGTCGCCTCGGTGGTCATGGCACTGCTGTCGCTGGCCCTGATGCTGATCGACGGCAGTGCGCTGCGCCAGCGCGGGCGCACCTTCCTGACCTTCGTGGCGTTCGCCGGCGGCTCGGCGCTGGTGTGGATCGGCTACGACTACAGCCAGCAATACAGCACCTGGTTCAGCACCCTGGTCGGCGTGCTGCTCGGCATTGGCGCCATCGGCGTGTTCATCGTCCTGCTCACCGAGGCCCACGAGCTGGCCGAAACGGTCTGGACGCAGCGCCGCCGGCCCTTCACGCCAGTGGTCGGCGACAGCCATTACCGGCCCAAGGTGTCGATCCACGTGCCGTGCTACAACGAGCCGCCGGAGATGGTCAAACAGACCCTCGACGCCCTGGCCAACCTCGACTATCCGGATTTCGAAGTCCTGATCATCGACAACAACACCAAGGATCCTGCGGTGTGGGAACCGGTGCGCGACTACTGCGAACAGCTCGGCCCGCGCTTCCGCTTCTTCCACGTCGCGCCGTTGCACGGCTTCAAGGGTGGCGCACTGAACTACATCCTGCCGCACACCGCGCCGGACGCGGAAGTGGTGGCGGTGATCGACTCCGACTACTGCGTCGATCGCAACTGGCTCAAGTACATGGTGCCGCACTTCGCCGACCCGTCGATTGCCGTGGTGCAGTCGCCACAGGACTACCGTGACGGCGAAGAAAGCACCTTCAAGAAGCTCTGCTACGCCGAGTACAAGGGCTTCTTCCATATCGGCATGGTGACCCGCAACGACCGCAACGCGATCATCCAGCACGGCACCATGACCATGATTCGCCGTACCGTGATGGACGAGCTGAAGTGGGCCGACTGGACCATCTGCGAGGATGCCGAGCTGGGCCTGCGGGTATTCGAGAAAGGCTATTCCGCCGCCTACGCCCACAACAGCTTCGGCAAGGGCCTGATGCCGGACACCTTCATCGACTACAAGAAGCAGCGCTTCCGCTGGGCCTACGGCGCCATCCAGATCATGAAGGGCCACGCCCGTCAGCTGCTGGCCGGCAAGGACAGCGAGCTCAAGCGCGGCCAGCGCTATCACTTCATCGCTGGCTGGTTGCCGTGGGTCGCTGATGGTCTGAACATCTTCTTCACCGCCGGTGCGCTGCTCTGGTCGGCGGCGATGATCATCGTGCCGCAACGGGTCGACCCGCCGCTGCTGATCTTCGCGATTCCGCCCCTGACGTTGTTCCTGTTCAAGGTCGGCAAGATCATCTTCCTCTACCAGCGGGCGGTGGGCGTCAACCTCAAGGATGCGTTCTGCGCCGCGGTGGCCGGGCTGGCGTTGTCGCACACCATCGCCAAGGCNGTGCTGTACGGCATGTTCACCAAGACCATCCCGTTCTTCCGTACCCCGAAGATGCGCTCCAGCCATGGCCTGATGGTGGCCCTGGCCGAGGCCCGCGAAGAAGTGTTCATCATGCTGCTGCTCTGGGGCGGCGCCCTGGGCATCGCCATCGTGCAGGGGCTGCCCAGCTACGACGTGAAGTTCTGGGTGATCATGCTGCTGGTGCAGTCGTTGCCTTACCTGGCCGCGCTGATCATGGCGCTGCTCTCCTCGCAGCCCAAGCCGNTGGAAATTCCGGTGGTGCAGGACGACGCCGATAACGAGGCAGAGAAGGTCTGACAACCCTCTAACGCGACGTGCGAACGGCGGCCCATTGGCCGCCGTTTTCTTATCNGCCACAGCNCCNTGGCCTGGCCGCAACCCGGCGCCAACTGACCATACGCCTACGAGCCCCGGGCGTTTTGCTTTAAGCTATGCGCCCTTCCCGCCCTGTACTGCTTTACCGGAGTTTCCATGACGGCCCTGTCCCCTACCCTCGAGCTCGCCTGCGACCTGATCCGCCGGCCTTCGGTCACGCCACTGGACGAAGGCTGCCAGGACCTGATGATGCGCCGCCTCGCGGCTCTGGGTTTCGCCATCGAANCGATGCGCATCGAGGACGTGGACAACTTCTGGGCCAGCCACGGTAGCCAGGACGGNCCCGTGCTGTGCTTCGCCGGGCACACCGACGTGGTGCCCACCGGCCCGCTGCAGGCCTGGCAACACGGCCCGTTCGAGGCGCTGATCGACGAGCAGGGCATGCTCTGCGGTCGCGGCGCGGCGGACATGAAAGGCAGCCTGGCGTCGATGATCATCGCCGTCGAGCGCTTCGTCGCCGAATACCCGAACCACAAGGGGCGCATCACCTTCCTGATCACCAGTGACGAGGAAGGCCCGGCCCACCATGGCACCAAAGCCGTGGTCGAGCGCCTGGCCGCGCGCAACGAGCGCCTGGACTGGTGCATCGTCGGCGAGCCGTCGAGCACCACCCTGGTTGGCGACGTGGTGAAGAACGGCCGCCGCGGCTCCCTGGGCGCGACCCTGACCGTGCGCGGCATTCAAGGCCACGTGGCGTACCCGCATCTGGCCAGGAACCCGATTCACCTGGCGGCACCGGCGCTGGCCGAACTGGCTGCCGAGCACTGGGACGATGGCAACGCGTTCTTCCCACCGACCAGCTTCCAGGTGTCCAATCTCAACGCCGGCACCGGCGCCACCAATGTGATTCCGGGTGAGCTGAAGGCGGTGTTCAACTTCCGCTTCTCCACCGAGTCGACCGTCGAAGGCCTGCAGCAGCGGGTCAACGCAATCTTCGACAAGCACGGCCTGGACTACCACATCGACTGGGCGCTGTCGGGCCTGCCATTTCTCACCGAGCCAGGCGCGCTGCTCGATGCGGTCAGCGCCAGCATCCGCACGGTGACCGGCCGCGAAACCACGCCAAGCACCAGCGGCGGCACCTCGGATGGGCGCTTTATCGCCACCCTGGGCACCCAGGTGGTGGAGCTCGGCCCGGTCAATGCGACCATCCACCAGGTCAACGAGCGGGTGCTGGCCAGCGATCTCGAGGTACTCACCGAGATCTACTACCAGACCCTGGTCAAGCTGCTCGCCTGATGCTCAGTTGCCCGATCTGCCAGGCGCCGCTGGCCGCCGTCGACAATGGCGTGGCCTGCCCCGCCGGCCACCGCTTCGACCGCGCGCGCCAGGGCTACCTGAACCTGTTGCCGGTGCAGCACAAGAACAGCCGCGACCCTGGCGATAACGCCGCCATGGTCGAAGCACGCCGACGCTTTCTCGATGGCGGCCATTACGCCCCGCTGGCCGCCCGACTGGCGCAGCTGGCCGCAGGCTACGCCCCGCAGCACTGGCTGGATATCGGCTGCGGCGAGGGTTACTACACCGCGCAGATCGCCGAGGCGCTGCCGGAGGCCGATGGCTATGCGCTGGATATCTCCCGTGAAGCGGTCAAACGTGCCTGCAAGCGCGCCCCCCAGCTCAACTGGTTGATCGCCAGCATGGCGCGCGTGCCCCTGGCCGATGCCAGCTGCGGGCTGCTGGCCAGCGTGTTCAGCCCGCTCGACTGGCAGGAAGCCAAGCGCCTGCTCGCGCCCGGCGGCGGCCTGCTGCGCATGGGCCCGACCCGCGAGCACCTGATGGAACTGCGCCAGAAGCTCTACGACGAAGTGCGCGACTACGACGATCAGAAACACCTCGAGCTGATCCCGCCAGGCATGCACCTGGCGCACAGTGAAACCCTGAGCTTCGGCTGCTGCTCGACAGCCCGCAAGC
>JGI26057J44791_1000235_pt1 | contig 10684 bp, 7 predicted proteins | sample HigsolmetaGSP19D_FD_44791 | JGI IMG/M metagenome (IMG submission 44791) | reverse complement strand
GGTTTGCCGAGTTCTCGTCGATGATCGCCGCGACCATCGGCAGCCGGGTGAGGTAGGCGAGGATCGCGTCAGGATCGCCCGGCGACGTGTAGATCGGCCCCTCGACGCGATCGAACTCATCCGCTCCGATGACGACGTGAAGCCGACCCTGGAACGCATCGCGCCAGAAGGGGAGCGTCGTAGCGGTGCGGGCACCGGCGAGCAGCACGATGACGCCGTCTGCCGCACGGATATCGTCCTGGTGTGCGGTAAGGAACTGCTCCACCTCGATGGGGCGAGGTCGACGATGGAATGGGTTGAAGCGCCCCTCTTTAGCCATGGTCAGGAGGCTACCTCACATCCTATGAAGCTCCTTTGGGTGAGCCGTGACCCCGGACCTGTGTCAGGATTCGGCGGTATGAGCACCGGCCCCGACTGGACGATCCGCATCCCCGGTCCTGAGGCCGACCAGCTCACCAGCCACCAGCAGACCCTCCTGGATCTCGTGGAGGCGGAACTGCCCGCGTCTCGTGGAGAGCCGCACGACGTCTCTGCGCTCGAAGCTCGCGTGACGCCGATCGTCCACGAACTCGTTCGATCCGGACTCACCGCCGAGCAGATCGCCGACCACAGCCGCTCCGCCCGGCCTTCGTGACGCGGATCGCCGGCGCCGATGCGTGAGACGATCCCGAAGTGAAGATCACCCAGGTCCGCAACGCCACTCTGCTGCTCGAGGTCGGCGGCATCCGCGTGCTCGTCGATCCCATGCTGGGGGCGAGGGGCTCGCAGCCCGGCTTCGCCAGTGAGCTCCGCAACCCGCTGGTCGACCTCGTCGTCCCGCTCGCCGACCTGCTGGCCCCGGACATCGTGGTGGTGACGCACACGCATTCGGACCATTGGGATGCCGCTGCCGCCGCACTCCTGCCGCGTGAGGTGCCCGTTCTGGTCCAGCATGACGAGGACGCCGCAGCTATCGCCGGCGCCGGCTTCACGCAGGTGATCGTCCTCGAGGAGCCGACGACCCTGGGTGGCGTGACTTTCACGCGCGCGGGCGGGCAGCACGGCTCCGACGCGACGCTCGCCGCGGCCCCGCGACTCGGAGAGGTCATGGGTGTGGTCATCGCGCATCCCGCCGAGCCGACTGTACGTCGCCGGCGACACCGTCTACGATCCGGCCGTCGAGGCGGCGCTCGCCGCACACCGGCCGGACGTCGTCGTGCTGAACACGGGCGAAGCCGTGCTGCCCGGCCTCGACCCGATCCTCATGGGAGCCGAGGACGTCGTGCGCGTGCACGATCTCGCGCCCGATGCCCTCGTCATCGCCGTCCACATGGAGGCGCTCGATCACTGCACCGTGACCCGCGCCGATGTGCGCGCGGTCGCGGAAGCGGAGGGGATCACCGCGGCTGTCCGCGTCCCGGAGGACGGGGAGACGCTGATCGTCGCACGGCCCGACGCGGATCCCGCGAGAGCGGGCGAGTAATAGATTGCATATCGATTTGCGATCGATGAATCGCGCGGACCATACGTAACGAGGACGTGATCTCTCATGACGGCAGGTGCAGCACCCCGTTCGCCGGGGCCGTCACCGGAAGACGACGCATCCGAAGTCTCTCGCTCCGAGGCGTTGTTCCACGCATCCGACTATGCCGGAGCCTTCGACGTCCTCCACGCGCGGAACATCCCGGCCATGCCCATCCCGCTCCTCGACCGCGCCCTGCCCATCCTCTTGATGTCAGGTGATGCCACGCTGGGGGAGGAGTTCTCGGTCACCGTGCTCGACGACGTGGAACGTCAGACCGCGGATGCCGCCGCCCCCATCGCGAGCATCGTCCGCACCTACCGCTCCGAGGCGACCGCAGAGCCCCGACGACGAGCGGTTCTGGCGACCGCCGCGCTGGAGGGCTTGCCCGCGGAGGCTCCGATCGCGCGCCATCGTGCGCTTGCCGTGCTGCTCGCGGCGAAGGTCGACATCGGTGAAGGCCTCGACGGTNACCTCCTTGCCCAGATNGAGGAGGTGGAGCGCGAGATCGACCTGGTCGCGTCCGTCGACAGTGCCCTGGCGCAGCGAGGTTTCCTGGCCTACCAGGTGGGCCAGCTCGACGAATCGCGCACCGCCTTGAGGCTTCTCAAGCGGAAAGCACGGGCTGATCAGCAGCCCTTCATCGAGAGCGTCTTCGCGACCCACCTGGCGACCGTCGACGCGTACGCCGGGCGGCTGGCTGCTGCGGCGGCACTGCTCGATTCGTACCGCGGTGAGACGCCGGTGTCGCCGGCGGCTGCGCGAGCCTTGGGGCTCATCGCGCTTCGCGCGGCGGACGACGTCGCCTTCCAAGAGGTCCTCCTCCAGCCGACGCTGCAGGGATCCGCGATCCACGGCGCATTCACTCGGCGCGCTCTGACGGGGCTCGCCGCCGCCCGACGCGAAGAATGGCGGGAAGCGTACTCGCAGCTGTCTCGTGCGCAGATGCACGCCCGGTCGCTCGGCCTGGAGGAGCCTGGTCGGCGGATGTGGATCGACGTCGATCTCGCACGGGCGGCCATCGCGATCGGCCGGCCTGGAGAAGCCGCCCGGATCAGCGACAACCTGGAGCGGCTGTCGGCGGGAGCCCGTCCGATCCTGGACGGGATGGCGGGGCGTATCCGGGGGGTGATCGCGGGATCGGACGACCCTGCGGCATCCATCGCCATCTTGGAGGAGTCGGTCGCGGCGCTTGCCGGAGCCGGCTTTCCGGATCAACTGGCACTTTCTCTGCTCGAGCTCGGACGTGCCCTGACCCGTGCAGAACGGTACACGGACGCGCGGAAAGCGCTCGACCGTGTACGGGTGCTGACGGGGCTGACCGGGGACCGCGCCATCGGACTGCTCGTCGACCGGGCTCTGAGGCTCACGTCATCCGACGCGCTCCTCGCCGCCCTGACCTCGCGCGAGCGGCACATAGCTTTCGCAGCAGCCCGCGGCGCGACCAGCCGGGAGATCGCCGAAGCCGGCTTCACGAGTATCCGGACCGTGGAGACGCAGCTGTCTTCGGCCTATCGGAAACTCGGCATCACCTCCCGCGCGCAACTGACGGTGCTGCTCGCCGACCATCTTCGTGAGCGGGCGCACGATCCCGAGAGCTGACCGCGGACTTACGTAGGAGTACGTATTCCTACTCATCCTGCCCGTTGGTGGGATGGAACAGTGATCCAACGCCACCTCAATCCCCGATCAGCGGGTGGATTCCTCATCGCCGCGGTCATCGCGACGGCGCTCCCGTTCGTGGCGCTCCCCGCCCACGCCGACCCGCTCACGGCATCCGTTCGCGTTCCGCAGGCGGACCAGCGCGAGGTGCGGTTCTACGTCGTCAAGGAGAGCTTCAACGGCGAGCCGGAGTTCCTCTTCGCGATCGCACAGCGCTACCTCGGGGACGGCAACCGGTTCGAGGAGATCTTCGAACTGAACAAGGGCCGACGGCAGCCGGACGGTTCGGCGCTCACCGTGCCCACGAGCCTGAACCCGGGGTGGATACTCCTTCTGCCCGACGATGCGCGCGGCCCGGGAGTCCAGGTCGGCCGACTCGCTTCAGGCGAAGAGGAACCGCGGTCGCAGCAGCGTCCCACGAGTCCGCAGCAGCAGAACCCTCGGAACTCCGAGCAGCCCCCGGCCCAACCCCGTCCCACCCAGGTCGCTCCCGACCGCCAGGTGCCCCCGCGGGGCGATGCCGCCGAGACGCCGGGAGGTTCCCGCGGGCTGCCGGTCGTCGGGGCGGTCTCGATCGCTGTCGCTTCGGCCGCAGCGATCGCGGCCGGGACGGTGTTCGGCATCCTCCGTTGGCGTCGCCGCGCGGCTCGGACGGCAGGCGGTGGAGCATACGTCCGGGACAGCTCGGCATCGTGGACGATCGACAGCGCTCTGCGGATCGCCGTCGCGGCCAGTCAGGCCGAGCAGATAGCGTTCCCCGGCGTGTACGTCGTCACCGTCGACGACACCTCGATCCACCTGCACCTCACGGCGCCGTCGACGCGGGCACCCGCGGGGTGGACATCGTCCCCGGACGGCCGAACCTGGTCAGCGGCGCTCGCGTACCTGCAGCGCCAGCCCGTTCCCGACACCAGCGACACCCGGTTCAGCGGCCTCGCAGCGCTCGGCGCGACGGAGTCCGGTCGGCTGCTGCTCGATTTCGCCCAGGCTCGCGGCCCGGTGAGCGTCGAGGGTNCCGCCGATGCGGTGGATGACGTCGTGGACGCGTGGGTCGTGGAGCTCACGAGCAACCCCTGGTCGGCGTCGCCGCACGTCGCGCACATCACGACCCGCGGCGCCAACCGTGCGGCGGCGCTGGACGACTTCATCGCAGGCGCCGGCATGGACACCCACGAGCGCGGCGTCGCCGTCATCGACGAGATCGCGACNAGAGCNCAGGGGGATGCCCTGCGCGCCCTCTTCGCGAACCCCGATTTCCACTGGNTCGTCCTCGTGAAGTCATCGTTCGCGGGTGCGTCCTGGCGATTCTCCGTCCGAGACGGCGTGCTCTCGAGCGACCTGCTCCCCGACGTCCGGTACACCGCTTCCTCCGAACGGACGAACGCGTAACGGCCGACACGCATCCGGACGCCCGTCCGGATGAACCTCACACAGAGAGAAGCAGCACATGGCGAACTTGAACGTCACCTACGGAGACATGCGGGATGCCGCGAGTCGTCTCTCCAGCGGTCAGCAGGAAATCAACGCGCAGCTGACACGCCTGAAATCACTCGTCGACAGCCTCGTGTCAGGCGGTTACGTCACCGACCAGTCGTCGATCGCGTTCGGGACGTCCTACCAGGAGTTCAACGACGGTGCCACGAAGACCATCGCCGGCCTCGAGGGCATGAGCACCTACCTGAACAAGGCCGCCGAGGCCCTGCAGCAGACGGACACCGACCTGGCCAACGCGCTCAAGCGCTGACCGTTCGGCGGGGCCCCGCGTCCGCGCGGGCCCCGTCCTCCCGCCCTCCTCATTCGAACATCGGATACTCCCCATGCGAGTCGTCGTCTCCTTCCGTGACGAAACCTCACGAACCCGTGACCTCTTCGTCGACGCAGACGCGGACACACCCGTCATCGACGTCCTGCGTCATGCGGGCGTGACCGTCGAGCCGGGCGGACGGGTCGTCGTCGGTGGTGACCCGATCGACCCCTCGCAGACACTCGGAGCCACCGGCATCCGTCAGGGCGCCGTCCTTTCGCTCGAGGCGCAGGGCGTCGTTGGCGCAGCAGCCGGGGCCGGTCTCGTCGACATCGGGGTATCGAGCGGGCCCGGGGCGGGTCATGTCGTCCGAGTTGGGCCGGGACTGCATTCCGTCGGCAGTGCTGCCTCGAACGATGCCGTCCTCGCGCCGCTTCCCTCACGTGCGCTGATCGTCGCGATCGACATCACGATGACCGTCCGCGTGCGAGTGACGAACCTGCTGATCCAGGCGAGCCTGGCGGGGCTGGATCTGACCGAGGAGTTCACGGTGTGGCCGCGCGGGGTCGACCTGCGCATCGGCGAGAGCCTCTTCCAGCAGCGGCCGGTGAGCGAAGCGGACGCAGTGCTCGAGCCCTCGGAGGATCGCAGCGTCCTCGAGTTCAACCGTCCCCCGCGGATCCGGAACGTCGCGGAGAGCGAGGTCTACCGCATCCCCGCGGCCCCCGCGTTCGAGGTGAGAAGCTCGCTCCCGTGGGTGGCCGCACTCTTGCCGCTGCTGGGCGGCGTCGTCACCGCGATCGTCTTCCAGTCCCTCGCCTTCCTCGCGCTGGCGTTGCTGTCACCGATCATGGTCATCGCCAATGCGGTGACGACGAAGCGGCAGGGGCGGCGTACCTACCGGGAGCGGGTCGCGGAGCACGCCGCCACTGTCGAACGCATCGAGGCGGACGTGCGCGCGCGTCACGCGCTCGAACGGGAGATGCGGCTGTCGTCAGCGCCGAGCGCGGCCGATCTGTGGACGGTCGCGACCACACCCGATTCCCGACTGTGGGAACGCCGGGCGACCGATGACGACCATCTGCTCATCCGGATCGGCACCGCTCACGTTCCGAGCGCGGTGGCCGTCGAGGATCTGCGAGAGGCGCTCGAGTATCGCCGTCGCACTCCGGCGCTTCTTCAGGATGTGCCGACGTCGGTGCCGTTGACCGAGGCCGGCGTCATGGGCGTCGCCGGTTCGCCTCACCGTGCCCGGGCTGCGGCGAGGTGGTTCATCGCACAACTGGCAGTGCTGCAGAGCCCGCGCGATGTGCAACTCGTTCTGTTGACGACCGGCGACACCGAGGAGGACTGGGCCTGGACGCGCTGGCTTCCGCACGTCGCACCGGCCCTCGGCCAGGATGCACGCACCCTCGTGGGCAATGATGCCGACACGCTCGGGCGTCGCGTCGCCGAACTCGCGCAACTGGTCGCGGACCGCGGTGCCCAGCTCTCGGCAGCCAACGGGAGGGGCCTGCGCTTCCCCCCTGATGTCGTCGTCGTGTGGGACGGGGCACGTCGGCTCCGCGCCTATCCGGGCGTCGCCGGCATCCTGCGAGACGGTCCCGCAGTAGGCGTCTACGCCATCTGCCTCGATGAGAACGAGCGCGCGCTGCCGGAGGAATGCACGTCCGTGGTNCTCCTCCGCGNCGGAGGGCAGGCTGTCGTGCGCNGGTCAGCTCATGAGGCCGTGCAGAACATCCGTCTGGACGAGGTCGATCCGGCGTGGTTCGAGCAGGTCGCCCGCTCACTCGCGCCACTGCGTGATTCCGGGGACGAGGAGGAAGACGCGATTCCCACGAGCGCGCGCCTGACCGAGGTGATGAGCCTGGAGCCGGTCAACGCGCGGACGATCATGACGCGGTGGGTGGGCGGTGCACGCAGCACCCGCGCCGTCGTCGGGGTCTCCCTCGACGGACCGTTCTCGATCGACCTCGTCACCGACGGCCCGCACGGGCTCGTCGCCGGCACGACCGGATCCGGCAAATCCGAACTGCTGCAGACCGTCGTCGCGAGCCTCGCGGTCAGCAACCGGCCCGACGCGATGAACTTCGTCCTCGTCGACTACAAGGGCGGTGCGGCCTTCAAGGACGCCGTCAGACTGCCGCACACCGTCGGAATGGTCACAGACCTCGACGCCCACCTCGTCGAGAGGGCGCTGACATCCCTCGGCGCCGAACTGACCCGCCGTGAGCACATCCTCGCCGCGGCGGGAGCGAAAGACATCGAAGACTACGTCTCCGCGCAGGCGCGCGGCGGTGCGGCGACGCACGCGCCGATGCCACGGCTGCTCATCGTGATCGATGAGTTCGCCTCCATGGCCCGAGAGCTCCCTGACTTCGTGTCGGGGCTCGTGAACATCGCGCAGCGCGGCCGATCCCTCGGCATCCACCTCATCCTCGCCACGCAACGCCCGTCGGGTGTCGTCTCGGCGGAGATACGGGCCAACACGAACCTGCGGATCTCGCTCCGAGTGACGGATGCCGCGGACAGCATCGACGTCATCGACGCGCCCGACGCAGCGCGAATCCCGGCGAGCGCTGCCGGACGAGCCTACGTGCGGCTGGGGCACTCCTCGCTCATCCCGTTCCAGACGGCGCGGGTCGGCGGTCGGAGCCTCGTCGGCGGCGGATCGAAGGTCGTTCCCATCCCGTTCGTCGCAGACGTCGGNNNGCGGGACGCGGGTTACCCGTCGCCCGCTGCCCCGCGCACCGATGGTCACGAAGGCGAGACGACCGACCTCTCGCGGCTCGTCGACGCCGCGACGCAAGCCGCGGCCGGGCTCGATCTGCCACCGAACCATTCCCCGTGGCTGCCCTCCCTGCCAGAGACGGTACTTCTCGCGGACCTGGCGCACCCCGATGGGCGGTCGCGCGAGGCCGCAGCGGAGCCGAGCCCTCCGCGACCGTCCGAGGTCGCCTGGGCGCTCGGAGACTCCCCGACGACGCAGTCGCAGCCGCCGATCACGCTCTCGCTGAGCGAGTTCGGGCATCTCTTCATCGTCGGTACCGCGCGCTCGGGTCGCTCGCAGGCGCTGCGCACGATCGCTGGAGCGCTCGCCGACTCCGTCACCACTGCGGACCTGCACCTCTTCGGCGTGGACATGGGCAACGGTGCCCTGCTGCCGCTGACCCGACTGCCGCACACCGGCGCGATCGTGCAGCGCAGCGAACGCGAGCGGCTCGTGCGTCTTTTCGACCGCCTCCAGACGGAGCTGACGTCGCGCCAGGAGTCCTTCGGTCGACTCGGGGTCGCCGACATCAGCGAGCAGCGTTCCCGGGCGTCCACCGAAGAACGGCTGCCGCACATCATCGTGATGCTCGACCGATGGGAGAGCTTCACGAGCACCTTCGGCGACCTCGACGGCGGACTGCTCGTCGAACAGGTGATGGGTTTCCTGCGCGAAGGTGCGAGCGCCGGCATCCACCTCGTTCTCGCGGGTGACCGGTCGCTCCTGTCGGGGCGCATCAGTGTTCTGACCGAAGAGAAGTGGATGCTGCGCCTGAGCGATCGTGCCGATTACGGCATGGGCGGGCTCAACCCGCGAAAGCTCTCGCAGTCGGTACCCGACGGCCGCATGTTCCGCGCCGGAACCGGGCAGGAGGCGCAGGTCGCCCTCCTCGCCGCCGACCCGAGCGCGACCGCTCAGGCAGCGGCGCTCACTGAGATCGCGATGCGCGCCCGTGAGCGTGATCGCGACATCCCGCAACGGCGCCGGCCCTGGCGGATCGACGTCCTTCCGTCGATCGTGACGTGGNAGGATCTCGCCCAGTATCCGACGAANTCCGGGTCTCCCGCGCTCTGGGCGCTCCTGGGCGTCGGTGGCGACGAGCTCTCGTCCATCGGGGTCGATCTGGCGTCCGGACCGCCGACCTTCCTCGTTGCAGGTCCACCGCAGTCCGGCAGGAGCAACGTGTTGGGGGCGATGGCTCGTTCCCTCCTCGACGCAGGAACGGGCGTCGTCGTGATCGCGCCCCGCCGATCGCCCCTCCCCGAGCTCGTGGCGGGCCGTCCCGGCCTCCGCGCCGTGTTCACCGGTGTCGACGTCGCCGCAGAGGAGCTCGCCGAGGCGCTCGCCACGTCGGAGCCGATCGTCGTGGTGATCGACGACGGCGAGCTCGTGAGGGAGATGCCCGCAAAGGATGAGCTGCGCGAGTGGATCCGCGGTGCGTCGGGGGGCAATCGCGGCGTCATCCTGGGCGGCAGCGCTGCCGAGGTCGGCGGAGGCTTCACGGGGTGGCAGACCGACGTGCGCAACAACCAGCGCGGTGCGCTCCTCAGCCCGCGCAATCAGTTCGACGGCGACCTCATCGGGGTCCGGATCCCGCGATCGGCGACGACGGCTCCTGTCGTGCCCGGCCGCATCCTGGCCCATTTCGGCGACGGAACCATACACACTCTCCAAGCCCCGCGGCTGGTCGAGTGAGACAGCGAGAAGAAGGGATATCCCATGGCCGGTGATCTGATCGTCGACGCGACGCTCGATACGACCAACAGTGACCTCAAGGCGATCGCCCAAGAGTTCGACACCGCGGACAAGCGGTCGAAGGAGCTCGGCCCGATCTGGGGTCAGGCGGACATCNCGAGNGCGATGAANGAGTTCAACGACAACTGGTACGCCCATCGCGACAAGATCAAGAAGCGCCTCGGCAAACTGAGCGAGCGAGTCGACGCGGCCTGCAAAGCGTGGACCGACGCCGAGAAGCAGCTCGCCGACAGCATCCGCGTCGAGGAGGCCTCCGGTGCCTGAACGTCCGGGAAGATGGGATCTCCTCGAGCGGCCCTCCGACCCCGTGGTCGCGGACACGGCCGCGATCGACGAGCAGGTGCAGCACTTCCGCACACTCGCGGACGCGATGCGGATTCAAGGTGACCGGCTCGCTCGTATCGGGTCGGGTGAGTCGCTGCGTGGAGCGTATGCCGACGAACTGAGGTCGTCGGCGACCGAGGTGGCGAAGGACCTGCGACAGACCGTCGGCCGGTACGAGGCGGCGGCGGGTGCCCTCCGCGACTACCGCCCCGCCGTCGACGTCGCCCTCATAGGGTCGGCGGCGGCGCTCGACGAGGCGATGGATGCCGCAGGCGCGCAGGGGCGTGCTGAGGCGATGCCGATGGCGATCCCCGAGTCCGGAGCGTCGCTCACCCCCGAGCAGGAGCAGGCGAACGCGGACAAGACCGCGGCGACCGAGAACGCCGCGGCGAAACTGCGCGAGGCTCGCGCAAGACTGAACGCGGTTCTCGCGCAGTTGGATGACGCTGGGAGGGCTGCTGCGGCGACGATCCGGGGCGGTTTCAACGACGGGCTGAAGGATTCCGGGTGGGACCGTTTCAAGTTCCTCTTCGTCCAGATCCTCAAATTCATCGTCAAGTGGTTTTCCATCGTCGCGATGGCGCTCGCCGCCCTCGCCCTCTTCCTCCCCGGCGTGGGACCGATCATCGCCGCCGCGCTGATGACGGCGTCGCGTGTCTTCGACGCCATCGCCGTGGCGGCGGAGGTCCTTCTCGTGGGTCTGGGGGAGGGAGACCTCGAGGATCTCGGATGGGCGCTCCTCGGCCTCGTCACATTCGGCGCGGGCAAGGCCATCGGCAAAGCGCGNAAGGCAGCGTCGAACACGGGCGAACCGGGCAGTCGAACGCCGACGCCCGAGCCCGACGGCGCGCCGACGCCTCCGCCGCGGGCTGAGACTCCTGAGTCGACGCCGCGGGCGGACACTCCGGAGCCCGCGCCGCGCCCCGAC
>JGI26057J44791_1000234_pt1 | contig 10742 bp, 10 predicted proteins | sample HigsolmetaGSP19D_FD_44791 | JGI IMG/M metagenome (IMG submission 44791) | reverse complement strand
GCATCTCGTTCGATGTCGAGGCAGGAGAAATCTTTGCTTTTCTAGGACCGAACGGGGCAGGGAAGTCAACGACCGTCCAGATGCTGACGACGTTGATTCCGATTTCCGGTGGTCGGGCGACGATTCAAGAATTTGATGTCGTCAAACAGGAAAAACAGGTCCGTTTGCAAATCGGGGTCGCCTTGCAAGATACCGGCATCGATGAGGATTTAACCGGGCTTGAATTACTCGTCCTACAAGGAAAATTATTCGGATTAAGTCAGACGGAAGCAAAAATACGGGCAGAGGAATTACTACGACTCGTCGGACTCGATCAAGACGGCAAGCGTCGATCTGGCACTTACTCCGGCGGGATGAAACGACGACTTGATCTCGCTTTGACGCTCGTGCATCAACCGACCGTCTTGTTTCTCGACGAACCGACGACCGGACTTGACCCAGCGAGTCGTCTGCAAATCTGGAACGAGGTCCGGCGACTGAATGAAGAGTTCGGAACGACGATCTTTTTGACGACTCAGTACTTGGAAGAAGCCGATCAGCTAGCAGACCGGATCGCGATCATCAATGAAGGGCAACTGATTGCCGAAGGGACGGCAGCTGAGCTGAAGGCAGCAAACGGAGAAGAACGGATCGAATTGACACTTGCGGAAAAAGAGAACGAACGAATCGTTTTAGAGACGTTTGCCGGTCGTCAGGAAAAAGACCGTCTCGTCATTCCTTCGCGGGGAACGGAGACACTGCGAGCGGTCGTCCGTTTTCTCGATGAACGGAAGATGGTTGCGACGTCACTCGTCGTCAAACAACCGTCACTTGATGATGTCTTCATTCGTTTGACCGGACAAGCTTATAAGGAGGAATCGTGACATGATTCGAGAAACGTGGTTTTTGATGCGGCGGAGTCTGCTTGTCACGTTGCGTAATCCGTTTTCTTTTATTCCGAACTTAATCATCAGTGTCTTTTTCCTGCTCGTCTACACGAGTGGTCTCTCCGGAATCTCAAATTTACCGCAGTTCGACGGCGTCGATTATTTGAACTTCATTTTGCCTGTTTCGATCGTCTCAGGTGCTGTTGGTGGAGCAGGGGGAGCGGGTCAAGCGCTCGTCAAGGATATCGAGAGTGGTTATTTCGCTCGTCTGTTGCTGACACCTGTCTCGCGAACAGCGATCGTCCTCGGACCGATGCTTGCCGGGATGTTGCAATTATTCGTTCAAACGTTACTGATCTTCGGGATGGCTTTCTTGCTTGGTCTATCGATTCCAGTCGGTGTCAGTGGCTTTTTCTTGACGATCTTACTTGCGCTTGGCTTTGGTCTCGCCTTTGCCGGTTACTCGGTCGGTGTCGCTTTGAAGACACGGAATGCCCAAGCCGCACAAGCCGGAACGCTCTTATTCTTTCCGCTGATTTTCCTGTCGACGACGTTTGTGCCGAAAGACTTGATTGAAGCCGAATGGCTCAAGATTGCTGCGACGATCAATCCGACGACCTATATCATGGAAGGGATGCGTAGTGTATTAACTCGTCCGGAGATCGATTGGTCCGTTTACTGGCAAGGTCTGATTGTAGCTGCCGTTCTCAGTATCGCGATGGTCGTCTTTGCTGCCTTGAATGCGCGAGGGGCATTGAAAAAATAGGATACTTCCATCCATTTTCAGGGTATACATGTAGCATTCAACGATTAAAGAGGAGGGGTTCAATGAGGCGATATGCGCTATCACTTTTATTATTAGTAGGTCTCTTGGCTACTGTTCTTGTCTTGTATCAAATGACGTTTGACATCACAACGTCGATCCTTCATTTCTTATTGGTTCCCGTATTGATCATCATGACGCTCTTGAATGGAAGAAAAAATTTCTTGATATTGATCAGCTATGTTCTTATCATGGGTTTTCTCTATCTCATTTTATCGTGGTATAACGAAGCATCAAACGAGCGACAGTTGTCCTACATCGGACAACACCTCTTATCCTCAGTCGGTGTCTTTTTATACTGGTTGTTCTTACGGCAGTTACGGAGTGTGTTCGAAGAGAATGCATCGCTTCAAAAGCGGGTTGCTTTACTTGAAGGGTTCTCCGCGTCACCTCAATTGCTCTCTTACAGTGAATTTTTAGATCGAACGGATTTCTTGATTGCGGGAGCAAATCGGCGACAGGAACAAAATATGTTACTTCATCTTCAGATTCCATACGCAAGTTTGAATAAGAAGACAATCATGCAACAACTGACAGATGCTGGACTAAAGGTATTTCGAGCACATTATGATGTCATGTCGCAACGAAATCGTCAGGAATTCATCATCTTTCTTCAAAACACCGATCATCGTGGTGCGGAGATTGCGTGGCAACGTTATGAGGATGAACTTCGTCAACGTTTTACGGTGCTTGCGTTTCCCTTTCAGATCGAAATTCTTCCTGTAAAATCATCTGTGGAAGAGACGTTGAAGCAACGGAAGGTGGTGGATCAATGAACCTCGTCTTGAACGTTATCATGGCGATTTTTTGGTTACTATTACTGTATTATTCTTATCTGACGATTGCCGGCATTCTCGATCGCTATGGAAGAAAACAGCCGGTCACTTTAACAGAGTATCCATCTATCGCTATTCTGATCCCAGCACATAATGAAGGCATCGTCATGCGTCAAACACTCGAGGCGATGATGGGGATCGAGTACCCAGGGAAACTCGATGTATTTTTACTCGATGATCAGTCGCAGGATGAGACGCAAGAGATTGCTCTGGAATTTACGACGATGTTCAGTCGAGTCCACTATATCCATGTCCCAAAAGGTGAACCAATCGGAAAATCACGTGTCCTGAACTATGGGCTATCGATCACGGATTCCGAATATTTCTTAATTTTTGATGCGGATAATCAACCGAAAGCAGACACTGTGACACGACTCGTCGAACAAGCAATGACCCAAAAGAATGCGTGCGGAGCGGTTGGAATCGTCAAGACGATCAATGCAACGACGAACCTGCTGACGCGGATGATTGCGATTGAATTTCAAGTGTTTCAGCTGATCATGCAAAGCGGTCGTTGGAAAGCATTCAAAACGGGATCGTTAGCAGGAACGAATATGTTATTGAAACGGGATGTCATCGAAGAATTAGGTGGGTATGATCCGTATGCACTGGCAGAGGATGCGGAATTGACGATGCGGATCACGGCACTCGGTTACACACTTCCTGTCGTCTACGAGGCGGAGACATGGGAACAAGAGCCGGAAACGATGAAAGTATACATGAAGCAACGGACGCGTTGGATGCTTGGAAACATCTATTTATTAGAAAAATCACTTCGGACACGAGATTTTTGGAAAGGAAGCACGCTCGTTCATTCCTTGCAGCATATCATGACGTACCTCCTCTTCATCTTCTTGTTGTTAATCTCTGATATCGTTTTAATCCTTGGACTATTTGGTTATGCTTTCGATGAGGCGACGACTCCACTCATCNTTGTTTTGGTTCATGACGTATCTTGTCTATACGATCCAAATCTTAGCGGCGCAAGAACTCGAAGGAACTGCCACTCCGAAGAATGTCCTCGTCGGGTTGATCATGTACTTTACCTACGCCCAATTATTCGTCATTCTTTTATTCCGCGGAATGTATGCTTATCTCAAAAGTAAGGTACGCAAAGAGGTCATCGTCTGGGATAAGACGAAACGCGTCAAGATCGAGTCATGAAGAAAGGATTGGGGATTGGTCTACTCATAATTTTGTTAGCGGGGGGAGTTTGGTATTTCGTGCAGAAACAAGAGGATGATATCGTGCAACAAGTAGAAGAGGACTATATGCAAAACGGTATCATTCGCGCCTATGATCGTTCGAATGCCCAACGTCTGTCGGAGAGTCTGGGTCAGTATATGCAATATGTATTACTACTCGACGATGAAGTGCGGTTCAAGGAACAGGTGAAGATACTAAAGGATCATTTTTTAGTCGAACGCGGATCAGAGGTATATATCAAATGGGAGTTAGGTGAGAAAACGGCAACAAATGCTTGGATTGACGACATACGAATTTCGGAAACGTTACTACAAGCCGGAAAGCAATTCAATGAACCGTCATATTTAAAGCTTGCGAGTCGAATCGAGACCACCTTACTCAAGCGACAGCAAATTGATGGTAATATCGTTGATTTTTACGATTGGGATTTGCAACAGGCTACAGATGTACTGCATTTGAACTATCTAGAACCACCGGCACTTAAACGATTGCAGTTACTCGATTTTGCAAAAGAAAAAGTGGCTCAAGCGAAACGAGAAGGACCGTTCACGGCAGAACTATACTATGCGAATCAAGATGAGTCGAAGTGGGCAGATGACAAAGTCGTTAATATGATTGATCAAGTCTTGATTGAACGATTACGAGTAGGAGTGACCGGTAAAGCGGACGAGACTTTTCAGGCGTTTATCTCTAAAGAACTGAAGAACGGGAAAGTATATGCGCGTTACGACCGTTTATCTGCGAAGCCGACGATGAAAGACGAGTCAAGCTCCGTCTATGCAATGCTCGTACCTCTTTTGACAGGCGAAGAACGTTCTTTCGTACTCAATCGTTTGCAAGAGATTGAGACGACGAATGCCAAAGAGACGCACGTGTTTGACGTTCTGAATAAAGCAGTCATTTTAAAAGAATTTGAATAAGAAAAAGCTGGAACGGATTTTTCCGTTTCCAGCTTTTAGTTTGCTTGTGATTACTTGATTTCGCGTTTTTCTTCCTCTTCTTTAGATGATTTACTTTTTGCGTCGAACTCAGAACGTGTCATGACATCTTCGACATGCATGTTGATTTCGATGACATCGAGTCCTGTCATATCATGGACTGATTTTTTGATTTTCGTTACAGCGTCTTGGAAGATCGATGGAATGTTTTTGCCGTATTCGACGATGACTTTTAAATCGAGTGCGACTTGTCGTTCGCCGACTTCTGCGTCGATTCCTTTTGTGATGTCTTCTGAGCTACGGAAGCGGTCTGTCAACCCACTCATGAAGCCGCCGCTCATTGAAAGGATGCCTTTGACATCATTTGATGCAATACCAGCAATTTTTTTGATGACTTGATCTTCGAATGTGAGTTTGTTTTCGCGTACTACTTCGTTTTCATTTTGTTTCGTGTTGATTTCGTTAGCCATGAGAAATCTCTCCTTTTAATGTTTGTTAACTAATTTTTTACTGTTCTTTACGTTCAGTCCCGTTGAAAGAACTGAATCCATCCCTCGACATCAAGCGCATTGTCTCGCCATTGACCAATCAAGAAACCGATTGTTGCGAACACGATGATTAACAACGTTGGTCCAAAACCGATCGTCAAGAACAAGATGGCGAGGATNAGTCCNACTAGTCCACCGAGTAGTCGGTAGCGATACGGACGAAGTGCTTCGCTCGTTTTCATGATCTTCCTCCTCCCTTGTCTTAGACGACACGTTCAGACGTTTTTGTCTTCGTGTCGCTAATACGGACACGTGTTTTTGTGACGGGCAGTTCAAGTAACGATTCGACCGCGTGTTTGACGCGTTCTTGAATGTCTTTCCCGATTGTTGGTAATCCTTCTTGACCAAAGACAGAGCAGTCGACTTCAAGAGCAACTGTTTCTTTTTTTGAGTGGATGTCCGCGTTCACGCGTGGGGATCGAACCCCGTTGATACCACGGATCGACTCAAGTGCCGTTCGTTCGATCGTCTGTTTTGAGATCGTGATATTGCCGTCACCAGTTTGGATCAGAAGGCGTTGTCCTTTAGACCGGCTAAGCAGTCCAGTGAATAATAGAATGACAAATACGAATGCTAGGAAGCCACCAAGCGATAAAATCGTGTAGCTGTACCATTGTTGATCTTGCCACTGTTCAATCAGAGGACTGAGGCGTGGAACATCATAAACGCCGAGTACAAGAAGACCGACGCTGATCAAGCCGAGAATGCCGATCAGAACGAGTAGGAAACGATTGAATCCGTTCATCTTACATCTCTCCTTTCTGTCGTTAAATTGTTTTAATCGTTTTGTGCTACACATGAAATATTATGTGTATGGTGAGTTTATTCCCGTTCAAAAGACCTTAAAACATCAAAGTACACTTTAGGTAAATAGATTATATTTTCTGAAAATTAGTCTGTTTATTAAAAAAATAGTAAATGAAATATGACATTTGACGAAAAAATCATGAATGATTTGGCGTTCTAAGGTGAATTGGTTCGTATTTGATTTGCTATCATGAATAAAAAGTGATGTCAATATAAAAATAGAAAACACAAAAAAATCCTCTCATATTGCTATGAGAGGAAGAGAAATACGATTACTTTTCGAATTTTGGTACTTTTACGACGTAATAGATTGTACTTAAAATCAAGAAGGCGATACCGATTAAGATGGAAACGCGTGTCTCGTCATTGAACAACATCCCGACGAGTACTGTCACGAGTGCAACAATTGATAGATAGTTCGTCACTGGAGCTCCTGGCATCTTAAATGGATGTGAAGCCGTTCGTTCACTTTCAATTTTGCGGTAACGAATATGACTAATCAAGATGGCGAACCACGGTACCATCCCTGGAAGTACCGAAGCGCTGTAGACATATACGAAGATATTTGTATCTTTCCCGAGAACGAGCGGTAAGGTGATATCAAGAATAACACCGAAGAAAATCCCGATGGAAATCGCGAAGACCGTATAGAATGGAATTCCACGTTTGTTGACTTTTAAGAAGAAGGACGGTACTTGTCCTTTTTCTGCCAATGCATAGATCATCCGACTTGCGCTGAATATCCCTGAGTTACACCCAGATAACGCGGCTGTGATGACGACGAAGTTGATGATAGCAGCAGCAATCGTGACACCTACTTTCGCGAATGTCGCAACGAATGGACTGCCGAGATCCGACAACTCATTCCACGGATAGACCGTGACGATGATAAAGATAGAACCGACGTAGAAAATCAAAATCCGCCAGACGACACCATTGATCGCCTTCGTAATGTTCTTCTCTGGATCTTTCGTTTCTCCAGCTGTCACACCGATCAACTCAACACCGATGTAAGAGGCGAAGACGATCGAGAGGGCAAAGAAGAAGCCTGTGAAACCATTCGTGAAGAATCCACCGTTCGCCCATAGATTCGAGAAGCCAACCGGGTTTCCGTCATTTCCTAGACCAAAGAAGATGATTCCGAATCCTGCGACGATCATTAGAAGAATCGTTATTACCTTGATGGAGGCGAACCAGAATTCGAGTTCACCGAACATCTTGACCGAAGCGAGGTTCGCGAGCGTCAAGAGAACGATGACGACGACCCCTGGAATCCAAGTCGGAAGTTCCGGCCACCAGAAGCGTAGGTATGTCCCGACAGCGATGACTTCGCTCATCCCGACGACGACCCAGTTGAAGATGTTACTGCTTGCTGTCAAAAAACCAGCAGCTGGATGGATATAATCATTTGCGAACTTTGCGTACGAACCACTGTGAGGATGGGTGTAGACCATCTCACCAAGTGCACGCATGATAAAAAAGATAAAGACTCCTGCTAGCATGTACGCAAGTAAGACGGATGGACCTGTCCAAGCAATCGTACTCGATGCTCCAAGGAACAGACCAACCCCGATCGTTCCTCCAAGTGCAATCATTTGTACTTGTCGTGCTGTTAAATCACGTTTCAAATTCGAACTCATCATTTCCCCCAAAAAATCTGTGACGTCATAATGTTCAGACAACTTGTCCGAATAACTATAACGCTGAGTATACTATTCTCAGATAGGACTCGGCTAGTCTTTTTGAAAATTTGAAATGGAGGTTTCAAAAATCAGGAATTTATGAAACAAACATGTAACAGCTTTCATTCGTTGGCTAGTAAAGCTGAAAGGTGTCTTTCTAATTTACCGAAAAATAGCTGATTCGAAGTGGATAAAACAATCAGATCATTACGCATTGTAAGGTCACCTGACAGGATTTCTCCCTGCTCGTTCGTAAAACGAATCGAACGAACACTTTCTAAAACTGTTCCTTTCCGTTCTAACAATTGTACTTCATCAGAATTTGCAGCAAGAATATAGTCATCATATCGAGCGAACTGAGAAAAGGCGATTGTAGGTGCCTCGTAGACGAGGTCTTCATCTTGACCAATTCGAATGAAACGAAAATCGGAATAATAGAAGAACCAGATTTCTTTTGAGGAACAGACGTTGAGTGCATAACAATCATCGATCGGATACTGACGATTTTTATACTGTACTTCACCAGCGTCATCAAAAGCGACTAAACCGAAAGCGCCATTTGAGCCCGTTGCTGCATCTGCATATATACCTTCGTCGAAATAGCTGACCCAGATTAAACCGTCTTTATCAATTTGCATGTTTTGGATCCCATCGTCTAAACAAAATTGGTTGACTAGGTTTCCTTGAATATCATAAATAAAAGCATTCGGTAACCAAGTACCGTCTACATCATCATCGCAACGAGAAGCGACGAGTAGCAGACGTCCATCAGGAAAGCGATCGACGAGCGAAAAATCAATCTCATTTTTTTCAATGATCGTCGTCTTCCGCCAATCGTCCATCAACTGATGAATAGAAAGAACATGTTTCTTTCGTGTTTCGTCAACGGTTTCTTCGACGATTAAAATATGACCGTCGACAGTGATGCCAGTCGCGACTGGACGTCCTGTACGATAGGATGCGGTCAAACGACGTAATGGGAAATGGGCGAGTGGGGATGTGAGCATGGCAGGACCTCCTGTTTGTTTAAAAAAGCAGTCCGTCGTAAGACAGACTGCTAGTTGTTCAAACCGTTCGTTGACGGCGTTTAAAGATGACGTAAAAAATGATTAAGACGACAGCAGCAATCAACACACCGTTCGTGTAAGGTGCTGCGACTTCCTTGATCGAGCGCCAGTTCGTTCCGAGCGTTTCACCCAGGTACAAGAAGAGAATCGACCATGGAATGATCGCCAGGACTGTATAGAGGGAAAACTTCGTCTGATCCATCTTTGCAAGACCAGCTGGAATCGAGATAGCATGGCGGACGACGGGAATAAAACGAGCGCCAAAGATGACCCCTTGTCCGTATTTCAAGAACCAACGCTCGGCTAAATCGAGATGGTGTTCTGAAATCAGGACATACTTTCCGTATTTCAGGATCAGGGGACGACCGCCGTAGCGCGCGAACCAGTATAAGAATAATTGCGAGAACAATCCACCAATGACGGCAGCGACGACGGCGAGCGGCCAGCCAATCGTTCCTTGGGAGATCATGAATCCACCGTAAGAGAGGACAATTTCACTCGGTATGATTTCAATCATCAACCCGAGGGCGATGCCGAAATATCCGAGATCGGCAAGCGAAAGCAAAATTTGGTTGACGACTTGAGATAACACGTAAGACAACTCCTTTGTATCAGTTCATTCCTTTATTTTAGAGAACTGACGGTAAAATGAAAAGGAAAAAAACGGAGACAATTCAAAAGACGGATTCGCTATGACAGCGAACCCGTCTTGTTTTTATAATACGACAGCAGCGATCGTACCAAAGATGATTAATGGAATGTTGTAGTGAAGGAACGTCGGAATGACTGTTTCCCGCATGTGATCATGCTGACCATCGGCATTTAGACCACTTGTCGGTCCGAGTGTCGAGTCAGATGCCGGACTACCCGCGTCACCGAGTGCGCCGGATGTACCGATGATAGCGATCGTCGCTTCTAAACTGAATCCGTACTGGATACAAAGTGGAACGAAGATTGCTGCAATGATTGGAACAGTTGAGAAACTTGAGCCGATCCCCATCGTGACGAGAAGACCGATCAAGAGCATGACGAATGCTGCAACGAGTTGGGAATCGCCCATCAACGATTTCGAGTTCTCGACGAGTGGCTCGATATCTCCCGTCTTACGCAAGACGTTTGAGAATCCATTTGCTGAAATCATGACGAAACCGATGAATGACATCATGCGCATACCGCGTGTTATGACGTCATCTGCTTCACTGAAGCGAACAAGACGAAGCAACAAGAAGAGGATGAGTCCTGTTGTCGCAGCAAGAATCATTGATCCGGTTTGCAGTTGGACGATCAAGGTCGCGATGACGACAACACCACTTAAGACAAGCTTTGTTTTCGTGATGACCGGAATTTCATAATCGTCCGGTGCGATGTCACGCATCTCATATGTCCGTTCTTTACGATATGAGTATAGACCGATTAAGAGACCGACGACCATCCCGAGTGCCGGAATCGCCATCGCTTCGATGACGGATGCTCCTGCTGTATCGAGACCATTTGCCTTCAAGTTCTTTAGTAGAATCTGGTTGAGGTAAATGTCTCCGAAACCGACTGGTAAGAACATGTACGGTGTCACAAGACCGAACGTCATGATGATTGCAATCCGGCGACGATCCATCTTCAACTGATTGAAGAGACCAAGAAGCGGCGGAATGATGATTGGAATGAATGCGATGTGGATCGGTAAGACGTTTTGTGAACTAATCGCAAGTAAGAGAATCGCAAACAAGATGAATCCTTTTAGTTTTTTGACAGAAGAAGCATTTGCATCGCCGCGTGAACGTTGAATCAAGGCGTGTGCAAGTGCATCCGGTAATCCGGTTTTCGAGAGTGCAACAGCGAAAGCACCGAGCAATGCATAGCTAAGGGCGATTTCTGCCCCGTCACCAAGACCATCGGAGAACGCTTTTGTTGTCTCAGTCAGGTCGAGACCACCGACGAGACCGCCGGCAAACGCACTGATGACCATCGCGAC
>JGI26057J44791_1000230_pt1 | contig 10851 bp, 11 predicted proteins | sample HigsolmetaGSP19D_FD_44791 | JGI IMG/M metagenome (IMG submission 44791) | reverse complement strand
TGTGACGGAACCCATCAAGATCGACGTGTGGAGCGATATCGCCTGCCCGTGGTGCTACATCGGTAAGCGGAACCTCGAGACCGGGCTGGCGGAGACGGCGAGCGACGCCGACGCCCCCCGCGTGGAGGTGACCTTCCACTCGTACGAGCTGTCCCCGGACACTCCCGTCGATTTCGAGGGGACCGAGATCGACTTCCTCTCGGAGTACAAGGGGATGCCGGCCGATCAGGTGCAGCAGATGCTCGACCGCGTGACCGGTGTCGCCGCCGACGCGGGGCTCGGCTATCGCTTCGACATCCTGAAGCACACCAACACGGTCAAGGCTCACGAGCTGCTGCACTTCGCGAAGGAGCAGGGCCTCCAGAAGGAGACGACCGAGCGGCTCATGTCGGCGTACTTCACCGAGGGCCGTCACGTCGGCAAGATCGACGATCTCGTCGCGCTCGCCGGTGAGGCCGGTCTCGACGCCGACGCGACCCGCGACGCGCTGGAGTCCGGCCGCTACCTCGAGGCGGTGCGTGCCGACCAGGCGCAGGCGCAGGCCTACGGCATCCAGGGTGTGCCGTTCTTCGTCATCGACGGCAAGTACGGCGTGAGCGGCGCCCAGCCCGCCGCCGCGTTCGCGCAGATCGCTCGCCAGGTGTGGGCCGAGCGCGCCGAGGAGCCCGCCGCGAGCTGATCACTCCACCCACGACGAGGGCCGCATCCCGGATCGGGGATGCGGCCCTCGTCGTTCGTGCTCGATGTCAGGCGAGAGCGTTCTCGATCGCGGAGATCACCTCGGGCTCGTTCGGCTTCGTCTGGGGGCGGAAGCGGTGCAGCTCGCCGTCGCGGGTCACCAGGAACTTCTCGAAGTTCCACATCACCGGTCCCTTCGCTCGTTCGGCGTTGGGGGTCTTCTTCAGCGCTTTGTAGAGCGGCGCGGCGTGCGAGCCGTTGACGCGCACCTTGTCCATGATCGGGAACGTGATGCCCCAGTTGACGGCGCAGTAGTCGAGGATCTCGTCCATGGACCCCGGCTCCTGGCCCATGAACTGGTTGCACGGGAAGCCGATGACCTGGAGGCCCTGATCGCCGTACTGCTTCTGCAACTCCTCGAGCTGTTCGTACTGAGGAGCCAACCCGCACTTCGACGCGACGTTGACGATGAGGAACGCCTTGTCGCCGAAGTCGCCGAGAGTCGCCTCCTTCCCGTCTGCCGTGGTGAACGGGATCTCTCGCAGGGAGGAGGTGTCGGTCATGTCTCCACGATAGGACTCGAGCAGATGCCCGATGCGCTCGCCGTCTGGGAGAATGTGAAGGATATGTCCACGACCCTCGCTCCGCCCGCGCCCCTGCGCATCGGGCCCATCACCCTTGACGCGCCCGTCGTGCTGGCGCCCATGGCGGGCATCACCAACACCGCCTTCCGACGCCTGTGCCGCGAGTACGGTGCCGGGCTCTATGTCAGCGAGATGATCACCACTCGTGCTCTCGTCGAACGGAACGCGACGACGATGCGTCTGATCCGCCACCACGAGTCGGAGACCCCGCGGTCGATCCAGTTGTACGGCGTCGATCCGGCAACCGTGGAGGCCGCCGTCCGGATCATCGTCGAAGAGGACCACGCCGATCACGTCGATCTCAACTTCGGGTGCCCCGTTCCCAAAGTGACGCGGAAGGGCGGTGGCGCGGCGCTGCCGTGGAAGACGGAGTTGTTCCGCGAGATCGTCGAGCGCGCCGCGAAGGCCGCGGGCGCTGTCCCGCTGACGGTGAAGATGCGCAAGGGCATCGATTCCGACCACCTGACCTACCTCGAGGCCGGCCGGATCGCCGAGGGCGCAGGCGTCGCCGCCGTCGCGCTGCACGCGCGGACGGCGTCCGAGTTCTACTCGGGGCACGCCGACTGGTCCGCGATCGCGAAGCTGAAGGAGACGGTGACGAGTGTCCCCGTCCTCGGCAACGGCGACATCTGGTCGGCGGAGGACGCTCGGCGCATGATGGCCGAGACCGGTTGCGACGGCGTCGTCGTCGGACGAGGATGCCTCGGCCGCCCCTGGCTCTTCGGCGACCTCGCGCGCGAACTCGGCACCGGGCATGCTGCCGATCCCGTCGACGCGACCCTCGGGTTCGTGGCCGCGGCGTTCCGACGCCATGCGGAGCTGCTGGTGGAGTTCTTCGAGAGTGAGGACCGCGGCTGCCGCGACATCCGCAAGCACGTCGCCTGGTACTTCAAGGGGTACCCCGTGGGCGGGGACCTCCGCGCCAAGCTCGCGACGGTGTCGAGCCTCGAGGAGATCGACGAACTGCTCGCGACCCTCGACCTCGAGGCGCCGTACCCCGGTGCGGCCGCCGAGGGCCAGCGTGGGCGTGCAGGCACGCCGAAGCGTCCGGCACTGCCCGACGGCTGGCTGGACTCGCGCGAGATCGGGCACGCGGCATCCACCGCCCTCGCTGATGCGGAGCTCGATACCAGTGGCGGCTGAGACGGTGACCGGCGCGAGCGTGGGGATCGCCGCCGGACGTCCCACGGGCTACGACGACCATGATGCCGAGCGGTTCCACCCCGAGAAGCACCGTTCCCTCCGCGACGGGTTCGCGCGCGATCGGGCGCGTGTGCTGCACTCGGCGGGGTTCCGTCGTCTGGCCGCCAAGACCCAGGTGCTGAGCCCAGCGAGCCCCGACGACTTCGCGCGCAACCGTCTGACGCACTCGCTCGAGGTGGCGCAGGTCGGCCGCGAGCTCGCGATCGCGCTCGAGCTGTCGCCCGACGTGGTCGACACCGCCTGCCTGAGCCACGACCTCGGGCATCCGCCCTTCGGGCACAACGGCGAGCGCGCGCTCAACGAGTGGGCCGAGGACATCGGCGGCTTCGAGGGCAACGCGCAGTCGCTGCGCATCCTCGCCCGGCTCGAGCCGAAGGTCGTCGACGACGACGGTGCGAGTTTCGGACTCAACCTGACGCGAGCGAGCCTCGACGCGACGTGCAAGTACCCGTGGACGGCCGACCACGCGATCCCCGACCCGGGCGGGCGCCAGAAGTTCGGCGTGTACGCCGAGGACGAGGCGATCTTCCACTGGATGCGGCAGGGTGCGCCCGGCCGGGTGCGGTGCATCGAGGCCGAGGTCATGGACCTCTCGGACGACATCGCCTACTCGGTCCACGATTTCGAGGACGCGGTGCTCAACGGCTACCTCGACCCGCGGCGTCTCGCGGACAGCCGCGAGCGCGAGTCGCTCCTCACGGCGATCCAGTCGTGGGTCGGACTCGGCTTCAGCCGGGACGAGCTCGCTGATGCGATGTACCGGCTGGTGCGGCTGCCCGAGTGGATGACGGAGTTCGACGGTACGCGCGCCTCGGTCGCACGTCTGAAGAACTTGACGTCGGACTTCATCGGACGCTTCGCGCGCGCCGCAACGGCCGCGACGCGCGAGCACTACGACACCCCGGCTCTGACGCGGTATCGGGGACGCATGATCGTGCCGCGCGTGATCGAGGCCGAGATGGCGGTCCTCAAGGGCACGATCGGTGCATTCGTCGTGTCGATCGATGGACGGAAGGGGCTGTACAAGGAGCAGCGTCGCGTGCTGAAGCGGCTCGCGTCGGCGCTCCTCGAGCGTCCCGAACACCTCGATCGCGTACACGCCGTGGACTTCGCCGCGGCGCAGACGGATGCCGAGCGCAAGCGGGTCGTCGTCGACCAGGTCGCGACTCTGACCGACCGCTTCGCGATCGAATGGCACTCCGCGCTCGTAGGTCCCGTCGACCTGCGGGAGCTCGGTCTGTGGCCCGCCGGGTCGCGCGTCGTCGCGAACCCCGGGTACGCGCTGCCCGAACCGATCGAAGGTCTCTGATGGCCCGCATCCGTCAAGCGGACGTCGACGAGGTGAAGGCGCGCACCAACATCGTCGACATCGTCGGTGAGCGCGTCGCGCTGAAGTCCGCCGGTGTCGGGTCGATGAAGGGGTTGTGCCCGTTCCACGACGAGCGGAGTCCCAGTTTCAACGTCCGGCCCCAGGCCGGGTACTACCACTGCTTCGGATGCGGTGAGTCGGGCGACGTGTACTCGTTCCTGCGTGCCATGGACCACCTGACGTTCACCGAGGCCGTCGAACGGCTCGCCGCACGGATCGGCTACCAGCTGCACTACGAGGACGGCGGCGCCGCGCCCGAGACGAGCGGACGCACGCGGCTGTACCAGGCGAACACGGCCGCCGCCGAGTACTTCCGTTCGCAGCTCGCCACCGCAGAGGCGGATGCCGGGCGTCGGTTCCTCGGTGAGCGCGGGTTCGACGCCGGCGCCGCGGCGCATTTCGGGGTCGGGTACGCGCCCAAGGGCTGGAACAACATGCGCGACGCCCTCCGTGCCCAAGGGTTCAGCGACGAAGAGCTCGCGACGGCCGGGCTCGTATCCCAAGGGCAACGCGGCGTCTACGACCGGTTCCGCGGACGCGTGGTCTGGCCGATCCGCGACCTCACCGGGCAGACCATCGGGTTCGGCGCGCGCAAGCTCTACGACGACGATCAGGGACCGAAGTACCTGAACACCCCCGAGACCCCGATCTACAAGAAGGCGCAGGTCCTCTACGGACTGGACCTGGCGAAGAAGGACGTGTCGCGGTCTCACCGCGTGGTGGTGGTCGAGGGCTACACCGACGTCATGGCGTGCCATCTCGCCGGCATCACGACGGCCATCGCGACCTGCGGAACGGCGTTCGGTTCGGACCACATCACCGTCCTCCGCCGGGTCATGGGTGATGACAGTGCGTCAGGTGAAGTGATCTTCACGTTCGACCCGGATGCCGCGGGTCAGAAGGCGGCATTGCGCGCGTTCGCCGACGAGAAGCGTTTCGCCGCCCAGACGTACGTCGCGGTCGCGCCCGACGGCCTCGACCCGTGCGACCTGCGGCTGAATCGTGGCGACGGCGCTGTGCGGGCGCTGATGGACGCCAAGGCGCCGATGTTCGAGTTCGTCATCGATCAGAAACTGGCGGGATTCGACCTGCGCAGCGTCGAGGGGCGCGTGGGTGCCTTGCGCGCCGCGGCGCCGATCGTCGCCGAGATCCGCGATCCGTCGCTGCGGCCGGGGTACACCCGCGTCCTGGCGCGCAAGCTCGGTATGGATCTGAGCGAGGTGACGCCGGCGGTCGAGCGGGCAGCACGGGGGAGTCACACTCCTCGCGAGCGCGGGCCTGCTCCGGCTGAGGCGCCCGGCGAGGGCGCGGCTCCGGTCCGCGTGACGATGGCGAGTCTGCCGCGCACGGCGAGTGCCACTCTCGAGAGGGACGCGCTGATGGGGGTCCTGCAGTACGGCCACGTCCTGGATGCCGATGAGGTGGATGCTGCCCTCCAGATCCCGATGGAGCATCCCGCACTCGAGGCGGTCCGGAACGCGGTCATCGCACAACCGGATCGATCGCGGGTGGGATGGTCGACGGCGGCCGTGGACGCGACGCGCGAGCCGTACCGCGGGCTCGCCGCGGAACTGCTGACGTCTTCCTTCCCCGCGTTGACGGAGGTCGAAGCGAAGACCTCCGCTCGCGCGATGTGCCGACGATTGCGGCTCCGGGCGATGGACCGCGAAAAGGCCGAACTGCTCGGCGAGGTCCAGCGGGTGTCGCCGGAGTCTGAGCAGGGCCGTGCGGTCCGGGTCGCGCTCCGGGACCTGGATCAGCGACGGCGGACCCTCGCCGACTCCATTTGAGTGCTGGACGAGTCCCGCACGGTGGCGCGGAACCGACGCCAACTGGCATCACGGGCGCGGAAGGATGAGGATGGATCCCATGCCTCGAGTGACCGACCCGGACGCCGCAATCTCCTGCTCGGACCTGTCGATCGCCCGGCTCTCCGCCGACACGCGTGTCGTCGACGGGGTCTCCCTGCGGGTGATGCCCGGTGAGACGATCGCCGTCATGGGCGCGACCGGCTCGGGGAAGTCGAGCCTCGCATCGGGCCTCGCGGGTGCCGATCATCGTGACCTGCGCGTGGTCGGCGGCACCGGGGAGGTCGCAGGCATCTCCCTGCGGGCGCGTGGTCGGGCACGCCGAATCCGCAGCTTCCGGACGGGCCACCTCGCCCAGGGCGTCAATTCCGCGCTGCCGTCGAGGCTGACGATCTCCGAGATCGTGGCCGAGCCCATCACAGCGCGCGACCGCCGCGTCAACGAGCGCGCGCTCGCCCTTCGGGTCGCCGCACTCCTGGATGAGNTGCAGCTGCCCATCGGCGCTTCCGAGAAGTACCCCTACGAGCTCAGTTCGGGGATGCGCCAGCGCGTCGCGATCGCACGGAGCCTCGTCCTCGACCCGAAGGTCCTCATCGCCGACGAGCCCTATGCGAACCTCGATGTGGATGTCCGCCCGGCTGTTCGTGACGCGCTCCTGCGACGCACGGACGACGGGATGGCTCTGCTGGTCGTGACGAACGAGCGAGATCTCGTGACCGATCTGGGTGCCCAGGTCCTCATCCTGCGTGCCGGACACCCCGTCGGCGTCGGGCAGTCTCTGGAGGACGTGCTCTGGACCCCTGATGANGCGACACGCATCGGCGGCTGATGTCACGAGCACCCCTCGGGCTTTGCTACGATTGTGTGGTTGCCCGGTGATGGGTGACTGATCCTCGGTAGCTCAATTGGCAGAGCAATCGGCTGTTAACCGATAGGTTCTTGGTTCGAGTCCAAGCCGGGGAGCCAACAGAAAGCCCGGGCCTCGCGAGGTCCGGGCTTTCGTGATCCGCCACGTCCTCATCATCCTTCCCGCGAAAGCGCAGCCTGCGATCGGTGGCGACGNGGACGCCTTCGTGGGGCTGTGCGGACCCGATAGGGTTCAGAGCGNGTTTCAGGATCACGCGGGGGGAATCACGATGACGGATCACACGAGCACGCCTGCCGGATGGTATCCGGCGCCGCACGCGGGCAACGAGCTGCGTTACTGGAACGGCACGGAGTGGACTGCTCCGCCGTCGGCTGTTCCTGCGGCGCAGCCGGTGCTCGCGGGTACCGGCCCGACCCACCCCGTGGGGTATTCGCTGGCCGCGCCTGCGATCGTTCGTCCTCTCCGTGGCGTCGCGAAGGCCACCCGCATCCTCCTCCTCGTCGGTGCGGTCTTCTCCGTCCTGACCGTCCTCGTCGAGGCATGGGGTCTCGTCGCGGTCGAAGGATTCACCAGGGGGATCGCGCCGCTCTCGGACCTCGAGCTCTACGACACCTTGTCGGGCCTCATCGGCTTGGGATCGGGGGCGCTCCTGCTGGCGGCCGGGATCTGCTGGCTCGTCTGGCAGTACCGCGCTGCGGTTCGGGTCCGCGCGATCACGCCCGCTGCGACGCGTCGCACCCCGGTGTGGCACGTCGTGTCGTGGTTCATTCCGGTGATCGCGTGGTGGTTCCCGTTCCAGAACATGAAGGATCTCGTCGTGGCGGCACGCGCCGCCTTGTCGCCCGGGATCCTCGGCACATGGTGGGGCCTGTGGATCGCCTCGACGGCGATGGCGTCGTTGTCCGGAAGGCTGTCGTGGAACGCGAGCAGCCTCTCGGATTACCCGGCCGTGATGTCCACGTCCCTGTTGGGGGAGCTGCTGTCCATCGCCGCGGTACCGCTGGCCATCATGGTCCTCACCCGCGCGACCGATGCCATCGATCCGGCAACGCGCTGACGCTCACGCGGTGAGCTGAGCCCGCACCTCGGCGTCGCCGGATCCGCTCGAGGCGACGATCCGGCCACCGTCGAGTCGGAGGAACTGGAACTCCGCGACGTTCACGTGGCGGCGGGTCGGCAGGATGCCGCGCCACGGCCCGCTGTGCGTGCCGCTGCCACGGAGGTGGGCTGCGATCCGGTCGTCCTCGGCGACGAGCTGGATCGTCTTCCACCGCCAGTCCGGGAAGCCGTGGAAGAGATCCGCGAGGTCGTCGATCCACGCGTCTGCGCCAGCCGCGAGGTGAGCGCGCCGGACGGCGGGGTCGAGGAGCGCGCGGACGGCCGCGAGATCACGTCGATTGCAGGCGTCGAGATACTCCTCGAACCACCCGTGCAGTTCCCACGGCTCCACGCGGGGCGCCTCAGGCGTCGAGGTCGTCGACGCCCGGCATCCAGCTCTGCCCCGGCTTGCCCCAGCCGCGCTTGCGCGCGATCTTCTGCGTCGTCTTCCAATCGGAGTCCGACAGTCGGTCGATGTAGAGGATCCCGTTGAGGTGGTCGAACTCATGCTGCATGATCCGGGCGCGCCAGCCGTCGACACGGATGCGGACGTCGCCGCCGTCGAGGTCGGTGCCGGTGACGAGAACCTCGTCACCTCGACGGAGCGGGAAGCGCTCACCGGGGAACGACAGGCATCCCTCCGACTCGTCGTCCGGGTCGGGCGAGCCCGGCTCCGGGGGCGACATCCAGAGCTCGGGGTTGATGATCACACCACGCCACGGGGCACCATCGTCGTCCTGGTACGAGTAGGTGTAGATGCGGAGCCCCACGCCCACCTGTGGGGCTGCGAGTCCGACGCCGGGAGCGGCGTCCATCGTCTCGAACATGTCGGCGACGAGGGTGCGGATCTCGTCCGTGATCTCGGGAACGGGAGCGGCGACGGAATGGAGGACGGGTTCGCCCATGATGCGAATCGGAAGTACGGCCACGTCAGAAGCCTAACGAGGCCAGAGCCGGGTATCGTCGAGGCGTGATTCACGCCGGAACACCGATCAACGATCTCACCGATGAGCTGGTGGGCGTGTTCGGGAACCCGGCGATCCTCATCGGCATCCCCCTGGCCGTCGTCGGCGCGGTCTTCATGTCGTTCGGTGCGCAGTACCAGCACCGCGGCGTGCAGAAGGTCGAGAGGCTGACCGCTCAGGCCGGCGTCTCGGGGTTGACGGGAGGTCAGCTGCTCCGGCTGCTGAGCCGGCCCTCCTGGGTGCTCGGTACCGTCATGCTGGGGCTCGCGATCGTGTGCCAGCTGGCGGCGCTGTCGTTCGCGCCTCTGATCCTGGTTCAGCCGATCGGTGCGATCTCTCTCGTGATCACGACGCTTCTGAATGCGAGGATCAGCGGGCACAAGCCCACGCGACGGTCGATCACCTCGATCGCGCTGTGCGTCGGCGGTATCTTCATCTTCGTCACGGTCGCTGCGCTGTACGCGACGGAGCGCCCGATCAGCGACGGACAGCTCCTGACCGTCCTCGGCATCCTGCTCGGTGTCGTCGTCATCCTCGGCGTGCTGTGGGGAACGCTGCGCAAGCGGATGCGGGCGCTGTTCTACATCGTGGCTGCGGGCGTGGTCTACGGCTTCGTCGCAACGCTCGCGAAGGTCGTCATCAACCGCATCTCGAACGGCGATTTCGAGTGGCTCACCGTGCTGTGCGTCGTCGCCCTGCTCGCGGGTACCGCGATGGGCGCCTACTTCGTCCAGACGGCGTACTCGTCGGGTCCGCCGGACCTCGTGATCGCGGGTCTCACGGTCATCGACCCGATCGTCGCCATCGTCATCGGTCTCGCGGTCCTCAACGAGGCCCAGGGCGCGCCGCTCGGCGCGTACATCGGATTCGCGATCGCCGGAGCCCTTGCCGTGACGGGGGTGTTCCAGTTGGCGAGATACCACCCGCAGGTGGTGAGCGAGAGCCAGGAGATCCCGATCACCCGCGGCAGCGGTGACGCCGACCGCGACCCGCCCTCGACGGGTTCGGTCCGCATCACCGAAGCCGTCGCGAAGGTGTGGCCCGATCCGCCCGTGAAGGACGACGACCGACGCAAACGCTAGAGTCGTCTCCACAGGGGGCGGTGGCCAAGCTGGTCAAGGCAGCGGGCTCATAACCCGACGATCGTGGGTTCAAGTCCCACCCGCCCTACCGATTCCGACGCTGGACCGCGTCGTACGACGGTTGTCGAAGGGCGCTCACCCAGCGATACATACGCGCTCCGGGCAGAACATTCCGCCCCGCGTCGAAACGGACGTCCGGGTCCCCCCGGCGGCTGTCCAGGCTCAGAAGCGCGAATGGATGCCACGAGCCGCCCGGCGTGGCGAAGGCCAGAGAAAGGCGCCATGTCTCGTCGGTCAGGATCTTCGAGATGGCCGGTACGCCGGCGGGCAGTGACGGTCGGAGCGGACGCGCTCGAAGGAGGATGGCCCCCGCGCCGCCGCGGTAGGGGATCAGCGTCGTGAAGACTCCCCGCGACGGGATCCAGCGCGGCACGAGGGCGAACCGCCACGGGACTCCTGACCCGGTCGACGCGAGCTCGATGTCGGCGTGCCCGTCGTCCGTCTCGACGCGGAGGGCGAGTCCGAGGACGTCGGGGAACGCATCCGGCAATCCCAGCGATCGGGAGTACCGGGCTGTGACGCGCGCCCGGGCGCCGGTCGGAGGCTCATCNATCCACGCGATCCCCGCGACGCGGTCGCGGTTCCCCCAGAACACGTCTCCGCTCAGGGGGAGCCCGCGCGGATGAATGGGGCGCGGAGGGCGTAGACGTTGCAGCCGGAGAAAGGCATGCCGCAAGGCACGACCGACCAGGACGGCCGGAGTTCTCACGTCAGTCGTCCTGGTCGTCCTCGGTGACCTCGTCGCCGGCGCGCGCCGCGTCGTCCTTCACCTCGTCGCTGACAGCGTCGGTGGGGGGTGCGTCATCGGCGTGGGCGTCTTCGGAGTGCCGGGTGTGCGGGATGTTGTCGCTCATGATGATCCTTTCGATGGAGCGTTCAGCCTGCGCCCGTGATCACCGGCGGCCTACGGGGTTGACGAACCTGCGACGACCTGGTGTTACACGGTTGTGATTCGTCGGGGAAATGGGCNATAATGGCCGCACAACCGGATATCCGGCCAGCACTCTCCATCAGGTCGTAGGGGAAGACGTACCTGAACGAAACGGAGAGATCGATGGCCACACCTCACGCGCGCG
>JGI26057J44791_1000221_pt1 | contig 11308 bp, 11 predicted proteins | sample HigsolmetaGSP19D_FD_44791 | JGI IMG/M metagenome (IMG submission 44791) | reverse complement strand
CTGGCATCCAGATGTCCATACCAGCACCGACTGCTGCGACCTTCGGCTCGACTTCGAGGAAGACCGTCTTTGCGCCTGACTTCTCACCCGCTTGGCGAATCGCCTTTGCTTCGACCGTCGTGATGCTCGCCGGCGTGCAAATCAACATGCGTACTCCACCAAACATCTTCCGGACTTCAATCTTATCGATGAAATGACGTAACATCGCTTCCGTCATCTCAAAATCCGCGATGACTCCATCTTGTAAGGGGCGAATCGCGACGATATTGCCCGGTGTCCGACCTACCATCAAGTGTGCTTCTGTTCCTACTGCATGAATCTTACCTGTTGCCTTATCGATCGCGACGACCGATGGCTCATCGAGGACGATGCCTCTCCCTTTGACATGAATGACGACATTCGCCGTCCCTAAGTCGATTCCGATATCTTTTGAAAACATCTCGTGTGCTCTCCTTTACCCGATGGCTATTCTTCCAAAATATAGAACGTCGTTTGGACGTCTAACCCATTTATGTATACATACTTTTCAATTCTAGCATACGCCTCATAACGAAACGACTTTCTTTTACGCTTTTCTTATTTCATTGTCATCTTTTTGAAAATACAGCAAAAAAGCATCATCTCAGAAACCTGAGATGATGCTTGGGATGATAAGAATTAAAGCTTTGTTGCTGCCGTTTCTTCGACGACTGCCACTTCTTCTGTCACACGTTCGACGTCTGCACCAAGCGCTTGAAGCTTGAGGTGGAAGTCAACGTATCCACGATCGATGTGGTGAAGTGCGCCAACGCGTGTTTCGCCTTCCGCAATCAATCCTGCTGTGACGAGTGCTGCACCTGAGCGAAGGTCTGTTGAAAGAACTTCTGCGCCTTGCAACTGTACGCCGCCGTTGATGATCGATGAACGACCTTCAATCTTGATATCAGCATTCATGCGACGGAATTCTTCAACGTGCATGAAACGGTTCTCAAAGACTGTTTCCGTGATGACCGATGTGCCGCCTGCTTTGAGGACGAGGGCCATCATTTGTGCTTGAACGTCTGTCGGGAAACCAGGGTGTGGCATCGTCTTGACATCAACTGCTTCAAGTTTTGCTGGACCAACGACACGGAGTCCTTCTTCTGTATCCGTGATCTTAACGCCCATCTCTTCCATCTTCGAGATGAGTGGACGAAGGTGTTCGCGTTCTGCGCCGATGACTTCAACGTCACCTTCTGTGATCGCTGCTGCGATCATGAACGTACCTGCTTCGATTCGGTCAGGAATAACATAGTGTGTTGCACCGTGAAGTTTTTCAACGCCTTCGATGCGGATCGTTTCTGTACCTGCTCCACGGACTTTTGCACCCATCGCGTTCAAGAAGTTTGCAAGGTCAACGATTTCAGGCTCTTTCGCAACGTTCTCGATGACTGTTGTTCCTTCTGCGAGAGTTGCAGCCATCATGATGTTTTCTGTCGCACCGACAGATGGGAAATCAAGATAGATTTTTGCACCTTTTAAACGGCCGTCTACATGTGCTTCAACGAATCCGTTTCCAATGATCGTTTTCGCTCCCATCGCTTCGAAGCCTTTCAAGTGGAGATCAATTGGACGTGATCCAATTGCACAACCACCTGGCATCGCAACGCGTGCGCGACCGAGACGTGCGAGTAATGGTCCCATGACAAGGATCGATGCCCGCATCTTCCGAACATACTCAAGTGGTGCCTCGTCTTTAAGATCAGGCTCTGCATTGACCGTCACTGTATTTGCTTCTGCATCGAATTCAACTTCTGCGTTTAAGTTGCGCAACACATTGTTGATCGTGTAGACGTCTGCTAAACGTGGTACGTTTTGAAGAACCGATTGTCCTTCTGATGCAAGCAATGTTGCAACGAGTGTTTTTAATACGGCATTTTTTGCACCTTCTACTTTGACTGTGCCAGCTAATTTACGTCCGCCTCGGACAACGATTTTTTCCATTCCCCATACTCCTCTGCTTCGTTTCTGTTCTATTTATAATGGCGTGATAAGTGCGTATGCGGTTCGTATACGAACCGATAGAAGAGAAACTCCCAATAGTTAAACTACTACGCGACTGTTTCGATGATTGATAAATTGACTGTGTTCTTTCATTAAAGAACAGTGTCCTTTTCCATGGTAATCCAGTTTCACGATACAAGGTTTACAATGAAGTTACAAGTTCAGCTGAATAAGAATTTCAGACGTTGCGCAAAACCAGCATATTCAAGTAAAAAGCGCGCCAGACTGGAACCAAGAGCAACAGCAAGCAGGACACGTAGTAAAACCGCCTGTGGACCTCTAGGATGTTGCAGGAATTTATCCCATTTGATTGGTAACATCACCCACCAAGCAAATAAGATGGCGATCACATACATCAGCATGCTGATTAAAGCACTTATACCAATTGACGTCACTACCATTGCACCTCTTCTTCATAATTTCTTCAACTTTACCATGATTTCATAAAATGAATGATTGCGCAAACAAAATGACACAAGCTGCATTTATTTTATCGCATAAAATATATTTATTGAAGAGCAAATGAGGAAAATCATGAGCTTTCTGTTGAAGAAATCGTGAAAACAAGGCATATATTGTTCTTTTACATATTTTTCGCTTCCTAAACCTGATTCCGAGCGCCTCGCTCAGAAAACGCTTCTTCGCACTCATTCATTGATGCGTCGTACAAAAAAAGACCCGATTCCATGAAGGAATCGAGTCTTTTATCGGAATCAATCGCGACCGTAGTCTTTCAAGCTGAGACGGTTAACTGCTCGTTTCAGTGAAAGTTCAGCACGCTTGAATTCGAGTTCTGATAATTTCGTGTCCTGGAGACGACGTTCTGCACGAACCTTCGCAGCTGCAGCACGGTCGTAGTCGACCTTGTCTGCTTGCTCCGCAGTTTCCGCAAGAACCGTTACAGTATCCTGGCGCACTTCCATAAAGCCACCGCTGATAGCGATCAACGTGCGTCCGCCATCTTCGTGGCGCAACTTCAAGATGCTGATATCGAGTGGTGTTACGAGTGGGACGTGGTGCGGGAGAACCCCGATCTCACCAGAAATCGTCTTCGCAACGACCATACGGATATCGCCATCATACACTTCGCCATCCGGGGTGACGATATTGACATGAAGTGTGTTCATCTCAAGTCCCCCTTATGCTTTGTCACTTAGACAAGCGCCTTCGCTTTTTCAATCGCATCTTCGATCGGACCGACGAGACGGAAAGCTTCTTCCGTTAAGTCATCGTGTTTACCTTCGAGGATTTCTTTGAAGCCGCGGATCGTGTCCTTAACTGGGACGTACGATCCTTTTTGTCCTGTGAACTGCTCAGCTACGTGGAAGTTCTGCGACAAGAAGAACTGGATACGACGCGCACGGTGTACAGTCAATTTGTCGTCTTCTGACAACTCGTCCATACCGAGGATCGCGATGATATCTTGAAGTTCTTTATAACGCTGAAGTGTTTCCTGAACTTGACGTGCAACACCGTAGTGCTCTTCGCCGACGATTTCCGGTGAAAGGGCACGTGATGTCGAAGCAAGTGGATCCACGGCAGGATAGATCCCCATCTCAGAGAGACGGCGCTCAAGGTTCGTCGTTGCATCTAAGTGAGCAAACGTCGTCGCAGGAGCCGGGTCAGTATAGTCATCGGCTGGTACATAAACCGCTTGGATCGATGTAACCGAACCTTTGTTTGTTGATGTGATCCGCTCTTGAAGCATACCCATCTCTGTTGCAAGTGTTGGCTGGTAACCAACGGCAGATGGCATACGACCAAGAAGGGCTGATACTTCAGAACCTGCTTGTGTATAACGGAAGATNTTATCAACGAAGAGAAGAACGTCTTGTCCTTGCTCATCACGGAAGTATTCTGCCATCGTCAAACCAGTCAAGGCAACACGAAGACGTGCACCAGGTGGTTCGTTCATCTGACCGAANACCATCGCTGTTTGTTTGATAACGCCTGAATCCGTCATCTCGTGGAACAAGTCATTACCTTCACGCGTNCGCTCACCAACACCTGCGAATACCGAGATACCGCTGTGCTCTTGNGCGATGTTGTTGATCAATTCCTGGATGAGGACGGTCTTACCTACACCGGCACCACCGAAGAGACCGATCTTACCACCCTTGATGTAAGGAGCGAGCAAGTCGACGACTTTAATTCCAGTCTCGAGGATTTCAACTTTCGTTGAAAGGTTATCGAAAGTCGGTGCTTTTTTGTGGATCGGAAGACGTTCCACNTCAGCAGCGATTTCTTTTTCATCAATTGGGTTACCGAGTACGTTGAAGACGCGACCAAGTGTCGCTTCTCCGACGGGTACCGAGATTGGAGCATTCGTATCGATTACTTCAATTCCACGGCGTACTCCATCCGTTGAGTCCATCGCAATGGTACGGACGACGTCGTCACCAAGGTGCAGGGCGACCTCAAGCGTCAAGTCGATAGCCACTTCTTCTACAGTTTGCGGCGTATATTGAATACGAAGCGCGTTGTAGATGTTCGGTAAGTGTCCTTCGAACTTAACGTCGATGACAGGTCCCATGACCGCGACGACGCGGCCTTTTAAACCGAGTTCGTTCATCGTGTTTCCTCCTACCTATCGTTACGCCAGTCGGGATTACTGCTGCGCAGCAGCCCCACTGACGATCTCTGTGATTTCTTGCGTGATTGCAGCTTGTCGAGCTCGGTTGTAGACGAGAGTCAATCGACCGATCAAGTCATCTGCGTTATCTGTCGCACTTTGCATTGCTGTCATACGTGACGCATGTTCTGCTACTTTCGCGTCAAGAAGCGCACCGAAGATCAAGCTCTCCGCATAACGCGGGAGGAGTTCAGCAAGGATTTGTTCCTCGCTTGGCTCGTACTCATAAGTCGTCGAAGACGAAGCTTCGATTTCTCCGAGTGGGAGAAGGGTTTCGACTTTCACTTCTTGGCTGATGACAGANAAGAAGTGGTTGTAGCACAGCTTGAGCTCGTCGATTTCGCCNAGCGTGAACGCACTCACTGTGCGCTTCACGATNTCAGCGACGTCGACATACGAAGGAGAATCGTTCAAGCCTGTGATCGCATCCGTGACCGTNATTCCGCGTGAACGGAAGAACTGGACACCNACTTTACCGACCACGAAGAGAACGTAACTGTCCGCAGTATGCTTTTCTTTGATTTCCCGGTAGACTTCACGCAGCACGTTGGCGTTATATGCACCAGCTAAGCCGCGATCCGATGTGATGACGATATATCCTGTCTTTTNGACGGGACGTTTCTCGAGCATCGGATGGCTCGCACCTGTCGTGCCATTCGCAATGGTTCCGAGTACCTCTTGCATTTTCAGCATGTAAGGTTGGAACTTCGCGCTATGTGCTTGAGCGCGGTTCAGTTTCGACGCCGAAACCATGTTCATCGCTTTCGTGATCTGTTTCGTACTNTTCGTCGAGTTGATCCGCGTTTGTATCTCGCGCAACGATGCCATTTCGATTCACCACCTTGTTAGTATCAAGAGCGTTCCGCCGGATTAAACCGTCGCTTGGAACGTTTTCTTAAATTCTGAGATTGCTGCTACGATCTCTTCGTCTGCTGGAAGGTTACCTGTCTTACGGATCTCATCGCAAAGTTGTTTGCGGTTTTGATCGAGCCAGAGGTTGAGTTCCTTTTCAAAACGACGAATATCCGTTACAGCAACATCATCAAGGTGACCACGAGTCAAGGCATAGATGATGATGACTTGCTTATCGACAGTAAGTGGTTGGTTCAAGTCTTGTTTCAAGACTTCAACTGTCCGCTCACCACGGTTAAGCTTCGACTGAGTCGCTTTATCAAGGTCAGATCCGAACTGTGCGAATGCTTCAAGCTCACGGTAAGATGCGAGGTCAAGACGGAGCGTACCCGCTACCTTCTTCATCGCTTTTACTTGAGCCGAACCACCTACACGCGATACCGAGAGACCCGGGTTGATCGCGGGACGGACACCTGAGAAGAAGAGATCCGATTGAAGGAAGATTTGACCATCCGTGATCGAGATAACGTTTGTCGGGATATAAGCTGAGATATCCGACGCNTGTGTTTCGATGAACGGAAGGGCAGTCAAGCTACCTGCGCCAAGCTCGTCGTTCAACTTCGCTGCACGCTCAAGAAGGCGTGAGTGGAGGTAGAAGACATCCCCTGGGTAAGCTTCGCGGCCTGGTGGGCGTTTCAAGAGAAGTGAAAGCTCACGGTAAGCAGCTGCTTGTTTTGAAAGATCATCATAGATGACAAGAACGTGTTTGCCTTGGTCCATGAAGTGTTCACCCATCGCGACACCTGCGAATGGTGCGAGGTAAAGAAGTGGCGCTGGCTGTGAAGCTGCTGCCGAAACGACGATCGTGTAATCGAGTGCACCGTTTTTACGGAGCGTCTCGACGACGCCACGGACTGTTGATTCTTTTTGTCCGATTGCGACGTAGATACAGATCATGTTTTCTTCTTTTTGGTTGATGATCGTATCGATTGCGATCGACGTTTTACCCGTCTGACGGTCACCGATGATCAACTCACGCTGTCCACGACCGATTGGAACGAGGGCATCNATCGCCTTGATTCCTGTCTGAAGTGGTTCGTGTACCGATTTACGCGCCATGACGCCAGACGCCTTACGCTCGATCGGGTTGTAGTGTTCTGTTTCGATTGGACCAAGACCATCGATTGGCATACCGAGTGGGTTAACGACACGTCCGAGGAGTGCGTCTCCAGTTGGTACTTCCATGATGCGGCCCGTACGGCGAACAGAGTCGCCTTCTTTGATTTCAAGGTAGTCACCGAGGATGATGATACCGACGTTGCCTTCTTCTAAGTTTTGCGCCAAGCCCATTGTGCCGTTAGCGAATTCTACGAGCTCTCCCGACATGACGTTGTCGAGTCCGTGTGCACGAGCGATACCATCACCGATTTGGATGACCGTACCTGTCTCGTTCACTTCCATCGTAGAACCGTACTGCGCGATACGCGCTTTAAGCAGGGCGCTGATTTCTTCAGCTCTAATGCTCATGCGTTTCACCCCTATTTTCTTACGCTTTTAACAGCTCACGCTCAAGGCGCGTTAGTTTAGTTTCGATCGTACCGTCATATGTCGTGTAACCGATTTGNACGCGAAGTCCTCCGATGACACNCGTGTCGACGACGTTCTCGACTTCAAGCGTTTTACCTGATTTTTGGCCAAACGTCTCTTTCACTTTCGTGAGTTCCTCGTCNGACAATTTGTATGCACTCGTGACGATTGCCGTCGCGACATTGCGGTGTTCATTCAACAATGCAATGAAGTGTTCCGGTAATGTAACGATNTCTGCTGCCCGGTCGTTTTCGACCATGACGAGCAGTGTGTTNAAGACGATCGAGTTNAANCCAGTGAAGCTTGTTTGAAGAACTTGCTTGAGCTCTTCAGCAGAAATCGATGGGTTATCTAAAACCGAAGCGAGCTCTGGTGTTGCGTGGAGCACTTCGCCGAGCGTCCGCACATCAGCTTCTGCTTGCTCGAGCACATGGTGCTCAAGCGCAAGATCGAAGAGCGCTTTTGCGTAGCGTCCCGCTACGTGATCACGCATTAGTTCGTGCCCTTAGTATCAGCAAGGAATTGATCGACGAGTGCTTTTTGAGCGGCTTCGTCTGTCGCAAGCTGTGTTTTCATGACGTGGCGTGCTGCAGCGATTGCTTGAAGAGCGACATCGTTCTTCAAAGCAGCTTGTGCTTCAGCGCGTTCACGTTCGATCGCACGGCGAGCTTCTTCCTTACTCATTTCGGATTCAAGACGTGCCTGCTCCATCGCACGTGCTTGCTCTGCTTCTGCCTGACGGCGTGATGCTTCTAAAAGNTCGCGTGCTTCCGTACGCGCCTTGTTTAATTCTTCGCGTTGTTGTTCTACGTAGACTTCAGCGTCTTTACGGCTCTTTTCAGCCGAGTTGATCTCGCTAGCCACATGCTCTTCCCGCGCTTTCATCATGTTGACGAGCGGGCCCCATGCGAATTTCTTCAAGAGGATGAGGAGCAAGAGGAAAACGACGATCGTGACGATCATGTTGGCTAATAAGAGATGGTTGCTTTCGCCACCAGCCTCTGCCGCAAGATACGTTAGATTCATTCGATTACACTCCCCTCGTGGTTGGTTCAACTTCAATATCTACATAAGGGAGCCTAAGCTCCCGTGACGGTTCACTCAAACGTTGAACGAATAGCGCCCTATGTAGTCCGTTCTCGTTAATCGTGGATTAAGAGTTGAGAAGAAGGAAACCGACCGCTACACCGATGATTGGAAGTGCCTCNACNAGACCGATACCGATGAACATTGTTTGACGAAGTTCGTTTTTGAGTTCTGGCTGACGTGCTTGACCTAATACTGTACCGTTTACGATAAGACCGTTACCGATACCTGCGCCGAGTGCGCCGAGTCCGATGATGATCGCTGTTGCAATAAGATTCATGATAAATTGCCTCCCTAGAGTATGTTCATTGATTTGTCGTGCTGTTATCGGAAAAGCGGATGCTTTACCTTCGAATTAATGGTCGTGCGCTGCCTTATGTCCGATGTAAACCATCGTCANGATAAGGAAGATGTACGCTTGGATACCACCGATGAAGAGTGAGAATCCTTGCCAGATCAACATCGGGATACCCGAGATGATCGCGCCGATTGGTCCGAGGAATTGGAAATCGTTCGTACCAGAGACGATACCGATCGAAAGAATGATTCCGATCATGATTTCACCAGCGAAGATGTTTCCGTAAAGACGAAGACCGAGCGTCAACGTGTTTGCAAACTCCTCGATGATGGTAATGATAAACATCGGCGTCATGAATGTTTTCGCATAAGCGCCGAAGCCTCGCATCTTCACACCGTAGTAATGACTTAAGACTACTACGAGAGATGAAAGTGCCAGTGTCACGTAAGGATCTGCAGTTGGTGAGTTGAACCAAATGTAGTGTCCCGTCACGACGTTGAATGGGAGACCCATGATGTTGGACACAAGGATGAACAGGAATAATGTCATTCCGAACGTAAGGAAGCGACCCCCTGTTTTCCAGTCCATCGTGCTGCTGATGATACCGCGAACGAATTCGAGGAACATCTCCATCACGTTTTGAGCACCGGTTGGCTTCATCACAAGACGTCGCGTACCGGCCACGGCAATCAAGAAGACGAGAGCAGCAGCAATCAATACTGTGATCAAGTTCGTCCAGCTACCGTACAGAACGAAGTCACCCCAGAGTGGGATTTCGTAAAGTGGCATTTCGTGGTTCATTTGACTATTCACCTCTTTTCCCGCTTGAGTTCGTGAGTCAAGAACTCACAAAATTGTATGACGTGGCCGGCGAGAAGGCCTATTACCACCGCAGTTAATGACAATTCAGTTTGATATTTCAAACCGATCATCACACAAAGTACCGCGACCGCCATGCGTGAAACGGTCCCTCGAGACACTGGCTTACGCCCTGTCTCAATTACACGATACATACGATCGACGCTTAATCGTTGAAGCGTCAAGATCAAGAAGCTGCCAGTTCCACCAAGTGCTAGTCCATAGATGACTGGATCACTCGGGCGTCCGATGAGCAGCAGGACAGCAAGGATTCCGTAAAAGAGTCCAACCATCGTAAGTACGCACGATACAACGCATCTTGAAGGATGATGTTCATGTCTTCTCCCCTAACAAGTGCCTGATCATGGCGATCATGCAAAGAATGCCGATGAAAATCCCGATGAACACGGCGAACGTCGCACCCATTTTTTCCCACCATTGTTGTTGTTCCCCATAGTTCCCAACCAAAAAGCCAATGACGATCGGTGCAGCCAGTGCCGTCGAAATTTGCGAGGCCATGACCATACTCTTCGCGAGCCCACTTTGGCGCACTAGAGACGACCCCCTTTTTTCCCAATTGTGAGTTCTTTTTCTTTCCCACAATTTGCGGATTTTCATACTAGTCAAGAATACAATGAAGCAGCTTTCATAGTCAAATGAATTCACAATAAAAACAGAGCCGAAAAACCTATACATATCAACGATTGATAAGGTTTTCACAGATGTCATCCGTGCAAGTCATTTCACGAAGATGTGAAGAAAATATGTAGTACTATCAACGGTTAAAGAGATTGTTCATATGGTGAACAAAACCGTTGAANAGTAACGTTATATCGTGCCTGTTAAACCGAAACAAGACCTCTAAAACTGATTTGTGTCGATTTTGTGAAAAAACATTTTTTGTTCACAATTGAAAACGCTTCCGAATCGGGACGTAAAAACAGCTCTGACATCTGTTTGTAACAATACATTTCAACGATTTCCATTTTTTCAATCGTGCGGTGCGTCACAGCTTGAATCGTCACTGTTTCCTTTCCAGTTTCAAGGTCATCTGGTTTTACATTTTCTAAACAAATGGGCTGATTTTAGNGNAATTGGTAAGATTTAAAGATATTATCCTCCTAAATCAACTATTGCGATTCCACGAACTTCAAGACATAACAAAGAATCGCCCACATCACGCGNTTCNTCGTCTGAGGAAAACAAGTAATTGTAAGCGATTCGAAAATAATGATCGTTTTTTATTGCGTGAGTAACGGTGCCGGTGCTTCCCCTTGACCGAAGTGATGCAGAATCGCTTGGACGATCCGTTCAGATGCATGTCCGTCTCCGTATGGATTTGAGGCATGCGCCATCTCTTGATAAAGCGCTTCGTTCGTCAAGAGTTCCGTTGCCATCTGATAAATCGTCTCTTCTTCCGTTCCGGCAAGCTTTAGCGTCCCAGCCGCTATCCCTTCCGGACGCTCTGTCGTATCTCGCAAGACGAGAACCGGTACACCGAGCGATGGAGCTTCTTCTTGTACGCCACCGGAGTCAGTCAAGATCAAGTGAGCACGACTCGCGAAGTTATGGAAGTCGAACACGTCGAGTGGGGCAATCAGAGAAATTCGATCATGCCCTTCAAAGACGGTCTTTGCTGCTTCCTGAACGACTGGGTTGAGATGAACCGGATAGACGACGTGTGTATCTGGAAACGCATCGACGAGACGACGGATCGCGCGGAACATCTGATGCATCTTCTCGCCTTGGTTCTCACGACGGTGTGCCGTCATCAAGATCAACTTCCGATCACCGACCGTCTCGAGCATCGGATGTACGTAATCAGTTTGGACGGTCGTCTGCAGGGCATCGATCGCAGTATTCCCNGTGATGTAGACACCAGCATGACGATTTTCGGACGCAAGATTCGCCGCCGCTTGCGCAGTCGGAGCGAAATGCAAGTCCGCAAGCGTCGACGTCAACTGACGATTGAC
>JGI26057J44791_1000218_pt1 | contig 11365 bp, 7 predicted proteins | sample HigsolmetaGSP19D_FD_44791 | JGI IMG/M metagenome (IMG submission 44791) | reverse complement strand
CGTTCGCCATCCAGCTGCACCTGCTCTGGCCACGGCGTAATTGACGCATACGATTTCTCAACCTGCTCCGGCTCTTCCGCCAGCACGCCAAACATATCCGCCTGCCCAATCGCTTCTGCTTTCGCATGCTGGTCAGCGGCTTTCAGGGCATCGCCCAGGGCGCTCATCAGCGCCGCGCGATGGGGCCCGAGCCGGTCAAACGCGCCGGACATGATGAGCTTTTCCATCACCCGGCGATTGATTTTGCGCGTATCGGTACGGGCGCAGAGATCGAACAGCTCTTTAAAATAGCCGCCCTGATTACGCGCTTCCAGAATCGCTTCGATCGGGCCTTCACCGACGCCTTTAATCGCGCCAATGCCGTAGACAATTTCACCTTCGTCGTTGACGTGGAACGGATAGAGGCCGGCATTGATATCAGGCGGCAATACTTTCAGCCCCATGCGCCAGCACTCATCCACCAGCCCGACCACTTTCTCGGTGTTATCCATATCGGCGGTCATCACCGCAGCCATAAACTCAGCCGGATAGTGCGCTTTCAGCCACAGCGTCTGGTAGGAGACCAGCGCATAGGCTGCGGAGTGTGATTTGTTGAAGCCGTAGCCGGCGAACTTCTCTACCAGGTCGAAGATTTTCATCGACAGTTCGCCGTTGATGCCCATGCTCTCAGCGCCATCTTTAAACACTGAGCGCTGCTTCGCCATCTCTTCNGGTTTCTTTTTACCCATNGCACGACGCAGCATGTCGGCNCCGCCGAGCGTATACCCCGCCAGCACCTGGGCGATCTGCATCACCTGTTCCTGGTAGAGAATGATGCCGTAAGTAGGCTCCAGTACCGGCTTCAGACTCTCATGCTGCCACTGGATGTCGGGATAGGAGAGCTCTTCACGGCCATGCTTACGGTCAATGAAGTTATCCACCATGCCGGACTGCAGCGGGCCGGGACGAAACAGCGCCACCAGGGCGATCATATCTTCAAAGCAGTCAGGCTTCAGGCGCTTGATCAGATCTTTCATGCCGCGCGATTCAAGCTGGAATACCGCCGTCGTCTCTGAGCGCTGCAGCATATCGAAGCTTTTTTTGTCATCCAGCGGAATCGCCGCAATGTCGATCGGCGGCAGCCCCTGCTTTTCACGGCGCGGGTTGATCATCTTCAGCGCCCAGTCGATGATGGTCAGCGTACGCAGGCCGAGGAAGTCAAACTTCACCAGCCCGGCATACTCCACATCATTTTTATCAAACTGGGTGACAGGGAACTGGCCGTTTTCGTCGCAGTAAAGCGGGGCAAAATCGGTGATTTTAGTCGGCGCAATAACCACGCCGCCGGCGTGCTTACCGGCGTTTCGTGTGACACCTTCCAGCTTGCGCGCCATGTCGATCAGCGCCCTGACCTCTTCATCAGCATCATAGATCTCAGGCAGCTGCGGCTCAGCCTGAAACGCTTTTTCCAGCGTCATGCCCGGATCGGGCGGCACCAGCTTGGAGATGCGATCGACAAAGCCATAGGGATGGCCCAGCACGCGCCCCACATCCCGGATCACCGCTTTCGCCGCCATGGTCCCGAAGGTGATGATCTGCGAAACCGCTTCCCGGCCATACATCTCGGCGACGTGATCGATCACCTGATCGCGCTTCTCCATGCAGAAGTCGACGTCAAAGTCAGGCATAGAGACACGTTCCGGATTCAGGAAGCGTTCAAACAGCAGGTCAAATTCCAGCGGATCGAGATCGGTGATCTTCAGCGCGTAGGCCACCAGCGAGCCGGCACCGGAACCGCGCCCCGGCCCGACCGGGATCCCGTTATCCTTTGACCACTGGATAAACTCCATCACGATCAGGAAGTAGCCCGGGAAGCCCATCTGGTTGATAACGTTAAGCTCAATCTCCAGACGCTCATCATACGCCGGACGCTTCTGCGCACGCAGCGCCGCATCCGGAAAAAGAAACGCGAGGCGCTCTTCAAGTCCTTCGCGTGATTTCACCACCAGAAACTCTTCGGTGGTCATCTCACCGGTCGGGAACTGCGGCAGAAAATATTCGCCGAGGCGGACGGTAACGTTACAGCGCTTAGCAATCTCTACGCTGTTTTCCAGCGCCTCCGGGATGTCCGAAAACAGCTCGCACATCTCCTCTTCACTGCGCATATATTGCTGAGGACTGTAGTGGCGCGGGCGTTTCGGATCGTCCAGCGTATAGCCGTCGTGGATCGCTACGCGGATTTCATGCGCATCGAAGTCCTCTTCATTGATGAAGCAGACTTCATTGGTTGCGACCACCGGTATCCCTTCCGCTATCGCCAGCTCAACGGCCGCATGCAGATAGCTCTCCTCATCGGCACGTCCGGTGCGGAGCAGTTCAAGATAGTAACGGTCGGGAAAGTGCTGCTGGTAAAAGCTCAGACACTGCGCCACCAGCGCGTTGTTGCCGCGCAGCAGGCTGCGCCCGACATCGCCGCGTCGTCCGCCTGACAGTACAATCAGCCCTTCGCCCAGCTCAATCAGCCAGTCGCGATCGAGGATAGGACCGGCAATGCCGTAGCCGCGCTGATAGGCGCGCGAAATCAGCAGCGTCAGATTCTGATAGCCGGTGTTATTCGCCGCCAGCAGCGTAAGCTGCGTAAGCTCATCGCCCATCAGCTCGCTGGCGACCTGAAAATCAGCGCCGATAATCGGTTTAACGCCGGCACCGTGGGCGCTGCCATAAAAGCGCACCAGCCCGCAAAGGTTGGTGTAGTCCGTGATCGCAATGGCCGGCATACCCAGCGCCGCGGCTTTTTTCACCAGCGGGCCGGTTTTCGCCAGGCCATCGACCATGGAGTAGTCGCTGTGCACGCGCAGATGTATAAAACGAGGTTCAGCCATATCGGTTTCCGGTTAAAACAGCGTCAGGCTTAATAAAGCGGCGCAGGTTGTACTGAGGCCTGCAGTTCAGCATCCAGCAACGCGTTGCGCACCGGCGCAAAACTGCGACGATGATGCGGCGTGGCACCAAACTGTTTGAGTTTCGCCATATGCAGCGCGGTAGGATAACCTTTGTGCTGCGCAAAGCCATATTGCGGAAAGAGGTGATCGAGCTCAGCCATTTCGCGATCGCGCGTCACTTTGGCAATGATCGATGCGGCGCTGATTTCCTGCACCAGACTGTCACCTTTGATCACCGCCTGCGCGGGCATCGCCAGTGCCGGACAGCGGTTGCCATCAATCAGCACAAAATCGGGCGTCAGGTGCAGTCCTGCTACTGCGCGCTGCATCGCCAGCAGGGTGGCATGCAGAATATTAAGCTGGTCGATCTCTTCTGGCTCAGCGCGGCCAAGGCTCCACGCCAGCGCCTTTTCGGTAATTTCATCATACAGCGCCAGACGGCGTTTTTCCGACAGCTTTTTTGAATCGGCCAGGCCGGCAATCGGGTTCGCAGGATCGAGGATCACCGCCGCCGTTACCACGGCACCGACCAGCGGACCGCGTCCTACTTCGTCCACGCCCGCAATACGCTGCGCATCAGGATAGATAAATTCAGCCATGGGCGATCTCCAGTACCGCATCCGCCGCCTGCTCATCGGCGTTCCAGCGGATCTGCTGATGCAGCTGAGTAAAGGTTTCCAGCAGCGCATTGCGCTCGGCACCGGCATGCAGCAGCGGCTCCAGCGCGGCGGCCAGCGTCTGCGGCTGGCACTCATCCTGCAGCAGCTCTTTAACCAGCTCACGACCCGCCAGCAGGTTAGGCAGCGAGACATAAGGCGTTTTAACCAGGCGCTTTGCCAGCCAGAACGTGAAGGGTTTCATACGATACCCCACGACCATCGGGCACTTTGCCAGCATACACTCCAGCGCCGCCGTGCCGGACGCCAGAATAGCCGCATCGCTGGCGATCATCGCCTGACGCCCTTTGCCATCCAGCAGGTGCATGGGCAGCTCAGGCGCAACCTCTGCTTTAATCTGTTCAAACTGTGCCCGCCGCTTTGCGTTAACCAGCGGAACCACAATTTCCAGCGCCGGGTAGCGCTGACGCAGCAGCTGCGCCGCACGCAGAAAATCAGCGCTCAGCATCTCAACTTCTGCTCCACGGCTGCCGGGCAGTAAACCCAGGCAGATCGCATCGTCTGCAATACCCAGCTCGCGACGTGCCGCCTGCTTGTCAGGCTGAAGCGGCATCGCATCGGCCATGGTATGGCCGATAAAACGGCACGGCACGTTAAAGCGATCGTAGAATGCTTTCTCGAATGGCAGAAACGCCAGCACCATATCGGTGTTGCGGCCAATCTTAAAGACACGTTTCTGACGCCATGCCCAGACGGAAGGGCTGACGTAGTGCACGGTACGAATACCGGCACGCTTCAGGTTGCCTTCCAGCGTGATGTTAAAGTCCGGCGCATCAATGCCCACAAATACGTCAGGACGAAGCGCGGTGAAGCGCTGCGTCAGGTCTTTGCGGATGGTCAGCAGGCGCCGCAGACGGCCCAGCACTTCGACAATGCCCATGACCGCCAGCTCTTCCATCTCATACCAGNCTTCGCAGCCTTCTGCCTGCATCAGCGGGCCCGCCACGCCAACAAAGCGTGCATCAGGATGACGCGCTTTNAGCGCGCGGATCAGACCGGCACCAAGAATATCGCCGGAGGTTTCTCCGGCGACCAGGGCAATCGTTAAGGGACGCACTGACATGAATTAACGAATCAATCCACGGGTTGAACGGGCGAAGAAATCAAAGAACGGCTGGACTTCGCTGTGCTGCTGCGCCAGCGCCTCAATTTCAGGCTTTACCTCATCCAGCGTTTTACCGCTGCGATAGAGCAGCTTGTAAGCGTTGCGAATGGCATGCAGCGCCTCTTTGCTGAAGCCCCGACGCTTGAGACCTTCAATATTGACGCCAAACGGCGTGGCGTGGTTGCCCTGCGCAATAATGTATGGCGGTATATCCTGCGCCACGCCGGAACAACCGCCAACCATAACGTGAGCGCCGATAGTGCACCACTGATGCACGGCCGTCACGCCGCCGATGATCGCAAAATCATCAACGGTAACATGGCCGCCCAGCGTCACGTTGTTCGCCAGAATACAGCGGCTGCCAATTACGCAGTCGTGTGCAATGTGCGCATTCACCATCAGCAGGTTGTCGCTGCCAACTTTAGTCAGTCCGCCACCCTGCGTGGTGCCGCGATGAATGGTCACGCTCTCGCGGATCCGGTTGCGATCGCCAATTTCGGTGCGGGTAGGCTCACCCGCATATTTCAGATCCTGGTTTACCTCTCCAATAGAGACAAACTGATAGATCTGGTTCTCTTCGCCGATACGCGTATGGCCATTAACCACAACATGTGATTTCAGCACCGTACCAGCGCCAATTTCCACATCAGCACCCACGATACAGAATGGGCCGATATGAACATTTGCACCCAGTACAGCACCCTCTTCAACGATGGCGGTCGGATGGATGGTGGCGGTTGAATCAATCACTAATTATGCCTCCCGGCTACGGGCACACATCATGGTCGCTTCACAGACAATTTTACCATCCACTGTAGCAACGCCTTTAAAACGTGTCAGACCACGACGGGTTTTTTCGAAGGTGACTTCCATGATCATCTGGTCGCCTGGTACTACCGGACGCTTGAAGCGGGCTTCATCGATACCGGCGAAATAGTAGAGCTCGCCAGGTTCCAGCTTGCCGACGCTTTTAAACGCCAGAATACCGGTTGCCTGCGCCATCGCTTCTAAAATCAGAACGCCTGGGAAAATCGGTTTACCAGGGAAATGCCCCTGGAAAAACGGTTCATTAACAGAAACGTTCTTTACCGCACGCAGATATTTGTGCTCTTCAAAATCCAGCACGCGATCCACCAGCAAAAACGGATAGCGGTGCGGCAGCAGTTCTAAAATCTCTTCGATTTTCAGAGTATGCGTTTCAGTAGTCAAAATACTCTTCCTGTCCTAAAAAATCTGATGGCAACAATAACACGGCCTGCACCGATCAAAATGATCTTTCGCAGGCCGCAAATCAGTTCGGTGGCGTACGCTTCCCTGCGCTACCTGCCGCCCTCTGCAAAACTGAAGGGCAAAAGCAGGCAGGCTGCATTGTTATGAAAGCGGGTCGCGCGGATGTGCTTAGCTGTTTTTATCAACTTTGCGTTCGATGGCTTTCAGGCGTTTGCTTATGTCATCGATATTCATCACCAGCGCTGCCGTTTTACGCCAGGCTTTGTTCGGTTGCAGTGGGATCCCTGAGGAGTAAACGCCCGGTTCTGTGATGGGACGCATTACCATGCCCATACCGGTTACGGTTACTTTGTCGCAGATCTCCATATGGCCGTTAATGACGCTGGCGCCGCCAATCATACAGTAACGTCCAATCTTCAGGCTACCGGCCATGATCACACCACCCGCAACGGCTGTATTGTCGCCAATTACAACGTTGTGGGCAATCTGACACTGGTTGTCTATGATAACACCATTGCCGATCAGAGTGTTATCCAGCGCACCGCGATCGATGGTAGTGCAGGCACCAATCTCTGTCCGGTCACCGATGATAACCGTACCAAGCTGAGGGATTTTTACCCAGTTACCACGATCGTTAGCATACCCGAAACCATCCGCGCCAATGACAGTGCCTGACTGAATCAGACAATCCTGACCGATCTGAATCTCATGATAAATCGTCACGTTGGCCCAGAGACGCGTGCCGCTGCCAATCCGGCTCTTTTTCCCGACAAAGCAGCCAGCGCCAATCACGACGTTATCACCCAGCTCAACGCCAGACTCAATAACCGCGTTCGCGCCTACCGAAACATTCTGTCCCAGCGAGGCGGAAGGATCGATCACCGCGCTGGGCGCGATATTCTGCGCGGGCTGCGGCGTGGTGTCCAGCAGTTGTGCCATGCGGGCATAGGTAAGATAAGGGTTTTTCACTACCAGGGCGGCAGTATTGCACCATTCCAGATCCGCTTCCGTCAGCACCACGGCTGACGCCTGAACGCTGGCGAGCTGCTCGCGGTAGCGGCTGTTGGCAAGAAAAGTGATTTGACCAGGGGTGGCGGATTGCATAGAAGCAATGCCGGAGATGACGATATCGCCATCTCCGTGCAATTCTGCATCCAACTGCTGGGCTAAATCAGCCAGTCGAATTGATGACATCAATTATTTAACCTGTTTCAGCACGTCAGCAGTAATGTCTTTCGCATTAGCGGCATACGCTACGGCGTTAGCATCAATCACGACATCGTAACCATCGCTGTCCGCCACTTTCTTCACGGCATCCTGAATGCGGCTCAGCAATTTGTTACGCTCTTCCATCTGGCGACGACGGTTATCCTGCTCGAAAGACTGGGCTTTGCTGGAGAACGCTTCGCGCTGTGACATGATGTCTTTTTCCATGCGGCTACGCTCGCTCGCCTTCATGGTAGAAGCATCACGCTGCAGTCTCTGCATTTTGGTCTGCAGATCGCGCTCCTGGCCCTGCAGCTCAGTTGCGCGGCCTTTGAACTCATTCTCAAGCTGTTTAGCAACGGTCGCACGTTGCGGTAACTGCTGGAAAATGCTGGACACGTTTACCACTGCAATTTTGTCAGCAGCCTGAACGCCAGCGGAAACCGCTAAAGCAAGACCCAGACCTGCGGCACACAACAACTTTTTCACTATAAACTCCTTACCATCAACGTTTGTGTCTGCGACACAGTGTTTGGCTTGCTTAGCGCTTACTGCGCTAAGCCATGCCGTACTTCGCTTCCGCTTCCCTGCTCAGAGCATTACCAGGTTTTACCGATGTTAAACTGGAACTGCTCTGCTTTGTCTCCCTCGACTTTCTTCACCGGCTGGGCATAGGAGAAGACCAGCGGGCCCAGTGGTGACATCCACTGCAGCGCCAGGCCTGCAGAGACGCGAATGTTGTTAGGATCGCTGTAGTCCGGAATATCTGCAGCACGTGTTGCCGCCGTGTTCTGCCAGTTGGTATCCCAGACGGTACCGGCGTCCACAAACAGTGAGGTGCGCACAGAGTTAGCGTACTTCTCACTCAGGAACGGCGTCGGCGTGATCAGCTCCAGGCTGGCAATCGCCATCGCGTTACCCCCCACCGCATCATCTGACTTACAGATCCCGTTTGGATCGGTCAGATTACATGAGGAGGAGCGATCGTTAAGATAAGCAGCTTTCGGACCAATGGTATTGGAACGGAAACCACGTACCGTGCTGGAGCCGCCGGCATAGAAGTTCTCATAGAACGGCATCTCTTTATCCCCGATGCCGTCACCATAGCCCACGCGGCCGCGACCCAGTACTACCCAGGTGCCATCACGGTTCAGCGGCACATACTGCTGGGTATCCAGCGTGGCTTTATAGAACGCGTTGTCTGAACCTGGAATCGTCACCTTACCGTTCAGGTTGGTGCGGTTACCGCGCGTCGGGAAGAAGCCGCGATCCAGCGTATTGTAGGTCCAGCCATAGTTAAAGGTAAAATCATCCGCAGAGAAATCGCCTTTATTATTGAGTCCCTGAGGACGCCCGACCGAATCGAGGTAACGCCACATTGCTACCTGTGGGCGCATATTCGACAGATCGTTATGCACGTAGCCTAAGCCGACGCGCAGCGTGTTGTTCTCATTAACCGGGAAGCCCAGCGTACCATCAACACCGTAACTCTTGTTGGTGTAGTCTGACAGATCGGCATCGTCCGCTTTAAAGTCGTTGTAGAACAGGCGACCGCCCAGACTCACGCCGTCAACCGTGAAGTACGGATCGGTCAGTGAGAACTCAGCATAGGTCTGATAATCGTTCTTGGTACCGCTGATGCCAACGGTGTTACCGGTGCCGAGCCAGTTGTCCTGGGTAACACCCACCTGGAAGCTGACGCCGCTTTCAGTACCGTAGCCCACACCAAAGTTAAAGGTACCGGTGTTGCGCTCTTTAACTTTGTAGACCACATCAACCTGATCCGGTACGCCCGATACACGCTGCGTATCCACATCGACGGTTTCGAAATAACCGGTGCGGTTCAGACGCTCTTTACCCTGGTCAACCAGATCGCTGCCCAGCCATGCGCCTTCCATCTGACGCATTTCACGGCGCAGTACGGCATCTTTTGAAGTGTCATTGCCTTCAAAACGGACTTTACGCACGTAATAACGATTACCGGCATCAACGTTGATATGCAGCTTAACGGTTTTGTCAGCGTCGTTGATTTCCGGCTGCGTCATGACGCGCGGATAGGCATAGCCATAGCGACCCAGCAGCTTTTTGATATCATCTTCCATCTGCGTCACTTTAGTGCCGTTGTAAAGCTCACCGTTCGGGATTTTGGTCAGATGTTCAATTTCTGCTGAGTGGCCTGCCATGCTGCCGTTCACGATCACGCCAGCAATTTTATACTGGTCGCCTTCGTTGATGTTGACGGTGATGTAGATGCCTTTTTTATCCGGCGTCAGGCTGACCTGTGTAGAGTCGATGTTAAAGCGCGCATAACCGCGATCCAGATAGAAGCTGCGCAGCGTCTCAAGGTCGCCGGCCAGTTTCTGCTTCTGATATTTGCGATCGCCGACCACGTTCCACCACGGCACTTCATCACGCAGCTGGAAGCGGGAGATCAGTTCATCAGAGCTGAACGCTTTGTTGCCCACGATGTTGATCTGCTGAATTTTGGCAGAGACCCCTTCCTGGAAAACAAATTTCAGATCGACACGGTTACGCGGCAACGGTGTCGCAATCGCTTTTACGCTGGCGGTATATTTACCCACGCTGTAGTAAAAATCTTCCAGTCCCTTCTCGATTGAAGAGAGCGTGGTACGATCCAGCGCTTCACCTACGCGAATGCCTGACGCTTCGAGGTTCTGCTTTAGCTGATCCTCTTTCACCGCCTTGTTACCGGAGAAGGTGATGCTGGCAATAGTCGGACGCTCTTTCACCTGAACAATCAGGGTCGTTCCGTCACGTAAAACCTGCACATCTTCAAAATTGCCGGTGGCAAACAGTGAGCGAATAGTGTTTCTGATATCATCATCATTCACCGTATCACCGACGCGTACCGGCATGCTAAGCAGAGCCGCGCCGACGGCGACTCGCTGGAGACCTTCGAAATGAATGTCGTTCACCACGAAATCGTCTGCACCGTAAACGGTGGCGCTGCTAAACAGCAGCGACGCTATGAGCAACTTTTTCATCGCCATCGTTGTTATGCGTTTTCCTAACACATCCCTCGAATGTTCGCGTTCCAGCGGTTACAAACGTGAGAAATCATTGAAAAGTGCAAGCCCCATTAACAGCACCAGTAAAATCGAACCGATGCGATAACTAAAGTCCTGAACTCGCTCGGACACCGGTCCACCTTTGATCTTTTCGATCGCAAGGAAGAGCAAGTGCCCACCATCTAAAACCGGCAAAGGGAACAGGTTGATGATGCCCAGGTTGACGCTAATCAACGCCAGGAACATCAGGTAGTAAATCAACCCGTACTCAGCTGACAATCCTGCACCCTGCGCAATCGAAATTGGCCCGCTCAGGTTGTTCAGCTTCACATCACCGGTTATTAACTTGCCCAGCATGGAAACAGTGAGCTTCATCAATTGCCAGGTTTTTACACTGGCCTCACCGATTGCCGCAAATGCGCCATACTGCCTTACCGTCTTGTACTCTTCTGGCAGCGGGACGATACGCGGAATCACTCCCGCAAAGCCCGCCTTACTGCCATTTTTCGCTTCTGGCGTCATCGTCAGCGCAATTGATTCACCGCCGCGATCCACTTCAAGCGCCATGCTTTTACCGGGATTATCCCGGACCTGCGTGACAAAAGTCTGCCACTGCGATAATGGCTGACCATCGACTTTAACGATCCTGTCGCCTGCTTGCAAACCGGCTTCACTCGCTGGCGAGTTCGCCTGCACTTCTGCCAGTGTGGTCTCAATTTGCGGACCGCGTGGCTGAATCCCTAATGCAACGACCGGATCCTGCTTATCAGGCTCAAACTGCCAGTTACGCAAATCCAGCTGCTTCTGCTGGGTTGCATCTTCGCCAAATCGGGCCACGGTTAACGTGGTGCTGCTATCGCCGATTTTACCCACCAGCGCCATACGCACAGCATCCCAGTCAGGCGTTTCGATACCGTCAACAGCCTTAAGTTCCATGCCGGGCGTAATTTGCGCTTCTGCAGCGACCGAACCGTTTAAAATTTCACCGATTACCGGGCGTACACCCGGTACGCCGTGAATAAACACAACCCAGTAGGCAAAGATGGCAAAGATAAAGTTAGCGACAGGCCCTGCCGCAATAATGGAGGCGCGTTGCCAGACGGCTTTGTTATTAAAAGCCTGATGACGCAACTCGGCGGGCACGCTTTCGACGCGTTCGTCGAGCATTTTAACGTAGCCGCCGAGCGGGATCAGCGC
>JGI26057J44791_1000217_pt1 | contig 11432 bp, 9 predicted proteins | sample HigsolmetaGSP19D_FD_44791 | JGI IMG/M metagenome (IMG submission 44791) | reverse complement strand
GGATGCCGGCGTGGGGCCGCTGGCGTCCCGTGGTGCCGCCGGCCGGGCCGGTGCGCGGGGCGGGGTGACCGGCGCAGGCACATCGCGGCCCGGTACCTGCACCACGCGCAGCTCGTCCGTATCCAGCTGCAGCGCGGTCAGCTTGCCGCCCCAGACCGCGCCGGTGTCGATGGCGTGCACGCCCTGGGTAATCGTCAGGCCCAGCGCGGACCAGTGCCCGCACACCACCTTCAGGTCGCGCTCCACCCGTCCGGGGACTTCGAACCAGGGGTACAGCCCCTGCTCCTGCGTGCCGGGGGTGCCCTTGTCCTCGATACCGATGCGTCCGCGCGGGGTGCAGTAGCGCATGCGGGTGAGCACGTTGATGATCGCGCGCGAGCGGTCGTAGCCGGCCAGCCCCGGTGCCCAGCTCGGCTTGTCGCCGTACATGTTGCGGAACAGCTTGCGGTAGCCGGCGCCGTGCAGCTGCACCTCGATCTCGCGCGCATGCTTTTCCGCCATCTGGGTGGTCCATTTCGGGGCCAGCCCGGCATGCACCATCAGCCAGCCCAGCTCGCGGTCCACATGCACCAGCTTCTGCAGGCGCAGCCAGTCCAGCAGCTCATCGCGGTCCGGTGCCTGCACGATGCGCAGCAGGTCCGGGTTGACCTTGCGCTGCTCTTCTTCCGTGCGCGCACCGACCGCCAGCAGCGACAGGTCGTGGTTGCCGAGCACCACCACGCTGTGCGCGCGCAGCGAATGCACCAGCCGCAGGGTCTCCAGCGACTGCCCGCCACGATTGACCAGGTCACCGCAGAACCACAGGGTGTCCTGCGCCGGGTCGAACCGGATTTTTTCCAGCAGCCGCTGGGTTACGTCATAGCAACCCTGCAGGTCGCCGATCGCCCACACACTCATGGTCCGGCCTCCGTGTCAGTGCAGGGTTCGGGGAATGGAAAGCACGAAGGGCGCGATGGGGGCCGCGAACTCGGTGCCGTCGTCGGCCACCATGTCGTAGTACCCCTGCATCGTGCCGTGCTCGGTGCCCAGCATGATGCCGGAGGTATAGCGGAAATCCTCGCCGGGACGCAGACGCGGCTGTTCGCCGATCACGCCTTCGCCATCCACGTGTTCCACGCGGCCATCGGCATCGGTGATGCGCCAGTGGCGGGCCACCAGGCGCGCCGCCACGCGGCCGCGGTTATGGATGCGGATGGTGTAGGCGAACGCATAGCGCCCGTCTTCCGGCGCGGACTGGTCATCGAGGAATCGCGGCGCGACTTCCACAGCGATGGCATAGGGATCGGAGTCTTCCATTCGTGCAGTGTAATCAGGGTGCATTGGCCAGCGCGATGAATTCCGCCACATCCAGCTGTTCGGCGCGCGCATCCGGGCGCACGCCGGCCAGCGCGAACTGGTCGGCGCTCACCACGTTGTTGAGCGCATTGCGCAGGGTCTTGCGGCGCTGCCCGAAGGCGGCCTTGACCACCTCGGCAAAACGCGCGGCGTTGTTGATGCCGATATGGGCCGGATCGCGTGGCACCAGCCGCACCACGGCCGAATCGACCTTCGGCGGCGGGCGGAACGCNCCCGGCGGCACNACGAACAGCNAGGTCACCTCGCAGTAGGCCTGCAGCATCACGCTCAGCCGGCCGTAGACCTTGCTGCCGGGAGCGGCCGCCATGCGGTCCACGACTTCCTTCTGCAGCATGAAGTGCATGTCGCGGATCACCGGCGCGTGGTCCAGCGCATGGAACAGGATCGGCGAGGAGATGTTGTAGGGCAGGTTGCCGACCAGGCGGATCGGGGTGCCCGCGGCCAGTTCGGTGAAATCCACGCGCAGCACGTCGCGGTGCACGATGGTGAGCTCGCCCAGCGGCTCGGCAGCGGCGGTGAGCGGGGCGATCAGATCGCGGTCGAATTCGATCACGGTCAGGCGCGGATGCACCCGCAGCAGCGGCAGGGTGATCGCCCCCTGGCCGGGGCCGATCTCCACCAGCCGGTCGTCGGCCTTCGGGCTGACCGCCATGACGATCTGGTCGATGTAGTAGCGGTCTGCCAGGAAGTGCTGGCCCAGTTGCTTCTTGGCCGGGGCGGTGAACGCCGGGCCAGCGGGGGAATGCGGGGAATTCATGCGCCCAGTTTATGCGCTGCGCCGCAGCGCAGCCATCTTTCCCGTTGCGCTGCCGCTCAGCAGCCCGCCGTGGCGGTGCGACGGGCAGCGTCGGCGGCAGCATGGGCCGCCAACCGGGCACACTGCGCGGTGGCCGCGCGCAGGCTGGAGGCATCGGCCACACCGCGGCCGGCCAGCTCCAGCGCGGTGCCATGGTCCACCGCCACGCGCGGGTAGGGCAGGCCGAGGGTGAGATTCACCGCGTGTTCGAAGCCGGAATACTTCAGGACCGGCAGGCCCTGGTCGTGGTACATGGCCAGCACCGCGTCGAAACCGGTCAACCGACCCGGCAGGAAGGCGGTATCGGCCGGCAGCGGACCGATCAACGTCATGCCGGCACCGCGCAGGCGCTCCAGCAATGGGATGATCACGTCCAGTTCCTCCCGGCCCAGGTGGCCGTCCTCGCCGGCATGGGGATTGAGCCCCAGCACCGCGATACGCGGGGTGGCCAGGCCGAACTGCGCCTGCAGGGCATGGTGCAGGGTGCGCAGCACCCGTTCCAGGCGCTCGCCGGTNACGGCCTCCGCNACCTGGCGCAGGGGCAGGTGGGTGGTGGCCAGCGCCACCCGCATCAGGTCGTTGGCCAGCATCATCACCACCTTCACCCCGGCCTGGTCGGCCAGCAGTTCGGTGGTCCCGCTGTAGGCGATGCCGCCCTCGTTGATGACCGCCTTGTGCACCGGCCCGGTCACCATGCCGTGCAGTTCGCCCTGCAGGCAGGCCTGCCCGGCCGCATGCAGCGCGCCGATCACCGCCGATGCGTTGCGCGGGTCGGTATGGCCGAAGCGCGACGGTACCGCGTTGGACACCGCGCGCAGGCGCAGATCGCCCGGTTCACGGGCCTGCGCGTGTTCGGGCAGCAGCCGCAGCGGCAGTTGCAGGGCGGCAGCGGCCGCCTGCAGGGTGTCCGGATCGGCAAAGGCGAGCAGCCGGCAATCGGTGCGCGGCTGCTGGATCAGGCGGATGCACAGCTCCGGGCCGATGCCGGCCGGCTCGCCCGGTACCAGCGCCAGCTCGGGCAGCATGGCTCAGCCCTGCGGCGTGGCCGCCGCGTTCTCGGCGCGGTCGCCGCTGCGGAAGCTCACGTACGCTTCGCCACGCAGTTCCTGCAGGAAGCGGTTGTACTCTTCTTCCAGCTTGCGCCGGCCGATGGTCTCGCGGACCTGGGCACGCTGGTTGTCCACGCCGACATCCGTCTGGCGGGTCGCCACGCGCTGCACGATGTGCCAGCCGGCGTCGGTGCGGAACGGCTGGCTGACGCCACCGTCGGCGATGCCTTCCACCTGGCGGCCGAAGTCCGGTCCGAACGCGCCGGCCGGGAACCAGCCCAGGTCACCGCCCTGGCCACGGCTGTTGTTGTCTTCCGAGGATTCCTTGGCCACGGCCTGGAAATCGGCGCCGCCGGCGATACGTGCCCGCAGGGTATCGATCTTCGCCTTGGCGGCGGCATCGCTCTGCTGGTCGTCCACGCGCACCAGGATGTGGCGGGCCTGGTATTCGGTCACGGTCTGGCCGGAGCCGGCCGCGGCGTTGGCATCACGGACCTCGATCAGCTTCAGCAGCTGGAAGCCGCTGGGGCCACGCAGCGGGCCGACCACGTCGCCCGGCTTCATGTTCTGCATCAGCTGCGCGAACGCGTTGGGGATCTCATCGGCGGTACGCCAGCCAAGGTCGCCGCCTTCCAGCGCATTCGGGCTGTCCGAATAGCGCACCGCCGCGGCGTTGAAGTCCAGCTCGCCCTTGTCCAGCAGCGCCTTCACACCATCGGCCTTCTGCTGGCCGGTGCTGATCTGCTCGGCGGTGGCGCCGTCCGGCGTCGCCACCAGGATGTGGGCCAGGTGATACTGCGTGCCGGTGGTGGCCTGCTGCTTCAGCGCGGCATCCACTTCACCCTCGCTGACGCTGATGCGGCTCTGCGCGAAGCTCTGGCGCAGGCGCTGCACGGTGACTTCCTCGCGCACGGAGCGGCGGAAGTCCTCGAAATCGATGCCGTCGCTGGCCAGGCGCTGGCGCAGCTGGTCCAGGGTGGTGCCGTTCTGCTGGGCGATGGAGGCCACCGCCTGGTTCAGTTCCTGGTCCGACACGCGGATGCCGCTGCTTTCCGCGCGGGCCACCTGCAGCTTGACCAGCACCAGGCGCTCGAGCACCTGGCGCGAGAGCACGTCAGGCGGCGGCAGCTGGTTCTCGCGGCCGGCGTACTGGGCGCGGATGTTGTTCAGCGCGCGGTCCAGCTCGCTCTGCAGGATCACGTCCTCGTCCACGATGGCGGCGATACGGTCCAGCGGCTGGCTCTGCTGGCCCAGCACCTGCAGCGGGACGGAAGCAGTGGAAACCGCCAGCAGCGAGGCGAGTAGGACGGGAAGGGTCTTGGTCATGGGATCTGGTTCGGATCGTAGTCGTCGCGGTCCACGCCGGTATTGCTGGGCGGGACGAGATAGAGGTCGTCGCGGTTGTAGCCGAGGATAGCACGGCGCAGGGTGCGGTCCGTGTTCTGGCCAATGGAGCTCAGGCCCTTGAGCACGAACTCGATCTGGAAGGAGTTGTTGAGGTCGCCTTCGCGGTTGCGCACGTAGCGCCGGGCCAGCGCGCGCACGGCCAGACAGCAGCTGTCCCACTGTACGCCACCGATGATTTCCAGCGGCTTGGCGTCCTGGATGGAGTAGTAGTAACGGCCCACCAGGCTCCAGCGCGGATTGATCGGGTACAGGAACGACAGGTCGGCCTGTTCCAGCAGTTCGCTGCCGTTGGGGTTCAGGCGGTGGCGGTAGCTCAGGTTGACGATGCCGTCGTTGGGCATGATGTAGCGCGCCCGCACACTGGCCAGATCCTCACGCTTGTACTTCGGGTCCCACTGGTAGGTGGCGCCCAGCTGCCAGCGGTCGTTGATGGCCCAGTTGGTATCGGCGATCCACGCCGACTTGCCCTGTTCCACCGGCTGCGAGGCGCTGGAGAGGCTCACCCGCGAATCATCGAAATACAGGATCTGGCCGATGCTGGCCGAGAAGCGCTCGCGGCCGCTGCTCTGGTCGATGAAGCGCGTGCTCAGGGCCATGGTCAGCTGGTTGGCATCGTTCTGCCGATCCGGGCCGGAATAGCGCGAATCGCGGAACAGCTGGCCCCAGCTGAAGGTGAAGTCACGGGTGTCGAACACCGGCAGGTCGCTCTGGTCGCGGTACGGCGTGCGCAGGTAGAACAGGCGCGGTTCCAGCGTATGCAGGTAGGGCTTGTCGCCGATGGTGGTCTCGCGGTCGAAGAACAGACCCGCATCCAGNCTGGCGATCGGCACGCTGCGCGAGGGCGAGGTGTTGCCGCGCAGCTGCTCCGGGGTCGGGTTGGTGATGTTGGCGGCAGCCAGGTTGGCCGCACGGATCTGGTCGGCCAGCCCGCGCTCCAGGTCGTAGCCGGTGTAGCGCCACGCCAGGGTCGGGGTGACGTACCACGCCGCGCCGGCAATGGGCAGGCTCACGTAGGGCTTGATGTCCAGGCGCGAGCCGCCGTCCACTGCGGCGTTCTGCCCGTTGCGTACGTACTCGCCGTCGGCATCGATGGTCTTGAAGTTGATGTCATCGTGGGCGAAGCGCACCGCTTCGGCGTACACGCCTACTTCCAGCCACGGCAGCAGCGGCTTGTCCCAGGTGCCGAACAGGCGCGGCTGGCGGTTGTACGGCAGCGAGGACTCGGTCAGCGTGTAGTCGGTGAGCTGCCAGTAGTCGGCCATCAGCCCGGCGGTCCAGGTCTCGCCGGTGCCGTAGATGCCGGCCTGGCTCTGCACGCTGGAGGTGGTCACGCCGAGCAGGCGGTTGGAGAAATCCTCCACGTAGCGCTCGTCGCTGACCCAGGCGATGTTGGCGCGGGCCTGCCAGTTCGGGTTGAGGTTGTGGAAGCCGCTGTATTCCACCCGGCCGCGGTCACGGTCGCGCAGCTTGTCGTTGGGCATGTAGCTGGTGACCAGTTCGCCGCGGCCACCGGCGTACAGGTAGCGGAACTCGTTATCCAGCAGCAGGCCGCGCTTGCTCATGTAGCGCGGGGTCAGCGTGTCGTCGTAGTTCGGCGCCAGGTTGAAGTAGATCGGCTGGGCGTAATCGAACCCGTTGCGGCCGGACAGGCCCAGCTCCGGGTAGAGCAGGCCGGTCTGGCGGCGGTCATCGATCGGGAACTTGAAGTAGGGCGCCCACAGCACCGGCACCTTGCCGATGCGCAGCACCGCGTTGCGGGCGGTGCCGAAGCCCTCGTCGTTGTCCACTTCGATCTGCGGTGCCGACAGTTTCCACACCGGCTGCGACGGATCGCAGGTGGTGTAGGTGGAGCGGTGCATCTGCCCGACCGCGCCCTGCAGGTCGATCGACTCGGCGCCGCCATTGCCGCGCCGCGAGACCAGCTGGTACTGGATGTCGCTGATCTTGTGGGTATCGCTTTCCTGGTTGCCTTCGGCCCGCTTGGCGACCATGCGGATCGAGGAGTCCTGGTAGCGGACGTTGCCCTCGGCGCGGTAGTTGCCCGTTTCGGTGTCGAAGCTCAGGTGGTCGGTGCCCAGGAACTGGTCGCCGCGCTTGAGCGCCACGTTGCCCTGGTACTGGGGCACCGTGGAGGTCCCGTACAGCTGGTCCCCCTCGATGTCGGTGGGCTGCTGGTCGCGGGTGGCGGCGGCAGCCTTGTCGGCGGCGGGCGCCTCGCTGAAGGCAGGCAGCACATCCGTGGCAGGGCAAAGCCCCCAGTTCAGTGGCTTGTCATCGGCCAGCGCGGGCAGGCTCAGGGCAATGCCCAAGGGGAGAGGCAACAGGCGGAAGGTTCGGCGCACGCGTGATGACATTCAGGCGAAAACGGACCGTAGCTTGCCCCATCCCTTGCATAGGGGCAATGAAGGCGTGCGCGGCGACCGGGCCGGGGTTCATCCGCCGCCGGGGCCGGGGCCGCTCTCCAGCAGGGCGCCGACGTGCGCCACGCAGCTGTCGGCCAGGGCCTGCAGGTGGTAGCCGCCCTCCAGCATGGACACCACCCGACCCTGGGCGTGGCGCCGGGCCAGCGCATGCAACTCGCGGGTGATCCAGGCGAAATCTTCCGTTTCCAGCATCAGGTCGGCCTGCGGGTCCTGCACATGGGCGTCGAAGCCGGCCGAGATCAGCATCAGCTGCGGCCGGAAGTCGTCGATGGCCGGCAGCATCTCGTCGACCCAGACATTGCGGAACCGGAAGCTGCCACTGCCCGGCGGCAGCAGGATGTTGAGCAGGTTGCCGGCGCCGCGGTCGCGGCGCAGGCCGGACTCGGGGAACAGCCCGGCCTGGTGGGTGCTGTAGTAGGCCACCCGGGGGTCGTGCTGGAAGATGTCCTGGGTGCCGTTGCCGTGGTGCACGTCGAAATCGACCACGGCGATCCGTTCCAGGCCATGGCGGTCGCGCGCGTGCGCAGCGGCCACGGCGATGTTGTTGAGCAGGCAGAAGCCCATCGCCGTGCTGGCGGTGGCATGGTGGCCGGGCGGGCGCACCGCGCAGAACGCTACCGGGTCGGTGCCGAGCATCACCGCGTCCACCGCCGCCACGCCGGCACCGGCAGCGTGCAGCGCGGCGCTGGCCGAGCCGGGCGAGGTGCGGGTGTCCATGTCGATCTGCCGCAACGGCACCTGCTGTGCCTGCAGGACCAGGTCGATCAGCGCGGCGTCATGGACGCGGGCGAGGTCGCCGCGCTTGGCCGACGGTGCCTGGTGCCAGTCCAGACGGTGCGGAAACGCGCCGTGCAGGGCATCCAGGACCACCTGCAGCCGCTGCGGCGATTCCGGATGGTCCGGGCCGGGATCGTGCTGCAGGCAGGCGGGGTGGGTGAATACCAGCATGGTCGGGGCGGTTCCGCGGTGGGCTCAGCGGTGGCGGCGTGCGTGCTGCCAGAGCACTTCGCCGTGGCCCTCGGACCGGGCCAGCACGCGTGCCAGCACGAACAGCAGGTCGGAGAGCCGGTTGAGGTACTGCAGCGCCTGTGGCCGCACCGCCTGCAGGCGTGCCAGGGTGACCGCCTCGCGCTCGGCGCGGCGCACGATGGTGCGCGCCAGGTGGCAGCGTGCGGCGGCCTCGCCGCCGGCCGGCAGGATGAATTCCTGCAGGCTGGGCAGCGTGGCGTTGTAGTGGTCCAGCTGGGCTTCCAGCGCGGCGACATCGGCCTCCTGGATCGCCGCATGGCCGGGGATGCACAGCTCCCCGCCCAGGTCGAACAACTGGTGCTGCAGCGTGGTCAGCAGCAGGCGCACGTCCTCGGGCAGGGGCACCGCCAGCAGGACGCCCAGGGCCGAATTGGCCTCGTCCACCGTGCCGAAGGCGGCAACCCGTGCGTCGTCCTTGGCCACACGGCTGCCATCGCCGAGGCCGGTGCTGCCGTCGTCGCCGGTGCGGGTATAGATGCGGGACAGCCGGTTGCCCATGGCGCGGCTCAGGACCGGGCGTCGCGGCGCGCGTGCAGCAGCTTGCCGGTCTGCTCCAGGGCCAGCTGCAGCGCCGCGGCCACGCCCACGTACAGCGCGCTGGTGCCCAGGTAGGGCAGGAACCAGTCGCTGTAGTTTTTCCACCAGCCGGCCAGCGTCGGCTCGGCTACCTGGCCGCTGGTCCAGTAGAAGCCGCCCTGGGCGAACAGGTGGCACAGCGCCACCGCCGACACCAGGGTCAGCGCCGCGCGCGGCAGCATGCCCCAGTGCGCGCCGCGATACCCGCGTGCCAGCCGCAGGCCGCCGGCCCACAGGACGAAGTAGGCCGGCAGCAGCATCCAGTAGCCGGGCGAGACGCAGGCGTGCTGCCAGAAATCCAGGCCGCTGCGGGTGATCACCGCCGCGTCCACCGCCACGGCCAGGGCCATCAGCAGCGGGAACGCCCAGCGCGTGGCACCGCGCAGGTAGAACCCGCCGATGAAGAACAGGGCCCAGGAGGCATCGGGAATGGCCGCGAAATGATGGGTGCGCGTGGCCACCATCAACAGGGCCAGCGCGGCGAGCACCAGGACGCGTCGGTTCAGGGTCTTCATCGGCAACACGGTGGAAGGGAGTGTCCGCCATTCTAGACCGCGCCGTGGTCCGGTGCGATCGGCGCCCCGGGCTGCACAGGCAACGGCGTATCATGGCGGCCATGAGTGAACGTCATGATGTCCTGATCGTCGGGGGCGGCCTGGTCGGCGCCAGTCTGGCCATCGCCCTGCACGGGCATGGCCGCGATGTCGCGCTGCTCGAGGCCAGCGGTGGCGATGCGCTGCCGCCGGTGTTCGACCAGCGCAATCTCAGCTTCGCCGCCGCCACGGTCAACGCGCTGACCGCGCTGGGGGTGATGCAGAAGCTGGCCACCGCACCGGGCCCGATCACCCGCATCCATGTCAGCCGCGCCGGGGATTTCGGCCGCGTGCAGATGGATGCGGCCGACTATGGGCGGCCGTGGTTCGGCCAGGTGGTGGTGGCCCGTGAGTTCGGTGCGGCGCTGGAAGCGCGCCTGCAGGAACTGCCGCAGCTGCGCCGCTACCGGCCCATGCGCTTCACCGGCCTGGGCGCGGTGGTGGACGGCTACCGGCAGGTACGCGTGGCCGATGACCACGGTGAACGCGTGCTGCAGGCGCGGCTGGTGGTGGGCGCCGATGGCACCGGCAGCGCGGTCCGCCAGGCCCTGGGCATCGAGGTGGACAGTCACGACTTCCAGCAGACCCTGCTGGTGGCGCGCGTGCGCAGCCAGCGTGCGCCGGACGGCACTGCCTGGGAACGCTTCACCGACACCGGCCCGACCGCGCTGCTGCCGCGCGGTGACCGGCACTTCGGCCTGATCCACACCGTGGCCGCCGGGCAGGCCGAGGCGGTGCTGGCGCTCGACGACGCGGCCTGGCTGCAGCATGTGCAGGCTGCGTTCGGCTGGCGCGCCGGGCGGCTGCTGGACAGCGGTCCGCGCAGTGCGTATCCGCTGCGCCAGGTGCTTGCACGCGCACTGGTCGGCGAGCGCAGCGTGCTGCTCGGCAATGCCGCCCAGACCATCCATCCGCTGGGCGCACAGGGCTTCAACCTGGGCCTGCGCGATGCGCTGACCCTGGCCGAACGGCTGCAGGCACCCGGCGATGCCGGGGCGGACCTGCTGCTGCAGGAGTACGCCGCCCGGCGCACGGAAGACCGCACGCAGACGGTCGCCTTCTCCGGTGGGCTGGCCCGCCTGACCAGCAATGCGGCCCCGCTGCTGCGTCCGCTGCGCAGCCTGGGCCTGCTGGCCGCGCAGGGCAGTGCGCTGCAATCGATGCTGGTGGGCGGCGCGATGGGTTTCCGCGGCGAGGTGCCGCAGCTGTGCCGTGGAGAGGCCGCATGAGCCGCGGTGAGCGCGTGGATGTGGCCATCGCCGGTGGCGGGGTGGTGGGTGCGGCGTGTGCGCTGGCCCTGGCCGACGCCGGACTGTCCGTCACCCTCATCGAAGGCCGCGAACCCGCCCCGTGGCAGCGTGCGCAGCCNGATCTGCGCGTGTTCGCCTTCGCCGCCGACAACGTGCGCCTGCTGCAGTCACTCGGGGTCTGGCCGCAGGTCGCGCAGGCCCGCGCGTGGCCGTACCGGCGCATGCAGGTCTGGGATGCCGCCGGTGGCGACGATCTGGTCTTCGACGCCGACCGCTTCGGCCGCAGCGAACTGGGCTTCATCGTCGAGAACGCCCTGCTGCAGGACCGTCTGTGGGCCGCGCTGGGCGCGGCCGGCGTGCGCGTGCAGTGCCCGGCGCGGGTGGAGGCGGTGGAACAGGATGACAACAGCGTGCGCCTGCGCCTGGACGATGGACGCCGGGTGGAGGCCGCACTGGCGGTGGCCGCCGATGGCGCCGACTCCACCCTGCGCCGGCTGGCCGGGATCGAGGTGGACGCGCACGATTACCATCAGCGCGGTGTGGTGGCCTACGTCGACAGCACGCTGCCCACCCGCTCGACCGCCTGGCAGCGGTTCCTGCCGACCGGCCCACTGGCCCTGCTGCCGGTGGGCGCGCAGCGCAGTTCGATCGTATGGACGCTGCCGGACGAAGAGGCCACGCGTGTGCTGGCGCTGGAGGAAGGCGCCTTCAACCGTGAGCTGACCCGGGCGTCCGGGGGCCGCCTGGGCGAGCTGCAGCTGGTATCGGCGCGCGCGGCGTTCCCGCTGCGCCGGCAGCTGGCCCGCCACTACGTGGCCGGCCGCGTGCTGGCGCTGGGGGATGCCGCCCATGTGGTCCACCCGCTGGCCGGGCAGGGGGTCAACCTCGGCCTGCGCGATGTGGCCGCGCTGCGGCACTGGCTGGCGCCCGCCCCGGGGCGGCGCGGTCAGCCG
>JGI26057J44791_1000199_pt1 | contig 12149 bp, 11 predicted proteins | sample HigsolmetaGSP19D_FD_44791 | JGI IMG/M metagenome (IMG submission 44791) | reverse complement strand
GGCCGCCGCAAACGCGCCCTCCCTGCCCGCAGCGGCAGGGAGAGGGCAGGGAACTCAGTGCTGGCGGGTGCCGTCCAGCCAGTTCGCGCCCTTGTTCTTCAGGAAGAAGATGTAGACGAACAGCGACACGGCGATGATCGCGGTGACGTAGTAGATGAAGTTGCCGACCTGGTCGGTCTTCAGCGCGCCCTGGTACAGCAGCGGCGCGGTGCCACCGAACAGCGAGTTGGCCAGTGCGTAGCCCAGGCCGACACCCAGTGCGCGGATGTGGGTCGGGAACAGTTCGGCCTTCACCACCGCGTTGATCGAGGTATAGCCGGTCAGGATGACAAAGCCGACGGCCAGGATCAGGAACGCGCTCCAGGCATTGGTCTGCTGCGGCAGGGCGGTGATCATGTAACCGGTGTACAGCACGCCGCCGATGCCGAAGAACACCAGCAGGCTCTTGCGGCCGATCANGTCCGACAGCCAGCCGCCGACCGGCTGCAGCACCATCAGGAAGGTCAGCACGCCCAGGTTGATCAGCGTGCCGGTCATCACGTCGTTGCCGGCGAAGGCGCTCTGGATCATCTTCGGGCCGTTCACCGAGTAGGTGTAGAAGGCGACGGTGCCACCGGCGGTGATCAGGAAGCACAGCAGCAGCGGGCGCCACTGGTTCACGAACAGCTCGTACATCGACCCGGACTTGGCGTTCTTGCCATCCCGGTTGGCTTCCAGAGTGTCCGCCGAGAGCGATTCATCCATGCCCTGGCGCAGCCAGAACACCACCACCGCGGCGATGCCGCCGATGCCGAAGGCGATGCGCCAGCCCCACTCGGAGATTTCCGGCTTGCCCCAGAAGGTCAGCATCGTGAACAGCGTCAACTGGGCCAGCACATGGCCGCCGACCAGGGTGACGTAGTGGAACGAGGACAGCAGACCGCGGCGGCCCGGCAGGGCGGCTTCGGACATGTAGGTGGCACTGGCGCCATATTCGCCGCCGGTGGCGAAGCCCTGCAGCAGGCGGGCGAACAGCAGCACCACCGCCGCCCAGATGCCGATGCTGGCAGCGGTGGGGGTGATGGCGATGATGAACGAGCAGGCGGCCATCAGCGTGACCGAGACCGTCAGGGCCAGGCGGCGGCCGTGGCGGTCGGCGAAGCGGCCGAAGAACCAGGCACCGATCGGGCGCATCAGGAACGTGGCGGCGAAGATCGCCCACACGTACAGGGTGGAGTTCTTGTCTTCCGGCGAGAAGAACTGTGATTCGAAGTAGACGGCGAACACCGAGTAGACGTAGACGTCGTACCACTCGACCAGATTGCCGGCCGAGCCTTTGAGGGTGTTGGAGATCGAGCGCCGCAGGGCGGCTTTCTCGGAGCCGGCGGTACCGGCGTTTGCGGGGGAAACACTCATTGAAGAAGAGGCCTGGGCTGGTGGGGTCTATCCCGAAGGGCGGAAACGGCACCCGGTAGAGGGGCACACAGACGTGGGCGGCGAAAATGCCTGGCCGTACCTTAGCGCAGGAGGCAATACGACCACCATCACACCTTCGTGTGAGTGACCCCCGTGGCGCGCTCTGGCAGGCGTGTGCGGGCGGAAATCCCGTTTGCCGTGCGTTGTGCCTCTTTTGCACGATCTTTGCGTCAAATGGTGGCGTCTACGACACAACGTGGTCGGCAGCGCCGCAGCGCGCGGATGCAGCGTGCCGGCGGCGAGGGCTGTCAGCGGCCCCGGCAACGCCTAGAATCCGCACTCCCCCGTTCCGCTGGTCGACCATGGCCGTTCCTGCTGCTTCTTCTGCCACCCTGCCCAAAGGCGGGCACGTGGCGCTTGCGCTGTTGCTGGTCTACGTGGTCTGGGGTTCGACCTACCTGGGCATCGCCAAGGCGCTGCAGGCCGGCGTGCTGCCGCTGACGATGGTCTCCGGCGGCCGTTTCATCGTGGCCGGCGGGCTGATGTATGCCGCCCTGCGCCTGGTGGCCCGGCTGCCGCGTCCCACCCCGCGGCAGTGGCGCAACCTGGTCATCATGGGCTTCACCATGCTGCTGCTGGGCAACGGCATGGTGGTGCTGGCCGAGCGCGAGGTGTCCTCGGGCCTGGCCGCCACCGCGGTGGCTTCGGTGCCGCTGTGGATGGCGCTGTTCCTGGCCCTGCGCGGCCAGCATGCCAGCCGGGGTGAATGGCTGGGTATCGGCATCGGTTTTGCCGGGGTGGTCTGGCTCAACGCCGGCAGCAGCCTCACTGGCACGCCGACCGGCCTGGTGCTGCTGCTCATCGCGCCGGTGGGCTGGGCGTTCGGGTCGGTGTGGGCGCGTGGCCTGGACCTGCCCAGCCCGTTCATGACCGCCGCCGGGCAGATGATCTGCGGCGGCATCCTGCTGGTGGCCACCGGGCTGGCCACCGGCGAGCGGCCTACCGGGCTGCCCACCGGTGAGGGTCTGCTGGCGGTGGCCTACCTGGCGGTGTTCGGTTCCATCATCGCCTTCAGTGCGTATGTGTGGCTGCTGCAGAACGTGCGCCCGACCCTGGCCGGCAGTTACGCCTACGTCAATCCGGTCATCGCGGTCCTGCTGGGCGCGCTGCTCAACGGTGAGCGCTTCGGCTGGCGCGATGTCGTGGCCATGGCGGTGATCCTGCTGGGGGTGCTGGTGCTCACCCTGGCGCGGGCACGGCGATGAGCGCGGGCCTGATGGATGCACAGCAACAGCGCCGGGGCCTGCTGGTCACCGCGTCCACCTTCGTGCTGTGGGGGCTGGTGCCGGTGTACTGGCACCTGCTGCGGGAGGTGCCGTCGGCGCAGATCATCGCCCACCGCATCATCTGGAGCACGCTGCTGGTGGTCTCGTTCCTGCTGCTGAGCAACGGCGTGCGCTGGTGGAAGACCGTGGCCGCCCAGCCGCGCGCGCTGCCCACGCTGGCGGTCAGCAGCCTGGCGATCGCCTTCAACTGGGGGCTGTACATCTGGGCGATCAACGCCGGCCATGTCATCGACACCAGNCTGGGCTACTTCATCAACCCGCTGGTCAGNGTGCTGCTGGGCGTGGTGGTGCTGAAGGAACGGCTGCGCAACCTGCAGTGGCTGGCGGTGGCCTGCGCCGCGCTCGGCGTGGGCTGGCTGACCGTCAACGCCGGTGCACCGCCGTGGATCGCGCTGGGGNTGGCCGGTTCGTTCGGGCTGTACGGCCTGCTGCGCAAGCTCATCTCGGTGGACCCGGTGGCCGGGCTGGCGGTGGAAAGCCTGTACCTGGTGCTGCCGGCGCTGGGCTTCGCGCTGTGGAGCGAGGCCGGGCACGGCGGCGGCTTCTTCGGGGGCTGGGGCTGGCGCAACGATCTGCTGCTGGTGCTGGGCGGCGCGGTCACCGCGCTGCCGCTGATCGGCTTCGCCTACGGGGTCCGGCGCATCGCGCTGTCCACGGTGGGCATCCTGCAGTACCTGGCGCCCACCCTGGGCCTGCTGTTGGGCGTGTTCTTCTTCAACGAGCCGTTCGACGGCGCGCGCGCGCTCGGCTTCGCCGCGATCTGGGTCGGCCTGGCGCTGTTCATCACCGACAGCCTGTGGAACACCCGCCGCCGCCGATGAGCGGGCTGGCGGTACCCCCCGCCGGGCAGGCCGGCGGGGAGGCCGCTGCGCTCACACTTCGCGCAGTGCGGTGGTGATGGGCAGGCGGGCCGCGCGCAGGGCCGGGAACAGGCCGCCCACCAGGCCGATGCCCAGCGCCCACTTCAGGCCATTCCACAGCAGTTCCGGCGACACGTGGAACTTGAACACCACCGCGCTGAAGTTGCTGCCGATGGTGGACACGCTGTAGCCGTTGAACACCGCCCAGGCCACCGCGCAGCCAAGCATCCCGCCGATCAGCGCCAGCAGCATGGTTTCCAGCATCACCGCGGTCACCACCGGCAGGCCACGGAAGCCGATGGCCCGCATCGTGGCGATCTCGCGCGCGCGGGTGGCCACCGCCGCGTACATGGTGTTGAGCGCACCGAACACGGCGCCCACCGCCATGATGGCGCCGATCACCGTGCCCAGGATATCGATCAGCCGGGTCAGCCCACCCCCCTGCTTGCTGTAATAGGCCCGCGTGGTCTCCACGTCCAGCTTCAGCCGCGGATCGTCCGCCACTGCTGCCTTGAACTGCGCGTACCCGGCCGGGCCGTCGGTGCGCACGCTGATCGACTGCCACGCGCTGCGCTGGTAGGTGGTGGCCAGGGTGTCGGCGTCGGTCCACAGCTCCGAATCGTGCGCATCGCCGGAGGCGAACAGGCCCACCACGGTCCAGCGCTGGTTGCCCAGGGTCAGGCTCTGGCCCACCTCCAGCCCGCGGAACTGGCTCTGTGCGCCCTGGCCGACGACGATCTCGCGCTTGCCGGTCTCGAAGCGCCGGCCTTCGACGATGCGGACCTTGTCATGCACGGCCCACGCCTGCTCACCCACGCCGCGGAANTGCGCGTTCACATCGCTGCCGTCGGACAGGGAGACCAGGTTCACCACCTGCGACAGCTCCGGAGACAGCAGCGGACGGCCGCGGTCATCCTTGGCGATGCCGGGCAGGGTGGACAGCAGCGGCACCTGCTCGCGGGTGATCACCGAGTTCGTTTCCGCCTGCGAGCCGCCACGCAGCACGATGGCGGTGGTGTCATCGCCGGTGCTGTCCAGCGTGGCCTTGAAACCCTCGCCCATGGCCAGCATCGCCACCAGCACGCCGACCACGCCGGCGATGCCGACCACGATCACCGAACTGGCACCCCAGCGCTGCGGCAGGCTGGCCACGCCGATGCGCGTGGCCGCCAGCGCCAGCCGCCCGCTGCGGGTCAGCAGCAGCCACAGCGCGATGAGCACCGCCACCGCCAGCACGCCCGGCCAGGGCAGCACGATCCACACCACCAGCATGAGCACGAGGGCGGCGACCACGCTGGCGTTCACCAGCCATTTCCTGATGCGCTTGAACATATGCGTGTCCTCCTCAGCGTCCGGCCAGTGCGTCGACGATCTTCAGCCGCTGCGCGCGCAGCGCCGGCAGCACCCCTACCACCGCGCCGATCACCACGATCAGAGCGCCTCCCAGCAGCCATGTGGACAGCGGAATGCCCGGTGGCAACAGACCCTGGGTCATCGGCGCGAGCGCCGGCAGGATGACCGCCGCCAGGCCCATGCCGATGGCACCGCCCAATCCGATCAGCAGCACCGCTTCCAGCAGCACCAGCGTCAACAGGGTGCCATCGGCGAAGCCCAGGGTTTTCAGCGTGGCCAGCTCGGGAATGCGCTCGCGCACCGCNTGCGCCATGGTGTTGCCGGTGAGCAGCAGCAGGGTGAAGAACACCGCCGCCATGATCGAGGTCACGATCATGCCGATATCGGCGAACTGCTTCACGAAGGCCTGCTGGAACGCCGATTCGGTCTGCGTCTTGGTTTCGTGGTCGGAGTTCGCCGAGATCGCATCGATGGCCAGCGCCACGCGCGAGGCCTGCGCCGGGTTGTCCAGGGTGATGGTGAACCAGCTCACCTGGTTCTTGATGTAATCGTTGGATTCATCGAAGTACTTCCAGTTCATCATCAACTGGCGTTCCTCGTTGGCCGCCTGGGTACGGTCNTTGGAGCGGTAGATGCCCACCAGCTGCAGCGGCCAGTCGTTGCTGCCACCGCGCGGGAAGATCGTGGCCTGCAGCGGAATGGTGTCGCCCAGCTTCCAGCCGAACTGGCGCGCCAGCCCTTCGCCCACCACCGCGCCGGTGCGGGTGTCCTGCCAGGCGCGCAGCTGTTCGGCCGGGATCTCCAGCTCGCGGTACACATCGAAGTAGTTCGGCGCCACCGAGAAGTTGGGGAAGAAGTTCTTCGGATCCTGGTAGATGCCGCCGAACCACATGCCGTAGGTGACATCACGTACGCCGTCCACCTGGCGGATCTGCGATTCCAGGCGGATCGGCAGCGACTGGGTGATCGACAGCCGCGAGGCGGTGATCAGCCGGTTGGCCCCTTCCACGCTGCCACCGGAGGTGAACGCCACGCGGACCGAATCGAGCATGCCGAACAGCAGGAAGGCGGCCACCACCGACAGCAGGGTCAACAGGGTGCGGGTACGGCTGCGGAACAGCTGCGCCCACACCAGGGAGAAGTATTTCATCGCCGTAGCCCTCAGTGCGTGGCAGGAGCCTGGGCCAGTTCGCCCTTGTCCAGGTGCACGGTGTGCGTTGCGTACTCGGCCGCCTTCGGGTCATGGGTGACCATGATGATGGTCTTGCCGTGCTCGCGGTTGAGCTGCTGCAGCAGCTGCAGGATCTCCTCGGCCGACTGCCGGTCCAGGTCGCCGGTAGGCTCATCGCAGATCAGGAAGGTGGGATCGGAGACGATNGCCCGGGCGATGGCCACGCGCTGCTGCTGGCCACCGGAGAGTTCATTGGGGCGGTGGCTGCGGCGGTCGGCCAGGCCGACCAGGGTCAGCGCGATCTCCGCATTGCGCCGGCGCTGCGCGGCGCCCAGATGGGTGAGCAGCAGCGGCAGCTCCACGTTCTTCTGCGCGGTCAGCATCGGCATCAGGTTGTAGAACTGGAACACGAAGCCCACGTGCTGGCTGCGCCAGGTGGACAGCTGGCCGGCACGCATCTGGTCGATGCGTTCGTCCTCGATGATGATCTCCCCGCCGCTGGGCGAATCCAGCCCGCCGATCAGGTTGAGCAGGGTGGTCTTGCCCGAACCGGACGGCCCCATCAGCGCGACGAAGTCGCCGCTTTCGATGTCCAGGTCGATGCCATGCAGCACTTTGACCTGCTCGGGGCCCCGCTGGTACGTCTTGGTGATGTTGCGCAGTGAAACCAGGGTCGACATGGTGTTCCTCCAGGAAAACAGGCATGAAGCGCGGGCTGCAGTGCGGCCGCGCGGGCACGACGGAGCCACCGCGGTGGCCTGCAACGGTACGGCGGGCCGTCNCGCAGGCGCGCGGCCGTCAAACGGGATCAGCGCGCAGCGGCCTCGGTCACCAGGCTGCCGTCGGCCAGATCATCGGGCGGCCGGGTCACNACCCGCTCGCCCGGGCGCAGGCCCTGCAGCACCTGGCGGTCCTTGTTCAGGGCGATACCGGCCTGCACCTGGCGCGCCTGCACCCGCGACTGGTCATCGACCACATACACCACGCTGCCGTTGCCACGGCTCACCACGGCATCGGCCGGCACGCGCACACCCTTGGGCGCATCGGCCGCCTGCGGGTTGGCCTGCTCCAGGAAGCTCACCCGCACGCCCATTTCCGGCACGATGCGCGGGTCGCGGGTCTTGATCGCCACGCGCACCTTCACCGTCGCCTTGCCGCGGTCGGCGGTGGGAACGATGGCGATGACCTCGGCGGGAATCTTCCAGTCCGGATAGGCGTTGAGGACCGCTTCGACCGGCATCTTCGGCTGCACCCGGCCGATGAAGGCCTCGCCCACGTCCACCTCGATCTCCAGCGAATCCATGTCGACGATGGTGCCGATACCGGTCCGGGTGAAGCCGCCGCCGGCTGACAGCGGCGACACGATCTCGCCCGGTTGCGCCGCCTTGGCGGTGACCACGCCGGAGAACGGCGCGCGCACGGTGTTGTTGTCCACGCCGAGCTCGGCGATGGCCAGCTGGTTGCCGGCCACGCGCACATTGCGCTGCGCGGTCTGCAGCTGGGCACGCAGGCTGTCGCGCTGTGCAACGGTCTGGTCATACTGCGAGCGCGAGACCAGCTGCTGCTGCACCAGCGACTGCAGGCGCGCCGCTTCGGCATCGGCCTGTTTCACCTGGGCCTGCAGGCCGGCCACCTGGCTGCGCGCGGCCTGTACCTGCGAGGCATACAGCGCACGCTCGGCATCGGCATCGATCGGGTCCAGCGTGGCCATCACCTGGCCTTCCTCCACCCGCATGCCTTCCTCGATCATCACCTCGCGCACCTTGCCGGTGATCTTGGCCGAGACCGTGGCCATGCGCCGGGCCACCACATAGCCGCTGGCATCCAGCACCGAGCTGCGCTGCGCGCCGCTGCCCATGGCCACCGCCGGTGCGGTGGTGACCTCGATGGGTCTGGGCCGCAGCACCCACCATGCCACCCCTGCCGCCAGAAGCAGCAGCACGATGGCCAGCACGATCCACAGCGTTCGACGGCCACCGCCGGTGGGCGGCGGCGGCGCCTTGCGGTCGATGCGGAGTTCCTTGAGCAGTTCGTGGGAAGCGTTCATGAGCACCAGGACGATGGATCGGGCGGAGTGTGACCGCTGCCGTACCCGGCAGCAAACGGAGCAGGGCGGACCGGCATAGCATGCGCGCCGTGCCGGCCGGATCGGCAGTGACAGCTGTCACCTGCCTGCATTGATGACTGGCACTGCCGGGCGGGGCGCGGCGGGCGCACGCTGGCGACCGACGACCCAGAGCACCTGCCATGTCCGCCCACCGATCATGCGCCACCGCCCGCCCGGGCTCCAGCCCCCGTGCACGCCACGCGCGGCATCTCCGCCGCGCGGCAGGGGCGGGCATGGCATGATCGCCCGCGTCGTCACCCGCCTGGAAACCACCATGCCGAAATGGATCGCGCGCCTGCTGCGCCCTGCACCGGATTCCCCGGTGGCCGAGGCCCTCGCGCGCGGCGTCTCGCCGTACACCCACGCCGTGCATCTGCTGTGGACGGCGTGGGTGTTCCTGACCCCGCTGTTCACCAGCACCGGCTACACCGGGCGCTGGGTCCTGCTCACGCTGCTGAGCTACCCGCTGTTCCTGCTGCTGTTCGCCCGCCGCCTGCTGGCGCCGCGCCGCTACGCCACGCGCCCCGCGCTGGCGATGGTGGTACTGGGCCTGGTGCTGCTGCCCTGGTATCCCTCGGCCATCAGCTATTTCATCTTCGGCTGCGTGATGCTGCGCGGCTGGGGCCAGAGCGCGCTGCGTTACCTGCTGTATCTGGGGGTGTGCAACCTGCTGTTCGTGGCGGTGGCCGCTGGCGTCGGCTACGCCTGGCAGAGCCTGATCTGGGTCCCGCTGATGGCGCTGATCATCGGCACGTGCATCAACGTGGCGGCGATCGGCCAGGAAAAGGACGCCGAGCTGCGGCTTAGCCAGGATGAAGTGCGCCGGCTGGCGACCAGTGCCGAGCGCGAGCGGATCGGCCGCGATCTGCATGATCTGCTCGGCCATACCCTGTCACTGATTACGCTGAAACTGGAGCTGGCCGGCAAGCTGCATGATCGTGGCGATGCCCGCGCGCGGCTGGAGATCGCCGAGGCCGAAGCGGTCGCGCGGCAGGCCCTGGCCCAGGTGCGTACCGCCGTCACCGGCATCCGCTCCAGCGACCTGGCCGGCGAANTGGCCGCCGCGCGGCTGCTGCTGGAATGCCAGGGCGTGCTGCTGCAGTACGCGCCGCCGCCGCCGCTGCCGCTGGAGGTGGAACAGGGCCTGTCGCTGGTGCTGCGCGAAGCGGTCACCAACATCGCCCGGCACGCCCGCGCCACGCGCGTGGAGGTGGGCTTCCACCTGCAGGGCCGCCTGCTGGTGATGGACATCCGCGATGATGGCCAGGGTGCCTGCGGGGTGGAAGGCAATGGCATGGCCGGCATGCGCGAGCGCGCCGGCGCGCTGCGCGGTACGCTCAGCGTCTCTGCCACCCGTGGCGAAGGCACCTGCCTGTCCGTGCGCCTGCCGCTGCCCTCACGCAGCGCGCCGTTGCCCGCCACGCCGCCCATGCAGGACCACGCCCCACTGCAGGAGCCGTCGCGATGATCCGTATCGTGCTTGCCGAAGACCAGGCGATGGTGCGCGGCGCGTTGTCGGCGCTGCTCGGTCTGGAGCCGGACATCGAGGTGCTGGGGGCCGCCGCCGATGGCGAGGCCGCCTGGCGCATGCTGCAGCAGCTGCAGCCGGACATCCTGGTCACCGATATCGAGATGCCGGGACTGACCGGGCTGGAACTGGCCCAGCGCATCGAGCGCCAGGCGCTGCCGATCAAGGTGGTCATCGTCACCACGTTCGCCCGTGCCGGGTTCCTGCGCCGCGCGCTGGATGCCGGGGTGCGCGGCTACCTGCTCAAGGATGCCCCGGCCGAACACCTGGCCGACGCCCTGCGCCGGGTGCAGCAGGGCGCACGGGCGATCGATCCGCAGCTGGCCCTGGATGCCTGGTCGCAGGCCGATCCGCTGTCCGACCGCGAGCGCAGCGTGCTGCGGCTGGCCGGTGAAGGCCGCTCGGCGACCGATATCGCCGAGCAGCTGGGGCTGTCCCATGGCACGGTGCGCAACTACCTGTCCGAATGCATCGGCAAGCTGGGCGTGGCCAACCGCATCGAGGCCTATCGGCTGGCCCGGCAGAAGGGCTGGCTGTAGGCCGGCAGGCCGGGCGTGCGGCTCAGTCCCTGCCGCGCGCCATGGCCTGGAACACGCCATCGCGGCGGACCCACANGTGGAACAGCGCCGCGCCCAGGTGCAGCAGNACCGTGGCAAAGAGCACGTAGGCCAGCAGGCTGTGTGCGCTGCGCAGGGCGGCATACAGCGCCGGGCTGTGCGGCACGATCGCCGGCAGGTGCAGGCCGCCGCCGAGCACGATGGGGTAGCCCCCGGCCGACAGCATGGACCAGCCGATCAGCGGCATTGCCAGCATCAACGCATACAGCAGCACGTGTGAGGCCTTGGCCGCCAGCACCTGCCAGCCGGGCAGGTCCGCCGGCAGCGGCGGGGCACCATGGCGCAGGCGGTTGTACAGGCGCAGCAGGACCAGCACGCCGATGGCGATGCCCAGCGGCCGGTGCAGGTCGATCAGCTGCGGCCGCCACTGCAGNGAGGCCACCATGGTGACCCCCACGAACAGCATGGCCAGGATCATCACTGCCATGGACCAGTGCAGCACCCGTGCCAACAGATTGAAGTGACCGGTTCGCGGGCTCATCGTGCGTGCTCCGTGGCAGGGGCGGCGGTGGCGCCGCTGGCGCGCTCGCGCTCGCGGCGGTTGAACGACTGCGAATACACCGCCGAGCGCGCGGCCAGCACCGGGTCATCACTGCCCCGGATGCCGGTGGGCAGGATCAGCGGATCGAAGTTCAGTTCGCCGCAGGCGCCTGCTTCCTGCGACTGCATGTGCTGCAGGCTGAGCACACCGGCCACCACCTGTTCGCGCTCGGCCGGCCAGGCCACGGACGGATCGTCGATGGCGTCACCGGCCGCGGCCAGGGTCACCACCAGGTTCCAGCGGACCGGGCCTTCGGCCAGGCGGCGGCGCAGATCCTCGCTGAGGAAATCCACGCCGGCGGCCGCGCGCTGGGCTGCGTCCATCTCCACGAACGCGGCCTGCGGTTCCCAGCGCCAGCGCACCGCACGCTGGCGGCCCTGCGCGTCGGTGAACCAGAAGCTGTTGATGCTGTTGAAGGTGGTGCTGGCCCAGCTGGTGCTCCACGGCGCGGTCTTGGCCCACTGCTGGAACGCGCGCGCGCTGGGGTACTTTTCCAGCACCGCGGCCATCCGCTTCGGGTCGGGCTTGCCGGTGGCCGGGTCCGGTACCTGGGCCAGGGTCTGTTCGTGGAAGGCAGCCACCGTGGGCACGGCAAAGAATGGGAAGCTGTTCATCGCCATGCGCCATTGCTGGCCATCATCCGTGCTCAGCTGCAGGGCAATGCTGCGCACGCGGGCGCTGTTGTCGGCCCCATGCGGATCGCCGCCGCCGATCGACAGCCTGCCCAGCACCGGAACCTGCGGCTGCGAGAACGCGCGTGCCGTGGACAACGTGGCCGCCTGCGCACTGGGGGTGAATACACCGCTGACACACACGCCTTTGCTGTGCGCACGGCGGAACCCCGGCTGGGTGGTACCGGAGGCCTCGATGCTGTCGGTGAAACGCTGCGCGGTGAGCCGGTTGCCGACCCAGCCGGCGAACCAGGCGAAGGCCAGCGCGAGCACTCCCAGGATCAGCGCGATCAGCGCATCCACGGCAAGGGCGAATGGGCACGCGGGGTACGCGCAAGGCCCCCTTCGCGTCTGAAGCGGAACAAGCTCATGGAAGAATCCTGCCGGTGGCGGAAAGCGACCCTTCCATCGTCGCAGAACCCGCGGCCGGCGGGTATTCAATTTTTCGTCAACAAGGGTGCCCCGGCGGCCTGTGCGGCCGGGGCACCGGGTCAGGCGTAGCGGGCCTTGAGCATCGCCCAGGCCGAACGCAGCGCCAGCGCCTCACCGCCGGCCGGGCG
>JGI26057J44791_1000197_pt1 | contig 12259 bp, 13 predicted proteins | sample HigsolmetaGSP19D_FD_44791 | JGI IMG/M metagenome (IMG submission 44791) | reverse complement strand
CCCGCCATACACCGGCAGGGCCACCAGGCTGGCCTGCACCAGCAGACGCAATGCGCGCGGATAGGCGGGGCGCTGGTCGTCATGCTGGTACACCGCGTTGACGAACAGGACCAGCAGCAGCAGCAGGGTCAGCAGCACCTGCGCGGCCGAGCGGGTGTTCCACAGCGGCTCCAGGCCGGTGAACGGCAGGGCCAGCACGAACAGCACCGCGATGAGCGACAGCAGCGGCAGCAGCGCCCGGCACACCGCGAACAGCACCTGGCGGGTGATCTGCATGGCGCGGTGCTGGGTACGCCCGAGCAGCAGGCCAAAGCCGATCACCGTACCGGTGAACAGCGCGATGAAGGACTCCTGCCGGAACAGCTGGGCGAAGAACCCCACCTGCACCAGCTTGAACAGCGCCGAGCACAGCCACAGCAGCAACCAGGCCAGCCCGGTGAAGGCNGCGGCCAGCGCCAGCGTGAGTCCGTTCTGCCAGGCACGTTCGAACAGGGCGCTGTAGTCGGCGCGCCAGTGCCCCTGCGCCAGGCGGAACTGCCACCAGGGCAGCGCGATGAAGGCGGCGATCGCCAGGCCGACCGCGAACGGCGCACGCAGCGGCGCCGGGGACAGACCCTCGGCACCCTGCAGGTTCCAGCCGATCCAGACCGCCAGGGCCAGCACCAGCAGCGATGCTCCCGCCAGATGGGCCCACATGCGACGATCGCGCAGGTCCACAANCGTCAACGCCACCGCGCTGGGAATGACCAGCAGCCAGGCGTGGAAGCCGTAGCTGAAGAGGCCGTTGGTGAACGGCGGCGTGTCGGACAGNCGCTGCGCGGCATACAGGGCCAGGCCCTGCAGCAGGGCGATCAGCACGATGGTGCTGCGAACGGGCAGGCTCAACGTCGGGGCGGGGGCATGCATGCAGGCGATCCGTGCGTGGGCAGGCGGACATGCTAGCCCATCACCTCACGCCCGCGCCCGCAGCCCAGCAGGTAGAATGCGGACATGTCCCAGACCCACACGTCCCTCGCCGATCACCTGCTGGTGGCGCTGCCCTCGCTCACCGATGCCACCTTTGCCCGCAGCGTTGCGCTGATCTGCCAGCACGACAGCAACGGCGCCATGGGCGTGGTGGTGAACCAGCCGTCGGAGTTCACGCTGGGCGAAGTGCTGGCACAGATGAACATTTCCACCGACGACAGCGCACTGCGCGGGCAGATGGTGCTCAACGGCGGCCCGGTGCATCCCGAGCGCGGCTTCGTCATCCACGACGATGCGCGCGCATGGGATTCCAGTCTGGCGGTGGGCGCCGGGCTGTACCTGACCACCTCGCGCGACATCCTCGAAGCGATGGCCCGTGGCGAGGGCCCGGCGCATGCGCTGGTGACGCTCGGTTGTGCCGGCTGGAGTGCCGGCCAGCTGGAGAGCGAAGTGGCCGAGAACAGCTGGCTGGCCGTGGAAAGCGAGCCGGCGATCCTGTTCGAGACCCCGCTGGAGCAGCGCTGGCAGGGCGCGGCCGCGCGCATGGGCGTGGACCTGTTCCTGCTCACCGACTACAGCGGCCATGTCTGAGCCGGCCGCCCCCCCGCGCGATGGCACCGTGCTCGGCTTCGATGTCGGCTCGCGCCGCATCGGGGTGGCCATCGGCAGCGCGTTCGGGCTGCATGCACGGGCCGTGGCCGTGGTCGATGTGCATGGCAACGGGCCGGACTGGGGCGCGCTGGAACGCCTGATCAAGGAATGGCAGCCTGCCGGGCTGGTGGTGGGCGACCCGCTCACCCTGGACGGCCAGGACCAGCCCAACCGCAAGCGCGCGCAGGGCTTCGCCCGCCAGCTGCGGGAACGTTTCAAACTGCCGGTGGTGCTGATCGACGAACGGTCCAGTTCGGTCGAGGCGGCACGCCGGTTCGCCGTGGAGCGTGCCGAAGGGCGCAAGCGCCGCCGTGACGCCGCCGCGCTCGATGCCGTGGCGGCGGCGGTCATCGTGGAGCGCTGGTTCGCCGCGCCCGGTGATGCCACCCCCGTGGCCTGAGAGATCCTTCTTTTCCCACCATCGCCCTGCCGCCCATGACCGCCTCGCAACTCGATTCCACCGGCCGCCTGCGCCACCTGCTGACCCTGGAAGGCCTGCCGCGCGACACCCTGCTGCAACTGCTGGATCGTGCCGGGCAGATCCGCGATGCCGCNGTCGGCCGCACCGCCAACAAGCGCCAGGTACTGGCCGGCTCGGCGGTGTGCACGCTGTTCTTCGAACCCTCCACCCGCACGCGCAGCTCGTTCCAGCTGGCCGCGCAGCGCCTCGGTGCCGATGTGCTGAACTTCGATGCGTCCACCTCGTCCACGCGCAAGGGCGAAACGGCCTGCGACACGCTGAAGAACCTGGAAGCGATGGGCGTGCGGGGCTTCGTGGTGCGGCACCCGGATGACGGCGCGGTGGCNGAGCTGGCCGCGGCNGCCGGCGAAGGCACGGCGCTGGTCAACGCCGGCGATGGCCGCAGCTCCCATCCCACCCAGGGCCTGCTGGACATGCTCACCCTGCGCCAGGCCAAAGGCTCGGACTTTGCCCGGATGAAGGTGGTGATCGTCGGCGACGTGAAGCATTCGCGCGTGGCCCGCACCGACCTGCACGCGCTGCGCACGCTGGGCGTGGGNGAGATCCGCGTGTGTGGCCCGCAGAGCCTGCTGCCCGACGATGACACCCTGAAGGGCTGTGTGGTCGGCGATGATTTCGACGCCATGCTCGAAGGCGTGGATGCGCTGATGATGCTGCGCCTGCAGCGCGAGCGCATGGAAGAGGGCCTGGTGCCCTCGCTGGAGCAGTATCACGCGCAGTACGGGCTGAACCGCGAGCGCCTGGCCCGCGCTGGCCGCGATGCCGCCGTGCTGCATCCCGGCCCGATCAACCGCGGCGTGGAAGTCACCGACGAGGTGGCCGACGGCGCGCAGTCGTGGGTACTGCGCCAGGTCGCCAACGGCGTGGCCGTGCGCATGGCCGTGCTGGAGACCCTGCTGGGCTGAAGCGGAACGCGCGAGGCGGATCCGGCGCGGAGGGCGCGCCGGCAATCCCGGGCTGCGCCCGCCCTACGCGTCTTCGGCGATGGCCTGCGCTATCTGGGCCAATGATCGACCCGGAGCGGATCTGCCGGCAGGCACGGTTGCAGCTGGAGCCTCAGCGCTTCTGCGCGAACAACCACGCCCACATGTCCGGGTCGGCATAGGTCGCGTCCCACGCATTGTGGTTGCCCTGTGGGTATTCGGTGTAGCGCACGTCGCGCGCGCCGGCGGCCTGGAAGGCGGCCTGCAGCCGGCGGTCATCCTCCGGCGGCACCACGTCGTCCAGCGCGCCATGGAACATCCATACCGGGGTGTGGGTGAGCTGTGCGGCCACGGCGGCATACGGATCGGCGCGGTTGGCTACCGCCTCCACCACCAGCCCGGGGCGTTCGGCGCGCGGCGAGCGCAGGGCGCCACAGACCGGCACGAGCGCGGCGAAGCGCTGCGGATGGGCCAGGGCGATGTTCCAGGTGCCGTAGCCGCCCATGGACATGCCGGTGAGGTACTGCCGCGCCGGGTCCGCACCGAACTCGGCAAGCGTGGCGTCCAGTGCCGCCAGCGCCACACGGTTGTTGGCGCCCGACCATTCCTCGTCGTTGGGCACCTGCGGCAGCACCACCAGGGCGGGGAACTGCGGGTTCGCGCGCAGGTACGGTCCCAGGCCAGCGTGGGTCTGCTTCACCCCATCACGGCCGCGTTCACCCGAACCGTGCAGGAACAGCACCACGGGCAGCGGACCTGCCGCCGCCGTCGCGGTCGCGGGAATGAAGACCTGGTAGTGCGCGGTGCGCCCGTCCACTTTCACCGCACGGGCTTCGAAGTGGCCGTGCGACGGCGCGCGTGGGGCGGAGCTGCAGCCGGCGATCAGCATCAGCAGCAGGCAGGACAGCAGCCAGCGGGGCAGGCGAGACGGCATGACGTTTCCTGAAAAGGTGTAATCGTTTTCATGGTAACGCCGTGGCGGCGCGCCGGCATCGTGCGCTGCATCAGTCCGGGCGCGGCGCGCTGGCCAGAATGGCCAGTTGCTCCTGGGCTTCGCTGTTGCCGGCCGCAGCAGCGGACTGCACGCGGGCCAGGTCCGGGTGGATGACCACCAGCAGCGGGTTCTCGCAGACGGGGCAGGCGTACTCGGCGGCCTCTTCGTCCAGTTCCATCACCATGGCGCGCGANCCGCCTTTCCANTCACAGGCCGCGCAGGTNTGCGGCTGGTCGCGCCAGCCGGGCTGGAAATAGTCTTCGATCGTGGTGGCCATGAGCGGGTCCGGTCGGTGCGGCAGTGCCGCAGGGGTCAGTGCAGCAGAATCAGGGTGGCCAGGCCGAGGAAACTGAAGAAGCCCATCACGTCGGTCACCGCGGTGACCACCACGGTGCCGGCCACGGCCGGATCCACGTTCATGCGCTTGAGCAGCAGCGGCAGCAGCACGCCGGCCAGCGCGGCGGCGCAGAAGTTGATCATCAGCGCCAGGGTGATCACGATCGACAGCAGCCAACTGTGGAACCACAGGAAGGCGATCACCCCGACCAGCAGGCCGATCAGCGTGCCGTTGATCAGCGCCACGCGCAGTTCCTTCCACAGCAGGATGCGGGCGTTGCTCGGCCCCACCTGGCCCAGCGCGATACCCCGCACCATCAGGGTGAGCACCTGGACGGCCGCGTTGCCGCCCACGCCGGCCACGATCGGCATCAGCACCGCCAGGGCGACGACCTTCTGCAGGGTCAGTTCGAACTGGCCGATGACGCTGGCCGCCAGGAAGGCGGTGCACAGGTTGATGCCCAGCCAGACCACGCGGCCGCGCACGGCGCGCCGGATCGGCGAGAACAGGTCTTCTTCCTCGTCCAGACCGGCCGCACCCAGGGCCTGGTGCTCGGCCTGCGAACGGATGATGTCCACCACGTCATCGATGGTGATGCGGCCGAGCAGGATGTTGTTGTCGTCCACCACCGGCGCGGACACCCAATCATGGTCGGAGAACTGGCGCGCCACTTCCTGGTCGCTCTCGCCGACATCGATGGCCGGCTGCTCATCGTCGATCAACCGGTTGATCGGCGTGGTGTCCTCATGCGTCACCAGCGAGGCCAGCGAGACGCGGCCCAGGTACTGGTGGCGGCGGCTGACCACGAACAGGTGGTCGGTATGGTCGGGCAGTTCGCCGCGCAGGCGCAGGTAGCGCAGTACGACATCGACATTGACGTCGGCGCGCACGGTCACCACGTCCGGGTTCATCAGGCGGCCGGCGGTGTCTTCCGGGTANGACAGNACCTGCTCCAGCCGTTCGCGGTTCTCCCGGTCCATCGACTTGAGCACTTCGTCGATGACGGTATCCGGCAGGTCTTCGACCAGGTCGGCCAGATCGTCGATATCCAGGTCTTCGACCGCGGCGATGATCTCGTCCGGGTCCATGTCGGCCAGCAGGCTTTCGCGCACCTCGTCGCCGACGTGGACCAGCACCTCGCCATCGTCTTCGGGGTCGACCAGTCCCCACACCACTTCGCGCTTGCCGGGCGGCAGCGATTCAAGCAGGTTGCCGATCTCGGCCGGGGCCAGCGTGTTGACCAGGCGACGCACCGGACCCAGGCGGCCACTGTCGAGTGCATCGGACAGCAGGCGCAACTGGCGGGCAGTCTTGTCGTGGCGTACGGCCTCAGCCATCGCAGCTCCAGCGGAATAGGGGACCGACCGCGTTCCTGCTCAGGATGCGGCATGCGCAGTGTTCAGCACGTCATTATCGCGCGCGGAGGTTTCAGTGCACACCCCGTCAGACCCCAGGCCGCCGCGACCCGTGCCGGCGGTTGTGGTCCTCAGTGTGTCGCCGCTGCCAGTGCCAGCCAGCGTTCGATGCCGCGGCGGTCGCGTGCGGCCAGCAGTTTGGGTGCGCGTGCGCGCAAGGCGGACAGGTCCGCGTCGCGGATGGCACGGCGTACTTCCAGCAGCGTGCCCGGGTGCAGGCTGAACTCGGTGAGGCCCAGCGCCAGCAGCAACGGGGTGAGGCGGGCATCGCCGGCGATTTCCCCGCACACCGCCACCGGCAGGCGATGGCGTGCACCGGTGTCGATCACCAGCGACAGCAGCCGCATCACCGCCGGGTGCAACGGCGAATACAGTTCGCCCAGCGCTTCGTTGTTGCGGTCGGCGGCGAGCAGGTACTGCACCAGGTCGTTGGTGCCGATGGACAGGAAATCGACCAGATCCACGAAGCTTTCCAGCGCCAGGGCCGCGGCCGGAACCTCGATCATCGCGCCCAGCGGAATCCGCTCGGCCACCTCGTGGCCTTCGGCACGCAGCTCGGCGGTGAGCTTGGTCAGCCGGCGGCGCACCGCCAGCAGCTCCTCGCGCGTGCTGACCATGGGCACCAGCACGCGCAGCCTGCCGTAGGCAGAGGCGCGCAGCAGCGCACGCATCTGGGTGTCGGCCACCTTGGGCCGCGCCAGCGACAGGCGCACGCCGCGCAGGCCCAGCGCGGGGTTGTCCTCGTTGCTCAGGGTCAGGCCGGTACGGTCGGCCTTGTCCGCGCCCAGGTCGAGCGTGCGGATGGTCACCGGCCGGCCGCTCATGCCCAGCACGGCATCGCGGTAGGCCTGGAACTGTTCGTCCTCGCTGGGCAGCTCGTTGCGCTGCAGGAACAGGAACTCGGTGCGGTACAGCCCCAGGCCATGGGCGCCGAAGGCGTGGGCCTGGGTGACATCGTCCAGTGATTCGGCGTTGGCCAGCAGCGAGATGTCCACCTGGTCGCGGGTGCGGGTGGGTTTGCTGCGCAGCCGGCCCAGCTCGCGCTGTTCGCGGGCGTGTTCCTTCAGCCGCACGCGATGGTCGCGCAGGTCGTCGGACTGCGGATTGACGGTGATGCTGCCGTCGCTGCCATCCACGATCAGCACGTCACCATCGCTGATGCGGCTGAGCAGGTGGGGCACGTTGACGATCAGCGGCAGGTGCAGGCTGCGGGCGAGGATCGCACTGTGCGACANCGCACTGCCGGCNGCGGTGACGATGGCCACCACGCCCTGCGACTGCAGCTGGGCCAGGTCGGACGGGGCGATGTTGTCGCACACCAGGATCTCGCCGGCCATGCCCTTCACCGGTGCCGGCGGCTTGTTCTGCAGGAAGGCCTGGATGCGGCCGATGACATGGTCCAGATCGTCCATGCGGCTCTTCAGGTAGGCATCGTCCATGCCGTCGAAGACCTTGGCCAGGCGGTCGCGCTGCACCCGCAGCGCGTAGCTGGCGCTGTAGGGACCGCTGCGGATCAGTTCGTCCAGGCCGTGCAGCAGCTCCGGGTCATCCAGCAGCAGGGCATGCAGTTCGAGGAACTCGCCGACTTCCTGGTGCAGGGCGCCCTGCAGGCGCTGGCGAAGGTCGTACATCTCCGCGCGCGCGGCGGCCACGGCGGCATGCAGCCGGGCCAGTTCGGCCTCGATCTGGCCCGGGCCGATGCGTTGCTCGGCCACCTCCAGCACGTGCGGCAGGCGCACGCGGGCGCGCCCCAGCGCGGTGCCCCGCGCGGCGCCGTGACCGGACAGCCGCTGGACCGGCCGCAGGCTACCGGGCAGCACACCGGCACGCGCGCGCGGCATGCTCAGCTGTCCTCGTCGAAACGACGCTCGAACAGGGACACCACCGCGTCCATCGCCGCCGCTTCATCCTCGCCGGTGATGCGGATGGTGACCGGGGTGCCCTGGCCGGCGGCCAGCAGCATCACGCCCATGATGCTTTTTGCGTTGATCTCACGGCCCTTGGCGGCCATGGTCACATTGCAGCGGAACGGCGCCAGTTCCTGCACCAGCTTCGCCGTGGCGCGGGCATGCAGGCCCAGGCGGTTGGTAACGGTGAGTTCTCGTTCAAGCATCGTCGACTATCGCTCCATTGCGGGCGCCCGCCGCCGCAGTGGCAGGCAGTTGATCCAGTCCCTGTTCCGGGTAGTTCATGACCCGCAGCAGCATCGGCAGGCTCAGCGCCGAGACCCGGCGAACCGGGGTACCCAGCCGGGCCACGCGCGTGGCCAGGTTGCTGGGGCTGGCGCCGTACAGGTCGGTCAGGATCAGAACGCCCTGGCCCCCGTCCACCCGGCGCATCGCGGCCGAGGCGAGTGGGAGCAGTTCATCCAGGTCTGCGTCGAACGGTACTTCGAAAGCTTCGGTCTTCAGCGGCAGATGCCGCAGGAGCCGGGTCGCCACATCCAGCAGGGCGGTACCGACTCCGGGGTGNGTTACAAGGAGAATGCCACAGGTCATTGCCGAACGTTAACAGGTCCCCGTGAACCGGCGATAGCAGTTTTGCAGCCCTGCAGTGTTCCGTATTCAGGAAGCGGCCGGCGAACCCCTCAGTCCAGTTCGCGATGGAACGTGGCCACGTCTTCCCAGCCTTTCTCGCGCACATGGCGGGCCATGCGTTCGGCCAGGAACACCGAGCGGTGTTTGCCGCCGGTGCAGCCGAAGGCCACGGTGACATAGCTGCGGGTGTCGCGGCCCAGCTTGGGCAGCCAGGTGTCGAGGAAATCGGTGAGCTGGGCCAGGTACCGCTGCACGTCCGGCTGCGCTTCCAGATACTCGCGCACGCCGCCTTCGCGCCCGCTCAGGGGACGCAGCAGCGGGTCCCAATGCGGGTTGGGCAGCACCCGCGCGTCGAATACGAAGTCGGCCTCGGCCGGTACACCACGCTTGTAGGCGAACGATTCGAACAGCAGCGACAGCCGGCTGGCATGCTCCAGCGCGTACTCGGTGACCAGCCGGCGGCGCAGCTGGTGCACGTTCAGCGGTGTGGTNTCGATGATGGCATCGGCCACCTCGCGCAGCGGCGCGGTGAGCTCGCGCTCGCGGGCGATCGCTTCGGGCAGNGACAGCCCCTGCTGGCTCAGCGGATGGCGGCGGCGGGTATCGGCGTAGCGCTTGAGCAGGGTTTCATCATTGGCTTCGAAGAACAGCGTCTGTGCCCTCACGCCGGCGTCGAGGGCCTGCTGCCGCCACCGCGCCAGCTGGCTCAGGTCACTCTGCCCGCGCACGTCGATTCCCACGGCCAGGCGCTGCGGAGCGGTGCCGGGCTGGCCCAGCACGCTGCGCACGAAATCAGGCAGCAGGTTGATCGGCAGGTTGTCCGAGCAGTAGTAGTCCTGGTCTTCGAAGGTCTTCAGCGCGACGGACTTGCCCGAGCCGGACAGGCCGCTGACGATGATCAGGGTCGGTGCGTGGGGCAGGTGGGTGGTCATGGCGGTGCTCGTGTGGGCGGTTGCGTTTCAACGGCAAGGCAGGGCGACGGCGGCCAGTGGCTGCCTCAGGGAGTGCGCCGCTCCAGCAGGTTGCTGTGGCGGGCGATGAACATGGCGGCCGGGTCGATGCCCTTGGTGCGCAGGATGTGCAGCCGGGTCGCCGCTTCAGTCAGAACCGACAGATTGCGCCCGGGCATCACCGGCAGGGTGATCAGCGGCACGTCCAGGTCCAGCACGTGGCGGGTGCCGGAATCGCCGGTCAGGCGCTCGTAGCCGTAGGCACTGGGTTCGGTCATGGGCTTGGTCAGGTGCACGATCAGTCGAAGATACTTGTTCTTCTTTACCGCTGTGTCACCGAACATCTCGCGCACGTTCAGCACGCCCAGACCACGCACCTCCAGCAGGTCCTGCAGCAGCTCCGGGCAGGTGCCATCGAGCACGTCCGGCGCGATCTGGGTGAACTCCGGGGCATCGTCGGCCACCAGCCGGTGCCCGCGGCTGAGCAGTTCCAGCGCCAGCTCGCTCTTGCCCGAACCGGCTTCGCCGGTGATCAGCACGCCAATGGAGTAGATCTCCATGAAAACGCCATGCAGGATCACCCGCGGGGCGAGCGTGCGGGCCAGGTGGTAGGAAATGTGGTTGAGCAGTTCGTGGCCGCGCTTGGGCGAAATCCACAGCGGCGTGTTGGATTCGTCGGCCGCCGCACGCAGATCTTCCGGGCACGCCTGGTTGCGCGTGATCACCAGCGCCAGCGGGTGCGACTGCATGATTTTCTCCACCACTTCCCAGCGCTGGCGCGAATCGAGCGAATCCAGCCAGGACAGCTCCTCGCTGCCGAGAATCTGCACCTTGTTGGGGTAGATGGCATTGAGGTAGCCGGCCAGTGACGGACGGCGGGAGACCGTATTGCCGGCCTCCAGTTCGCGCTTCTCACCTTTCTGTCCGGCCACCCAGCGCAGGGCCAGGCGCTCGCGCTGCTGGTCGAACAGTTCACGGGCGGTGATGCTGGTATTCATGCGGCGCTGGCCGGTGGGGGGAACGCGATGATGTGGTGCAGCTCATCGGCCGTNCGCGCGTCACGCAGGGCCTGGCGGATGGCCGCGTCGGAAAACAGTTCGGCCAGCTCGGACAGCAGCATCAGATGCTGGTGGGTGTAATGCGCGGGCACCGCGATGGCGAAGACCAGGTCGACCGGTTCCTCGCCGCCGAAATCCACCGGGGTGACCAGCCGCAGCAGGGCGCCGCGGGGGCGTTCGAGTGCCGGCGCGCGGCCATGGGGGATGGCGATGCCGTGACCGATCGCGGTACTGCCGAGCCCTTCGCGCTCGCACAGGTTGCGGTGCAGCTCATCGGCGTTGGCCTGGCGACAGGCCAGCAGCTGGGCGGCCACGTGCAATACGCTGTCGCGGTCGGCTGCCGTGCAGATATCGGTCCGCACGGCAGCCAGAAGGTCGGTCAGGGGCATGGGGCTATGAGAACGGTGGCGTCAGTCGCCATTGTCGCCCAACGGCACCGGCGCGTGCTGCTGTTTCTTTTCCTTGTGCTTGATCACCAGGCGGTCGAGCCGGTCGGCGAGCACATCGATGGCCGCATACATGGTCTGTTCGCTGGCTTCAGCGTGCAGGGTCTGGCCGGGGATGTTCAGGCTCGCATCGACATGGTGTTCGGTCTTCTGCAGCTTGAGGGTGACGCGCGCTTCGCAGTGCTGGTCGAAGTGCTTGCCGATCCGGGCCAGCTTTTCTTCCACATACGACTGCAGGGCCGGGGTGACTTCGACGTCTTTGCCAAACGTTTCGATGCGCATCGGTTTCCTCCTGTTGGGGTTTTGCCAATGAACCTCTCCGCCTGCGCGGGTGCGTCACGCGATCCTGACCCGTTCGTGCGAGGCGGAAATGTTCATGGCTTCACGATACTTCGCTACGGTCCGCCGCGCTACCGGAATACCGGAGGTTTTCAGCAGGTCAGCCAGCTTGGCGTCAGATAACGGCTTGCGCGGATTCTCATCGTCGATCAGCCGGCGGATCATCGACTGGATGGCCGTGCTGGAGGCTTCCCCGCCGCCCTCGGTGTCGATGCCGGAGGCGAAGAACGCGCGCAGGGCGATGGTGCCGCGTGGGGTGCGCACGTGCTTGCGGGCGATCGCCCGCGAGACCGTGGATTCATGCAGGCCGAGTTCGCCGGCCACATCGCGCAGGGTCAGCGGGCGCAGCGCCTGCTCACCGAATTCCAGGAAACCGGCCTGCTGCTGCAGCAGGCTGCGCACCACCCGCAGCAGGGTCTCGCCGCGGGCCTGCAGGCCCTTGAGCAGCCAGCGCGCCTCCTGCAGCTGGCCGCGCAGGTAGCCGGCATCGGCCTCGCCACAGCGGCGGATCAGCTGCTCGTAACCGCGGTGGATGACCACTTTCGGTCCGGCATGCCCGGCCAGCGCGGCACGCCACACGCCGTTGTGGCGCCAGATGACGGCGTCGGGCACCACGTAGGTGTCCTGTTCCAGCGCCGCCACCTGGCTGCCCGGGCGCGGGTCCAGCGAACGCAGCAGCGCGATGGCGGTGTCCACCTCGGCCAGCGGCTGCTTCAGCTCGTGGGCGATGCCGCTGGCACCGCTGCGCGGCAACCGTTCCAGCGGGCCGGCGGCGATCTGCCGGGCCAGCGCGCGGCCAGGGGTGTCCGGCGCCAGCACGTCCAGCTGCAGCAGCAGGCATTCGCCCAGCGTGCGCGCTCCCACCCCGACCGGGTCGAAGCGCTGGATCTGGTGCAGCACGGTCAGTATCTCGTCCTCGTCGGCGCGGATGGCCGGGCGCAGGCTCGCGGCGATCGCGCTGAGCGGTTCCCGCAGGTAGCCGTCATCGTCCAGCGCATCGATGAGGGTGGCGCCGATGCTGCGGTCGCGCGCGGACAGGTGGGTCAGGTGAAGCTGCCAGAGCAGGTGGTCGGCCAGGGTCTCGCTCTCGGCGACCCGTTCGGCCGCACTGCCGGCGTCGTCGTCATCGAACGTTCCGCCACTGCCGGCGGGGCGGGTCCAG